>ENA-OQAN01000127-OQAN01000127.1-human-gut-metagenome-genome-assembly--contig:-NODE-127-length-40084-cov-2.820557_pt1 | contig 40084 bp, 54 predicted proteins | sample MGYA00242735_ERZ504527 | MGnify/ENA primary metagenome ERZ504527 (study PRJEB26092, sample SAMD00036230) | human gut metagenome | host: Homo sapiens | study: EMG produced TPA metagenomics assembly of... | reverse complement strand
CAAAATGAATTAAATACGATAACCCATAAAGAAAAGGAACTATAAAACCTATTGGTAAATGCCACTAAAGTCGGGAGCGCAAAAATTGGAAAATATTTTTTTAATTGATTTCTTCCATAGTCTTTAACCTCTCATAAATCCGTTCAATCTCTAAATACAGTTCTTTCAGAAAATTTCCGTTATATATGGTTTGTGCGGTATCGGCACAGATACCGCACAAATTTACTATTTTCTAAAAGAGAAATTATTATTTTACTGTCCGTTTGCTGCTGCATACTCAGTTGCCCAGCCGTCTACGAATGCGCTTACAACTGCATCCCAGTCACCGGTACCCTGTGCATACTCAAGTAATGCGGAGCCAACGCCATCTTTCCATGTCTCAGAAGGAATGGTTGAGAAGTTCCATGAAACAGGAGTCTTGCCATCTGCAATATACTGGTTTGCATCCTGAATGAATACGTTGTCAGCTACATAGTCACCGGTAAATGTTAAGAATGGTGTTGTGAATCCCATTGCATGCGCCATGGAGTCACGTCCTTCATCCGAATTAATTACCCAGCTTAAGAAATCAAGTGTTGCCTGGATATCTTCCTCCGAAGCCTGTTTGTTTACACACCAGTAGTTTTCGGAACCTGTGCAGAGTCCCTGATTTTCTTCACCAGGAGCACCAATGTAAATCGCATCATGCCCATATCATCTGCTGTTACTAAATATCCATTATCCTCGTTTGTCAGATTGCCGTACTCCCATGTACCATTCTGATAGAATACTGCTTCTTCCATACCGAACTCTGACTCAGCTTCATCACCTGTCTTGCTGGAGAGGACACCTGGTTCACAGGTAGAATCTGTGATGTATAAATCCCAGATTTGTTTATAATTGTCAAGGTATGTTCCTCAATCGCATCTGTGCTTGTGATGCCTTTGTCTTTGTATTCATAGTAAATTGGAAGATTTGCAAGATGTGTCTTAAATCTCCAGTCAGAAGATCCATCCATACCTGCAGATGTAAATGCACCCTGAAGATCGTATCCGAACTGGCTGTTGATCTCATCTTTCTCGCCTGAATATCATCTGCCACTGCTTTTAATTTATCAAAGCTGTTGATCTCATCCGGAGAAGAAATCACTGCGTTATCCATGGTACAGTAATCATTTAAAATCTTCTTATTGTAAATGAGACCGTATGTCTCGAGCACATATGCGACACCGGAAACCTCACCAGCGTCATTCTTTAATGCAAAATCTTCACTGGAAAGCTGTTTGCAGATCTCGCTGTCGGATAAGTCATAGCAGTAATCTTTCCAGTTTGCAAGTCCTACCGGTCCATTTACCTGAAATAATGTAGGAGCTTCGCTCTTTGCCATTTCAGATTTTAATGTCTGCTCATATGTACCGTCTGCTGCGGTAATAACTGTTACCGGCACACCCGTCTGCTCTGTATAGATACCTGCTAAATCCTGCCATGCTTGATCCTGCTCCGGTTTGAAGTTCAGATAATATACAGAACCGCTTCCTGATGCACTGTCTGCAGTCTTTTCTGCATCAGATGCCTCGGTTGTCTTTGCAGCCTCTTCTGTCTTTGCAGCCTCTTCTGTCTTGTTTCCTGCATTTGCTGTTCCGGAAGTATTCCCCGCATTTCCGTTACCACATCCTGCAAACATGGTTGCTAACATAGCGGATGCTAACATCACTGATAAAACTTTTCTTTTCATATTTTTTACCCTCCTGAAATTGTGTATGGTATCTTATGGAACGTTTCCGGTATTGTTTACGGTAATGCTACCGGTAACGTTTTCATTTGATGGTTAAATTATAAGACACTCTTTGCAAAAGCGCAAGACTCTTTTGACATTTTCAATGTTTTATCCAAATATTGCATCCGTTTTTTGTGCACATTGCACTTGTTACTGATTTATATTGTAAAAAAAGCTGGAAAATGCTAAGATTTTGTTAGAAATTTAAACTTATAAGTTTATGAAAATGGAGTTTACAGATATGAAAGAAATCATCAGACATAAAATAAAACACAATTTAAAACGCATTGAAACTTCTATTAAATGGGTTCTGTTTGCAATTATCTCCGGTGTTGTTGCCGGAGGCGCCGGAACATTATTTTATTTTGGCATGACGTTAGTCACACTGATCCGCACCAAACATCCATGGCTGATCTTTCTGCTTCCTTTTGGCGGTCTTGTGATCGTCGGCTGTTACCGTCTGCTTCACGACGAGCATGACACCGGTACCAATCTCGTGATTTCTGCGATCCATTCCGACGATAATCTGCCGTTAAAAATGGCACCACTGATCTTTATTTCCACACTGATCACCCATTTGTTTGGCGGATCTGCAGGCCGTGAGGGTGCTGCTTTGCAGCTTGGCGGAAGCATCGGTAACGGAATTGGTAAACTGTTTCATTTTGACGACAAGGACAAGCATATTATGATCATGTGCGGCATGAGTGCCTGTTTCTCCGCATTGTTTGGCACACCTATGGCTGCTGCTATTTTCTCCATGGAAGTTGTAAGTGTCGGCATCATGTATTACGCTGCACTGGTTCCATGCGTAATCTCTTCCCTTGTTGCGCATGGGATTGCCGTTTCTTTCGGAATTTCGCAGGAACTTTTTCTCATTGATTCGATTCCCTCCTTCGGAATCGGCAACGCCGTCCGCATCTCCGTGCTGGCAATTCTCTGCGCCGGTATCAGTATCCTGTTCTGCGTGATGCTGCACCAGTCCGAAGCGCTTTATAAACATTTTTTCAAGAATCCCTATGTAAGGGTTTTCGTCGGCGGATGTATCGTGATCGTGCTGACACTGCTTGTCGGTAACCAGAATTACAACGGAACAGGCGTCAATATCATCGCACAGTGCATCGACGGCACCGTGCGCCCGGAAGCATTTTTACTGAAAATGATCTTTACAGCTGCCACGCTTGGCGCTGGCTACAAAGGCGGCGAGATCGTGCCTTCGTTTTTCACGGGTGCAGCGTTTGGATGTCTGTTCGGAAACCTGCTCGGCTTTTCGCCTGCACTCTGCACCGCTGTCGGCATGGCTGCTGTATTCTGCGGTGTAACTAACTGTCCGATCACTTCTCTTTTGATCAGTTTTGAGCTGTTCGGTTATGACGGAATGCCATACTTTTTACTGGCAGTTGCTTTCAGCTACATGCTTTCCGGTTATTTCGGACTCTACCACAGCCAGAAGATCATTTACTCAAAGTATAAGACGAATTATATTAACAAGAAAACGGAATAAAATATTGATTTCCCTTGTCAGGCATATTTTTCATACTGTCTATCCAGAAAAGAATCCTGTTAAGCAAAAAGACTTCAGCATACTTATGCTGAAGTCTCTATACTGATACTAATATACTGTTTGCAGATCTGATTCTAAAATTCTTTAAGAAAATTTAAGATTTTTCTGGCATTTTCGAGCCATTCTTCATAATTGCACAATCCCTGCTGATACCATCTGCATCGTCCACAGCTTTTTAAAAAGTTTTCCTTATCAAGCTTTTTTTCTGCACACTGCAGCAGTTCCCTGTAAGAATAAAGCTGATTTTCTTTTAATCCGAACAGTTCTAACAGCTCCAGATCTTTTGATTTTACATGATTTTTATCATCCACACAGGTATCATCCGGTGTCCGGTTCGGACAGCGCGCACAGATCATATCCGGGTCTGTCACGAGCATGAGCGGTTCTTCCGGGTCTGCCTTCAGTTCCCGCACCTTCTGTGTCATATTGTCACAGAAGGTGCCACTGTATCCCTCTCCCCGGTAAAGGACGGTACACAAAATATGGTGCACACGAAATTTTTTCATAGATATGCCACCTTTAAGCTGCCTTTGCATCCTGTAAAATATTTCCTGCATAAAGCGCCTTACGGACAGCAATGGCAGCCAGATAAGCACCAACCACTGAAATCACATCTTTTACAATATAAGGCAGTGACACTGCCACTAAAGATGCTCCAATAGTAATATGCGCCAAAACTGCATACTGAACAGCACCAAGCAGATGACAGATCAAAAGACCGATTACTCCAAGGATGATCTTTACCGCCGGATTTTTTCTGCGGACAGAAATGCCACATAACAATGTCAGAAAAATAAATCCAAAAATAAATCCACCGGTATAGCCAAACAGCACTCCCGGTCCTGCACTCATTCCCGCAAAAATCGGTACACCAACAGTTCCAAGTACAATATAAAGTAATGTTGCTGCCACTCCAGACTGCCATCCTAACACATAACCGCACAATGCCATTGCAAAAGTCTGCAGGGTGATCGGCACACCGGTCGCATCGGAATCTGAAGAATGGAAAGAACTGCGAGGACTGCAGTAAACATCCCAACGGTAACGATTGTTTTTGTTGAAATTTTCATTTTCTCCTCTTTTCTGCGAAAAAAATGTTTCCGCATTTGTTTTTTTACAGTCTAGTCCGATTCTTTCCTATTGTCAACTGCATATTTCACTTTTGTTTACAATCTGTTTTAACATTTTCTGTTTTTTCCAAAAATCACATCATAATTAATGCTGCGGTAGAAAAATGTCCTCCACATCTATGCTGTGCAGATCAAAATTTCCAAGCATCCACATTGTCTTTGCGATGACCGATTCAAGTGTCATATCATAAGATTCTAAGAAACGACAGTACTTTTTCATATCATGCCCGACCTCATATACGGTCATATCACTACCTCGTGTGCCACCTGTGTTGCCATGACTACCAGTTTGTCCGGGTACTGTCTGCACAGACGGTAAAACTCATCCGCTATGGATTTTGGAATACCGCCCACACCAAAACTTTCCACTATAATACAGTCATAATTTTCAAAAATACTCTGTAACACCCGCGGACGGATACCGGGGATCAGCTTCATCAGGAAAATGTTCTCGTCAAGTTCCTCATAGAACCGTACTTCATCCTCATATGGGAGCATCGGCAGATAACGCATGATATTGCCATCCTGAATCACTGCCAGTGACGGAAAATCAATGCTGGAAAAAGCATTATAGCTTTTCGATCTTACTTTTTTTGCACGCGTTCCCGCAATGACTTTGCCATCAAAAACAATCTGCACGCCCTGTGATTTTGCATCTGCCGCATATAAAAAACTGTCGATCAGATTTGATTTCGCATCCGTAATTTCAAGGTCGATCGGTTTTTGTGCTCCCGTGATCACGATCGGCTTTGTTGAATTCTGGACCATATAAGAAAGTGCAGCAGCTGTATATGCCATTGTATCCGTGCCATGTGCAATGACAAATCCATCATAAGCATCATAATATTCCCGGATTGCATGTACAATTTTTTTCCAATGTTCCGGTTCCATATTAGAACTGTCGAGATTCAAAAGCTGTATTGCAGATACCTCACAAAATTCTTTTACCTGCGGAATATACTCTAACAGTTCTTCCGGTGTGATCTGTGGCTTTAATCCATTTTCAGACTTTTTGGAAGCAATGGTGCCCCCTGTTGCGAGTAATAATATTTTTTTCTTTGCCGACATACCGGTAATCTCCATTTCTATATGATTGCTCTTATGTCTGCAAGAAGTGCTTCAACATTTTCTTCTTTTGTTGCCCAGCAGGTACAGAAACGCACTGCACTGTGTGTTTCATCCACCCTTGCCTGATATGCAAAGCTGTATTTTTCCCGCAGCTTGTCTAATATATCATCCGGCAAAATCGGGAACTGCTGGTTTGTCGGGGAATTGATATAGAACGAAATGTTCATTTTTGTTAATTCATCTTTTAATTTTTCTGCAAGTCGTGCTGCATGTGCTGATATTTCAAAATAACGGTTCTCCTCAAATAAAGTCAGAAACTGAATTCCTAACAATCTTCCTTTTGCCAGCATACCGCCACGCTGCTTGATGCTATAACGGAAATCTTTTTTCAGTTCAGGATTGGTGATCACGACTGCCTCACCAAACAAAGCACCTACCTTGGTTCCTCCGATATAAAAAACATCCGTATTCGCAGCAATATCTGCCATCGTCAGATCATTTTCCCGGCATGCAAGTCCATATCCAAGTCTCGCTCCGTCTAAAAACAGATACAGATCGTTTTCCCTGCAAACCCGGTATAACGCCTCAAGTTCTGCCTTTTTATAGATGGTTCCAAGTTCCGTCGGATTGGAAATATACACGAGTTTCGGCTGTACCATATGTTCAAAACTCTCATCAGCAAAATGTGCTTTTGTATATTTTTCAACCTGCTCTGCCGTCAGCTTTCCATTCGGCGTATCGATCGTCAGGCATTTATATCCGCACGCCTCAAGTGCTCCGGTCTCGTGCACATTGATATGTCCGGTCGTCGCCGTGATGGCTCCCTGATAGGGTCTTAATGCAGATGCGATCACTGTGACATTGGTCTGTGTTCCCCCAACCAGAAAATGTACATTGGCATCCGGTGCTTCGCAGACAGCTTTTATCCGTTCTGCCGCCTCCCTGCAATATTCATCCTCTCCATATCCCGCCGTCTGTTCCATGTTTGTCTCTTCGAGTCTTCTTAAAATTGCCGGATGGCATCCTTCCGTATAATCGCTGTTAAATCGTATCATTATTTTCTCCATTCCTGCACTTTTCGTGCTTTTCTATGAATTTGAAACTCTGACTAATTCCTCAAGTTTTTTCATTGCTTTTCCGGAGTCGATGGTTTCTGCCGCTAATTTTACACCAGATTCTATGGATTCTGCAACCCCTCCGATATAAAGAGTTGCTCCGGCATTCAAAAGAACAATCTCACGTTTTGCTCCTGTTTCTTTTCCGCTTAAAATAGCTTTCGTTATCTCGGCATTCTGTGCACCGTCTCCACCGCGCAATTCCTCTAAGGAAGCTCTCTTTAATCCAAACTGCTCCGGTGTTACCTCATAGGTTTTTACATTTTCCCCATCAATCTCTGATACTGTGGTCGTTCCGCTTAACGTAAATTCATCCATATTATCATTTCCACTGATGACAAATCCGCGCTCCACCAAGTCTGCCCATAGCTTTTGCTATTTTCTCCGTCAATGCCGGACTGTATACACCAACGACCATATTTTTTGCACGGGACGGATTTGCAAGAGGTCCTAAGATGTTAAATACCGTACGGATTCCCAGCTCTTTTCTCACCTGGCCAACGTATTTCATGGATTTATTGAAAAGCTGTGCAAACATAAAACCTATTCCGGTCTCATCAACACATTTCTGTACCAGTGCCGGTTCTGCCATAATGTTGACTCCAAGTGCCTCTAACACATCACCCGCACCGGATTTTGAGGAGATGGAACGGTTGCCATGCTTTGCAACCGGAAGTCCTGCCGCTGCGACCACAAACGCAGATGTGGTTGAAATATTGAATGTATAGGTACAGTCTCCACCGGTTCCGACCAGATCCACATAGTTTTCAGATTTCGGTGTGATTGTCTCCGCCTTATCGCGCAGCACCGATGCCAGACCGATGAGTTCCTCTAACGTTTCTCCTTTCATGCGCATTGCCGTTAAAAATGCTGCGATCTGTGCCTGCGTTGCCTCTCCGCTTAACATGATCTCCATTGCTTTTTTTGCTTCTTCCTGTGTTAAATCTTTTCCATCTACTGCTTTTGCTATGTATTCTTTCATGATTTTCCTCCCTATTTTTATTTAAAGTTAATTTAATTCTTTCTTAAATGTACTGCAATACTCTGCTGCCACTTTTGTGCTGTAATCATTTTCTTCCATCAGACGGATGAAATGGCTTCCAACGATTGCACCGTCGATCGTATCTTTCATCGGTTTTACATCCTCCGCTGTGCGGATACCAAATCCCATCATGACCGGAATCTTTGCGACAGCCTTCACGCTCTTCAGATAACTTAAAACTTCTTTGTGGAAATCTGCTCCCTGCCCGGTTACACCCATAGAAGATACGCAGTATACAAACCCTTTTGCGCCATCTAATATCTTTGGAATACGGTCACCGGAAACTGGTGAAACAAGCTGAATCAGAATAGTTGTTTCATCCTGATTTAAGTATTTTGCGATTTCTTCCTGTTCCTCAAGCGGCAGATCCGGATGATAAGACCATCCACACCGACCTCGTTACATTTTTTCACAAATGCCTCTACCCCATAATGAAGTATGGTGTTGTAATACATCATAAAGACGATTGGAAGCTCTGAACCTTCTTTTCTCAGCTCCTCTACTGTCACAAATACTTTTTTTAAATTGATGCCGTTACAGATTGCTTTGTAGGATGCATCCTGAATGACCGGACCATCTGCAACAGGATCAGAAAACGGGATCCCAAGTTCCACAACGTCAAGTCCGGCCTTCTCCTGCGCCTTTAGCAGTTTCTTTGTTCCCTCAAGATCCGGAAGTCCTGCTGTAATATAAGTGATAAATGCTTTTTCGCCTTTTTCCTGTAAGGCTTTCATTTTTGCTTCAATACGATTCATATCTGTCTTTCCCTTCTTTTCGTTTATTAAATCATGTTTATATTATTTTAATTTATTTTTCTGAATCAGTTCAGGTAGCCTTTTCCTGCCAGATAATCCGCAATCGTATTGACATCCTTATCTCCACGTCCTGACAGACAGATGATCATTGTCTTATCCTTTGCTTCCGCTGCACCAAGTTTTTCGGTAAGTTCTTTCGCATATTTGCTCGCATAAGCTACTGCATGTGCACTCTCAATCGCAGGAATGATTCCTTCTAATTTACAGAGTTCCATCAGCGCATCCATTGCCTCTGTATCGGTCACGGAAACATATGTGGCTCTTCCGCTGTCTCTGAGATAGGCGTGCTCCGGTCCGACCCCCGGATAATCCAGCCTGCGGAAATAGAGTGTGCCAGTTTTACATTTCCATCTTCATCCTGCAGCAGATAGGAACGCATGCCATGTAAGACTCCCGGCTCACCAAGTGCCATCGCCGACGCATGCTCACCTGTCTCGATTCCCTTTCCGGCCGCCTCAACGCCGATCAGTTTTACCGAAGGTTCCTCTATAAAATCTGCAAACATTCCAATGGAGTTCGAGCCGCCGCCCACGCATGCCATCACGGCATCCGGCAGCTTGTGTTCCACTTCTAAGAACTGTTTTTTAGCTTCTCTGCTGATCACGCTCTGAAATTCCCTGACCATCTTTGGATAAGGATATGGACCTACCGCAGAACCTATGATATAAAAGGTATCTTCCGCTGTCTTTGCCCAGGTACGGATTGCCTCGTTGGTGGCATCCTTTAATGTATTACTGCCGGAACGGACACTTACGACTTTTGCCCCTAACATCTCCATTCTCATAACATTCAGTGCCTGTCGCCTGATATCTTCCTCGCCCATGTAAACGGTACATTCCATGTCAAACAAAGCTGCACCTGTCGCAGTTGCCACGCCGTGCTGTCCGGCACCGGTCTCCGCAATAACTTTCTTTTTTCCCATACGCTTTGCAAGGAGGATCTGACCAATTACATTATTGATCTTATGTGCTCCGGTATGGTTTAAATCCTCACGTTTTAAATAAATCTTTGTGCCATACTTTTCACTGAGACGTTCCGCAAAGTAAAGAGGTGTCTCGCGTCCCACATACTGTTTTAAATAGTAATGGTACTGCTCCATAAATTCCGGATCATGGATTGCCTCCTCAAATGCTTTGTCTAATTCCTCTAATGTATTCATCAGAGATTCCGCTACATACTGTCCTCCAAATTCTCCGTAATATGCTTTCTGGTTCATAATTTTCGTGTTCCTTTCTTAAATTTAAAATTAACTTATATCTCTTTTACTTTATTTATCACTTTCTATAACGAAATACTGTCATATTTCTGATTTTCCGCCGTCTAAACAATAGAATGCATGTTCCTCACAAATTTCTGTATTTTTTCCCTGTCTTTTCCGGTTCCCTGTCCAGGTTCTTTTTCCACACCCGAACTGACATCCACGATATCCGGTGAAAAAAATATCTATCCCCCGGCTGACGTTATCCGGGGTAAGACCTCCTGCAAGTACAAACTGGATTTGTTCTTTCTCAAGTATCTGTCGTAACTGCCTTAGCATTTCTTTGCCCTCGTCTCTCTCATATGCATCCCATCCAAAGGTTTTTCCGCTTCCAAACTCTTTGGCATCCATGAGAAGTGCCGTGATTTTTTCATCTATGGATAAATCTCTATATTCCCTCACTAGTTCCTCAAATATATTCGCATCCGTAAGATTGACCGCCTGCCAGACCGGGATCTCTGTCACTGCGAGGACTTCCTCTGTCAGATTGCCATGCACCTGCAGGATATCAAACCCCGCATCCATAACTTGTTTTACCATCGTCACATCCGGGCTTACTGCGACAGCTACCTTTTTTATATTGTCATTTAATTTTTCAAACAATTCTTGTGTTTTACTGATTGGAATGTAACGGCAGCTTTTTTCATATAAAACAAATCCTGCATAGGAAACATCCGCTTCATTCAGCCATTGTATTTCCTCATCCTGCGTGATCCCACAGATTTTGATCTGTGGAACTTTCTGTTTTATGCTTTCCACCTCTTTGCAACCTCCTTCGGATGCTCCGCTTCCATCAGTGCCCTGCCGATCAGGAATGCATCCACACCACATTCCTTTAAAAGTTCCACATCCGCATCCTGTAAGATACCACTCTCCGCAACCAAAACTTTGGCTTCCGGTACCAGTTTCGAAAGCTGTACCGTCGTATCGAGACTGATTGTAAAATCTTTGAGGTTGCGGTTGTTGACTCCAATGATATCTGCATCGATCTTCATTGCCCGCTCCAGTTCTTTCTCATCGTGTACTTCCACCAGTGCATCCAGCTCTAATTCTTTCGATAACTGATAAAAATCTTTCATCTGTGCATCATCTAAAATTGCTGCGATCAAAAGTACTGCATCTGCCCAATCGCCTTTGCCTCATAAAACTGGTAGGGATCGATCATAAAATCTTTTCTTAAGATTGGGAGCTCCGTGATCGTCCTTATCTTTTTCAGATAGTCCACATTTCCATCAAAATGATCTTCCTCGGTCAGGCAGGAAATTGCGTCTACCGATTCGTTGTATTCATCAATTCTGTCCAATAAATTTATTTTACTTTTAATTTTCCCAAGACTTGGGGAAGCATTTTTAAATTCTCCGATAATGGAAATACCACTTTTACTTAATGCCTGATAAAAACCGTGTTTTTTGCCTTCATACTTCTCTGCCAGTTCACGCATTTTTATTTCACTGATATTCTTTTTATGTTCCGGCAGACGCTTCTTTTTATCCTCTACAATGACATCGAGTATCATAACTACCTCCTAATTGATTCCATTGATAAAATTTTCCACCATTCGTTTTCCATGTTCTGTATAGATAGATTCCGGATGAAACTGTAAACCGATCACCGGATATTCTTTATGCTGCATTGCCATGATCTCTCCGTCTTTGGTCTGTGCCGTAACCGTCAGACATTCCGGCAGATCATCCATCTGCACTGCCAGCGAGTGATATCTTGCCACCTTGACCGGTGAGGTAATTCCTGCGAAAATTCCGGTTCCGGTATGTGTGATCTCTGACTGTTTTCCATGGAACAATGCTTTTGCGTATGTCACGGTTCCCCCAAATGCCTCACCGATACACTGATGTCCAAGCAGATGCCAAGGATTGGAATCTCTCTGTAAAGTTCCTTTACCACTTCCATACAGATTCCTGCTTCCTTCGGACTTTTCGGTCCTGGGGAAAGAACAATTTTATCCGGATGTAACTCTCTTATCTCCCCGATCGTAATCTTATCATTGCGGACAACCTTTATATCCTGCGTAAAAGTTCCAATATATTGGTACAGATTAAATGTAAATGAATCGTAGTTATCGATCAGCAATATCATAAGTTTTCCTCCTCCACAAGGGTTTTTGCCAGAGCCATGACCTTGTTACAACATTCTTTGTATTCATTTTCCGGAACAGAATCTGCAACGATTCCGGCTCCTGCCTGTAAATAAACGTTTTTTCCTTTTTTGATCATCGTACGGATCGTGATACAGAAATCCATATCGCCGGAAAAATCCACATATCCGGTTGCACCACCGTAAAGGCCTCTTCTCACACTCTCCAGTTCTTCGATAATCTCCATCGCCCTGATCTTTGGTGCTCCGCTCAAAGTTCCTGCCGGGAGGAAGGATGCCAGCAGATCAAACGGGTGAAAACTGCCTTTCTTGCGTCCCTCGACCATCGAGACGATATGCATGACATGTGAATAATTTTTTACGCTCATAAAGTCTGTAACTTTTACCGTACCAAACTCTGTGATGCGTCCCATATCATTGCGGGCCAGATCAACTAACATGACATGTTCGGCACGTTCTTTTTCATCGGCAAGCAATTCCCTGTGCAGTCTGTCATCTTCTTCCTTTGTCTTTCCCCTTGGTCTTGTTCCGGCGATCGGGCAGGTAAATACCCTATTCCCCTGTTGTTTGACCAGCATCTCCGGGGAACTTCCAATCACTTCAAAATCTCCAAAATTAAAATAATAAAGATATGGAGATGGGTTTAGCTCACGGAGTTCGCAGTACAGATCAAATCCATCCTGTCCCGTCGCGATCGTCCAGCGCTGTGATAACACGGTCTGGAAAATATGCCCGTCGCGGATATACTGTTTGATCTTATTTACCTTTTCACTGTATTCCTCTAAAGTATCTGACTTTTTCGTGATCACTCCATCCGGAAACAGTCTTACTTCTGATTCTTTCTGTTCCTGCATGGCAGTTTTGATCAATTCTGCTGCTTTTTTCGCTGCCGTTTCTTTTCCTGTCTCATCATCGGATTCTAAGATCACCGCGGTCAGTGTTTCTGCCACATGATCAACCACAATGAATTCTTTCATCAGCATAAGCTGAACCGTCTCAATCCCGATCTCATCCGGGTTTTCTTCCGGCAGCACCTCACTGTATCTCACGAAGTCATAACCAACACTTCCCACAAGACCTCCCGAAAAATTCAGTTCCTCATTGTCCTTCCGGATTTCAAATTCGTTATAATATTCTTTTAATAATGTAAGCGGATTTCCCTCCCTGACATCCTCGGTACCATCTTTTTTTGTAATCACCAGTGACTGTCCCTTCGAGGAAATGATCTCTTCCGGTTCTACGCCGAAAAATGTATAGCGGTCATAATTCTTGTCATAACTCTCTAACAAAAATCCTTTTTTCTTTCCCACCAGATTCCGGTACATCCCGGTTGCTGTCTCATTTACAATACTGACTGTCTTTTTGTAAACTCTGTAAATTCTTTTCATCCCAATCTCCATTCTCGAATCACCTGTTGCAAAACCATGTTATCAAACAATAAAGTTCACACTCTGCGCGAATTTTATTGTTAAAAAACGCCCCTGACCGGAATTTTTTTCCAGTCAGGGGCGTTTTCACGCGGTGCCACCCTGTTTCGCCAGACATTATGATTCCATGCAGGACAAAGAGTCGCTTACGACTCTTTCGCGCCCGAGCGGTGCTGTTTACAGCAAACTTCATCTCCGCAAGGTGCGCATCCCGCCCGGAGCTTTTTCATTCATAGGACGTAATTTCCTATGAATGAAAAACGGATATTTCCAAAAACTGGAAATATCCGCCACCAATCATGTCTGACCTCATCCGACACACAAACAGCTATCTTTCTTTACTGTCCGATATCTTACCTCTGTAACGTGAGGACACGGCATCCGCTACTGACCATACCATCTGGTACGCTGTTCGCTTTGCTCTCGCAAACCCATTCCTTTCATATTCATCTGTCCGTTTCCACCAGCCACGGACTCTCTGTGAGATATCCTATGAAGTACTCTCTTTGCTCAACGATTTAACGTTTCTTTTTTTTAAGTTGTTTCGATTTTAGCATGGTAAAGCGGTAGTGTCAAGAACTTTTTTATAAAATATCTCCGCTCCGTCTCCATCCCCGGAAACTGCTGTCCGATCTTTTTTTCATAGACCGCCATCAGTACATCCAAATCCGTACGGGTCAAAAGATGCGCTCCGTCGCAGTCTAATGCTTCCTTTACGCACTCTGGTCTGTGGCACACTTCATCCACACTTCCTCCGACTGCGTGAAGTCCCATGACGATCACAACTTTATTGCTCTGTGCATACACCGCCGGCTCCCATGCTTCCGGCGCTTTTGCCGCCTTATGTGCAGCGCCGTCCGCCTCGATCAGGACAACATCTGCCTCTTTGCATACTGCTGTAAGCTGTTTAACGCTTAAAGTTTTAAACTTCTCCGGTTCCATCTTCTGCTGTTCTTCAACAGCATCGTTTCCGGCACATTTTCCAACCGCATAAATCTCTGTTTTTTTATTATCACTTAAAATTGTGCCACACACACAGATCCCTTTTTTTTTCAAAATCCCGGCTACTTTCTCTCGCAGCTTCTCACAACTTTTCTCCCTGCCATCAATGAACACCAGGTCTTTTGGCACATACATATGCGTTGTAGTTGTGATCATGACTTTTTTTCCCCTCGTTTACAAACGCTGCAGCATCCTGATAAATGCTGCTGTCTTTCCGCCGGCTCCGACGTAGGATATGATATAAGACATTTTTTCCCCTTATATTTTTTATTCAAGCTGATTTACACCACTTTTTGCCAAAATCTTTCTCCGCAGCAACGTATACGGGATCATCATCGCAATTCCCGTCACAACCCACGAAATCGGGTAAATGATCATCAGCACCCAGAATTCGTGCACTCTCTTACATACCGCAGCGATCAGGCTGTAAAGCGGGCGCTCACTGTCCCCGATGCTCCTTAAGATCGACGAACCAAAATCATAGAGCATGATCTTCGAAAGCCTCTTCCATAAAATACATCCGCACCCCGAAATCCTGAAAATATCTCACATTCTCATTATATCCATTGCCGGAAAATGCCTGTTTCAACTTCACGCCGCCATACATCAGGGTATCCCCGTATACCGTAATATTCTCCTTTTCCCCGTCCATTTTCACAAACTTTGCAACCAGATTGTGCGCAATGGAGTCCTGTCTGATATGGATCGGTGATACGGTGTTAACCAGATCCCCGAACTCTTTGACATTATATTTTAAAGAACGGTTATAAAAATGATACTTCTTTTCCTCACAGAGTCCCTGTGGTTTATAGTACCCGAACTGCGTGTTTGGCACGACAAGCTTCTGCATGACGAAGCGACCGCCTTCGACTGATCCGGCGAGACGCACGTCCATTCCGTCACATTGCTGTCATCATTCCAGAGGACACTGTTTTTTCCAAACGCATTTCCTCTGCCGTTCCCTGTAAAACTCCTGCCACGGTAAAAAATTCCCTGTTGCAGCACACTGCGCCATTTTTTGTAAAGAATGATCTGCGCTTTGATGGCTTCTGACTCTTCTTTTTTCAGATCACAGAAATTGCACTCATATCCGAGCAGTCCAAACGCCGCTACCGCAAAACGTGTTTCAAGCGGTGTCGTGCGCAGTGTCTGATGATTTGGGCAGCCGGAGACATGTGCGCTTATCACGGACATCGGGTAGCCGTAGCTGTACCCGGTCTGGATCTCGGCACGGCAGAGCGCATCTGTATCATCGCTCGCCCAGATCTGTGGGAAATAACAGAGCATACCAAGGTCAAAACGGTTTCCACCCGCAGCACAGCCCTCAAACAGGATGTCCGGGAATCTCTTTGTCAGCTCCCTCATGCAGCGGTAAAGTCCCATCACATACCGGTGTGCCACCTCCCCCTGCCTTTCAGGACGGATACTCTGTGAAAAATAATCCGAAAATGTGCGGTTCATATCCCATTTTACATAGGAAATGTCCGCGGAGGAAAATACTCTGCCCATCTCCTCAATGATATGATCCTGCACGTCCTTTCTGGTCAGATCAAGGATCCTCTGATTGCGCCCTTCCGAGTGCGCCTTTCCCGGAATCTCGATCACCCAGTCCGGATGGCTGCGGTAGAGATCACTGTCCACATTGACCATCTCAGGCTCCACCCAGATTCCAAAATCCATGCCAATCGCCCTGATCTTATCTGCAATCCCCTTTAAACCGCCCGGCAGTTTCTTTGGATTTGGCTGCCAGTCTCCTAACGATCTCGTGTCATTATCACGTTTTGCAAACCAGCCGTCATCCATGACGAAAAGCTCAATGCCCGCCTCTTTTCCCGCTTTTGCAAGTGAGAGCAGTTTTCTTTCATTAATGTCAAAATAGGCTGCCTCCCAGCTGTTTAAGAGCACCGGGCGCTCCTTTTTCTTCCAGGTTCCCCTCACAATGTGCTCCCGCACAAAACGGTGCATATTCTGGCTCATGGCATTATATCCGTCTGATGCGTAGGTCATTACCGCCTCCGGCGCCTCAAAACTCTCCCCTGACTCAAGTGTAAAACAGAATGACTGCGGATTGATCCCGGATACGATTCTTACTTTTCCAAAACTGCCGACCTCCGCCGCCTCATAGTGATTGCCGCTGTAGATCAGATTAAATCCAAAACATTCCCCCGCATCCTCTGTGGTATGTTCTTTTCCAAGCATCACAAACGGATTGTCACGGCTCGACGACGTTCCCGTGTAAGAGGCGTTTACATATTTTCCCGGCACCAGCCGTACGTCCGTGCGCCCCATTTCACGTGCCCAAGCCCCGTGAAATGTTGTAAACACATAGTCGGACGGTTCTAAATCAAGCTGCAGGCTCATCAGGCGGTTTAACTTTACCACATCCCCGCTCTCATTGATGAGTTTTGCGCTCCTTGTGATCACATCACAGTCCTCATAGACATAATAATGGAGTTCTAATATGACTCCGCTGTTTTTATCGCGCAGTGTCACACCAAGCCACTCCACCTCACCGGACTCATCATACGATCCCGGAAGTGTCTCAAATTCTTCCTTTCCGGTTCCCTGTTCAAATTTTTCAAACAGGAAATCAGACGTTTCGCTTCCATCGGAAAGTGTCAGTTCCACAAAAGGCTCCCTGATATCGCCTTTCCCGAAAGAGGACATCTCAAGACATGCGTCCTCTAAGGAAAACTGCAGATGTTCACTGTCATAAATATTGGTATTGCCCGGCGCAAATGCATGCTGTTCCATCAATCCGTCTATGGCTGGATGAATTTTTCTTCCATAATATAAGTGCTCCAAATGTCCGGTTTCCATGACACGGAACAGATAAGAAGTATGTCTGGTATGCAGGGAAAATAACTGGTTTTCGACTGTGATCATGCTTTTTTCATCTCCTTAATCTCTTTTGCGATTTCTTCCACTTTCTGCTCACTTAAAATATATTTTTTGCGGAAATAAAATACCGCAACAAGCAGTCCTGCGATCGGGAATACTGTCATGGTCAGGCGCAGTCCTGCGACCGAACTTCCCGCTGCCGCAACTGCTGCTCCGTCCGTATTCTGGCTTAAATTGCAGACGGTCAGGCAGATCGATGCCACAAGCGCAGCCACACCGGAAGCAAGTTTTACAACGAAAGTCTGCATGGAAAAGATCACGCTCTCATCCTTCTGTGATTCTTCCACTCTCCGTAATCGACCGTATCGCAAGGAATACCGTTGTGAGAACGGATAACATTCCATTTGCTGAAAAGATAAAAAATGCAGGAACAAACAGCAGATACAGGTTTGACATATTGACAAACATTAAAATCAGAAGAACCGCATATCCTAAAATCGCCATCACAAAACTGGTATAAAACACCTGGATCGTTCCCAGAAATTTGCGCAGGATCGGGAAAAACAGCATCATGGCAAGAATCTGCATTGCTCCACCAAACGTATTAAATAAGGTATAGGCATTGTACCAGCTATCACCGCCAAAGTCATACTTGAAAAAGTAAATGACGAGATTGGATGTAATGTAAATCGAGCAGTTGATCAAAACGATTGTCACAACGACCGTCATCGCCTGATCGTTCTGTAACAGGGAATGGAACATCTGTCCAACCGAAGGTGCCTCCACATCCACGGTAGATTTTTCTTTGATATTTAAACAGGTGATTAAAATAAATACAAAAAACAGAATTGCAACCACCAGCGCAAACCATTTGAAACCGACTCGCTCATTTCCCTGCCCTAACATATAGACACATTTCATTGTGATGATTGTCACGATCGCAGAACCGACTCCGGCGCAGGAGCGCGCGAGTGTGGAAAGTCCTTCTCTCTCTTTTCCGCCCTCCGTAAAAGCCGGGATCATCGACCAGTATGGGATATCCATCATGGTATAGGTAACACCCCACAAAATGTAAGTCACTGCCGCATATGCCACCAGTCCGTTTCCGTCGAGTTTTGGCGGTGCCGCAAACATCAGATACAAAATCACTGCATTTGTCAGTGTCCCGATAAACAGCCACGGGCGGAATTTGCCCCATTTTGTACGCGTCTTTGCAACGACCACACCCATGATCGGATCGTTAAATGCATCAAACACACGCGCCGCCATCAGAATGATTCCCATTGCGATCGCGCTGACTCCTAAAATATCCTGATAATAATATAAAACATAACTTGCCGAAAACATATAAACCATATCTTTTCCGACCGCCCCAAGTCCGTATGAGACTTTCTCTTTTCCTGTTAATTTCATAAATCCTCCTTGTTTTTCGGAGAAAAATGCGAGTCCTCTGACGAGCAGAGGATTTTCCTCCCTTGTTTTCCGAAGGAAAATGCGAGTCCTCTGGCGAGCAGAGGATTTTTTTCCTTCCTAAAATTTTTTCTGCTTCATCGAAAATGCAAGTTCCACGACCTTATACGCCCCGTCGTAGATTCCGGCTTCTTTATTTTTTACAATGTTGTCGCACATATCGCAGAGCAGTGTTTTTTCTTCCAGAAACAGTTTCATCATCTGAAGCGTGTGCGGGATATCCCTGCACTCTAATGTGCCATCACCGATCTCCGCGGAATGGATTGCTCCCCACTGCTCGTGTCCTCCAACACGTCTGATAAATAGTTTCGGCACCGGATAAAATGAAAGTTCACTCGGCTTTGTGACGAGCACATCGCAGCTTCGCATCAGAAGATTCGTGCAGTATACCGCTTCAAAAATATTTTCATGCCAGAAGCCGTGGATTCCGATGACATCTTTGTTAAGCGCATCCTCCGCAAATTTTTTCGTATCCTCCCAGTCGTTAAAATGTTCTTTCGCATAATGTCCCATCTCCGGGATTTCCTTTAAAAGTTCCTCCCAGACATTGCGGTAATCACCGACATTGACATAAAGCGCCGCTTTCTTTTCTTTGATCTGTGGCAGCAAAAAACGGATGATCTCTGCAAAAATTTCTTTCTGTGCACCGGCACCGCCGATCGTCAGGAGAAAACGCATCGGTTTTCCCTCCTCTTTTCTCTGTTTTCTCGCTGCGCAGTCCGTCTCGATATTGCTGACAAGCTCATGGTCGATATAATGTCCGGTATAAAAAAGAGCATCTTCCGGCATCGGATTCAACACATCATTTCCCTGCATTCCATTTAAAATGCGGTATCCCTGGTATGCATAATGCGTCTGTACCGTGTGAATGCTGCCTTCCGCTAAATGAAGTGCCATCTGCCAGTTGTCCGGAATCGCATTGACCACATATTTCATTCCGGCATGAAGTGCAGCCTGTGCCGGCCATACATGTGTTGCGACGACCGGGATATCCTTTGGGATATTCGCATACACCGGAGCCATCAGTCTGCATTTTTCTGATCCGCTGCATTGTAGGTCAGTTTGCGGAATCCCTCATAGTTCATCGGCTCCCACACCAGACGGTTAAAGAGTCTGCTCTTCTGTGACAGACGGGAACCCATGGAGTAAAGATCATTCTGCGCACCGATCACTTTGGTACAGGTGGTCTGTCCGTAGGAATTTAAATCCATCCAGTACGGTTCATACCCCAGCGCATGTGCTGCGGATGCGATCGCCATGGAGATGCGGTAATGACCAAATCCCATACGGATATTTCCGACGATGATTCCTTTCTCCGTATGAAAGTCCGCAGCTCCTTCTTCTCCCACGCGGATATCAGAGACACCAAGTTCCGGCCCGATATACGGGTTTGCCTTGATCGAAGTTGGATAATTTTTTGTGCTGTCATCCCCGAATTTACGGATAAATTTCTGCTTTGACCGGACTGCTTTTTTATAGGCACCCGGTGCAATGTCGTTTCCAAAAATCTGTTTTGATCGTTCTGTCATCTTACACTTCATCCTTCCTTATTTTGTGTTTATTAAAATTCTTTTCAAAATTTCTTTTCACATTTGTAAAACACAGTGACTGTTTATTTTCTGTCATTTTTTCACTTCAAACTGTATTCTCTGTTCTTCCATCTGCGCCGCTCTTATCTTTAAAATGCCAATGCCCTCTTCTCCGGTCGTTCTGACATAAGTACCACCCATACCTCCCTGCAGGGAAATGATTTTGGGTCCAATAATGGCAATCGGTCCCTCCGCAGATAATACAACCGGCTCCTGGTAAAAGTTAACGATATTATCGTTCTGATCTAATGCATGGATACGGATCTCTGCAACATCATAGGTATGCCGTTCTGTCAGGCTCTGATGATCCGGTTTTGCAGATAAATGCAAGGAAGTGACCGGCTCTTTTCTGACCACCTTTACCACTTTTCCATTTTTTACTGCCTCAAACCGGTAACTCGTTGAAGTTCCGCCCCAGTCACCGATATAGCGGTTGTACAAAGTTACCGCGTCCGTCGGCTTCATATGATAAAAGAGTATCAGCTTCAGTGCCGCTAAATACACACCTTTCGGAAGATCGGAAAGTCCGTACCGCGCCGCCGCATTCAGGATATATTTCACTGCCTTTGCCTGTGCCGGTTTAAAATCTTCCTCTTTTTCAATGGCATCTCCGATAAAATCATCTACCGCGACCGGTCCATGTAAAAGATTTTTATACGGTGAATCTGATACGGTATACTCCTTTAAAAACCGACCATTTTTGTACATCCGTACGCTGTCCGCATTGGTAAAAATCCAGATCGTTCCGCGGTTACAGCCCGGATGCTCTCCGATATCCATGGACGAACTGATCTCTAACACCGGCTCTTTTTCCTGTTGACAAGCGTATGCCGCAGCCGCAAGTTTCGCATTGCGGAACATATCCATCACACCATGATAACAGATACGGTCGCCACTGCCAAAATCCTTATGTGTATTGTAGTCAAACATGCACCAGCCAAAACTTCCTGCAATATCCGTTTCCCCGGCAACTGCGTCCAGCACATTGACATGGCGCATGGCATGCCACACACGGTGTTCCTCCCAGTCGTAACTTTTCGTTGGATACATATGTCCGTTATATTCGCTGATGAGATACGGTTTGCTGTTATCAGACGTAACAGCACTTTTTTCTCACATCCGTGGTTTGTCCCATTGTGGCTGAAATCATTGTAGGTATAGACATCCTCTAAAAGGCTGCTCTTTTTATGTGCCCGGACACCCCCAGTCTGTCTTGTTGGATCCAGCTCATGTGCCACGCGGTTTGTTTCCCGGTAAAATGCGTCATCATCCCCGGATTCGTTGATCCGCACACCCCACAGGATCACAGACGGATGATTCCGATACTGCTCTACCATGTCTTTACGTTTTCGTACCACCTCGTTTTTCCATTACTTCTATCCCGATCGTGCTGCCAGCCCGGTATTTCCGTAAAGACCAGAAGTCCCAGTTCATCACACCGCTCCACAAAATGCCGCTCTGCGGATAATGGGACGTCCTCACCGCATTTACGCCCAGTTCATTTTTCAAAATGTCTGCATCCCGTTTCTGCATGGATTCCGGCATTGCATAGCCGACATATGGATAACTCTGATGGCGGTTCAATCCTCGCAGCTTTACTTTTTTGCCATTTAAATAGAAGCCGTCCTGCAAAAAAACTGCAGTCCGGAATCCAAACAGCGTAATATTTTCATCCAGCACATTTCCATTTTGCAAAAGTTCTGTTTTGACTTCATAGAGCACCGGATTCTCCAGATCCCAGAGTTTTACATCCGGCACCGGAAAAGAAAGCTTACGATCTGATGCCACCCGGCCCTCACCGATCTGTCTGTAGTTTTCTGTGCCGCGCTCTCTGATACTCTGCCGGATGAGAAATTCCTTTTTTTCATCGGTTTTGCCACTGTTTTTAATTTCTATTTCAGAGATCAGCTTTGCGTCTGGCTTTTGACCTTCCGGTATTTCGCTGTGCAGAAATATATCCGCGAGATAAGTCTCATTTTTCAGATCCACATAGGCTTCCCGGTAAATTCCGCCGTAAGTCATATAATCGATCACATACCGAACGGCGGGATGTTTAAGTTCTCCCTGCTATCCACCCGCACTGTAAGCACATTTTCTGCCCCGATTCGCAGTTTTTTGCTGATATCGATGGAAAATGCCGTGTAGCCACAGTGATGCTCCCCGATCCTTTTCCCGTTCAAAAACACCTGTGCTTCATGCGCGATGCCTTCAAACGTCACGATCACGGTCTGATCTTTCCATTCTTCCGGTGAAAAAAAAATGTTTTCTATAGCAGCACACCATCTGGTAACTTCTCTCATCAAAATAATGAAACGGTGTCTCCTTGCAAGTGTGCGGCAGTCTGACATCCTCCCATGCGTCATCCTGATAAGCCGTCTCTCTCATTTGATTTTCGTATGTTTCCTTAAATTTCCACCCGTCATTCCAGTAAATGCGTTTTTGCATCATCCTCACTTCCCTTCCGCAACGATTCCCTGCACTAAGATCGTGACTACTTCATCCAGACCATCCTGATAGGATATCCCGTTAGAGATCAGGATATCTCTCTGGAAAAAATTGCTCTAATGCCGCCTCCAGCATCATTTTTACGATTGGGATCTTAACCGGCCGGATCACGCCCTCTTTCATTCCCTGCTCTAATAAGGAAATCGTTGTCTCCCAGCCGGTTTCTAACCGTTCCTCCACATGTTTGTAGATGTTCGGATACTTTTCCCGCAACAGATAGAGCTGTCTGAAATCAACTTCCCGGTAACTCTCCGGCAAAACACCTAAAACCGCCCGGATTTTTTCAAGTGTGGATAATTTTTCATTCTCTAACACCTGTCTTTCGCTCTCTTTGATTGAATCGAACAGATAATCTACCATCGCTAAGAAAAGTGATTCCTTATCACGGAACACGGTATAAATCGTTTTCTTACTCATGCCAAGGATTCCAGCCAGATCATCCATGGTAAATTTTAACCCTTTCTGGTTAAATGCCTTTAAGGTTCCCTCTAAAATACTCTCCCTTAATTCCATCATGTTCTCCGTTTCTTCTTTATTACATGGAAACTATTTTTGTTATTTGAGTTTCCTATATTGTATCATCTTGTTTTTGTACCCGCAAGAAACTAATTTACCAAAAATAGTTTCCATTTTTTATCTATTTCTTCCAAAACCCAGAGAATCGTGTGCATTTTATTTTTGCAAATAAGGTGGGATGTGAGTATAATAGGCAGTGAATTGCAATGAAGGAGAAATTAGTGTGAAAAATAAGCTCGATAGCTTATTTCGCACGGCTATTTGTTTCTGAGCAAAAACAAATAGCTTCTATGACAAGGCATAAAAAACATGACAGACGAGAATTTGAGATTCTCGTCGCCTCTTCGCAACAAGTTGCTCAGAAATGAGGATTACTATGGAAAATGATCATATCAAACATATATTAGAACAGTTAGAATCGGGGCAGCTTACTGCTTCCGATGCTTATAACCAGTTAAAGCTGGCACCTTTTGAGGATCTTGGATATGCCAAGGTGGATCATCACCGTGAAGTCAGACAGGGTGCGCCGGAGGTGATCTACGGTGCATCTAAGACAAAAGAACAGATGGGGGGCATTATAAACAGCCTGCTCTCCCACTGCAAAGAAAATATCCTGATCACAAGACTTTCGACAGAATCCGCGGCGTACCTGTCCGAACGTTTTGATCTTTTTTACGATGAGCTGTCAAAAATCGGCATCGTAAACCGCACCGAGCATTATTCCGCTGACGGCACGATCGTTGTCGCCACCGGAGGGACAAGCGATATCCCGGTTGCAGAGGAGGCTGCGCTGACTGCAGAGGTACTCGGCAATCATGTCATCCGTCTCTACGATGTCGGCGTTGCCGGGCTCCACCGTCTGCTCTCAAATATGGAACTTTTATCAAAGGCAAATGCGATCATTGCAGTCGCGGGATGGAAGGCGCGCTTGCGAGCGTCATCGGCGGCCTGACCGACTGTCCTGTCATCGGCGTCCCGACGAGCGTTGGTTACGGCGCAAGTTTTGGTGGTATCTCAGCACTTTTATCGATGCTTAATTCCTGCGCCAGCGGTGTTTCCGTCGTAAACATCGACAACGGTTTTGGTGCAGGTTACCTTGCCAGCATGATCAATCATCAGGCAGCCCCTAAAACAGATGACAGACCATCATCCTGCCATAAAAACACGGACAAACTGTAAATCTTCATATTAAAAAATATCAAATTCAGCACCAGGGAGGATTATTTATGAAAACACTTTATATAGAATGTAATATGGGTGTTGCCGGCGATATGTTAATGGGCGCCCTCTATGAACTCTGTGATCAGAAAGAAAAATTTTTATCGGACATGAATCAGGCTTTTGCACCTTACGGTGTGACACTTTCTGTGGAACCGGCAGTAAAATGCGGGATCAGCGGCACACACATGAAAGTGGCTGTACACGGGGAGGAAGAACATTCCCATGATGTTCTGCCCGAACACATTCATGAAGATGGGCACATGACAATCCATGCACAGGAAGAATCCCCTACACACGATCATGGTACACAATGCTGCCATGAACACGTTCATGATGAAGATACACTCATGCATTCACATGAACACACTCATGATGAAGATACACTCATGCATTCACATGAGCACACTCATGATGAAGATACACTCATGCATTCACATGGACACTCTCATGACGAGGATACACTCATGCATGTTCACGATCATATTCATGACGAAAATGAGCACACACATACTCACGACAACAACTCGCACCATGAACACCACCACACGCATGCCCATACCAGTTACACCCAGATCTTAGAACAGATCCACACGCTTTCTTTCCCATCATCCGTAAAAGACTCCACTGCCGCGGTCTACCGTCTGATCGGGGAAGCAGAGTCAAAAGTGCACCACTCCACCTTAGACCAGATCCATTTCCACGAAGTCGGATCGATCGACGCGCTTGTGGATGTGACCGGATGTGCCTATCTGTTGTTCCTGCTTGCACCGGAAACCATTCTCTGCTCTCCGGTTCATGTCGGAAATGGCTTTGTACACTGTGCCCACGGCACACTCCCGGTTCCGCGCCTGCCACCGCAGAACTTTTAAAAGGGATTCCTTTTTACAGTAGAAATATTCAGGGCGAACTCTGTACGCAACGGGGGCTGCTGTTTTAAAACATTTTGTGACCTCTTTCGAAGCCATGCCGCCTATGAATGTAACAGAGATCGGCTATGGTATGGGAACAAAGGATTTTGCTGCCGCCAACTGTGTGCGTGTTTTCCTCGGCGAATCTTCTCCCGGTTCCAACACAGCCCCATCCTTTGATGACTCCGTGCTGTCCATCTCCTGCAATCTCGATGATATGACAGGCGAAGCGGTCGGATTTGCAACTGAACTGCTCTTACAGGCGGGCGCTTTGGACGTATACACAATACCGATTCAGATGAAAAAGAACCGTCCGGGTATTCTTTTAACCTGTATCTGTGAGCCAAAAGACCGTGAACGTCTGACTTCCCTTTTCTTTTTACACACCACAACACGCGGTGTGCGCTATCAGATGTTTGACCGCGCCAAACTTACCTCTGAAATCGAAACCTGCCATTCCGCATACGGCGATATACGGATCAAAAAAAAGCTGCGGGTACGGTGTCGAAAAAAGAGAAAGCAGAGTTTGAAGATTTAAAAGCCATTTCTGCCGGCCATAACTATGAGGTGTCACTCGACCAGATCCGGGATACGATCGTGAGATAATTTTAAACAGATGACAGGGCGAAAATCCGATTTTTTCAGACATTTTCGCCCTCTTTCTTCCTCATTTCAGCGTTTCCACAGGCATTTTGGGGAATCTTCTTCATTTCTGCTGTTTTTCGCCCTGACTTTTTGATTTCCGTGGGCTATTGAAATGAATTCCATCACTTTTCGCCCATTCTCTTTTATATCTGATAAATTTCTATTATAAATCGGGCGAACCACTTTTATTTTCCTCATATTTCACCCATTTTTTATCTTCACCCCCAATCCAGCTAATACAATACTTTGACATCTCATCCGTGACCTCATACACCGGAAGAAACATGGTTTCCGTGCCACGGGAACGGGATCTGTAACTGCTCTGCTGCCAGGGGGGAAAGCTTCATAGGTGTGCTCAACAAAAAATCTTATACACAAAATAGCTGCGTATAAACTTCGTAACCATCTAAAATTTCTTCTTTTTCAGACAATTCATGCAGATAAAGACTCACCATATTTTCCAATACATGATGTTGTATAAATAAAGTTGACACCTTATTCTCAAGGAATTCATGTATAATAAAAGAGAATAAGGAGGAACTCTCAATGTCACGAACCCAACGTAAATACGACCAGGAATATAAGATCCAGGCTGTCAAACTTGCCAAAGAAATCGGCGGTGCTAAGGCAGCCAAAGAATTAGGTATCCCAGAAGGAACCATCCACACATGGCTGAAAGCAGTTAGAGCAGGCACATTGGATATTGGCGACGGTGCACATACTCCGGAAAGCGCGATGAGTCTTGCTGAGGAGCTTGCCATGCTCCGCAAACGCGTTAAAGATCAGGACAAAGAAATCCGGCGTCTGAAAGAGGAAAATGAATTTCTCGAGGAAGCAAGCGCTTTTTTCGCAGCCAGCCGTCGGAAGTCAGCAAGAACCAAAGAATGATGTTCATTGCCATAAAAACGAAAGACGGCGTGATTAAGGGAAAACTCTCATTCTATTGCCGGATGCTTGGCGTCAGCCGCCAGGGTTTCTACAAATATCTTGCTATTAAAGATCGCCCTTGGAAATATCAGGATCTTGCTGATGCCATGAGAGTGATCCATGCTGAGGATGAATGCAATGATACCTATGGACGTATTCGCATGTACCAAGCACTGCTCCTTAAGAATCCGACGGGAATCAAGATCCCCAGTGAACGAACCGTTTACAGGTTATGGATGAAATAGGACTTGTCCATCGGCCAAAGCGCAAGCCAAATGGCATTACCAAGGCTGATCGGGAAGCACGTAAGTCAGATGATCTTCTGAAGAGAGAGTTCAAGGCTGATAAGCCACTTGAAAAAATGCGTAACTGATATCACAGAAATCAAGGCAAAAGATGGAAAACTGTATGTTTCAGCCATCTTCGACTGCTTTGATTCCAGCGTTCTGGGACTGGCAATGAAAACAAACATGAAGGCAACTCTGTGTGAGCATACACTGGATAATGCCTATCTGGCGCATCCTGATCTGCGAGGTGCCATTGTGCACTCCGACAGAGGAAGACAATATACCAGTGAAACCTACCGTCAGGCGCTTTCTAAATATGGCATTATACAAAGCATGAACAGTGATGGTGGCAGGTGCCACGATAATGCTCGATGTGAAAGCATGTGGGCCAGAATGAAAAGCGAGCTTCTCTATGACCGCTACAATACGGAAAGCCTGACCACGGATGAGCTGAGAGTTCTTATTTGGAGATATTTCATCAGTTACTGGAACAACAGGAGGATCTGCTCTGCCAACGGTGGGCTTCCTCCTATGATTAAGCGTCAGAGATACTACCAATCTCTGGGCCTGGCTGCATAGGAAATGATATCTTTGAGATAAATGTGTCAACCAATATTGACAATATCATAATTTTAAATGCCTTTATATGAACACTTAAAGTGCAGAAAAACAAGCAATTTCATAAATGTTATTATTTTGAGCGCAAATGTAAAGCAATGTTGATAGAAAAAATTGTTTATTTTATTTAAAATTGCTCTTAAAGGAGGACACAAAATGGAAATTGGAAATAAAATCAACCAATTAAGGAAACTTTCGGGAATGACACAAGAACAATTAGCAGAAAAACTTAACGTATCCAGACAGACTATTTCCAAATGGGAGTCAGATAGCACTTCCCCTGATTTAGAAGTATTCGTTAAAAATAAGCAATGAATTTTTCTATGTGTCATTAGATGATTTGCTAAAGGAAGGAGAAGCAGGTGTGGCAAACAAAACTGATGAGCAAATAACTTTAGAAGATTTGATGAAAATAAATCTTCATAACAGAAAAATGACGCTGTTGCTAATTAGTGGTCTGATTTTTATTATGGTTAGCATATTAAATTTCGCCTATGTAATTGCGCTACAAAGCACAACACTTAGTACCCAGTATATGCTATACCGATATATCGTTACAGGACAATACGAAAATGCCCCTATTGATTATATGCGGTTAATGATACCGTCTATTATTGCGGCAGCAATCGGAGTGATATTGTTCATAAGTTATACCATTGAAAGAAGAAAAAAAGGAGACTGAAAATATGTATAAGGCAAAGAAGTTTATTTCATATATGGCTTTATGTGTGTTAATCTTTTCTTTATGTGCATGTGGAGAAAAAGGTAGTGAAAACGCTGCTATTTATGGAGAAACCGTCGGAGGATTGGAAGATAATGAGCTTTTTGCAATTATTGATACAAATGCTTCTTTACCTGTTTTACTTGTTACCTCACAAGTATATAATGACGGTTTGGGAAATCAGGCAGCACTTAATTGTGATGTATATTATTTGATAGATAAAGAAGTTAAAAACATAGGAACAATAGAAGTATGGGAACAGCATATCCTATCGCCTATGATGAAACAGGTATTTATGCTGCTTCCGGTCACGATATGCAGCGTTTTGAAATTGAAAAATCCGGTTCGCTCAGACTGGCAGAGGGGATTTATGAGCAATTTGACGAAAGTGGAAATGCTGCTTATACCATGAAAAAAAGGAGAGGAAACAGATGTAATTACAGAAGAAGAATACTATGCAGCTTTTGAAAAATACAGCAATGCTACCATAGTAAATTTCTCTTATGGTGCATCGGACGCTGGCAAGGCAGAAGTGGTAACTAACAATGAGCTGGAACCCCGTCAAGGAAATATAGCAGAAGATGTCAATGTACTAGAAATTGTACAAGAGACAGCCTCGGAATTTGCAGTCAAAAAAATGGAAACTTCTTATTTTTGAAAGGCAGGACAATGAAATTTTTTATGCCGCTACTTTGGTAGAAAATGATTGTGCGCCGGAGATGATATTTTTACAAACGACTTACAGACAACACTTAAAGAATAGCAAACCCAGTCGAGCCAGTCAACGGCAAGATGAACGGCTCTTGCAGAGCCGCCGTTGACAGCCCCGCCCGGTTTTGCAGTTAGGCAGTCAAGGAGCGACAGCCTAAAGTGCTGCCGCCCCTTACTTTTATGATACAGCATCAACTTTGGAAGTATATCCTGATGCTGTATCAGAGGAACACAGTACACAAGTGAGTTATATCGTAAAGCAATCAGCAAATATGGCATTCTCCAAAGCATGAACAGTGCTGGCGGCAGATGCCACGACAATGCCAGATGCGAAAGCATGTGGGCAAGATTCAAAGAAGAATTACTTTATGGACGTTATGATACCACTTCAATGACAGTAGAACAGTTAAAAACACTCATCTGGAGATATTTCATCAGCTATTGGAATAACCGAAGAATCTGCTCTGCTAATGGTGGCTTACCTCCGATGATTAAGCGTCAACAATACTACGATTCATTACAGGAGGCAGCATAGGTCGAACATCCTTGAGAAAAAAGTGTAAACCAATATTGACAATATCAACACTTTCTTTTCCAGCGTCAATTATTTCATCTTTAATCTCCTGCAAACACATATGAATCTCCCATTTTTCATTTTCTACAATATATATTCCATCTGTCTCTCTTTGGTTTTTAATCCCATTTTTTCATAGAATTTTTCCGCGGAGGTATTTCCTGCCCAGACATTTAATGTCACTTCATAACAGCCTAACCGTTTCGCTTCGCCCTTTACATATTCAAACAGGCTCTCACCTACATGCTGTCCTCTGGTTTTTGCATCGACGCACAGATCATCGATAAAAAGCGATGTAAACGGCACCATATTATTGGAGAATGGCTGCTGTTTCAACTGGCAGAAAGCATATCCTAAGCATACGTCATTCTCATCTGCAGCTACATAAACAGGCTTTGTATCATCTTTTAACATTTCTTTCAGTTCATCCTCTGTGTACTTTGTCGTCCCCGGAATAAAAATATCCGGTCTTATATCTGCATGGATTTGAAGCACCTGCTCTAATAATTCAATCAGTCTTGGGATATCTTTTTCGTTTGCTCTTCGAATATTCATTTCACTAGCCTCCATATTTTTCATTATATCTGTAGTTTTAGTTTCGGGAATTTATTTTGATCCCCGCTTCCATTTATACATTTTCAGACACTGCGGATGCTCAAAATACTCCTGATCAAAGATCCATGCAATGTCAGTTTCCGATAATTCTTCTGCCTTAAATCTCCGATATTTGCTGTTCAGCTATACACTTCCCACTATCTGGGCGTGTTCGGGACTTGCACCCGTTAGAGTGCGCCCATGGCGCGCAAACTAAAAAAGGCTCTGCCAACAATAGCAGAGCCTCCGACATTTTCTTTAAAAACCCACGGTATCCAGCCGGATCGTGGTAATGATAATCCAAAATTTTTGATTTCTATCTTACTCTTCTAAACTTTCCTTCATTCTGCCAAGCATTCCTGATTTTTTCAACGGCAGTGTAATAATAATGGCAATGATCGTTCCGCCACAGGTGCTGATCAGAAACGGAACAACAAATGTGAATAACGCCGCTGCTTTATTACCCATGACAAGATATGCCACCGGATAAGAGAGCATTCCACCAATGATTCCGGTTCCAACTACTTCGCCAATATAGGCAAATGGAAGTTTTTTCCCATACTTATAGAGAAGTCCGCCAAGCAATGCACCACACATGCTTCCCGGGAATGCCAGAGGCTTCCCAGTCCTAACAGATTACGGATCAGCGCCGCAATAAATGCCTGTGCCAGTGCCCACCACGGTCCTACGGTAACTGCGCATAAAATATTTACCAGATGCTGTACCGGTGCACATTTTGAACCGAATACCGGGAAGGAAAATAAACTTCCCACCACCGCTACTGCTGCTAAGATTGCTGTAACTGTCAATTTCTTTAAATTAAATTTTTTCATTTTGTCCTCTTTTCCCAGAATCTGCCACATACCACATTCTAAAAAAAGAATGATAAGACTGCAACAGTTCCTATTTTGATTTTACTGCCCCTGCAGCTTTTTCCACAATCAGGCAGAGAATGACTGTGACCACCATATCCGGCAGCGTATTTCCAACCGGCGTATCCACCTGCATCAATATGCGGTAAATCACAAATCCGGCAAGCCATACGATCAGACCTCTCCACTGAAAAGCAGATTTTTCGGCATCTGCTTTCTTTAAAATGAAGTAATCTGCGATCTGGACTGCGATCATCGGCGCAAAAACAGAACCGATCAGATATAAAAAGTTTGTAATGTTATCCATCGGATAAACGATCGCTGCGACTGTTCCAATCACGGTAACAACGATTGCCGCCCATTTTTCCTGAATTTTTGAAGAAATGGAAACACAGGAAACTCCTGCGGAATAGGCATCCAGGAAGGTTGTTGTAACCGTGGAAAATACAATAATGAGAAGTCCGACAACGCCGAAACCGGTTTTTAACATAATCTGTGCAATGTCATATTCACCGGTAAAAATAGCCGCTCCCATACCGATCATGTACATAAAAATGCTGACCAGACTATAGACGATCACACTTGTGAGTGTTGCTGCAAACGGTTTTTCTGCTTCTCTTGTATAATCGCTGATCAGTGGCAGCCAGGAAAGCGGCATTGCCACTGCAAGCTCTACGGCTGCTCCGAACGTTAAACTTCCGTCATCCACAATCGGTGTCATGCTGCCGCTGCCAAAGAATATCACTTTAAAAAGTACCAGTGATAAAATAAAAAGTGCTGTCATGGCAACCGTGTTTAATTTGCCAAGATTGGTCAGTCCAATGAAAATCCACACAATGATCAAAGCACCGATGATGACTGCCCACACCCAGTTTCCGGTATGTAAAACGCCGTCCGCCGCAAGTGCTCCATCATAGATCATGATCGCAGTCCATCCGACAAGCTGTAATACATTTAATACGGCAAAAAGAAGGCTTCCCTTCTCGCCAAAGCTCATTTTTACAGTCTCCATGGCACTTTTGTGCTCTTTCGCTCCGATCATTCCTGCCGCAAACATCATAAGTCCGCCGATCAGATGTCCGAGCAGAATCGCTGCCATTGCTTTTCCAAAGCCTAGCGGCGCAAAGTATGTACCTGTCAGTATTTCAGCTAAGGATACACCGGCACCAAACCAGATTAATCCGTTTGAAAAAACGGAAGTTCTCTTTTCATTCATCCTTCGTACTCTCCTTCGATCGCAAATGCATGGTTCATAGGTCCGCTTCCTTTTCCAAGGTCAAGCATGGCGGCAAGTGCACCGGAAATATAATTTTTCGCATACCTGACAGAAGTTTCTAAATCCCTTCCTTTTGCAAGATTCGATGCGATCGCAGAAGAAAGCGTGCAGCCTGTTCCATGGGTATTTGGATTGTCAATCCTCTTTCCATGAAACCACACCGGCTCTTTCCCTTTCTGGAAAAGAAGGTCGTTGGCATCATTTAACTGATGTCCACCCTTCAATAAAACCGCACAGCCTAAAGTGTTACAAATGACTTCTGCTGCTTTTTCCATATCTGCTTCTGTTCTGATCTCCATTTCGGAAAGCACTTCCGCTTCCGGGATATTCGGAGTGATAACAGTTGCAAGAGGCAATAATTTACTTTTCAATGTGCTGATGGCGTCCCCACTGATCAGTCTTGCCCCACTGGTTGCCACCATGACAGGATCCACCACAATATTTTTTGCATGATACTCTGTCAGTTTTTCCGCAATTGTCTCGATCAGTTCACTCGACGAGACCATTCCGGTTTTGATCGCATCCGGATGAATATCCGTAAAAATACTATCCAGCTGCTCTGCCAAAAATTTCGGAGTTATCTCCATAATATCTGTTACGCCGGTCGTATTCTGGGCAGTCAGAGCCGTGATCGCGCTCATCGCGTATACGCGGTTTGCGGTCATTGTCTTAATATCTGCCTGGATGCCGGCGCCTCCACTGGAATCACTTCCAGCGATTGTTAATGCTGTGTACATAGAATCCTCCTTGTTTTCTGAAGGAAAATGCGAGCCCATTGGTGAGCAGAGGATTTTCCTCCCTTGTTTCATTTCTGCATTAATTTTGTATAGCGACCTAAGGTGGTGCCCCCAATCTGCCGCTGTCATATATCATTTACCTTCATGCAGCCTTATCGGCACAATTCGACCAAAAACAAAAAAGTGCAGAAACCCAACCAAAGATTCCTGCACAAAAAAACTCTTGTGATCCATTATCTCCCTACGTTGGCATTATCCAAATCAGGTTCCGGGTTAAAGCGTCCGCTTACTCTCAGCCCGCCTGTGCGAGCACCCCATTTTTTGTTTTCGGCATCATTTTTGTGATGATCTGTTTTTATAACAGCTTTATTATACACGCCTGTTCTCAAAATGCAAGTTTTTTATCCTGTGACATATAAAGTTCCGTAAAATACGGATCTGATTTCATCAGTTCCACAAAAGTCCCCTGGCAGAATCACGAACCAGGCAGGAAAGATTCTCCTTTTCCAGTGCCATCATGATCTCATCGTCCGGGACATTTCTGTCAAATAAAATATTTTCTCTGATCGTCCCATCAAAAATCTGAAAATTCTGGGATAAATAAACAATTATTTTCTGAAAATAATCTGCCTTATAGTTCAATAGAAAAGAATTAAATACCCCAGGCACAAGATAACCAGATGTAACTAATAAATTATGATCGATCACAGTGGTAATATTACATCAAAAACCGTTCCTCCAGACGGATTTGATCTGACTGCAATACTGCCATCATGCACTCTCACGATTTCACGGACAAGCGCAAGTCCAAGTCCTACACCGCCAAGTTCCCGGCTTCTGGATTTATCCACACGAAAGAATGGTTCAAACACGCGTTCCCTGAGTTCCTCAGGGATTCCGTTTCCCGTATCCTCCACGGACAGATAAACATGTTTTTCCTTCCGGTATGCAGTTACTGTAACCTGTCCGCCCGAATGATTATATTTTATGGCATTCTCAACAAGATTGTATACCAGCCTGTAAATAAGAATGTCACTTCCAACCATCGTTATATTTTTACATTTTCCAGTAAGTTTTATGTTTTTTTCCTGTGCAAGAGGATCCAGATCTGCTAACACTTCATCAACAAGCGCGTCAACCATAATTTCATCATCCCGTCCCACAGTCTGGAGTTCACTCATATCAAGGAGCGTTTTTACCATTTTACTGAGTCTTCCATTCTGCTCGGTAACCATCTTTATTGTCTGCAATGTATCAGCATCATTATCCGGATGCCGTGTAGAATTATAAAGATCAAGCTGTACCTGCATCAAAGATAATGGCGTCCGCAGTTCATGTGCTGCATTTGCGGTAAATTGCCTCTGTATCTCAAATGCGTCCGAGAGACGTTCAAGCATCTTATTATACGAAACGCTAAGCTGGTTCAATTCTTTAACTTTATTTTCTTCTATTCGTGAAGCTGCCAGATTTTGCGCCTGTACTTCTTCAATTTTATCAGAAAATTCACGGATTGGTCTGAGTGCATGCCCACTTATAAAATATGTAACTACCCCGCCAATAAGAGCCAATATGGCTGATATCAGCAGACTGTTTTTTTTGTAATCTTCCTTATTATTATATGCCTGGATAGAAAAATCATTGGCAAACTCATCCCACTTATCATCTGGAATGCTGATATATATTTCATCCGTATCCTCCCGTTATCCTCTCCCTGGGCATCCACAGTCTCCTGCAGGGAATCGATATAATACACGCCATTTTTATAGACAAACATCGTCAGACATCCACATATAACTGCAATATATACTGTAATGATACAGGTAAGCCTCCACTGCAGTGATATTCTTTTCATCGTTCAGACTCCTCCCGTATTTTATATCCTTCTCCCACCTTGTTTAAAATCGGATCATATCCAAGCTCAGCCTTAAGCTTTTCCTAAGCGAAGACATGTGTACTCTGATGGCACCACTAAAGCTATCCACGGATGCATCCCAGACATGTTCCATCAATTCCTCCTGACTTACCGGTCTTCCAGGATTCAGAAGTAAATATTCCAAAATACCATTTTCTTTTCTTGTCAGGGAAATCATTTTCCCTTTTGCATATGCCTCACGTCTTACCGTATCGAACTTTATCCCACCACTTTCCAGACACACATCTTTCTGCACAAATTTTCTTCTTGTCAGACTTCTGATACGCGCCTCAAGTTCCTGCAGATGAAATGGTTTTTCCATATAGTCATTTGCCCCTGCATCCAGTCCTTCAACCTTATCCGCAATCTGCCCTCTTGCAGATAATATAAGAACCTTTGTCTCCTCATTTCTCTGTCTGAGTTCCTTTAAAATCTCCATTCCATCCATACCGGGCAGATTCAGATCCAGAACAATCAGATCATAATTTTCCGTCAGGACACTTTCAAAAGCCTCTTCCCCATCATAACAGGTATCCACCTCGTACCCTGCATCATACAGCCGTTTTGCAACCATGTCACACATTTGTTTCTCATCTTCAACTATCAATAATCTCAAAATTCATTCACCCGCTTCTTAACACAAATTTTACAACAGCTATTGTATAATACTAACATCAGCTGGTCAATAAATACAACAAATGAAAGGAGTAAAATATCTTGAAGTGCAAAAAAATCTATCAGTCGATCCTGCTCATCTCAGGTATCACCATGATAAGCTACGGTGCGGTCAGAGGAGAAGCAGCTGTCGTGCTCGGTAAAGCAATAAAATTATGTCTGGAGTGTGTCGGAATTGGATAAAAAAAAGACTTTTCTATCAAAAAATATAGCTGTACTACGCGGATGGATACAGGCAGCTGCCACGCTGCTTACGAATATCCATATTCCTAATTTATGGAAAGGTAAAATATATCAGGGCAGCGTAAAAAACGTATGTGTTACCAGGATTAAATTGTTACTCCTGTCCTGCGGCAACCGGAGCATGCCCAATTGGAGCTTTTCAGGCAGTTGTCGGTTCATCAGGATTTAAATTTTCATACTACATAACCGGATTTTTTATTTTACTCGGTGTAACACTCGGAAGATTTATATGTGGTTTTCTGTGTCCGTTTGGATGGTTTCAGGATTTACTTCATAAAATACCCGGGAAAAAATTTTCTACAGCCCGGCTCAAACCGCTGCGCTATTTAAAATATATCATCCTGATCATTTTTGTTATACTTCTTCCGATGCTGGTAACGAACTCTATCGGAATGGGAGATCCTTTCTTCTGTAAATATATTTGTCCTCAGGGTGTCCTGGAAGGAGCTATCCCTCTCGCACTTGGAAATGCCGCTATACGTTCTGCACTGGGAAAACTTTTTTCTTTTAAATGCCTTATTTTAATCACAGTTATTGTGTTAAGTATTTTGTTTTACAGACCATTCTGTAAATGGATCTGTCCTCTTGGAGCAATCTACTCATTATTTAATAAAGTCAGCTTTCTTTCTATTAAAATTGAGAACAGCAGCTGCATCGGATGCGGGCAATGCCAAAAGGCATGTAAAATGGATGTGGATGTGTGTAAAACTCCAGATCATCCGGAATGCATACGATGCGGAGCCTGTATAAAAGCCTGTCCTAAAGATGCGATCCACTACCAGTTTATGGGGAAATCATGTAAAAAAAAGAACAACAGTAACCAGCAGTCATAAACCAGTAACTATCAATCTTATTACAATTTAAAAAAGGAGCAATTATCCATGAAAACAAAAATTACATTTATTTCAGTTGTCACACTCAGCATCGCACTGCTGCTTACATCCTGCAGCGGAAAAGGAACTGTAAGCACCACAGAACCACAGAATACCACGGCTGAAGACAGCACGGCATCTGCGGACAATTCCAACACGAAATTGGATGATTTATATCAGCAGGAGAACCGGATCTTTGCAGAGCATAAAGATATATGGGACAAATTATTTGGTCTGATGAATAAAAACACTGCAGATTCAAACGGAAATTATGCTGATCATCTGGCTGATACCGCTGAATCAAACAAAGATTCTTTTACTGATGACGAATTCAAAACACTTACTGATGATATTGAAACCATACGAAAAATCGAAGAACAGATCGCAGAAGTTGAAAAAGAAACTACAGAATCCGATAACAATGGGCAAAATACTAATTCTGAAGATGCATCACCATTCAAAAATTTCTCAGGTCAGGATTTCGATGGTAATTCTGTTGACGAAAGTCTTTTTTCCGAAAATGCAGTAACTGTCATCAATTTCTGGTTTACCGGCTGCAAGCCTGTGTTGCTGAGTTATCCAAACTGAATGAATTAAATGATGCAGTCAGGGCAATGGAGGAGAAGTAGTCGGCATCAATACAGAAACCTTCGATGGAAATGAATCGGCTATCAAAGAAGCTGCCGCTGTTCTTGAAAGCAGGGTGCTAAATACCGCAATCTTTCTATTGATTCATCTTCAGATGCAGGCAAATATGCCTCCAATATCATGGCATTTCCTACCACAATACTCGTCGACAGAATGGTAACATCGTGGGTGATCCGATGCTCGGCGGAATCGATAATCAGGATAACTATGATACTCTGATGAAACAGATCCAATCTGTAATCGATGCAGACAGCTCAAATAAATAACCCTTTTATGATACTCTTTTGTACATAACCGGCACATCATACCCAACGGTTCTATTTGCATTCACTCCCGGACTTCAGATACCTCCCGGCAGGTATCTGAAAGTCTCTCCCATTACCGGTATAACTTTCTTTTATCTGCATTCTCCTTATGCTTTCTTAAGTCGTCCTCTTTAACGTTCCAATATAATCTCCATTATGATAAACAAATGGTCCGGGTTCTCCCTCTTCTCCAAAATATTCCGGTCTTAAGGACAAGATATCGAGCAGTTCATCAATTGTCTGCACCCTGGTTGCCTGATATGGCTGTTCAAATGCAATCTTTTCTACAAACAAATAATAATCACTATACTTTATCAGGATACCTGTATGACCTACAAAAACAGCATCCGAATATGGATCATATATTACGATACTAAGAAGTGATATTCTGTCATTGTCTATTTGAAATCCATATTCTTTCCAGCTGTCGCAAAATGCAGATTCCGGATGTCTGTCATCCGTAACACTCTTTTCACCATAAAGTGTGGTAAACATGTCTTTGTTCTCTTTTAGGATTTCATATCTGTCCACATTATCTATCGCTTCTGTATCAAACATCAGATAGGTTCCCTCATAATGATCTTCCGTTAATTCCGAGCGGATCACCCCATCTAACAGAAGAAAAGCTGTCATTCTACAGTCCGCATCTGAATAATCATGATTCTGTTCCCAGCCATCCATACATTTACCGATATCCGCTTTCATTTTTCCAGGATCTGACCATGTATCTTCCAGCTTCGCATTTTTTCCTGCGGAATCTGCAAAATCAACCGCCCATTCCCGAAATATGTCTACATGCGCAGCTCCCGCAGAGTCAAGTTCTTTACAGATCTCAGTAATCGTATTGTTCCCTCCCATATATGTTGCACCAGGTATCTTTTGTTTCTGCACTGTTTCTGTGCAGGCCGCCAGCATCATAAATGCAGACACAATCATAGCAGACAGTTTCATTGCTGTTTTTGTTCTGGTTTGTTTTTTCAACAGATATTACCTCTCCTCCCCTAAATGATCATGACGTAAAAATCGTTCCTGTCAATTCTTTTCATCCTCGATCGTGAGTGTTCCAGGTCTTACATTCAAATAGATACTGCCCTTGTCCACTTTATACATATCAAGCAGCATTACCCAGAGACGGTGTATTGCGTCAAGTAATACATTCGATACCTCTATGCTATATGGCAGCAGTGCATGAATATCAAAAAACGCATGCCAAGTGGTGGTAAAAATACCATATTGCTTGATTTTACTTTCTGCTCTCCTGTGCTTCTGTTTGCAGTTTTTAACATTTCATAAGTGATCAGACAAAAATCTTTTCCTTTATATCTACAATAGTAAGAAACATAGCACTCATCAATCGTCCAGTCTAATCCATCCTCATGCTCAATGGGTTTTTCTTCTGCCGGATTTGCCTCGGTAGTCATAACCTCTACACTCCAGCGGATTCTTCCTTCTTTTGTCTCTCCCATCATCTCCTGGATCTCACGAAAAATTTCTTCCTGTTTTTTCACATTAATCTCCATTTCTAAGCAGCTAATGATATTATTTTTTTCATAAAAGCTATATATTTTGCCCGGAAACAAATAGCCGTACTAATCCCTCACATAAATATCCGAAAGATTCTCAAGGATCGCTCCTGCGACATCCGGTTTGTTCATCGTATAAATATGCACATGATTGACACCGTTTGCGATCAGATCGATGATCTGGTCTGTCGCGTAGGCGATACCTGCCTGTTTCATGGCAGCCGGGTCACTTCCAAAACGGTCAACGATTGCAAGGAAACGGCGCGGTACCAAACTTCCGGACAGGGCAATGCTCCGTTTTACCTGGTTTGCGTTGGTGATCGGCATAATTCCTGCTACGACAGGAACATCGATTCCATGTTTTAGTGCTTTGTACATAAAGTTATAAAGAATATTATTGTCAAAGAACATCTGTGTTGTGAGGAACTCACATCCGGCATCCACTTTTTCTTTCAGATGGATCAGATCTTCCTCTAATGTCTGTGACTCAGGATGTCCTTCCGGATAGCAGGCTCCGCCGATACAGAAATCTCCCTGTGATTTGATATCTGCAATCAGCTCACTTGCATGTTTATACTGATTTGGCAGCGGGAAATCCGCATTCTGCGG
>ENA-OQAN01000126-OQAN01000126.1-human-gut-metagenome-genome-assembly--contig:-NODE-126-length-40143-cov-4.131347_pt1 | contig 40143 bp, 40 predicted proteins | sample MGYA00242735_ERZ504527 | MGnify/ENA primary metagenome ERZ504527 (study PRJEB26092, sample SAMD00036230) | human gut metagenome | host: Homo sapiens | study: EMG produced TPA metagenomics assembly of... | reverse complement strand
TCGACCGAATCCCCCAAGATATGGCAACAAGATTTATATCGCCAGTCTTGGAGAGTAGCAAGGTTGCAAAGGTGTGACGCAATGCATGGAGGGATCTTCCAGGGAAGTTTTTTCGTATGATCTCGTTTAAGCCTGGAATGGACTGAGGCATGTTGTCCAGGTTAAAATAGTGCCTGGTGATTGTCATTGGCATTGTAATTACGGCGCTTTTTCTGGTGCTGATGAACCTGGTTGGAGGAGTAGTGGCACATCTGACATCCATTACAGACAGTTACACGTTACAGCTGATCGCGAGATCGGTGTAGCAATCTATGCAATCGGTATGCTGTTTCTTATGGGATATCAGCAGTCGCTTAAGAAAACCGGTGTGGGATTTTTAAGAGGATTTTATATCGGTGGTTTTATGGTTGGCTACTGCGTGTATGTGGCAGTTGCACAGTTATTTTTGCAGAGTGTTTCCGGTTCAGACGGAGTGCGTTCTGCCGGTGGGATCATCATTTACATATTGACAATGTTTTTCGTAGGCATGAATGAGGAAGTGATCATGCGTGGAATCGTGTTGAATCTTTTTGCCGACCGTTTTTCAAACACAAGACGGGGTGTACTTGCAGCCATTATTTTATCCAGTGTGATCTTTGGCGCTGCACATATCCCGAATGTGCTTTCCGGTGTGCCGTTATCCAGCGCATTGATCCAGGCACTGCAGGCAACATTGCTCGGTGTGCTGTTTGCAGCGATCTATCTGCGCAGCGGAAATTTATGGATTTGTATCATTATTCATGCATTTGTTGATTTTGGCGGATTAATGGCGAGTGGCATCTTTGGAAATGGTGATATGACGGACATGATCGGCAGCCTTTCTGTGTTAAATCTTGTAGTGACAGTTCCGCTGTTTTTGGTTCCATGTATCGTATTACTGCGGAGAAGCAAGTTAGATGAGATTGTGGAAATGAGAGAAGGTGAGATTATCATCCGTCAGAGCGTGAGGGAGAAAATATTGCGACGGTATCATTAGTTCTTGGAATCCTTGGCATTGTGACAGGGTTTGTGGGATATGGAGCAGGATTTGGTCTGGTCGGTCTGCTTGGTGCAATCTGTTCGAAAAAGATAAAACCACAGCAGAACGGTACAGCAACCGCTGCATTGATCACTTCAATTATCGGACTGGTGATCGCTGCACTAATGATTACTGCAATCATGTTTCTCATGCCGGTTTTAAGTGATACCAGTACACTTGAATCCATTATGAATCAGTGATTCTGTCTGGGTGAGGAATGCTGCCTGCGGTATTGATGCGGGGAAACACCATATTTTTCTTTAAATGACCGGATCAGGTGACTGCAGTCGGCGTATCCCGTCTCCTGACTGATATAATTTAAGTCAAAATTTGTAAAAAGAAGCATATCTTCTACTTTGCACAGCCGGATAAATTCAATATATTTTTTACAGGACTGCCCGTAGATTTCACGGAAATTTTTGGCGAAATGTGAATAACTCATATGACAGAGTGCGGCAATATCTTCTACGCGGATATTTTCACAGGCATGGCGGTCAATATATTCCGTGATGGTATAGATCGTGTTTTCTTTTGTGAGTGAAGAAAAATAACAGTCAGTATCGAACCCGTCATCGCGCCAGATGCGAAGCAGCCAGGTCAGAAGTTCTTTGACCTTTGACTGCAGGATCATCTGATACCCATACTGCATATTTTGCATTTCGCGGACACAGTCGTCAAATAAAGACTGTACCGGAAGAGAGTGGAGTATCTCCTCCGGGAAATAAATATCAGCCTGCTCGTTATTTATGGCATTGTTAAACAGTGCACTGTAATTCCAGCTTCCACCGGTAAGTGAAGCGGAAGAATCCAGCTGGCTTAGGTCAAATTTTAAAACATAATACTGCAGAGGGGCATCGGACACTGCATGGACAGAATGAACGACGGAGGGGAGAAAGACGATCAGGTCACCTTCGTTTACAATATAACTTTGTTCATTCTGATACATCAGGCGGTGCCCCTTGTCACATACAGGATTTCCATAAAATAATGCCAGTGTGGCTGCACGGGCAGCCATTTTTTTCTTCATATCTGAAAAGAAACATTCGTAAGGTTTGTTCAGTTTGTCGGTATATTCAAATAAAGATTTCATATGCGGCTCCATAAAAATAGATTTATGCAATTTTTAACTTGAAAAATTATAGCAGATATATATGACGAATGCTATATTAATGGCAGAATCAGTAAAATAAATGTTATATTTTTAAGAGTGCATTGAGAAAAGGGAGGAAAAAAATATGGAATATATCTGTGGGGTGACTTTTGCACCGTTTGCGTGTGCCGGGGCTTTTTTTAAACCGGGGGCAAAGGAGAGCCTTGCTATGATGAAGGAGAGAACCGGCGCAAATTTCGTGATATTTGTGCTGGAGGGTTACAGGAGACACCGCAGTCGGAGGAGATCTGCTTCACATTAAAGGCGACGATGGAAGATGACGAGCTGATCGCTATGATTGAATATGCAAAGGAAATAGGGCTTCGTGTGGCATTAAAACCGACCGTAAACTGTAAAAACGGGACCTGGCGGGCGCATATTAATTTTTTTGATGAAGATGTTCCATGCGAACCAAAATGGGGGAACTGGTTTACATCTTATACGGCATTTCAGCTTCATTATGCAAAGATCGCAGAGCAGTATGGCTGTGAAATGTTTATTGCCGGCTGCGAGATGGTGATGAGTGAGCATCGTGAAACGGAATGGCGCAGACTGCTTTCGGATATCAGGCAGGTTTATCACGGACTTCTTTCTTATAATACGGATAAGTATCAGGAGCACCGGGTAAACTGGTGGGATGCTGTGGATGTGATATCATCAAGCGGTTATTATCCTTATGGTGACTGGGAAAATCAGCTGGATCGTATTGAAACCGTGGTAAACAGATTTCAAAAACCGTTTTTCTTTGCGGAAACAGGATGTATGTCGGTAAAAGGTTCCAAAGAGGTGCCAAATGACTGGTGTGTAAGAGGTGATGCGGATCCAAAGGGTCAGGCAGAATGGTACGAAGATATGTTTACGGCGTGCAGTAAAAGAGACTGGGTAGGAGGTATGGCGCTCTGGTCCTGGGATGCAAAGCTTTATCAGGAGCGGAGCGCAAAGACCCGTATGGACTATGAAATTTATGCAAAGCCGCAGAAAAAGTCGTAAAAAAATATTATGATATTTTTAATAAATGATGTTGAGGTCAAAAGCTGATTTTTAAATAAAAATAGTCAAAAGGTTAAAATTAGTTTACAATAACTTAAAAAAAGGTTATAATCCAAAATATAATAAAAAATGAATCGCAGAAAAGTAAAGGAGAAGAAGAATGAGCAATTACGTGGAAACATACAAACAGTGGTGCACAGATCCATATTTTGATGCAGATACAAAGGCTGAGTTAAAAGAAGATCGAGGGGGATCAGGCAGAGATCGAGGATCGTTTTTACAGACAGTTAGAATTTGGTACCGGTGGTTTAAGAGGCGTGATCGGAGCCGGAACCAACCGTATGAATATTTATACCGTACGTCAGGCAACACAGGGACTTGCAAATTACATTATTTCCCAGAATGGACAGGAAAAGGGTGTTGCGATCGCACATGACTCCAGAATTATGTCCCCGGAATTTACCGAGGAGGCAGCACTCTGCTTAAATGCAAACGGCATTAAGGCATATGTATTTGACAGCCTTCGTCCGACACCGGAGTTATCTTTTGCAGTCCGCGAGCTAGGATGTATTTCCGGTATTGTAATTACAGCAAGCCATAACCCGAGAGAATACAACGGATACAAAGTATACTGGGAAGATGGTGCACAGATCACACCGCCTCACGACAAAAATATTTTAGCGGAAGTTGCAAAAGTAACTTCCTTCGATCAGGTAAAGACCATGGCAAAAGAAGAGGCAGTTGCAGCAGGCCTTTACAATGTGATCGGTAAAGAGATCGATGACCGTTATATGGAAGAACTGAAAAAACAGTCCATTCATCCGGAGATCATCAAAGAGATGGCAAAAGATATCAAGATCGTATACACACCGCTTCACGGAACTGGAAATCTTCCGGTGCGCCGCGTGTTAAAAGAGCTTGGTTTTGAACATGTATATGTAGTGCCGGAGCAGGAAAAACCGGATGGTAATTTCCCGACCGTTGCATACCCGAACCCGGAGTCACCAAAAGCATTTGAACTTGCATTAAAACTTGCAAAAGAAGTGGATGCGGACATCGTTCTTGCAACTGACCCGGATGCAGACCGTCTTGGCGTATACTGCAAAGATACGAAGAGTGGCGAGTATGTGACATTTACCGGAAATATGTCAGGTATGCTGATCGCGGAATACATTTTAAGAGAAAAAACAGCAATGGGAACTATGCCGAAGAATCCTGCACTGGTTGAGACAATCGTTACAACCGATATGGCAAAAGCGATCGCAAAAGCTTACGGTGTAAAACTGATCGAAGTTTTAACCGGATTTAAATATATCGGAGAGCAGATCAAATTTTTCGAGCAGCAGAATACTTACGATTATGTGTTTGGTTTAGAGGAAAGCTACGGATGCCTTGCAGGTACTTACGCAAGGGATAAGGATGCCTGTGTTGCAGTCATGATGTTATGTGAGGTTGCTTCTTGGTGCAAGAAGAACAACATGACCTTATGGGATGAGATGCTTGCCATGTATGAGAAATACGGCTATTACAGAGAGGGACTTGAGACGAAGACCTTAAAGGGAATCGACGGAGCTGCACAGATCCAGGAACTGATGAGCAATTCCAGAAAAAATCCTCCGAAAAAACTTGGCGGATTTGATGTGCTTGCAGTGCGCGACTATAAAGAAGATACCAGAAAAGATACTGTGACCGGAGAAGTGACAAAGACAGGTCTGCCGGAATCTAACGTACTTTACTATGAACTTTCTGACAATGCATGGTGCTGTATGCGTCCGTCCGGAACAGAGCCGAAGATCAAATATTACTTTGGCGTAAAAGGCAGTTCACTCGAAGATGCAGAAAAGAAACTTGCCGTGTTAAAAGAAGACTTGCTGAAATAACAGGAGGAAATACAGCATGGCAATCACATACTTTGAAAAAGAACGCATTTTCAAGCTGGATACGCCAAACTCCAGTTATGTGATCGGTATCGTGGATAAAGAAAACTTTGTCGGTCATGTTTATTATGGTAAGAAATTAAGAGATGCAAACATCGCGTACCTGCTCCGTATAGGAGAAGGACCGTTTGTGCCTTCGGAAAATAACAGGGAGCGTGTTTCTTTTTACGATACATTTCCGATGGAATATGCCGGAAACGGACTCGGAGATTACAGAAGAAGCAGTATCTCGGTAAGAACGGCAGGCGGACACACCGCAGTGTCACTGTTTTATGTTTCTCATAAGATCTATGCAGGAAAACCGGGACTTGCCGGTCTGCCTGCAACATTTGGAGATGAAAATGACTGTGAAACATTAGAGCTTCTCTGTGAGGATCCGGTACTTGGATTGAAAGTAACATTGCTCTATACGGCATTTTCGGATGTGGATGTCATCACAAGAAGCGTGCGGATCGAAAATGACGGCGAGATGTTATATCTGACAAAGGCACTGTCCTTCTCCATGGATATGGATAACCGTGATTTTACACTTCTTACGATGCATGGTTCTTGGGCGAGAGAGCGTATGTTAGAACACCGCAAAGTAAAAAAAGGATTTATGGGTGTGGAATCTGTAAGAGGTGAGTCTTCCCATCAGGAACACCCATTCATGGCACTTGCGGCAGGAAATGCCGACCAGTCACAGGGCGAAGTATATGGTATGCATTTTGTATACTCCGGCAACTTTATCGGACAGGTGGAACTGGGACAGTTTGATACTGTCCGCGTAGGCATGGGAATTCACCCGGAGAACTTCTGCTGGAAGTTAGAAAAAGGTGAGAGTTTCCAGACACCGGAAGTTGTGCTGGTTTACAGTGACACCGGATATGACGGCATGACACACCAGTTCCATGAACTTTACCGGAACCACCTGATCCGCAGCGAATATAAGGATAAGAAACGTCCGATTCTGATCAACAACTGGGAAGCAACTTATTTTGATTTCAATACAGAAAAATTACTTTCCATTGCAAAAAAAGCATCGGAACTTGGCATTGAAATGCTGGTTATGGATGATGGCTGGTTTGGACACCGCAATGATGATTCATCAAGTCTGGGTGACTGGTATGTCAACGAAGAAAAATTAAACGGCGGCTTAAAACATCTGGTAGATGAAGTAAATAAACTTGGATTAAAATTCGGTATCTGGTTTGAGCCGGAAATGATCTCACCGGATTCAAAACTTTACGAGGCACATCCGGACTGGGCAATTCAGATTCCGGGAAGAGCGGGATCTCTCTGCAGAAATCAGTATGTACTTGATCTTACCAGAAAAGAAGTGCGCGATTATGCATATGAGAGCGTGGCGTCGATCTTACGCAGTGCAAATATTGAGTATGTCAAATGGGATATGAACCGTCAGCTTTCTGACATCGGAAGCTATGGACTTCCTGCAGACCGACAGGGTGAACTTTATCACCGTTATGTGCTGGCAGTGTATGAGATGCAGGAGCGTCTGGTAACAGAGTTCCCACATCTTTTACTGGAAAACTGTTCCGGCGGTGGGGCACGTTTGATCCGGGTATGCTTTATTACAGTCCACAGATCTGGTGCTCGGATGATACGGATGCGGTGGAGCGGTTAAAGATTCAGGAAAGTACGGCGATGATCTATCCGTTATCGACGATGGGAGCGCACGTTTCAGACTGTCCGAATCATACGGTGGGACGTGTTACACCGTTTGAGACAAGAGGTCATGTAGCGCTTGCAGGAACTTTCGGTTATGAGCTGGATATCACAAAGATTCCGGAAGAAGACAGACAGATGATCCCGAAACAGGTTGCCATGTATCATAAATACAATGATCTGGTAAGAAGCGGCGATTATTACAGGATCGCCTCCTATCAGGAAAATCATTATTTTGACTGTTACGAGGTGGTTTCAAAAGATAAATCAGAAGCACTGGTTACATTTGTGCAGGTGATCAACCGTCCGAATTATAAGAGCAGAAGAATCACATTAAAAGGACTCGATCCGCAGAAGAATTACTGTCTGGAAGGCGAAGATACTGTATATGCGGGAGATACATTAATGTATGCAGGTATTCTGATCCAGAATCCATGGGGTGATTTCCAGTCAAAACTGTTACATTTTGTGGAAAAGAAATAAGATTAAATCGAAAAAGTAAAAAGTAGTAAGAAGGGGACGGTTATGGCAAAAGCAGTAAAGCTGGCAGACATTGCAGAGCAGCTTGGTGTCAGTACGGTCACGGTCTCAAAAGCACTTTCCGGACAAAAAGGTGTCAGCGAGGCTATGCGGGAAAAAATCAAACAATTGGCAGATGAACTTGGATACAAGCAGCCATCTGCCGTAAAAAAAGAAAAGTCGGCAAAAAGTTATAATATCGGAGTTTTAGTATCAGAAAAATATCTTGGAGAGTATGCATCCTTTTACTGGAGAATGTACCAGAGTGTTGCAACAAGGGCCGTTCAGAAAGAATGTTTCACGATGCTTGAGGTTGTTTCATTAGAAGATGAAGCCGAGGCGAATCTGCCTAAAATCGTGCTGGAACGTAAAGTAGATGGTCTGATAGTGATCGGGCGGTTAAAGACAGCATATCTGGGTGCGTTGAGACAGAATACACAGATTCCGATCGTGTATCTTGACTTTTATGATGAGCATCAGATGAGTGATGCAGTAATTTCAAACAGTTATTATGGTACTTACATGCTGACAAATTATCTGATCGAGCATGGTCATGAAAAAATTGCGTATGTCGGAACACTGTTGTTTACGGCAAGTATTACAGACCGTTATTTCGGTTACCGGAAATCATGTTAGAACATGGTATTGAAGTGCCACAGGAGTGGATCATATCGGATCGTGATATGGAATGTGGTGTGGTAGAGGTTGATATTCATCCGGATCAGATGAAAGATATGCCGACGGCATTTGTGTGCAACTCCGATCTCACGGCAAGCATGGTCATCAATCAGTTAGAAGAGCAGGGGTATCGCGTTCCGGAAGATTTTTCAGTGGTTGGATTTGATAACTATCTTTTTCCGGGACTGTGTGATGTCGAGATCACAACTTATGAGGTGGATATCCGTGAAATGGCAAATAAAGCAATACATGTGCTGTTAAAGAAAGTCAGCGGGGAACGTTATAAACAGGGAATTACCATTGTTGAGGGAAGGCTGGTGGAAAAAGCCAGCGTGCAGCAGGTTGTAAAATAAGAGAAAGCGGTAAGTTGTGAAAGGCTTGCCGCTTTCTCTTTTTTTCGTTTCATGGATTTCACACCAAATTTTGGCTTGTGGTTGACATGCTTCGCCCGTCCAAATGGTGTGTCGTAGGTCTGTGAATGGCATTTTGCGCAAAGCCGGAGTTAATTTTGGTTCCGTTGTACGAAAATAAGAAAAGTCTAGGTATGCCTGGTTTAGATTTTCTCGGAGTGACGTGACCGGCAACAACGAGTCATCCATGACTCGATGCTGCCTTGTTCTGCCATCCGTGGCAGAACATCACTATGTGTAGACAGGCACACCAAGATTTTCTAATTTTCTTCCAAAGTCACAAAATTAGCTCTGGCTTTGCGCAAGATGCCAGCCTTCAGGTTATGAACACCATTTGGGCGGGCGGTTCATCTCAGAATTGGGGGTGCGGGTGTGAATTTTTGATATTCGCACGAATGGAAATATGCTTAAAATCGTAATGTGCTGTATCATTAATATTCAGCCTGATGACTTGTCTGAAGTTTCATCTGCTATGTTGCATTACATTAATCATTTCGTAAATTACCAGACTGATAATGCAGATTATTATTCCAAGTATGTATGTTTAAAAGCATAGATATAACAGATTGTGTCGAGATTTTTCAACCTTTTTGAAATGAATGTCACAAAAATTTACGCACCCCCAAGGTTGTAAAATGAGTTCCCCGACGAAGAGTGGTTCACAACCTTGCGCTGGCAAATCGCATCAAGCCGAGACTCGTTTTGTGACTTTGGAAGGAAATTAGAAACTCTTAGGATGCCTGTTCGCAACATAGTGTTGTGCTGCCATGGACGGCAGCACAAGTCCTAATGTGCCCGGATGGCGCATTTAGGACGTACACGTCACTCCGCCCCAACCTGAATCAGGCATGCTTAGAGTTTCTTATTTTCGGACAACGGAAACAAAACAGTCCCGGCTTGATGCAATTTGCCAATCGTAACCCCCCAGAACCACCCTACACAAGGAAACTCATGTCACCCACAAACCATCATTTGGTGAGCATTTCATATTGTTAAGTTATGGATGTTCTGCAGATAACGCTGTGGTGAAATAAGTAATTAGTTAAACTAAAATCAAGGTAAATAAGCAAATTAATCAATTTACAAAATATAGACTAAAATAAGCTAAAAAATGAAACTAAAACAAAAATAAATGTGAAAAAGTGCACAAAAATAGCAAAAAAGAATTGTCTATAGTGCCGAAATGCACAATAGAAGGGTTAAAATGGGCTAAAATCAGGAAAAAAGTGTTGACTAAAAAATAAAACGATATATAATTAAATTAAGTTACAAAACAAGTAACAAACATCATAAGGAGGAAAATTCTATGAAATTAAGAAAAGTTTTAGCCGTTACTTTAGTAGCAGCAATGACCATGAGCATGGCAGCATGCGGTGGCTCAAACAACACAGCAGGCAATGGGGGAACAACAGACAACAACAGTGCAGCAGCAGATAACAGCACAGATGCATCAAATGATGTAGCAGCAACTGAGAGTGGTGATGCTTCTACATCCGCAGACGGATCTTTATCCTATGCAGATATCAAACTTGGTGAGGATTATACAGATCTGACAGCAACAATTTCATTATTCAACCACAGAACAGATCTTGAATCTGACGATTATAACGGAACAACATGGAAAGAGTATTTAGCAGCATTCAATGAAATGTATCCAAATATTACAGTTGAACTTACAACCGATACCAACTATGCAGATGATGCTCTGATGCATTTACAGTCCGGTGACTATGAGACAGTCATGATGATCCCGGCGGTTGATAAGGCAGACTTAAGCAATTACTTTATTTCATATGGTGATCTTGATACCATGAAGACCCAGATCAATTATGCAACTACATGGGAGTATGGCGGACAGGTTTACGGTGTTCCTTCTACAGCAACTACACAGGGTATCGTATACAATAAAAAAGTATTTGAAGGAGCAGGAGTTACAGAACTTCCAAAGACTCCGGAAGAATTTATCGATGCATTACAGAAAATCAAAGATAACACAGATGCAATCCCACTTTATACAAACTATGCAGCAGGCTGGACAATGGGAGCATGGGATGCTTACATCGGAAATAATGCAACAGGCGACAATACATATATGAACCAGAAATTAGTTCATACAAAAGATCCATTCCAGAATTATGGCGATGATACACATGCTTATGCAGTTTACAAGATCCTCTATGATGCAGTTGCAGACGGACTGATCGAAGATGACTTTGCAACAACTGACTGGGAGGGCTGTAAAGGTATGATCAACAATGGTGAGATCGGTTGTATGGTACTTGGCTCATGGGCTTATCCTCAGATGGAAGCAGCAGGCGAAAATGGCGCAGATATCGGTTATATGCCATTCCCGATCACTGTAAATGGTGAGCAGTATGCATCAGCAGGTGCTGATTACTCTTATGGTATCAATGCAAATGCAACAGATGATGAAAAAGCAGCAGCTATGGTATTTGTAAAATGGATGACAGAAAAATCCGGTTTCTCATACAACGAGGATGGACTTCCAGTCGCAGCCGGCAGTACAGATACAAAACTTTCCTTCGATGGCGTAACATTCTTAGAGGATGAACCTGCATTAGCTGGCGAGGAAGATTTCTTAAATGAGATGAATGCAGAGTCTGAGTTAAATATTAACGCAGGTGGAGACAGTAAAATCCAGGCAATCATTGAGCATGCATCCAATGGCGATAAGACATTTGATGAGATCATGGACGAATGGAACACAGCATGGTCTGATGCACAGGAATCAAACGGAATTGAAGTAACTGAGTAATATAGTTCCACAAAAGGGAAGGGGAGGTTCCCCTTCCCGGATAAAAGACAATGGATGGAGGAATTGTGGATATGGAAGGGAAAAAACCATTCAGTTTTACAAAATGGGCAAAAAGCAGAAAAGGACAGCAGGTGATCATCTGTGTGGCATTTATGACAATTCCGCTGTTATTGCTGTTTGTATTTACTTATCTGCCTTTTGCCGAGATGGTAAAATTCAGTTTTTATAAGATGAAATATTTAACTCCGGTAGATCAGAGAAAATTTGTCGGATTCAAAAATTATATTGACGTATTTCGCAGGGATGACTGCTTTGGAGCATTAAAGCTCAGTCTTTATTATATGGTAGGTGCAATCATTCAGCTTGTGCTTGCACTTTATCTGGCAACTATTTTAAGTTTTAAAGTAAAGGGAGGAACTTCTTTAAAGGGTTAATGTTTTTCCCATATCTGATCAGTGGTATTGCGATCGGATTTATTTTTAAATTTTTCTATACCAGAGGATTTGTACTTGATACGATCTTACAATGGTGTGGATTTAAACTTGACAATCTTCCATACTGGCTGAAAGATCAGTCAATTAACAACTGGTCTTTGGTGGCTACTTCGGTATGGCGTTATTTTGGACAGAACATGGTATTGTTTATCGGTGCAATCATGTCTGTGGATGCAGACCTTTACGAAGCAGCAGAGTTAGATGGTGCAAATAAATTTCAGCAGTTTAAACATATTATTCTGCCGAGTATCAAAACAATTATCACTTTAAATGTAATTCTTTCTATCACAGGTTCCTTAAGTGCATTTGAGCAGCCTTACGTTATCACAGATGGTGCAAATGGAACCGGAACATATTTTGTAATTATGAATGAGATCGCTCATGTAAGCCAGAAAGTCGGTCTTGCATCAGCAATGGCAGTCGTACTTCTCCTTATCATTTGCATGTACGATTTTACAGAAGTTATTCTTTAAATATATCTTCCGTGATGCTGAGAGTGAGGATGAATCCTACAAGGCAAAACGCGCAAGATTAAAAGCGGAAAAACAGGCAAAGAAAGCTGGAAAGGGAGTGGCATAGGAAGATGAGAAAACATAATGTAAATGTGCAGAAAAGAAAAAAACATTATACCGTTGGTGCAATCCTCTGGCTGATCGTTGAATATGTATCGTTGATTTTCTTTGGACTTTGTGCAGTTGTTCCTGTTATCTCCTGTGTGATTACAGCGTTTAAGACACAGGAAGAATATCAGACGACCAATGTTATGACATTGCCGGAGAACTGGCTGAATTTTGATAATTTTATTAAAGCATTTCAGACAGCGGATATGGGAAGAGCTTTCTTAAACTCCGTGATCGTTATGGTATCTGTCCTGGTTGTTTCCATTGTAATCGGAACACAGCTTGCTTATGTATTAAACCGTTTTAAATTCCCGGGAAACGGACTGATCCGAAACCTGTTTTTGTTTGCTTCACTGCTTCCGGCAGTTGCAATGCAGGTAACTGTATATAATATCATGACAGCACTGCACTTTGTCAATCATTTATATGGATATATTATTCTGATGTGCGGAACGGATGTTATCTCAATTTACATTTTCATTCAGTTTATGGAAAATATACCAATATCTCTGGATGAATCGGCAATCATTGATGGCGCATCCTATTGGACAATTTACTGGAAAATTATGCTTCCACTATTAAAACCGGCAATCGTGACATCCTGTATTTTAAAGGGCGTTGGTGTTTATAACGAGTACTATATGGCAAACCTTTATCTGATGGATAAAAAGTTACATACAATCGCGACATCACTTTATACATTTGTTGGCCCGATGGGAAGTCAGTACAATCTGATCTGTGCAGGTGTTATCATTTCCCTGCTTCCGGCATTGATCGTATTTATCCTCTGTCAGAAACAGATTTACAGTGGAATTGCTGCTGGTGCAGTAAAAGGCTAAAGAGAGAAAGAGGAAACGGTTATGAGTGAGTTAAAAGAACTTGCAGCAGAAGCAAAACACGAACTGCTCACACATATCATTCCATTTTGGAGAGGTATGCGGGATGATAAGTTCGGCGGATATTACGGTTATCTTTCCTATGATCTTGCACTGGATGAAAAAGCAGAAAAGGGATGTATCTTAAACAGCCGTATTACCTGGTTTTTTGCAAATGCGTATTTACTTTATAAAGACGGCGGCATTTCGGAAGAGGAATGCGAGGCAGCAGGTTTTAAGGGAGAAGACCTGCTTGCCGAGGCAAAACATGGTTATGAATTTTTAAGGGAACATTGTATCGACAAAGAATACGGAGGGATCTTCTGGTCATTAAATTATGACGGAACACCACTTGATACAACCAAACATACATACAATCAGGCATTCTGTATTTATGCGTTGTCATCTTACTATGATGCAGCCGGGGATAAGGAAGCGTTAGAACTTGCTTTTTCCCTGTTTGATATCATTGAGGAGCGCTGCACGGATGAGATCGGATACTTAGAAGCTTTTACAAGAGATTTTAAACCGGAATCAAACGAAAAGCTTTCTGAGAACGGTGTACTTGCAGATAAGACAATGAATACACTGCTTCATGTTTTTGAAGCGTATACAGAATTGTACCGCGTGACAAAAAATGAAAAGGTTGGAAAGAGACTGATGTGGATCATGGATACCTTTGCAGATAAGGTATACAATCCGGTAAAACAGCGTCAGGAAGTATTTTTTGATGCAGACTATAACACAATCTTGGACCTTCATTCCTACGGTCATGATATCGAAACGGCATGGCTGATGGATCGTGGTGTTGACGTGTTAAACAATGAACATTACCGCGAGAAAATGACAGCGATCACAAAGACGCTGACCTCAAGAATTTATCAGGTGGCGTTTGATGGTCATTCCCTTGCGAACGAATGTGACCGCGGCGTGGTCAATGCACACCGCGTCTGGTGGGTACAGGCAGAAACAGTTGTTGGTTTCTTAAACGGTTATGAAAGAAACACAGGACATTCTGAATATCGCGATGCTGCACTGGCAGAGTGGGAGTTCATCAAAACCTATGTGGTTGATAAGAGAAATGGTTCTGAGTGGTTCTGGGAAGTCAATGAGGATGGAAGTCCGATTTTAGACAGACCGATCGTAGAGCCGTGGAAATGTCCGTATCATAATGGAAGAATGTGTATAGAAGTCATCCGCAGAATCGGAGCATAAAACAGATTCATTTATTTTTAGAAAAAGAATGGAGATTCGACGAATGTTACATGAGAGATATTATGTAGAAAAAGAAAAGCAGGAAAAACTGCTTTCCCGAAAAAATGTAAAATCGGATTTTTACAATGGTGTATATGACCGTTACGAATATCCGGTACTGACAAGAGAGCACATCCCGCTTACATGGAGATATGACTTAAACCCTGAGACAAATCCATATTTCATGGAGCGTCTGGGAATCAAGCAGTCATGAATTCCGGCGCGATCGAACTGAACGGAAAATATTATCTGGTTGCAAGAATCGAAGGAAACGATAGAAAATCTTTCTTTGGTGTTGCTGAGAGTGACAATGGAATTGATGGTTTCCGTTTCTGGGATTATCCGATCCTGTTACCGGATACCTGTCCGGAAGAGACCAATGTCTATGATATGCGTCTGACCAAACATGAAGATGGTTACATTTATGGTGTATTTTGTTCTGAGTCAAAAGACACAACGGTAAATGACCTTTCCGCAGCTGTAGCTGCAGCAGGAATCGTCCGTACCAGAGATTTAAAGAACTGGGAGAGACTGCCAAATCTTGTTACTTTAAATTCTCCGCAGCAGAGAAACGTGGTACTTCATCCGGAATTTGTAGATGGAAAATATGCATTCTACACAAGACCGATGGATGACTTTATTGAAACCGGATCAGGCGGAGGAATCGGATTTGGACTTTGCGAAGATATCACACACGCAGTGATCGATGAAGAAAAAATGACAAGCCTTCGTAAATATCACACGATCACAGAGGCAAAGAACGGTGCAGGTGCAACTCCGATCAAGACAGACAAAGGCTGGATCCACATTGCACATGGTGTCCGCAACACCGCAGCAGGACTCCGTTATGTTATCTATGCATTTGCAACAGATTTAAACGATCCGTCAAAAGTGATCGCAGAGCCGTCCGGACTTTTAATTGGACCGAGAGGTGAAGAGCGTGTCGGTGACGTAAGTAATGTTGTATTTACCAACGGTGCGATCGTAAATGAGAACAACGAAGTATTTATCTACTATGCATCTTCTGATACGAGAATGCATGTAGCGACAACTACTGTGGATAAACTGGTAGATTATGTATTTAATACACCGCAGGATCCGGGCAGAAGCGTTGAGTGTGTGGCACAGAGATGCGGACTGATCGAGAAGAATTTAGAGTTTCTTGCAAAAGAAAACAAATAAGAAATAAATGCAGAAAATCAGATGACTGCATACAAAGTTTTGCATAAGTGCAGAAAATGAAGATCGAAAAGTAAATTATAGATGCGTGGACGAAAGAAACGCAGAAATGGAGGAAGAAAATGAGCAAATATAAAATGATCAGCCAGCCGGTACCAAATGTACCATGGCAGGAAAGACCGGAAAACTTAACAGGAGCACCGGTATGGAGATACAATGAGAACCCGATCATCGGACGTAACCCGGTAAAAGGTGTTGCAAGAATTTTCAACAGTGCCGTTATGCCGTATGAAGATGGATTCATCGGTGTATTCCGTGGAGAGCAGACTAACGGTATTCCTTACATTTACCTTGGAAGAAGCAAAGATGCGATCCACTGGAATTTTGATGAAAACAAGATCAATTTCGTAGACGAGGAAGGCAAACCGTTTATGCCGCGTTATGCATATGATCCGCGTCTTGTAAAAGTAGAAGATACCTATTACATCATCTGGTGTCAGGATTTCTACGGCGCAGCAATCGGTATAGCAAAGACAACAGATTTCAAGACATTCACAAGAATTGAGAATCCGTTCCTTCCATTCAACAGAAATGCAGTGCTGTTCCCAAGAAAGATCAACGGAAACTTCATGTTATTATCCCGTCCGTCCGACAGCGGACATACACCGTTCGGTGATATTTTCGTGAGCGAGAGCCGGATCTTACTTACTGGGGAAAACACAGACATGTGATGGGCAAAGGCTCTGAGTGGTGGGAGTCCTTAAAGATCGGTGGAGGTGCTGCCCCGATCGAAACATCCGAAGGATGGCTGTTATTCTACCACGGAGTAAGCGGAACCTGTAACGGTTATGTATATTCCATCGGTGGAGCAATCTTAGACATTGACAATCCATCTATCGTAAAATATCGTTGTGAGACATTCTTACTCACACCGGAAGAATGGTATGAGGAGCGCGGATTTGTTCCGAACGTATGCTTCCCATGTGCAACAATCCATGATTCCGAATCCGGAAAAATTGCAATTTACTACGGTGCTGCAGACAGCTATGTTGGTCTTGCATTTACAGAACTTGATGATATCATTGATTACATCAAAGAAAACAGTGTCGTAACACCGGAAGATACCGAGATCGGAAGACGCTAAAATTGCTGCTATTCATCCTTAATAGCATAAAATTAATTCATAACACAGGCTGCCAGATGCAATGAAAATTGCGGCAGCCTTGTTGCGTAATTCATGAAACGTGTGATGGAGTGTCCGCAGAACGTGCATTTTATCATAATGGAATGTCCGCGGAGCGGGCAGTCTGCTTACATATTTGATTTTTGGAGGGGAACTCAGAACATGATAATTAAACCAGATAATGAGATGTTATCTTACAGCGGAAGAATTGATTTTGATGACAGGCTTGCACCGGTTCTTGTCTATGCGTGCAGCTCAATTGGAATGAAATTTACCGGAACATCCTTAAAGGCAGTGATCGCAAACCATCGTTCCTGCTGGACGAATGAACTGGGATATTTTATAGACGGGGAACAGAAGCGTTTTACCTTGTCGTCTGATGAAGAGAAAAAGACTTATACTTTGGCGGAGGGACTTTCAGAGGGAACACATGAACTGCTGTTATTTAAGCGTATGGATTCCTGTCATACTTTTACGTTCTATGGATTTGAGATTGATGATGGAGCGGAAGTTCTGCCACTGCCGGAAAAACCAAAACGGAAAATGGAATTTTTTGGTGACAGTGTTTCCTGTGGAGAAGTTTCGGAGGCTGTGGCATATGTTGGAAAGCCGGATCCGGAGCATGATGGGGAATATTCGAACAGCTGGTATTCGTATGCGTGGATGACGGCGCGGAAATTAAATGCGCAGATCCACGACACTTCACAGGGTGGAATCTCACTTTTAGATGATACCGGCTGGTTTGCAGCACCGCACTATAAAGGTGTCGAGTCCTGCTATGACAAGATCGAGTACCACCCGGATCTTGGGCCAACCAAACAGTGGGATTTCTCCAAATATGTTCCGCATGTTGTCGTTGTTGCGATCGGACAAAACGACAATCATCCGGTAGACTATATGGCAGAAGATTATGACAGTGAAAAATCCAAAAACTGGAGAAAACATTATCAGGCATTCATCGAAAAACTGATGCAGCTTTATCCGAAGGCGCAGATCATTTTAGCAACCACGATCCTCTGCATGATAAAAGCTGGGACCGATCCATCGACGAAGTCTGCACACGCATTGGCAGTGAGAGAGTCCATCATTTTCTCTACACAAAAAATGGCTCCGGCACGCCGGGACACATCCGCATCCCGGAAGCAGAGCAGATGTCGGATGAGCTTGCGGCGTATATCAACTCATTAGGGGATGCAGTCTGGGAATCTTAGTTTCGCCCCGGAAACAGCAAAAAAGGAGAGAACATCAAATGGAATATCAAATTAAATACGAAAACGGCATTGCCAACCGCGGCTGCTTATACCGCCTGAAAAAAGTCATGGACCGCGCCAAAGCCGGCGAAGCTTTAAACATCGCATTTTTAGGCGGCTCGATCACACAGGGAAGCCTTTCTTCCAAACCGGAACTCTGTTACGCATACCATGTCTATGAGTGGTGGAAAAAGACATTTCCACAGGCTGATTTTACTTACATCAATGCAGGAATCGGCGGAACAACCTCACAGTTTGGTGTGGCGCGCGCAGAAGCTGATCTGCTTTCCAAAGAGCCGGATTTTGTCATCATCGAGTTTTCCGTCAACGATGACAGCACGGAGCACTTTATGGAGACCTATGAGGGACTGGTGCGAAAAGTATATACCAGTAAGACAAAACCGGCAGTTCTTTTAGTGCACAACGTATTTTACAATAACGGTGCCAATGCGCAGCTGATGCACGGACGCATTGCAAGACATTATAATCTTCCGGCTGTCAGCATGCAGAGTACGATCTACCCGGAAGTTGTCGCCGGGCGCATCGAAAACCGTGAGATCACACCGGATGACCTGCATCCGAATGATGCCGGACATGCACTTGTCGCATCGGTGATTACATACTTTTTAGATAAAGTAAAAACAGAAGATGCAACGGAACAGAGCGAACCGGATTATCCGACACCTCTCACAAAAAATACTTATGAGAAATCCATCCGTCATCAGAACAGCGACGAAAACGTAGTCTGCCATGGATTTGTCGCAGATACGTCCGCACAGAGAGATATTACCGACTGTTTCAAACACGGATGGACAGCTTCAAAGAAAGGTGATTCCATCACACTTGATGTTGAGGGCTGCAATATTTCAGTACAGTACAGAAAATCCGTAAAACTTCCGGCACCGGTTGCAGAGATCATTGTGGACGGCGATGCAGAACATGCAGTCCGTCTGGATGCGAACTTTGATGAGACCTGGGGTGATAAATTAGAACTTGACACCATCTTAGAACATGGCGAAAATAAAGTACATAAAGTGGAGGTGCGTCTGACAGAGACACACGAGAATGATGCAGTGCCATTTTATCTGGTGTCTGTCATTGGTTCCTCTGAAAAATAATTCACTGGGAAAGGAAAAGAAGAATGTTTCGGGATGATTTTGTTTGGGGTGTTGCGAGCAGTTCCTATCAGGTAGAGGGAACCGATGCAAACGATGGAAGAGGAAAAACAGTCTGGGATGCATTTACGGAGGCAGGCAGGATTTTCGAAAATCAGAATGCTTATACGACCTGTGATCATATGCATCATTATAAGGAAGATTACGCGCTGATGAAAAATCTTGGTATCAAGGCATATCGTTTTTCATTAAACTGGGCACGTATTCTGCCGGAAGGAACCGGTCGTGTCAATGAAAAAGCGATCCGGATGTACCGTGATATGATCACATGTATGAAAGAAAATGGGATTACGCCATATATTACCATGTTTCACTGGGAGTTTCCGCAGGCTCTTTATGAAAAGGGTGGCTGGCTGAACCCGGAAGTGGCAGACTGGTTTGGTGAGTATGCGAAGGTAGTTGCAGAGCGTTTTTCCGATATTTGTGAATACTTTATCACGATCAATGAACCGCAGTGTGTGGTTGGACTTGGACATTTAAGCGGTGTACATGCACCGGGAGTAAAAATGTCAATCAAAGATACTTTCCAGATCGCACACAATCTGATGAAGGCACATGGCCAGGCTGTTATCAATCTGCGTAAATATGCAGTCCGGGATATCAAAGTCGGATACGCACCGACCGGAGGTGTCGCTTATCCTTATACGGATAAACCGGAGGACATTGAAGCTGCGAAAAAAGTATATTTTGGTTTCTATATCCGATGGATAACTGGACCTGGAATGTAGCATGGTTTTCGGATCCTGTATTTTTAGGGCATTATCCGAAAGAAGGATTGGAGAAATTTGCGCAGTATCTGCCAGAGATCACGGAAGAAGATATGAAGCTGATCCATCAGCCGCTTGATTTTATGGGACAGAATATATACAATGGTTACTATGTCCGTGCAGGAGAGAACGGTGAACCGGAATTTGTGGACCGTGAACCGGGATTTCCTAAGACAGGAGCAGACTGGCCGGTAACGCCGGAAGCTTTTTATTATGGTATAAAATTTCTGACAGAGCGTTATCCATTGCCGCTTTACATCACGGAAAACGGCATGTCCTGTCATGATAATATCAGCGCAGATGGCAGGGTGCATGATCCAAACCGTATCACGTTTCTGGATTCCTATATCGGAGCCATGCAGCGTGCAAGCGATGAAGGTGCAGATGTAAGGGGATATTTCCTGTGGACATTTCTTGATAATTTTGAGTGGTCCGATGGATACAAACAGCGTTTTGGTATCATTTATGTAGACTTTACAACGCAGCAGCGCATTGTAAAGGATTCGGCATTCTGGTATCAGAAAGTAATAGAAACGAATGGAGGAATACTTAGTATGAATCAGGCAAATAAAGATATTTTATTTTTAGACCCGGTATGTACGCACAATATCTGGGGCGGTACAAAGTTAAGAGAGGAGTTCGGCTATCCGGTAGAGGGTGATGACATCGGCGAGTGCTGGGGCATCTCCGCACATCCAAACGGAGACGGAACCGTTCGAAGCGGCGCATTTTCCGGCATGAAGTTATCTGCTGTATGGAAAGAACATCCGGAAGTGTTCGGCAATTACGACTGTGACCGTTTCCCGCTTCTCACGAAGATCATTGATGCAAGAGACGATTTAAGTATCCAGGTACATCCAAATGATGATTATGCAAAAGTGCATGAAAATGGTTCTTTTGGAAAGACGGAGTGCTGGTATATCATGGATGCACCGGAGGGAGCAACACTTGTTATCGGACATAATGCAAAGACGAAAGAAGAACTTTCCGATATGATCCATCAGGAAGATGGAAAGAATTTATCCGTGAGATTCCGGTGAAAAAAGGTGATTTTATCCAGATCGATCCGGGAACGGTTCATGCAATCAAGGGTGGACTTTTAATTTTAGAGACACAGCAGAACAGTGATATTACTTACCGTGTTTATGACTATGACCGTCTCTCGAATGGAAAGCCAAGAGAGCTTCATGTGGAAAAGAGTATTGATGTCATCACAGTTCCGGCAAAATCTGTGGATGACAGCGTAAAATCCGCACTGAATCTGCCGGAAAATCAGTTGAATGAGCTGTATTCCTGCAAATATTATACGATCTTTAAGGCAGATGTAAATGGAAAGATGGAATTTGAGCAGAAGTATCCGTTCCTGTTAGCATCTGTTTTAGAGGGAGATGGAATCGTGGGCAGCAGCCCGGTGAAGAAGGGAGATCATTTTATCCTGCCGAATGGTTATGGAAAAGTTGAGATGCAGGGGAAGATGAGTCTGATCGTTTCTACTGTAAATAATTATTTTGAGATGAAAAATCCGCAGGATGTTAGAGCACACCTGCGGATTTTTTTGATGGAACGGGGCAGACTTGGTGAATAGCAATGTTAAAAACGGGGCAAAATATAATTATATTAAATTTAAAAACGGGGCAAATTGTAATGATAATGATTGAAAAAACGGGGCGGATAGTGTATTGTGTAATTGGAGGTATGAATTTATGTACAGAAAAGATTCAATTGCAATTGGTGAATGGATTAAAAATTCAAATAAGGCATTATTAGTGACAGGAGCAAGACAGATAGGAAAAACATGGCTCATAAGAGATGAAATTGAAAAGAGCGGATATACTAAGTTTGAAGTGAATTTTATTGATCAGCCGGATATGGTTTCCTACTTAAATGCAGAGATGAGTGCGGAAGATTTTTTGATTAAATTAAAAATGATCATGCCAGAAGATTGCAAATCGCATGAAACGGTTGTTTTTTTTGATGAGATTCAGAAATGCCCGGAAATAGTAACTAAAATAAAATTTCTTGTAGATGAGGGAAGTTTTAAGTATGTAATGAGCGGATCCTTATTAGGGGTAGAACTGAAAGGTATCGCTTCGGCTCCGGTTGGATACCTGACTGTTTTAAAGATGTACCCTATGGATTTCGAAGAATTTATGATGGCGAATAATGTCTCAGTAACTACATTAGATATGCTAAATGAAAAATTTAAAAACGCCAGTCCTGTGGACGAATTTGTACATCAGAAGCTTTTGTCTATGTTTTTTGTTTATCTTATTGTTGGAGGAATGCCAGATGCTGTAAAAACTTATATAGAAACAAAAGATATTCGAGAGGTTGACAAAGTACAACGTGATATAACAACGCTTTATAAAGAGGATTTTTCCCAATATGAGATTGAGGACAGAAAGCTTAAGTTAAAGTCCATATATGACATTATTCCTGCTGAACTAAATAAGCAGAATAAAAAGTTTGTATTTACGATGTTGGATAAAGAACTGAAATTTGACAGATACGAAAATAGTTTTTTGTGGTTAAAAGATGCAGGTGTGGCGTTGCCGGTTTATAATATTGAGGCACCAGTTATTCCACTTTTAGCAAGCAAGAGCAGTAATATATTCAGACTTTTTTCGAGCGACATTGGATTGTTGACAAGTGCATATCCGGCAGAAACAAAAATGGAATTAATTAATAAAAACGGAGAAGTGAACAACGGAGCACACTTTGAAAATGCTGTCGCACAGCAATTAACGGCGAATGGTTTTACACCATATTTCTGTAAAAAGAAAAATATTGGTGAAATGGATTTTGTGATAGAAATGAATGGAAAAGTTGTTCCGATTGAAGTTAAGTCTGGTAAGGCATATAAATCACACAAAGCTTTGGATAATTTTATGAACATACCGGATTATCATCTTGAGAAAGCCTATGTTTTTTCCGTTGGAAATGTAGAAACAGAAGGAACTGTGACATATCTTCCAATCTATATGTGTTATCTGTTAAAAGAGCAGAAACTCGGTCAGATGATCGTAGAGTTGGATACTACTGGTTTGTAGATCAAAAAGGTTATTATTATATCATAGATGAGTATGACGTTCTGTTAGGCTATAAAAAGGACTGTAAAGTTGTGATTGGAGAGTAGATTTAAAATTTAAAGTCTCAACGTAGAAAGCTATGCCTGCGTTGAGACTTTTTTCTAGTGCAGTGACCTATTGCTATTTAGAAAAATGATGTACTGGTGCAGCACAATTATAAGATGTCTAATCCAGCCTTAAGCAGTGCGGCATCCACAACGTGCTCAACCAGTACGGAGGTTGTGACGCTTCCGACACCTCCTGGAACAGGGGTGATCGCGTCTACGAGAGGTTCAGCGTCGGCGAAGCTGACATCACCGCAGAGCCTGCCTTCTTCGTTTACGTTGATGCCGACATCGATGATAGTCTGACCGGCGCGCAGATAGTCTGCGCCAATGACACCTGCTCTTCCGGCGGCAACGATCACAATATCAGCTTCTTTTACAACGGATGGCATATCTGTAGTTTTCGTGTGACAGATAGTTACGGTTGCATTTTTCTGAAGCAGCATCATGGCGGCTGGTTTTCCAACGACGGGACTTCTGCCGATCACGACAGCTTTTTTGCCGGAGCAGTCGATGCCATAGTGATCTAAAATCTTCATGCAGGCACTCGGTGTACACGGTGCAAAACCGGTTTGTTTTCCAAGGAAAACAGAGGCCATGGATCGGTCAGTGATGCCATCAATGTCTTTTTCTACGGCGAGCGCGTTGATGATCTTATTTTCATCTAAATGACGCGGCAGAGGACGGAAGAGTAATACGCCGTGAATATCGTCTGCCTCATTTACCTGTGCGATCGTATTTAAAACCATTTCCTCTGAGGCATCTTCCGGAAGCAGGAATTTTTCATAGGAAACGCCAAGAGTTTCACAGCGTTTAGTCGCACCGCGCTCGTAAGAAATATCATCTTCTCTTTCACCAATGCGGATGATGCCGAGTTTTGGTGTGATATGATGTGCAGTGAGCAGTTCTGTTTTTTTTCGGATTTCTTCATTTAAAGAAGCGGTAACTTCTTTTCCTGATAATAATTTAGCCATTGGTACCTCCATTTTTGCAAGTTTGTATCTCTGTTTTTATTTTTGCACATAGATTGTTTGAGAAAATGTACAATCCATGTTTATCTGATTTTTGAGCAGACCCGATTGAAAATCTCGTCAGCCTTCTGTTCGTATTTTTCACGCAGTTCATCAGCTTCCTTATTATAGGAAGCGGCAGCTTCTTTGTCAGCCATGGATTTTGTGTTGATGTAGATATTTAAGGATGCCCCCTGAAGAGCAGATTTTAGCAGCGTGGCGCCGACACCGGCATCGCTGATGGCAATTTTACTGCCCTTTTCGGCAAAGGTTTCAATCAGATCGATCGCCTCTGCGCAGGTCCGCATGATCTCAAGTGGAACTTCACAGGCTCCCACTAAGGCGGCTTCCATTACTTCTGCCTTTTTTTCAATTTCTTCCGGTGTGCTTTTTGGCATGCCGTAGGCGGCACTTAACGGTTCGAAAGCTTCGGCGTCTTTTTCCACGAGATCTAAAAGCCGTGCCGTGATCTCGTCCGCTTTTTTCTTACATTGAATGATATCCTCTTCCACAGCGGCATAGGTCTTTTTTCCAACGGTAAGACTCCCGACCATATTTCCAAGAGCGATACCGATCGCGCCGGCGAGGGCAGCGGCACCTCCGCCTCCCGGAACCGGAGACTTGCCGGATAAAACGGTGATAAAATCTTTACAGGAATAATCTGTAAAGCATGAATTTGTCTGATGTTCCATGATATTCCTCCATTGCACATTATTCTCCATACCTGTACGGTATTTTTTAACCATTTTCATTCGATAAGTTACAGTGATTGCTTTATTCTAACATATTGTAATTTTAAATGAAATAGAAATCCTGCAGCCCGGTGCTTTCATACATTAAAAAAATTAATGTATGAAATCAACGGAAACAGTTGTCTTTTTACCGGTTTTTGTTAAAATATTAGTAGAGTTACCTGGGATAAAGCAATAGCACCTGTGTTATTGATGTACACATGAGGAAAAGGTTATGAAAAATAATAAATGGTATGTGATCAGCACGTTTGTACTTGGATGTATAGTGATAAATTTTGCAGGCAGGATTTTGTCTGACAGACTGCAGCTGCCGTTGTGGCTTGATTCTTTTGGAACAGTAACGGCAGCGTATGTGCTGGGACCTTTCTGTGGAGCTATGGTCGGGATGACGGTAAATCTTACCTATGGGATTTTATATTCCTGGACAAATATGTTTTACGCAGTGGTCAGTGCCATGGTCGGCATAACGACCGGCATATGTGTGAAAAAAGGATTTTTAAAAAATCTTTATGGAGTACTTTCAACAAGTTTTTTAATAGCGGTTTTATCGGTGACACTTTCTGTCCCGCTTAATTATCTGTATTGTGATGGTTCTACGCAGAATATCTGGGGAGACGGTGTTATTGAGTCTATGGAAAAAGTTGGGTTTAACAGCTTTTTCAGTCACTGTATGGGACAGTTTTATCTTGATTTTCTTGATAAGGTTATAACGATCGTCTTAGTATTTTCTCTTATAAAATTGCTTCAGAAAAAAAATTGTATCTAAAAGACAGCATACTTTGCTCATGATGTTTCTTTGTATATTGGCGCTTGGTGTGATCCGGGGAGAGACAGTAACAGCAAAAACAGTTACAGAACAGGAAGATTACAGTAGTTATCTTCAGACTGTTTATGGCAGGGAAAATGGAATACCGGGTGGATGTGCCAATGATATTGTGCAGACGAAGGATGGCGTTTTATGGATCGGAACATATGGCGGGCTGTACCGGTATAATGGCACAAAATTTCAATGGATCAATGAATATGAATCGATAAAAACCGTGAACTGCCTGTATACGGATGAGGAAGGCAGATTATGGGTTGGAACGAATGACTGCGGACTTTCCATCTTTATCAATGATACGGTTGCAAATGTTATTACTGAAAAACAGGGACTTGCATCGGATTCGGTACGCTGTATTACACAGTGCGCAGATGGAAATTATTATGTTGGAACAGCCGGGGCACTTTCCATTGTCACATTAGCAGGAGGGTTAAATGTGAAAAAGACGATGGAAGATATTGTGTATGTAAAAAGTATGGATGCAGATGCAAATGGAACGGTTGCAACGGTAACCGATGATGGAAAACTGTATTTTATCCGGCAGGGAAAGATCACTGATGTTGTGGAACCATCCGAAGGAGCTGATTTTTCCTGCTGTAAGTTTGATGAAAACGGGCTTTTGTATGCCGGAACTTCACAGAATGAGATACTGTGCTATGGCTGTGATACGGGAGAGTGGAAATACAGGGAAACGAAAGGCTGTGAAGAATTATCCAATATAAAGTCACTGTATTTTTTAGATGACGGAGCCATGTTTGTCTGTGCCGATAACGGAGTGGGATATTTTGTAGAACAGACAGATTTTAAAATGATAAATACAGATACATTCAACAGTTCGATTGATCATGTGCTGATGGATTATCAGGGAAATCTCTGGTTTACATCATCAAGGCTTGGCGTTCTTCGTTTATGTAAGTCAGTATTTACATTGTTACAGACAGGGGCTATACAGGAAAATCAGGTTGTCAATTCAGTTATGAAATGGCAGAACAGGTTTTATATAGGAACGGACAGCGGATTAGAGGTAATGGATGAAGAGACCGGAGAAGAATATACGGATGATGTTACGGAAACCTTAGCTGGTACAAGAATACGATGTATTCGGACAGACAGCTGTGGAAACTTGTGGATCTGCACAACGGGAAAGGGCATTTATGAGATTACAGCAAAAGGAGAGACTTTTGTCTATGATAATGCCAGTGGGGCAAATGGTAATAAATACCGTACCGTCGAAGAACTAAAAAACGGGACAATACTTGCGGCAGGAGATGCGGGACTTACATTTATCCGGGATGGGGAGATTACAAAAGTGACCGGTGAATCAGATGGACTTACGATACCGAAGATTCTTTGTGTATTAGAACAGGAAGACGGAACCATATTTGCCGGCACGGATGGAAATGGAATCGCGGTGATAAAAAATGGAAAAGTGGAAGATGTTTACAACAAAGAGGATGGATTAAGCTCAGAGGTGATCCTCCGTATGGTGAAAAATGAGGATGGAGGTGTATTTATTGTAACAAGTAATGGAATCTGTTACATGGATACGGAAGGAAAAATCAGGAGTCTTGATAAATTTCCTTATTATAATAATTATGATATTGTGGAGGGAATCGACCATACTTTGTTTATATCAGGGTCAGCGGGGATCTATGTTGTGGATAAAGAGGATCTTTTGTCCGGGAAGGAATTAGAGTATAAATTGTTAAACAGTGATGCCGGGCTTAACTGGGCGCTGACACCAAATGCATGGAATTATGTAGATGAGGATATGAATTTCTATTTTTCCACAGATACGGGCGTGATTTGTATGAATCTTAAAAATTATGAGGTTTCCGTCCGTTCCTACCGTATGCAGATGAAATCCGTAAAAATAGATGATGTATCGTATTTTGTCAGACGTGGAGAGGTGATCTATCTGGAAAGGGGAGCAGAAAAGCTTGAGATATTTCCGGAAATTATCAATTATTCCGTGAATCTCCCTTATGTAAGTGTTTACTTAGAGGGGTATGACAGTGAGCCGCAGGTGATGTCCCAAAGTGAGATGTCCAGTGTGATTTATACAAATCTTCCGGTAGGAACCTATAAATTTCATATTGCGGTGCTGGATCATAAGGGACAGAAGCCGGTAGTGGAAAGTGTGTATACCATTGAAAAAAAGGCAGAGATCTACGATCACTGGTGGTTTGTGGTTTATATAGTGGCAGTGTTTGCGTTAGCAGTAGCTTATCTGACCTGGATGATTTTTCATACACAGGTGCAGAGAGTGATCAATCTTCAGAAAAAGGAGATTGAACTGGTAAAAAAGCAGCTGGAAATGGGGAATGAGACGGTACTTACGATTGCTAAGACGGTAGACGCCAAAGATGTGAGGACAAGTCAGCATTCTGAGCGTGTGGCAGAATATTCCGTACTGATCGCAAAAGAACTTGGGTTTGATGAGAAAAGCTGTGAGGATCTGAAAAGGGCAGCACTTTTACATGATATCGGAAAGATCGGTATTCCCGACCGGATTTTAAATAAGCCGGAGAAATTAACAGACGAGGAATATGGAATTATGAAATCGCATGTGACGAAAGGTGCGGAGATCTTAAAAAGTTTCACGATCGTAGACCATGTGGAAGAAGGTGCCTTATATCATCATGAAAGATACGATGGAAAAGGATATGTGCACGGGTTAAAAGGAGAAGAAATCCCGATCAATGCCAGAATTATCGGAATTGCAGATACATTTGATGCAATGACGGCGAATCGCGTTTACCGGAAACAGTTGGATATGGCCTATGTGATACAGGAACTGAAAAATGGAAGGGGAACGCAGTTTGATCCAGGACTTGTCGATGTTATGTTAGGACTGATTGACAATGGAAAGATTGACATATGCAGTCTGTACAAAGAACATGCACATGCAGATCATAGCAGGGAAAAAGAGGAGGAGTAGGGTGAAAAAAGTATATCTTGTGACATTGTGCACCTGTCTGGTTGTGATTGCTTTTGTGTCGGCATCTGTATACTTTCTGAGAGACGAAGAAAAAGAGATCACTGTTGGTTTTGTGTATGTTGGAGATGCGAGTACCGCATATACCAGCAATTTTATTGATGCGCAGGAGGCAATCCAGACAAAATACAGGGATCAGGTAAAAGCCATTGCACTCAATAATGTTGCGGAGGGAACGGAATCAGAGTACTTACAGCAGCTTGTGTATGCCGGATGCGACCTGATTTTTACGACCAGTTATAATTATGGAACCGTTACGAAGGAGTTTGCAGAAAAATATCCCGGGATTGAGTTTTGTATGGCAACATGTGCGAATGCAAATGAAGAGCCCCTCTTAAAAAATTATCATACATTCATGGGGAAAATTTATCAGGGAAGGTATACGGCGGGAGTGGCAGCCGGGATGAAAATGAAAGAACTGATCAAAGAAGGCGTGATCACAGAGCAGCAGGCAAAGATCGGATATGTTGCAGCCTATCCTTATGCGGAGGTGATCTCCGGATATACGGCATTTTTGCTCGGAGTGAGATCGGTTGTACCGGAAGCGGTGATGACAGTGCGTTATACCAATAAATGGAATGATTACCGGACGGAAAAAAAGTATGCCAAAGACCTGATCGATGAGGGCTGTGTGATCATATCACAGCATTCGGATACCGCAGGCCCGGCTACCGCGTGTGAGGAAACTGCTGCGGGGACCCCGGTTTATCTGGTAAGTTATAACCAGAGTATGGAAGATGTGGCGCCGACCACTTATCTTACCGGATGCAAGATCAACTGGGAACCCTATATGATGGGAGCTGTGGATGCAGTTTTAAACGACCGTGTGATTGAGAAAAGTATCAAAGGAACGGTCAATGGAAATGATATTGGTGCCGGTTTTGAAGAAGACTGGGTGCAGATGTTAGAATTAAATGAAATCACGGCTGCTGATGGCACAGCGGAAAAAATGCAGGAAGTGATCCGGCAGTTTGAGCAGGGGAAACTGGATGTGTTCCGGGGAGATTATGTCGGGGCAGATCCGGATGACCCGGACGATACTTATGATCTGAATCAGGGATATACGGAGAATGAGTTTGCGTCTGCACCTTCGTTTCATTATGTGCTGAAAGATGTGATCCGGATAGAAGAATAGGGGATTGTGAGGGAAAAAGTCCTGCGGATGCAGAGCATATCGTATTCGCAGGACAGTTTATATTTTTTTTTATAAAATAATTAGCACTCACCTCTTGACAGTGCTAACAATCGGGTGTATAACACAAATTGTAAACGGAAAAAGATATAAATAAGAGGGAAAACTCATGATGGTCCGCCATCATTTGATATAGATGTCCAGTTTGGACCACAATAGAATAAGAGGGAGGAAGAATATATGAACATTCAGAAATTTACACAGAAGTCCGTAGAAGCGATCAATGATTGTGAAAAACTTGCATATGAATATGGCAATCAGGAAATCGAGCAGGAACATCTGCTTGTTGCATTGCTGCAGCAGGAAGACGGACTGATTTTAAAACTGATAGAAAAAATGGAAATCCAGAAAGAGCATTTTCTGGATAACGCAAAGAAACATCTCGCAGCAAGGGTAAAGGTATCCGGCGGACAGGTCTATGTCGGGCAGGATTTAAATAAGGTACTGATCCACGCAGAGGATGAAGCAAAGCAGATGGGAGACGAATATGTTTCCGTGGAACATCTCTTCCTTGCACTGTTAAAATACCCGAACAAGGCGATGAAGGAGATCTTCAAAGAGTACGGGATCACGAGAGACCGTTTTTTACAGGCGCTTTCAACCGTGCGCGGCAACCAGCGTGTAGTTTCGGACAATCCGGAAGCTACTTATGATACCCTTGAAAAATACGGTTACGATATGGTAGCGCGTGCCAAAGAGCAGAAACTTGATCCGGTTATCGGGGCGTGATGATGAGATCCGTAACGTGGTCCGCATCCTTTCCCGTAAGACGAAAAATAACCCGGTACTGATCGGTGAGCCTGGTGTAGGTAAGACCGCAGTCGTAGAGGGGCTTGCACAGCGTATCGTAAAAGGGGATGTGCCGGAAGGTTAAAAGACAAAAAGTTATTTGCACTGGATATGGGTGCCCTGGTTGCAGGCGCAAAGTACCGTGGTGAATTTGAGGAGCGTTTGAAAGCGGTTCTCGATGACATCAAAAATTCTGACGGACAGATCATCCTGTTTATCGATGAGCTGCACACGATCGTCGGAGCCGGAAAAACGGACGGCGCAATGGATGCCGGACAGCTGTTAAAACCTATGCTTGCGCGTGGTGAACTGCATTGTATCGGTGCAACGACACTTGATGAATATCGTGAATATATTGAAAAAGATGCAGCGTTAGAGCGAAGATTCCAGCCGGTCATGGTGGATGAGCCGACAGTTGAGGATACGATCTCCATTCTGCGTGGTTTAAAGGAACGCTACGAAGTGTTCCACGGTGTAAAGATCACAGACTCTGCATTAGTATCGGCAGCAGTGCTCTCGAACCGTTATATTTCCGACCGTTTCCTGCCGGATAAAGCGATCGACCTTGTGGATGAGGCATGTGCCTGATCAAGACAGAACTTGATTCTATGCCGACAGAACTTGATGAATTAAACCGTCGTGTCATGCAGCTTGAGATTGAGGAGACTGCATTAAAGAAAGAAACAGACAGGTTAAGCCAGGAGCGTCTCGCTGACCTGCAGAAAGAATTGGCAGAACTGCGCGATACGTTTAATACGAAAAAAGCGCAGTGGGAAAATGAAAAGAAATCGGTAGAAAAAGTCCAGAAACTGCGTGAGGAGATCGAGACAGTCAAAAATGAGATCAAGACCGCACAGCAGAATTATGATCTGGAAAAAGCAGCAGAATTGCAGTATGGCAAATTGCCGCAGTTAGAAAAACAGTTGGAAGCCGAAGAAGAGGAAGTAAAGAACCGTGATCTTTCCCTGGTACATGAAAATGTCAGCGAGGAGGAGATTGCACGTATTATTTCCCGCTGGACCGGTATCCCGGTTGCAAAACTGACGGAGAGTGAGAGAAACAAGACACTTCATCTCGATGAGGAACTGCACAAACGTGTCATCGGACAGGATGAGGGGGTCACAAAGGTTACAGAAGCGATCATCCGTTCCAAAGCAGGAATCAAAGATCCGACAAAGCCGATCGGTTCGTTCCTGTTCTTAGGACCTACCGGTGTTGGTAAGACGGAGCTCGCGAAGGCACTTGCGGCAAGTCTGTTTGACGATGAATCTAACATGGTGCGTCTTGATATGAGTGAGTATATGGAGAAATATTCTGTCTCCCGTTTAATCGGAGCGCCTCCAGGATATGTTGGATATGATGAGGGCGGTCAGCTTACAGAGGCAGTCCGCAGAAAACCATATTCTGTCGTACTGTTTGATGAGGTGGAAAAAGCACATCCGGATGTATTCAATGTGCTGTTACAGGTACTTGATGACGGACGTATCACCGATTCGCAGGGCAGGACTGTGGACTTTAAAAACACGATCATTATTATGACGTCAAACCTTGGTTCGGCGCATCTGCTCGAAGGAATCGACGACAACGGAGATATCAACCCGGAGTGTGAAGAGGCAGTCATGAATGAACTGAGAGGACATTTCCGTCCGGAATTTTTGAACCGTCTCGATGAGATCATCATGTTCAAGCCACTCACAAAAGGCAATATCGGCAACATCATCAACCTTCTGATCACAGATCTCAACAAACGTCTCTCTGACCGTGAGATCACAGTAGAGCTGACAGATGCGGCAAAGCAGTATATCGTGGACAACGGATACGATCCGGTTTACGGTGCAAGACCGTTAAAGCGTCTTACAGAAACATGTGGAGACACTTTCTGCAAAACTGATTCTTGCAGATGAGGTAAGGGAAGGCGATACGATCCTGATTGACGTGGAAGGAGACCATCTGACTGCGCGCGTGAAGTGACAGATTGTGGATGGCAGCGAGAGAATCAGACAATGTGCCTGAAGAGATAATTGCATAGATACAAAATAGAAAAAGAAGGACTTTATACCCAAAACGGATAGAGTCCTTTTTTCAATATTTGTATTTTGAAGATGAAGGAACATGATGAGGAAGAAATCTGAAAAAATTTGTTTATTTGCTGTGTACTTTGCGCAGTAAAAGCGGCAGTTCCACGATCAGCATGGCAATCCAGCCGGCAAGGTAGGAATACGGCAGCGCCTCAATGCCAAGATGCATTTTAAAGACGAGAGGTGCGGCGGCAAGCACGCGGATTCCCATATTTACAAAACTGCTGATAAGTGTGATCTTTAAATCTCCGATGCCACGGAAATATCCCTGAATACCGTTTGTGACAGCCGGCAGGACATACATCAGGGAAATCAGGTGAAGGTAAATAACGCCGTGACCGATGACTTCCTCATCTTTGATAAAGCAGAGCATAAATTCTCTTGCAAATAAAAAGCAAAGTGCAAATACAATAAGCCCGTATATAATTTCAAGAATCATACCGCAGCGGAATCCTTCCCGCATGCGGTCTTTTTTTCCGGCACCTTTATTCTGTGCCATCAGGGCAGTCATGGCATGCGCAATATTCTGTTCCGGTGTGTAGGCAAAGTCGTCAATTCTGTTTACGATCGCAAATGCGGCTGCAACCGAAACACCCATGGTGTTAACGATTGCCTGGATGCCGAGTTTTCCAAGCTGTACAGTTGCCTGCTGTAATGCGGATGTCCAGCCATAGGCGATCGTGCGCATTAAGAGCGAGCGGTCAAATACCAGCCATTTCTTTCCGAGCCGGAGCAGAGGTACTTTTTTCTGGATATAGATGACACAGAAAACGCAGCATAAGGCTTCACTCAGCACGGTAGATACCGCGCAGCCGTTGCTGCCGGCTTTCAACACGACAACAAAAAACAGATCCCCTAAAATATTTAAAACGGCACTGATCATCAGAAAATAAAGCGGGGTATTGCTGTCACCGAGTGCACGCAGTGTGCTCGAAAAAAAGTTGTACAGAAAAGTAAAGACCAATCCTAAAAAGATGATCTGTAAGTATTCTGTTGTGAGGGATAAAATACCTGCATCCGCCTGCATTAAGATCAGGATCGGTCTTGCAAACAGGATACATGCTGTGGATAAGATCAACGAAAAAATAACGCCGGAGAGCATGGTGGTACTGATCTGGCGGTGCAGCGTGTCGTAATCTTTTGCCCCATACTGCATTCCCATTAAAATGCTGGCACCCATGCACAGTCCGTTTAAAAACAGGATCATCAGAGTGGAAATCGGATTGCAGATGCCGACAGCGGCAAGTGCTTCTTTTCCGACAAAATGCCCGACAATGATACTGTCTACGGCATTGTAGGTAAGCTGGAACAGGTTGCCGAGCACGAGCGGGATCGTAAAGCGGATCAGGATCGGCATGATTTTTCCGGTGGTAAGATCTTTGGTCATAGTGGTAAAAGTCCTTTTATTTGTAAGATAAATTAGTTCAAAAAATGTTTCAACTCTTCTGCGCGGGCTTCATAATCTGCAACTCCGAGATCATAAAGATCCTGTTCTAAGGCAGCATCCTTGGAAAAAGTACTAAGCGGCATATGGCGGCTTGGTGCAAAGATAAAAACATAGCCTTCTTTTTCTAGCCGGCAGGCAAGGTCGATGGATGCCTGATAATTAATATGCCGGTTGTCGATGCTTTGGATTGTTTTCGGATATTTATGCAGCATATGTTTATACAGCGGGCGGTGTGCCTCTGGTTTTTTTACGAAGTTCCTTGGATTTGAGAGGATAACGACCATTTTGGTACAGCCTTGTTCGATCGCATGGTGCAGCGGAATCGAATCGGCAACACCGCCGTCGTAATAGTAACGGTCCCCTACTTTTACAGGACGGCAGAAACCAGGCAGGGCGCAGCTTGCCATAACAGCACGGTAGTCGTCACGGACAATGTCGTATTTGGAAAAATAAGTTGCCCGCCCGGTTGCGGCATCGGTTGCAGGCATATAAAATTCAGCCGGATTTTCCATGACGGCAGAGTAATCAAGCGGATCTGCCCCATCGGAATTTGTCAGTGTCCCGTAAATATACTGCAGGCCAAATAAGTTTCCAGTATGTACTAAACTTCGTACGCTTAAGTAGCGCGGATCCCTTAGATGTTCCGTATAAAACGGAGATTACGTCCCCGTTGTCCTGCAAGATAAGACAGCGTATTTGCAGCACCCGCAGATACGCCGATGCAGTAGGAAAATGTGATATCATCGTCTAAAAATTTATCCAGAATGCCGGCACTGTATGCGCATTTCATACCACCGCCTTCTACTACAAGTCCTGTTTTCATAGTGTTCCTTTCTTTGTATTTTGATAGGTGTCAAAATGAGCTCATGGACATTATACTTTATTTACTACAAATCGTTCAATACCAACATAAACAGATTTGCCGGTGTTTTTGTTTCGCCGGATGGAAGTATGGAAAGAAAGGCTTGTCTGCTATAAAATTCAACCGCAATTTTTGCAGTACATGAATTTTATTGACAATTTACCAAAACGTTGTTGCTTTTTAAAATAGAGGATGATAATATAAATTTACCAAAACGTTTTGGTAACTGGACGCATGAACATAGACAAGAGAGAAGACACACAGGATGATATCGGAAAACTAAGAGCGAGAGAAAGTATGGAGGTGTAGAAATGTCATTAAAAGGACTTATTTTTGATCTGGATGGAGTGATCGTGTTTACAGATCAGTATCATTATAAAGCATGGAAACAGATGGCGGATGAGAAAGGTATTTACTTCGATCAGGAGATCAACAACCGGCTGCGCGGAGTGAGCCGTATGGATAGCCTGGAAATTATTCTGGAAAGATATGAGGGACATCCGTTAAGCGATGAGGAGAAACAGAAGATGGCGGAAGAGAAGAATGATATTTATAAAAAACTTTTAGAGCAGATGACACCGGCAGATGTCAGTGATGAAGTGAAAGAAACTTTAGATGAGCTGCATAGAAGGGGATATCTGCTTTCAATCGGATCATCAAGCAGGAATGCAAAATATATTCTTGAGAGAACAGGAATTATCGACAAATTCGATGCAATTTCGGATGGAACAAATATTAAAAAATCCAAACCAGATCCGGAAGTTTTCTTAAAAGCAGCAGAGTTTCTTGGCTTGAAGCCGGAAGAGTGCGGTGTTGTGGAAGATGCATATGCGGGAATTGATGCAGCAGTTTCCGGTCATATGACAGCAATTGCGATCGGCGATGCGGCAGGTTATGACAAAGCAGATTATAAGCTGTCTACATTTAAAGATTTACTGGACATTGCAAAATAAGAATTACAAGTAATATAAACAGGAAAAATATGGATGGAATTGCTTGCTTTGCAGTTGGAATATCATGATAAAATGTGATAAGATGGTTACAAATCACTGAAAAATGTAATGCAATGGGGGAGCATATGGCGAAAGACAGAAAGTTATATCTGAATGAAAGAACGACGATACGTGATGTCGCACAGGAGGCAGGAGTATCACTGACTACGGTATCCCATGCACTGAACGGCTATAAAGATGTGAGTGAAAAGACCAGACAGAAAGTCATGGAGGTGGCAAGACGACTGGATTATATGCCGGATGAGGCTGGCCGCTCACTAAGAGGCATACAGAAGAAGACAATTGCACTGCTGCTTGCCGGGGAATTGCCGGAAGAAGATCCGAGCGGTATGATGTTTGGACTTACGAGTGGAATTTATAAGATTGCCCAGAAAATGGAGTATGAATTTACGATTCTTACAATGCCGACAAACAAGCAGATAAAAATCAGTTTTGGGCAGATCTGCAAGAAAAAGAAACTGACTGGAATCATAGTTGACGGGCTCGCTATGGATATGCCGTACTATGAGCAGATTAAAAACAGTGAGATTCCCTGCGTCCTTGTGGATGTTGCGCTGGAAAGCGATCATGTATGTGAGGTTTCCGTTGATAATGAGAAAGCATCTTTTGAAGAAGTAGAGCATCTTATTGAGAATGGATGCCGTAATATTGCAATGCTTTCCGGTAAGAAGACAGCACAGGTGTCAGAACGCAGAGAGTGTGGATACAGGCGTGCATTAGAGAAACACGGACTCCATATCCGGGAAGAATGGATCGAGGACTGTCTGTTTGAGCAGAAAATAGCTGTTCAAAAGTCAATAGAATTAAAAAAAAAGTTATCCGGAGATTGATGCTTTTTTTTGTGTGAGTGACGGCATTGCGATTGGAGCAATTGAAGGCATGGGACAGCTTGGAGTACGGGTGCCGGATGATGTAGCAATAGCAGGGTTTGATGATTATACGGTTTCACAGTATATTCACGGAGGGATTACATCGATTAAGCAGTATCCTTACAAAATGGGCGTAGCGTGTGCGAATACGGTCATCAGCATGATTGAAGGAAACCGTGTACCAGACTGGATACCAATGGAATACAAACTTATGAAACGCGCATCAACAAAGAAATGAGCTTGTGAAAATTATATAAAAGTAAACAATAAAATTCGTGAAACATGATGAAAAAACAAAAAAATGCACAAAAGACTTGAAAACCAAAACGTTTTGGGATATGATTCATTTATCAGTTACCAAACGTTTTAGTTTTTTACTTTATACTAATATTTCAGGAGGAATACATATGAAGAAAAGATTTGTATCTATTTTACTTGTGGCAGCAATGACAGCGTCCCTTGCAGCATGCGGTGGCTCAAACGGCGGTGATAACAGTGCATCAGCAACCGAAAAGGGAGGAAAGACAGAGAGCGCATCTGACGGTGGTGAGATCACACTTACAATCCCGACCTATTTTGTCGGAGAGAATGTGGGTGCTATATATTTTGAACCTGCCGTTGAGAGATTTAATGAGGCAAACAAAGGAAAATATCATATTGAATTAGAAGAAGTCGTTGAGGCATCTTATACAGACAAGATCAGCCAGTTGGCACAGTCTGATGCACTTCCGGCACTGATCCAGACACCTAACATAGAATGGATCAAGACAGCAATGATCCCGGGAAAACTGTATTACCCGATGAACGATTTTCTGGATGAACATCCGGAGATCAAAGAGCTTTGCGTAGATGCTTCTTTGGAATATTGTACACAGGAGAACGGTGATATCATCAGTGTGCCGGCGGTCACACTTTCTAACGTGGGTTTATACTATAACTCAGCACTGTACTCACCGGAGAAAACAGTTTCATCCATGACAATGGATGAATTTATCAGTTCTCTTGGTGACAACAAATTAGCGTTCCAGACAGTTGACGATGCATGGACATCAGCATTGTTTTTAACGGCATTGATCGCAAATGAAGATGGCGGTAAAGAATGGCTTCAATCGAATGAAGGAACCAAATGCTACGATTACACAGAGCCGGCATTCGTAAATGCTGTAACAAAATTAACAGAGATCTGGAAAACAAATGCATCCTCTAATGCAGTTGGTGCAGCATATGCAGACGCAGCCAATGCATTCATGTCTGATCAGGCAGCCGTTATCTGCAATGGTCCCTGGATGAACTCCGAATTCGTGGACAGTGCTTCTGATAACTGGTCTAATGGATTTAATGGAGCGGATGTAAATGCGGATTATTATCCTGGCAATGTGTCAATCTGTGATACAAAAGTATTTGGCAGATGGACGCTTACCAATGGTGGTACGGATGAAGAGAGAGAATGTGCAGAAGCATTTCTTGCATTTATTTATTCAAAAGATGAGTTAGAGACATTTGCACTTACAGAGGGATGCCAGATACCGAATCTTACCTATAGCGATGAATTTCTTTCGAAGTTAGATGAAAAACCATTGGTAAAACAGCAGGCCGAGTTACTGACATCTGATACAAATATCGTTCCTAATGTAAAAACTATTATGCCTGATTCCGTAGCAACCAGTGTATTTGGTACCAATCTTGTGCAGTTAGTAAATGGACAGATTACTCCGGAAGAGTTCTGTGAGACTCTTACAACAAAAGCCGCTGAAGCTGGCGACAAATAATCGATGAAATCATGGAGGGGGATCATTTACGGACAAATTGATTCCCCCCTTTTCTTCAGAAGATTGCCTTCTGAACGCGGAATGTATCTGAAAATAATGGATATTTCTGAAAGGAAAGGAAATATTATGACAAAAAAGAAAAAATACGGAAAAGTGCAGGTTAAAAATTTTAAATGGATTTACGCATTCCTTCTTCCGACAATCATTATATTTGTGATGTTTTATGTACAGCCGATCGCTGTGATGCTTACAACATCATTTACAAAATGGGATGGATTTAATGATCCTTCTTTTAATGGGATCAGTAACTATATAAAACTCTTTACCAACAGTGCTTCTGCAGCATCGATCAAAAACCTGATTTTATGGTCGGCTATTGCAATGACGTTCCATGTAGGATTTGGTGTGCTCACGGCATTTGTTTTATATCTGAAGCCTCACGGATGGAAATTCACACGTTCTGTATTTATGATACCAAATATTATTTCAGCAGCAGCGTGGGCATTGATCTACCGGTTTATTTTCAATGACCAGATGGGTGTTTTAAACTCAGTGATACGTGTATTTGATAAAGATTTTTCGGCGCAGTGGTTCTACCAGAGTCATATGCATTCTGGGCAGTTACCCTTACATGGCTGTTTTATGCAGTTATTGTCACATTGATCGTATTGAATGATTTAATGGCGATTCCAAAAGAACTGATCGAAGCAGCAAAACTTGACGGAGCGAATGGATGGCAGCTGATCCGTTTCGTGGAACTTCCTCTTTGCCGGATCTCCATAGGAACCGGAATGTTATGTTCTATCACATCACGTATCTCCATGTATGAAGCGATCGCACTTACGACAGCCGGAGGACCTGGTGATGATACGATGAGTTTATCTGTACTGCTGGTACGTGCGATCACAGATTACAACTACGGATTTGCCAATGCGATCGGTGTGATCATGTTCCTGATCGGTTTACTGGTTATGTACATTGTAACAAAGGCATTCCGTATGAATGATTCAATCTACTAGGAGGAACAATCATGAATGTGATAAAAAAAATATTAACAAATATCCTGATTTATGGAACAGAATTCATTGTTATTATGCTGAGTGTATTCCCAATCGTATGGGTGGCATTATCCTCCTTTAAAACGAATGCACAGATTCTGGAGGACCATTTACACTGCCAACAGGTATTACAACAGCAAAAGAGGCATACACATATCTGTTCCAGAAATATGATTTCTTTAGTTATTTTGGCAATTTCGCTGATGATATCGCTGATATCTACGGTGATATCCCTGGTCTGTTTGCAATGGCGGCCTATGTATTGGCGAAATATGAGTTCCCGGGAAGAAATCTTATTTTTTGCACTATTTACAATTACAATGCTTGTTCCGGGTCATGCAAAAGCACAGCCGATTTTTTTCGCTGATCAA
>ENA-OQAN01000125-OQAN01000125.1-human-gut-metagenome-genome-assembly--contig:-NODE-125-length-40590-cov-3.751576_pt1 | contig 40590 bp, 53 predicted proteins | sample MGYA00242735_ERZ504527 | MGnify/ENA primary metagenome ERZ504527 (study PRJEB26092, sample SAMD00036230) | human gut metagenome | host: Homo sapiens | study: EMG produced TPA metagenomics assembly of... | reverse complement strand
CTTTCCAGGTCGCGATAGACGTGTAGAAAGCAAGTAACTTTATTAACCAACAGGGCAATGATCCGTTCCTAGCGGAACAGCGCTCCGCTCATGCGGAGCGAGTGCTCTGTTTTTGCGGAATATGCAACTAATAGATATGATTATAGTTAAAATACATAGATAGGAAGTAAAAGATATGTCAAATATAAAAAAACAAAAAAGTCAGAAAAAAGATCAGATGGTGACAATTAAGTGTACTTCTCAGCAGAAGAAGCAGCTTATGCAAAGGGCGCAGCAAAAGGATATAAGTGTAAGTGAATATGTTTTAGAAGGAGTATTGACCGGAAAGGAACACAAGTGTAGAAAAATAAAATAGATACTACGCAAATGGTCATGCAACAAGAAAATTTAAACGACATGCTTAAAAATATATCGCCGGATCAGTTGTCAGTGAAAAGAGCCTGGCGAAATTTTGCGGAAGAGGAGAAAAAGAAATGGGTGTTTTAAATCGTATGACTAATGGAAATTATGTAAATGAAGATGCAGTGGAAAATGTCATTCATTACATAACGAGAACCAGAAAGAATGAAAATAGAAAAAATGAGCTGCTAATGTATGGTGGTAAAGGCGTTGCAATTTATGAACCGGTTGATTATATGATTGCGCAGTTGATATATGTGCAGTGCGTGTTCGGAATAGAACAGAGAAAAGGCAGGCGAATGTATCATGAGGTGTTTAGTTTAGATACACATGAGTTTATTCGAATGGGGAGAAATGTTAATACATTATGGAAATTTGCGGATCAGTGTGCACAGTGTTATTTTGACGCTGGATATCAGGTAGTATATGCAATTCATGGTACAAATGAAAGCGATCTGCATATACATTTTGCTGTGAGTACGATAAATTTTCGAAGCGGTTTGAAATGGCATGACAGCAAAACGGATCTGGATTTGAGGGAAGATTTGTTTAATAAAATTTTGGGTAAATACCAGTACATGTTTATAGTCAATAAATAAGAAAACAGTGCAATGTGCGTTGTTTTATTCTTCATCATCTGTAAATTCAAATAAATCGCCGATGGGACATTGCAAAATCTTGGTCAGCCGATCAAGATTTTCGAACTTAATTGAAGATGTTTCGTTTGTTACCATCCGGTTGAAATTCTGATAGCTGAGATCCATTTGCTTGTAGAGCCAATACTTAGTGTGTCCCTGTTCTTGTAATATATCCAATATGCGTAAGCGTACCATGTTTTCCTCCTGATTTTATATGATTATAGCGAAAAACTCATGCTTGCATGAATGATGTGCGAATTATATAATGTAGACATTAGATACAAAGAAAAAAAGACAATGGACAAAATATGTCCATGGTAATGAGTAAAATAGAAATATAAGGTATATAGACAGTAAAGGGGAGGCGGATTATGAAGGTAACAAATGAGTATGTTTTAGAATTGCAGCAACTAAACAGACGTATGGATAATATAGAAAAGCTTATGAATATGATTTTGCTGAATGATTTAATTGATGATGTGGAAGGGGTAACAGAAAAAGAAAAAAATACAAAGAAAGAAGTATTGAAAAAAGAGAGTACGCGGGTAAGGATAGCAGACATAAAAAGAGATACGGAAATTACCATTGACCCGTATCTGCTGAAATTATTGAATCATTATAATCTGGATATTGGGAACAGGTAGGGTATGTGATATAAACGTTGTTACATTTTAATGCCAAGACATATGGAACTGCAATTGGAGATGTCATATATCTGAATAAAAAATTTAAAGAACGATATCCAGAAATGGAACCGGTTTTTAAATATGAGACAATTAATGGGATGCACAGAAAACGGCTAATGCAGGAAAAGATATCTTTTTGCGTAAAGGGGAAAGAAATGCGTATATATGGAGCGGGACAATGAAGCAAATACAGTAATCAGGCATTATTGGAGTTATCAGTTTCATGATATTTAAGAAAATGGAAAGTAAAAGAAGGGCATATTGAAATTAGAAAGACAGTGTTTATGCATAATTCAGTTAAGAATATAAGGCAGAACAAACCACAATAAAATTTAAATATACGGAGGAAAAAGGAATGGCAGATTTTAAATTTACAAACGAGGAAGCACGGAAAGAGTATGAGGAAAAACTGAATGCATTGAAGAAGATAGTGGAGGATAACTCTGTTGACAGTGCATATTTATGGGATGCAACCGTTCAGAAGTATGCAGCTAAGATGGAAAAAGTGAAAAAAATTCTTCAGATGGAAGGTATTAATGAATTGATTACAGCTAAAATGTTCAAAGACATTGATACATTCCTGCATCGATGCAAAGATGCAGAGTTCCACATTGCTCTTGTAGGAGCCATTAAAGCAGGAAAATCTACATTGATCAATGCACTGTTAGGTTATGAGTATGCATCAACAAAGGTAACACCGGAAACAGCGTCGTTAACAAAATTCAAAAAAGGTACCACAAATTATGTAAAGGTTTCTTTTTATTCAGAGCAGGAATGGAATGCATTATGGAAAAGTGCAAATGACGCAAAGGCAACGGTTTTTTTGGAAGAATATGCGCAATTAAACGGAGACAGCGAAAAAGCAAACTGGCTTGGTCAGCAGGAGAAGTTCAGTGAATGTGATACAAAAAAAGAATTGGTTGATGAAATCATGAAATGGACTTCTTCAAAATCAGTCTGCCATTACTTTGTAAAAGAAGTTGAAGTTGGATTAAAAGAATTTGATCTTCCGGAAGGTGTCGTACTGGTAGATACTCCGGGTTTAGATGATGTGGTTGAATACAGATCTAATATTACCAGAGACTATATTGACAGAGCAAATGCTGTCCTGGTATGTGTCAAATCCGATGCGTTGACAGGACAGGAGATGGCAACGATTTACAGTGTCTTTGCAAATACGAGGTATAATCCGGGAAAGTATATATCATTGCAACACAGGTTGATACTTTAAACAGACCGAAAGAAAACTGGGCTGAGCAGCAGAAAGAGTGGTTAAAATATTTAAAAGGAAACGGAGCTTATGCAAGTCTTGAACTGGCGCAAAAGAACCTTGTGCCAGTTTCCGCATATTTGTATACGCTGCTGAAACAGTATAATGATTTAAATGAAAGAAGATGATAAATATTGGGATTTAGATTCTATTGTAAGAAAATTCAGAATCAGGGATATCAATGAAAATTATAAAGAATTGCTTGATTTTACCCATATTGAATTATTAAAGAGCAAGATCCAGCGTGAAATTATACAGGACTATAAAAAACTTCTATTAGATGATATTACAGGAAGTTACGAACTGTGTAAGGAATCTATCAAAGAGACGATGGAAAAGGTCAGAAAGGCGCAGGAGGAAATTATCAGCACAAGTCAGGGTGGCATTGAGGAGATTAAGAAAAAACAGGAAGAATATAATGCGAAATATCAGGAAGCAGAACAGGATAAAAAAGAACTGGATAATTTGATAAAGACATTAAAAACGGCAACTTCAAAAAGAGCAGATGAGTTGGAAACAGCCATTAAGAGTCTTGCAAAATAAGGGGAGGTATATGTATGAGTGATTTTATATTTGATAAAAATCCTTTTCCAAAAGATCCAGAAAAGATAATTGAAAAGGTAATAAATATAATAGGTACGGTGGTAGATTGGATTGGTAATATTGCGGGAAAAACTGGAGAGACAGATTCGATCAATGATAATTCATCACTGGAGAATATTGATCGTATTACGAGCATTTTTACAGATTTCAGAGAGCAGGCACATACAAAAGCTGTTGAAATCGAAAATGCAGTTGCCAAAGAGGTCAATTATTTTGTGGAGGAACTACATGATATACTGGATGCCAATGCAGATAAGGTGGATAAATATAATATTCACGTAAAAAGAATTGAGTGTCAGATTGATAAAATTGCTTCTAAAATAAATGGAACGATAGACAATGAATTATGTAAAAAAGTATCGTTAGACAACACAGAATGTAAGGAAATTGTCAAAATGATTCCGGGATCCAAAAAGGAAGAGGCAATGAACACATTCTTAGATCAGTCTGTAAGCAGTGCACTTGAAGTATGCTGTAAGGAAATCAGGAACAGTCTTGAGGAGATATATGAGGATGTAGAGACAGAGGTTTTAGGAGCTGTAGATACGATCCAGAAACAAAATGAACTTCTGAAGGAAAGCCTTGCATCCGTAGATGAAAATAATTATGAAGTGACAGCAAAAAAACAGATGGTCGAGGCATATTATATGATTGATGTGTGCGACGCTGTCTCACAGATTTTATAAACTGGGAGGATGTTAAAATGGGATTGTTTGGAGATTTTTTTAGGGCAGTTGGACGAACAGTGGGACGAGTGGTAGAAACAGTCGGTGATGCAATTGGAAGTACCACAATCAGTGACTTGGGATGGAAAATTCAGGATGCATGCGCAGAAAGAGTGGCGTCTGAGAAATCTTATGATAAAAAAGAAGCCAATATTTATACAACAGAACGTCTGAATGAGATATTAGTCTCCTTTTCCGAGGGATATTTACAGAATGCAACACTTTTTGAAAAAGAGTGTATCCGTCTGGTGGAAGAATATTATGACAAGCTGATCGGTGTCATTGAAAGTGCGCCGGGAGGGAGTTATAGTGCGGCTAATTTAAAAGCCTTAAAAAATGGAAAGGGAAGGATTACCAAAACTATTTCAGGAGGAATCAGAGAGCCTTTAGCAAAAAGAATGTCATTAGATGATACAGAATGTCTTGGCATTTTAAAAATGGATGCCGGTGTGGAAAAGAAAAAAGCAATGAAAGATTTTACACAAAAGGTAACAGAGGAAGCGTTAAATAATCTGGCGAAGAATGTGAGAGATTCTTTAAATGATCAGACCGAGGATATTCAGGATTACCTTAACAGTATATCAGAGGAACAGGCAAAAAACATGCGAGTATTAAAGGAACGCTTTGATAAAATGGCAGGCGACAATGAACTGGAACAGTGGGATAAGGAAAAAAATTGCATTCTGCCTTTGTATATTGTAGATACATCTGACTGTGTGTGCCAGATCTTAAAATAAAAGGAGTCAGAGATGAAACGTAATTGGAAACAAAAGAATGAAATTAAAATCCGTAAAAACATTTCAGTTTTAATGGATGAATTAAATGCATTTGAACAAAGAATGGATGAACGCCTGACGGATGAAATGGGAAAAATCAGTTCCATTGAGCAGCAGGTAAATCAGATTTTACCTATATTAAAGGATTCAGTGGAATCAGATAATGAAAACAGAGAAGTTTTGCAGGGATTGGCTGCAAAACTGGAAAAAACAAATGCAGATGTTTTGGATGCACAAACAAATGCAGAATCTGCATTGAACAGCAAAAGTGAGGCGGTAATACTTAATATAGAAGAGGTGAAAAATCTGATTCAATTGTTAGCTGTTAATGAATTGCTGGATGAAATTAATGCAGAAGAAAGAACACAATAAAAGTCCTGAAAAAGCATTCAGTGATGTTAAATGGACAAGTTCAAATAAAAATGTTGCAGTTGTCACATTTAAGGGAGTTGTAACAGCTAAGAAAAAAGGAAATGTGACTATTACAGCAACATCTAAAACCAATAAAAAAGTAAAAGCAAAATGTAAGATTAAAATATATGCAGCAATGAAATCAATGAAAAATCAGGGAACGGCATCCTAAGAGAAAAGCCGGCATAACCGTTGAACCGTTATGCGTACCTCATGAGGCGGATTGAGGGAAAGGAATAATTATGGTAAAAAATACAACGATAACTAAATGGGCTGAGGGTTTTGAATTCGCAACTTTAGGTTTACATGAAACAGCAGAAGAGGATAGCTTTTTAACAAAAGTTTCTGAGTATATTGCTGAGAACAGTACTATTACAAGAGTAGATGCTTGGAAATGTATTGTTAAACTCAGAGACTTAACAAAAAAGCCCTCTGCAAAAGAATCAATTTTGTCTTTGGTTAATCTTGGACAATACCCGGCAGAAGTAGCAAAATTTAGAGATGACAATTTTAATACTCTTGAATTAGGCTATAAATACATTGTATCTCAGGGCGAAATTAAACCTAATACAGTTTCAGAACAGCGTGGTACAGATTCATCAAATACTGTTAAATCGGAAAGTTCACAGCAGGCAGAGACACCAGAACCAACGGAAGATACCGAAGATCAGGATTCTACGGAGAAAGTTGGCAATGTTACAGAATTGGAAAAATGGGAGTATGAGATAGATCAAAGTAAAAAAATTGTTACACTGTTGAAATATACTTCGGAACAGCCGGATGTTATTGTATACGGAAGATATGAGTCCGGCGGAAAGATATATAAGACACACATAGATGCAGAAAATATATTTTGTGGAAATACCAATATAGAGAATGTTAAGATCAATAAGATAAATACAGAAAACTTAAGCAGTACGAGGGGAATGTTTAATGGATGCAAAAAATTGAAAAGTCTTGATCTTGGCGGATTGAATACGGAAAATGTTACTGATATGGCGAGTATGTTTTAGGATTATGGCAATTGTAAAAACAACAAAAAATAAATGTATATTATCCATATGATATAACAATCATGAGGGCGAGTCTGAAAGGATTCGCCCTCAAATTTTTATCAGAAAGGAGGCTTAGAGCGATGGGAAAAATGGAAATTGAAGTAATTATTCGAAGAGCCGGGGAAGTTATTTTAGACATTTTAGCAAGATTATAAGTTGGGAGGAAAAAGATATGGCAGCAAATGTAGAAACGATGTTTTCAGTGAGAGAAAAACCATGGCATGGATTAGGAACAGTAGTAGCAACCGCACTTTCGTCGAAGGAAGCGCTTATTGCAGCAGGATTAGATTGGAATGTAATACAGGAACCCATATATACGGACCGGGAGGAAATCATTTCAGGATACAGGACGAATATCAGGATGTTGACAGAAAGGTGCTTGGAGTGGTTTCAGATCGTTACAAAGTGATTCAGAATGAAGATGCATTTGCGTTTACGGATGAATTACTGGGTGAGGGAGTATGTTATGAAACGGCAGGATCACTGCAGGAAGGGAAGAAGTATGGCTTCTTGCAAGAATGCCGCATGAATATATTATTTCAGGAGAAAGAATTAGTCAGTATCTGTTATTTTCAAATACACACGACGGAACTGGAGCGGTAAAAGTTGCACTGACACCAATCCGGGTAGTCTGCAATAACACGTTGAATCTTGCACTGAAAACAGCAAAACGGTCATGGTCTATGGTTCATACCGGGGATGTTTATGAGAAGATCAGTGAGGCGAAAGATACCTTGCTTCGGGCAGAAAATTATATGGATGGTCTGGGGAAAGAGATTGACCGACTGCAAAAAAGAAAAATGTCCGATCGCGAGGTAACAGAATGTATACAGGTATTGTTACCGTTGGAGGATGGATTCTCAGCGCAGCAGACAAAAAATGTAAAGCGGCTGCGGGAGGATATGATGGCGAGATATTTTGATGCACCGGATCTACAGGACGTTGGAAAGAACGCATACCGGTTTGTGAATGCAGTTTCAGATTTTGCAACACACGCACAGCCTATCCGCAAGACGGCAAATTATAAAGAAAATCTGTTTTTAAAGACGGTTGAGGGTAATTCACTGATTGATAAGCACATCAGATGGTGTGCGCAGCATAGGGAGAGACAGAAATGACAGATAAAGAACTGGAGGAGCTATTTAAAAGGAAGATTCATTTGGAGTTAAAAGCATTTGAGGAAAAAATGTTGGATTTGGAGCCGGAAGAAATCTATTATAACGCACTTCGGATTGATGGAATGAATAATGTATTTGAATGTCTGAATGAAATGAGCCAGAAGATGGAGCCGCATGAAATGAAAGAATTGTTGGTGGTTCCAGATCTTCTGGCTTTTCTTTGCGATTGCTGGATGCAAAGCAGAGACAATTCAGTGGAAGAAATGCGTGAATATCTGCAAAAAGAAATGATTGCATTATGTGAAAAAGCAAATGGCTGTGATCTGACAGAAGGAAAGGGGAAATAAAAAATGGAGAAAGTAGTGTCAACATTAAATCTCAGCAGGGAAGAGTGGCTGCAATATCGTAAAGCCGGAATCGGTGGATCAGATGCAGGAGCAATATGCGGATTAAATCCGTATCGCACTGCAATGCAGGTATATCAGGATAAAATATCGGATGCCTGTGAGGATATTGATAATGAAGCAATGCGTCAGGGAAGAGAATTTGAGGATTATGTTGCCAGAAGATTTATGGAAGCCACGGGAAAAAAGGTGCGCCGGGCAAATGCAATGTTCCGCAGTAAAAATCACCCATTTATGCTTGCCGATGTAGATCGGATGATTGTCGGAGAAAATGCCGGACTGGAATGTAAAACAGCCAGTCCATATATGGAAGATAAGTGGAAGGATGGAAAAATCCCAATGTCATATCAGGTTCAGTGCCATCATTATATGGCGGTATGCGGGGCAGACGCATGGTATATCGCAGTTTTGATTTATGGTCGGGAGTTCAAATATTACAAAATTGAACGCGACGAAGCACTGATTGCAGATTTGGTAAGAATTGAGCAGGATTTCTGGGAAAATCATGTGCAGAAAGGAATCATGCCTGCACCGGATGGCTCAAAGACGGCAGACAGTGTGATTGCGGAATATTATAAAAAATTCAGTACCGGAATCGGTCCGATTATCCGGGTTTGATGAAAAGTTACAGCGGAGGCAGGAACTACTGGATGTCATCACACGCATGGAAAATGAAAAGAATCAGATTGAACAGGAGATAAAAATGTATATGGGAACAGCAGAGATCGCTGAAAATGAACATTACCGTATTTCATGGAAATCTGTATCGAGCGGACGAATTGATGAGAAAAGGCTAAAGGAAGAACTGCCGCAGATTTATGAAAAGTATAAAAAGATGAAAGTGAGCCGGAGATTTAGCATTAAAGCAGCTTAAAGAAAAATGGAGGAACGGATCATGGGAGATATCAGGAGTGAACTTGCGAAGAAAGCAGAACAAACACAGGAAAATACAAAATTAACAAAATCAATGAGTATCGCAGATCTGATAAAAGCGATGGAACCGGAAATACAAAAAGCACTTCCGTCTGTCATTACACCGGAAAGATTTACACGCATGGCACTTTCGGCATTAAATACAACACCTAAGCTGCAGGAATGTACACCGATGAGTTTTTTAGCTGCGTTGATGAATGCAGCACAGCTTGGATTGGAACCCAATACCCCGTTGGGTCAGGCGTATCTGATTCCGTATAAAAATAAGAATGTACTGGAGTGTCAGTTTCAGCTTGGCTATCGCGGAATGATTGATCTTGCATATAGAAACGGACATATGCAAAGTATTGAGGCACAGGCGGTGTATGAAAATGACGTGTTTTCTTATGCATTAGGGTTACACCCGGAACTTGTACATAAGCCTACTTTGGAAGAAAAGGGAGCCTTAAAAGCATTTTATGCAATCTTCCGGCTGGACAATGGAGGATTCCGGTTTGAGGTCATGGGAAAAACATACATTGACTGGTATGCAAACAGATATTCCAAAGCATTTACCTCAGAATTTAGTCCATGGAAAAGCAATTATGAGGGGATGGCGAAAAAAACGGTCATAAAACAGCTTTTAAAATATGCACCATTAAAAACAGAATTTCAGAGAGCACTGTCAACCGATGAAACCATTAAAAATTCATTGAATGTGGATATGGGAGAAGTGCTCAGTGAGGATATTATAGACATGCCGTGTGAGGAGGTTGCCTGAGATGAAAACAGAAGAGATGACAATGAGTTTTGAAGAATTTACAGCGTTCATGAGAGAAAAGGTACAGCTGGTTCTGGGAACAGACGTAATAGTTGCAAGCAAGAGCGTATTAAAAAATAATGGGACAAGATTACAGGGACTGGAATTTTTTAAGGAAACAGTAAGGATAAGTCCGGTGATCTATCTGGATGGAATTTACAAAGAATACGAAAGGGGAAGAAGTATGGCGGATTGTGTAAGAGAGGTTTGCAGTCTTTATACGGTAAACCAGTGGGAGAAGGAAAAAACAGAAAAAATATTTCATATGATATGCAGTTGGGAGGAGAGCAGGACAAAAATATATCCAATACTTTTACCATATGAAAAGAATCGGGAATTGCTGAAAAATGTAATACATAAAAAATATCTGGATCTGGCATTGTGCTGCTGCCTTACCCTGGAGGATGAAGAAAGAAACAATATGAGCGTGCGTGTGACCGAAGGAATATTACAGCAGTGGGAGATCAGTGAGGAAGATCTGTTCCGTCAGGCATATGAGAATATGCAAAATGCAGGCTATCATATCATTAATATGATGCAGATCATAAAAGAGTGTGGATTTGAAGGCGAAATGCCGGCAACGAATATGTTTGTGCTGACAAATCGGAAACAGCTTTATGGTGCTGCCGGGATACTGGAGACAGATTTACTAAAAAGCTTTTCGGACGGGATAGGGAAAAATCTTTTTATACTGCCGTCGAGTATTCATGAAGTGATTCTGATACCGGATGAAGGACGTTTTGGAGAAAGTTTGCTGAAAGAAATGATTATGGATGTCAATGAGAATGTGTTACAGGAAGAAGATTTCCTGGCGGATCATGCATATTATTTTGATCGGGAGAAGGGGGAAGTGCGAGTGGCGTAATATAGAAGTTTATAAAAAATAGCGATATGTGGGAAATCCATTTTCCATTATTTATAAATGATATTGTAGGCTAATCTTGACTTATACGATATGAGTGTGATTAAATACTTTGACATCAACAAAATAGTGAATTTGATGTAAAAGAAAGATATAGCTGGAAAAAATGACCGGTTTGAGAGGCTTGGACGGTATTGTATGAATTGCCGAGAATTTAGGTTCTAGTGTCCCCGACGTGCAGGTTCAAGTCCTGTCACCCGCATTGATTTAAAATAGCCGGAAAGTCGAGATTTTATTGTAAAATCAAGGTTTTCCGGCTATTGTTTTAATCTAAAATACTCGAATATGTATGATTATGAGTTGCATGGATTGGTGATCTGTATAGTAATACACAGCAGAATTATACGGGATATGAACACAGTAAAAAGTGAAACAGATTTTATATGAAAAAGGCGGATAGAAAATCAGCAGAAAAAATATATAGGGAAAAAGCAGGGGGGAATTTTGTGCGTATTGACCAGAAATGAAGGGTAACCTCAGATGGAATGCTGATAACTGGATTGTTTATAAAAATGCATAGATAAAAAAGTTAAAGCGAAATCCCTGTAATAAAAGTAAAATAATTGAGGAAATTTGTAAAATATGGTACAATAACAACAAGGAGTTTACAAACATGATATATAGAAAAATCTATACATCATGTTTGTAAGTTCCGTGAGATTAAAGTATGTAAGTGGGAGGAACAATTTATGAACAATGTGAAAGTACAGACGAAGCTGATTATCGTAATGCTGACGACGATAGTGGCGCTGGTGTTGTGTGCCATTATTTCATCGGAAAGCATGAAACAGCTGCAGAGTAAAGCACTGGAAACGCTGGAAGCAGATGAGCGCGCATCTTACGACGAACAGATCAAACAGCAGGTGGACAATGTGATTTCGCTCTGCCAGACAATTTACGATCAGTATCAGGCTGGTGTGTATACGGAAGAGGAAGCAAAGAAATTGGCAGCAGATGAGATCAGACAGCTTCGTTATGGAGATGCCGGATATTTCTGGGTGGATCAGTATGACGGAACCAATGTGGTGCTTTTAGGAAATGACACGGAAGGCACCAATCGTATGGAGACGAAAGATGCCAATGGATACCAGATGGTAAAAGAGATCATCCGTGTCGGTCAGGAGGCAGACGGAGGATACACGGATTATGTATTCCCGAAAGAAGGAGAGACAGAACCTTCTCCGAAGCGTTCCTACAGTAAGGCATTTGAACCGTTTGGATGGGTGATCGGAACCGGAAATTATACGGATTATATTGATGATCAGGTAGCATCAATTGAAAAAGATTTTTCTTCTTATGTTACAGGCAGGATGACACTGTTTATTATCTCAACGTTGATTGAGGGAATAATAGTAGTTTTATTGCTGATTATGATCATTATCAGCATCATCAGACCACTGAAAAAATGTATCAGTTCCATCGGTGTCATGGAACAGGGCGATTTTTCACAGGCAATGGGAACGGCACTGTTAAAGCGCCGCGATGATTTTGGAAAACTCGCAGCATCTTTAGAGTCCATGAGAAATGAGATGAGCGGACTGATCGGTGAGGTCAAGAGTCAGGCAACTGAGATCACCAGAATGGTACAGGAGATCGATGATAATATTCAGGCATTAGACGAAGAAATCGAGAATGTTTCCGCAACGACGGAAGAGCTTGCAGCGGGCATGGAAGAGACAGCGGCTTCCTCCGAAGAGATCAATGCAATGTCCCATGAGATCGAAAGTGCAGCAAAGAGTATTGCAACACGTTCACAGGACGGTGCAACGGAAGCAGATGATATCCGTGACCGTGCCGTAGGTATTAAAAAGACAACAACAGAAAATGATGAGCGTACCAAGCAATCCATGCCGAGATCAATGAGGGACTGACAAAAGCACTTGAAGATATCAAGGTAGTCGATCAGATCGGTGTTCTTGCAGAGTCCATTATGGAGATTACCGGACAGACCAACCTGTTAGCACTCAATGCTTCAATTGAGGCAGCGCGTGCAGGAGAGGCAGGAAAGGGATTTGCAGTTGTTGCGGATGAGATCAGGGTACTTGCCGAGCAGTCAAAGGCAGCAGTTGTACATATCCAGGATGTGACAAAGAATGTTGTGGAATCGGTAACAAATCTTGCAGACGGAGCAAAGAAGTTGTTAGAGTTTGTTGGAACCGACGTGGTAGACAGCTTTGCGGGATTCTCCGATATGGCGGATTCCTACAGCAATGATGCAGGTAAGATTGATGGATTGGTAACTGATTTTTCTGCATCCTCAGAGCAGCTGTTAGCATCGATCAACGGCGTTATGGATGCCATCGGCGAGGTAAGCAAGGCGGCTACAGAGGGAGCAACCGGTACAAACGATATCGCAGAGAAGACAGGTGTTGTGGTAGAGAAGGCAGCCGAGATTAAAGAGAAAGCGGAAGCAGCTCATCATGCAGCAGATAAGTTACAGCAGAACGTAGAGCATTTTATTGTATAAGGAATAAAAGTAAATAAGAAGAAATTAACAGGCACAAATAATAAAACAGCGGGTAACAACAAGAAAAGAAGTTGTTATCCGCTGTTTTATTTATGACATATGAGATTTACTCACCCTGGTAATTGTTTTGTACATACTGTTCGACCGCTGTATTATCCTCTGGCATACGGCAGCCGACGATAAAGACGTTCTCATTGTCTGTGCTTCGGATGATATGACTTCTAACTGGCGGGCATTTTCCACCGGAAGATCAGGAATCGATAAGGTGATATCAGAACCGATCGCACTGGAAAAGAAATTATCACGGACACTGAATGCAAAGCCGCCGGCACTGATGTTGATCATCTGACCGTTATATTGTTTACCGTTCTGTTTTACCGTGATCGTACATTTGTTAGAGATCGGCATACGAGGATATTTACGCCGGTTAACAACCTTCGGGTTGGTTGTAACTGTAATCTTATACATATCGGACGACTGACCACGCATCGTGGTGATCTCAGCATTTTCCCAGATATACAATGCGTTTGTCACGGAGATCTGCAGTTCGTAGGTAAAATTCCTGTTTCTGGTATCGATTGAACTTCCGGAAGGAACATGCAGACGTGCCGTGATTCCACCATCTAAGGATTCTGTCACTTCGCCGTGAGCGGTGAAAGAAGAGCTTCCGTTCTTTGCAATCAGGATGACTTTCATGCCGGGTTTGGCATCGCCAATTCCCATGAACCACCGGTACCAAGCTCACCCATCAGTTTTCCGACAATGGTTTCGATCTTGTTTACGTTGATGGCAGATTCTTCATATTTACTCAGCATGGTGCGGGAAACATCGTCTGACTGGTTGATGCATTTTGTCATGACACCCATGGTATCGCAGACCTGTTTCATGTTGTCGACCATGTCCTGATTGGAGGATTCCACATCTTTCATGGCGCCATCGATTACTTTAATGTTTTCACCGAGTGTTGTTGAGTCCTGCGTAATACTGGAAACACTTTCTTTTACGAGTGTTAGTTTTTCACGTGTTGTCTGGATAAGTTCAAGTGTCTGCGTGATGGACTGTGTCATTTTTCCGGAAGTCTCATCTAAATGGGTCAACGCATCACGAATGCGGCCGGAGGAATTTTTGGTCTCCACGCTGAGCCCCTGAATCTGGTCAGCTACAACGGCAAAGCCTTTTCCGGCAGCACCGGCTCTGGCGGCTTCGATGGAGGCGTTTAAGGCGAGGAGGTTTGTCTGGAAAGTAATTCCTTCGATCGTTCCGGTCTCTTCCTTTACCATATCAAAATCCTGTTTGAAGTTCTCTAAAACCTGTTCGACATGCGCGGACAGATCAGCCATTGTGTTGGTGGTTGTCACAACATCGGCAAGCTCTTCGGCACTTAAGTTTGCATGCTCGATGGATTCCTGAATCAGATTTACCATCTTTTCGATCAGAGCTGCCACATTTTGCACCTGCATGTTGATATCGGAGGTTTTATCCATGGAGGACATCGTTTTTGTATAAAGAATATCGTTATTCTGGGTAAGCTCTTCCATACTTTTTACAACGGAATCAGCTCCTTGCCTGTTTTCATCAGCAAGTTCGCGGACAACAGTGACACCATCAACAATGGAACTGCTGGCGCCTTTTACCTGTCCGACTGTTGTTACCACGCGGTCTAAATTGTCCCAGATGGAATTGACGAGTGCACCGTCAGATTCGTTTAAATGGTCAATGGAAACAACGTAGCAGATATAGCAGAGCAATATCGTGGAAATCTGAAGATAGTAATCGTTCAGTACGATACTCGGGTTGATTCCATACATATTATGTAAAACAAGATGGACAATTACGATGATCTCATTGGCAATACCACACCGGATCATGTACTTGCGATCCTTAAAAAGAATCAGCATACTTGTCAGAGGCAGGATATAGCCGAAAGCGATCGCGGAATCCGTGGTAAGGATGACGTAAGTATAAAACGAACCGTAACCGACGGCAACGATTTCCTTGTATACAGAAGAAGCTTTTCCATTGATCTTTAGTACGAGAATACCAATGAAAAAGGGAACCCATGCCATGAGAAGAAAGGTTGTGTAATATTTTGCGGAGTGAAGCCCCTGGGATGTCTCAGAGCCATAGGACAAAGTCATGATGCGATTAAGATCAGCCAGACCGTACGAGCTTTTGCATTTGACTTTGCTTTGAAATACAATTCGTTATACTCCATAAAATCTCTCCATTCCTGCCCGTTTTTCAGGCATCATAAGTTTGTGCGTAAGCACAAATCTTGCGTGTGAAAAATCTTATTTTTCACACTATTTTCATTCTGTGTAAGTTAGGACTAAAGTAACACCTTTAATCAGATTTTAAGTTTATAGCGGGGTACTGTCAATCCTTTAAAGCAATAAAGACTGAAAATGATCTTTTTCCTTTTCCCAGTTCTCATTAAGCCAGTCCACGACCTGGAGCTTTCCGTCCTCTGTAAAAGGAAAGGTGGCAGAGCTTTTTAAGGAATCATCTGTGACTGCAAAGTTATAGGGACCCGGCCAGTAAGTGGCACGGAAAATGTCATGATCGGACTCTTCCTCATGGTCCTTCTGGATCAGGTAGCGCATGCCTTTGTAGCTGCCGGTAAATTTTTTCTTTTTTTATAGAAATTAAGGTTTAATATGTCCTCCGGTGTGATCATGGTGATGTCTCCTTTATAAATAAAAATGAATGGGATTACAAAGTATCTCTATTATAACAGCTGCAGACAGAGATGGAAAGCAGCATAACGGTGAAATGCATATAATATAGAAGAAACAGGAAAAGGTGAAATCTATAACGGAATATAAATATTCCCAATAATTAAAATAATGAAAAAAAAATTCATACATTTAGGAAGGTTCTTGAATGATAATGCAAAAGAATGGAAATTAGTAGAAAAAGCGTTATATTTATACATGTCTGAAAATGAGAAAAAGTATTGACAAAAAACGGCTCGCATGTATAATAAAAAAGTGTTGTTCGTCGGGAACAAACAGTTGTATATTTTTAAAGTGCAACGGGCAAAGAGGTCTGTTGGCACTTTTTTTGCTTATACAAAAAATATTTTAGTGCGATAACGTGCTACAACGATAATGTTATAAAGACGCCATGGCGTTTTTATATAGAACAATTTTCTATAAGGAGGAACTATTATGAAAAAGAAACTGATTTCTCTTTTTCTGATCGGTGCCATGACTACCGGAATGGTAGCAGGATGCGGTTCAGGAAACAGCAATGCTGATGCGGGAAACAACGCTTCTTCTGACAACGCTGCTGTAGAGGGAACAGAGGCAGCTGCAGACGGCACAGAGAGTACTTTTAACGGTACTTACAGCAACAAACAGGTAATCTTAGGCGAGAGTTCTGAGACAAGTGGAGATATTACTCCATTCTGGGCAAACGGTGCTTCTGATTACGATGCATTCAAATTAGTTACAGGTATGGCTCCGATCGACAAAGACCAGACAGGTAAATGGATCGAGAACCCGGCTGTTCTTGACAATCTGGAAGTAACAGATAACGAGGACGGAAGCAGAACTTACACTGTTAAGATCAAGGACGGCTTAAAGTTCAGTGATGGTTCTGATATCAATGCAGATGATTACTTATTAACATACATGTTAAGATGCAATGAGATGGTTACGGATCTCGAAGCAAGCAACTTAACAGACAGTACTGTTCAGTATGTAAAAGGATATGATGCATATTTAAATGGTGAGAGCGATACATTCGAAGGACTTCATCTGATCGATGACAAGACTTTTTCTGTAACGATCGATGCACAGTTTATGCCATATTACTATGGACAGGCTTTGATCTCTAACCAGCCGGAGTCTATGGACTTATGGCTGCCGGAAGATGTTACTTTAGAGGATACAGAGGATGGTGTGAAATTCTCTGATAACTTTACTTCTGAGTATATCGGTGACAAAGTACAGGCTGCAAGATATGACTACAATATCTGCTCCGGTCCTTACATGTTCACATCTTATGATGAGAACTCTTATGCATACACACTGACAAAGAACCCGAATTTCCCGGGTAACTTTGAGGGACAGACAGCAAATATCGAAACTGTTATCGTAAAATATACACCACAGGATACTATGATGGATCAGTTAAAGACCGGTGCTGTTGATATCTTATACCAGGTAGCAGACGGTGATCAGATCGAGCAGGGTCTTGACATGGTAGAAGAGGGTAACTTCAATTACTTAAGCTATGGCCGCGCAGGTTATGGAATGATTTCTCTCAAATGTAATCAGGGACCAACCCAGTTCAAAGAAGTACGTCATGCAATGGCTTACTTGCTTGACCGTGTAACATTTGCACAGACATTCACCGGTGGACATGGTACGGTTGTAAGCGGACCTTATGGTACACAGCAGTGGATGGCTGAGGAATACGCAGAAGAATTAGACGGATTAAACTCTTACACATACAGCCTTGACTCTGCAGTCAAAGAGTTAGAGGATGGCGGCTGGGTATACAACGAAGATGGTTCTGATTACTCAGGTTCCGGAATCCGTTATAAGAAATTAGACGATGGTACTTACATGCCGTTAGTCATCGAGTGGTTCTCTTCTGAGAATAACTCTGTATCTGACCTGCTTGTAACTTCCTTACAGCAGAACCCGGATGTAGAAGCAGCAGGTATGAAGATCAACCAGACTGTTGGTACTTTCACAGACTTACTGACCTATTACTATGATAACTCAACGGAGAACCCATATCAGATGTTCAACTTAGCAAGTGGTTTCGGTAACCCTTATGATGTTGCATTCCAGTATGAGCCGGGCTCTTCTAACAACACCAACGCATTAGAGGGCGAAGAAGGACAGAAACTGTATGATCTTGCACTTGCCATGAATCATACAGAAGAAGGTGATGATGAGGCTTATGCAAAAGCATGGTTCGATTTCATCGCTGACTGGAATGATGAGCTTCCTGAGATTCCGCTGTACTCCAATGATTATCATGACTTCTTCACATCAAAATTACATGATTTTGAAGAAGATGGATACAACTGGGATGCAACAAACGCAATTCTGTATGCAAACATGGAGTAATTGATTCTGATTAGAATATTTCATTTCAATGTAATATTTTATTCCATGTGAAATTTTACCGGTATGTGGCGTGGGGCATAAGTCCCGCGCCCATGCGGTATATATTCCGGCAAATTCTTTGATCGTTTCTTTTGGAATGGGATCAAAGGGGCATGTCAGGATTTTGTTCCTAAGGAAACGAAGAAGAAAAATCAAATGAAGGTTGGTTAAATTATGTTAAAGTACGTTGGGAAAAGAATTTTATATATGATAGGGGTATTCTTTGTAGTATCCATTATCCTTTTTGTACTGTTTAATAACGTACCTGGTGACCGTGCTCTTAATCAGGTGCAGAACTTAAGAGGTAAAGTCTCCGATGAGACATTCCAGCTCCGCTATCAGGAAGCGAGAGAAAAATTAGGATTAGACGATCCGATTCCGGTCCGCTATGTAAAATGGATGGGAAACTTGTTAAAAGGTGATCTTGGATATTCTTCCTTCTACAAAAAAGATGTGAAAGACTGTCTCTCTACACCACTGTTAAACACGATACAGATCAATATCGTATCCACGATACTCGCATTGGCGATCACGATACCGCTCGGTATTCACTGTGCGGTCAGAAAATTTTCTAAATTTGACAATACGGTACAGGTGCTGACAATTGTCGGCTACAGCATGCCTCAATATATAGTTGCACTGGTATTTATTTTTGTTTTTGCCGTAAAACTCGGCTGGTTCCCGATCAGTGGCATGAATACGCCGAACTTCCAGGGAACAGGAGTGGCATTCGTGCTTGACCGTCTCCACTATCTGGCACTTCCGGTCATCGTTATGACGGTTGCAGCGTTAGGAAGTATGACACGTTATGTCCGTGCGGCAATGATCGACGCACTTCGTATGGATTATATCCGTACTGCAAGAGCAAAAGGTTTGAAGGAAAAGGTTGTTATTTATTCCCACGCATGGAGAAATGCACTTCTTCCGGTCATCACATTGATCATCAGCTGGTTCATGAGTATTTTCATGGGTTCGATCGTTATCGAGCAGATTTTCCAGTTGAATGGTATCGGTAAAATGTATTATGTCGGACTGATGAATCAGGATTATGATATGGCATTGGCAGTCAACATGCTCTACTGTATCATCACACTGCTCAGCAACCTGATCACAGACTTAAGCTACGGTCTGGTAGATCCGCGTGTACGCATTGATAAGTAGGAGGAACGAAAAACATGAAGATGCTCAAACACCTTTTTGGAAAAAGGGATAAAGAACTCGATGTATTACAGGAAGAAGCGCTTCAGAGTCCGCTCCGTACGGTTGTGAGGAATTTTACCTCAAACAGACTTGCGTTTGGCGGCCTGATCGTATTTTTGGTTATTTTCCTGATCGTACTGATCGGACCGGTCTTTAACCCGATCGACTTAAGTGAAAAAGAAGAGACACAGATCAATGTCGCTCCGGGACTGAATATGATGAAAGTGCCGGATGGTTTAAAAGGAAATGTAAAAGAGATTTCCACGGGTGCAACATTCAGCGTGGGCGTTGACAATGACGGAAAAGTCTATGTCTGGGGTTACACCAAGATCAGTAACAAGATCGACATTGCAAAGAAGATGCCAAAGCAGAAAGAAATGGGAAAAGTGGTATCTGTATCTGCAGGATTTGACCATGTCATGGCACTCAATGAAGATGGAGAGCTTTTCATCTGGGGTAGTGACCGTATGGGACAGTGTCAGATTCCGATGGAAGTAAAACATGAAAAGATCAAACAGATCGCAGCCGGTTATCAGATTTCCTATGTGTTAACGGAAGGCGGCGAAGTAATCGCATGGGGAAATGAAAACTTAAATGATGTGCGCCTGACAAGAAGAAACGGTAACAGCCACATTGCAAAGATCTCTGTTGCCAATACAACTTTAATGGCGCTTACAGATGATGGCGAGATCAGACATTTAGGAAGCCAGAAATCCGATATCTCCAATATTCCGGAAGACCTTGGAAAAGCGAAAGATATCGTGACAACCTCCGATGCCTGTGTGGCATTGTTAGAGGATGGCTCTCTTAGAATCTGGGGAAAAGCCAACAAGAGTGAGAAAGAGATTCCGGAAATGGATGGAGAGATCGTTTCCATGTTTGCCGGAAGATATCATATTACAACACTGACAGATAAAGGAACTGTTTACTCCTGGGGAAGCAATGCAAAACACCAGACAGATGTTCCAAAAGCAGCAAAAGATGTGACTGCTATCTATGGCGGTACTTACCAGAATTATGCAGTGACCAAATCCGGCGATGTAGTAACCTGGGGATTAAAAGGTTATCTGCTCGGAAGCGATGAACTTGGACGTGACGTATTCACGCGTATCTTAAACGGTGGACGTATGACCATGACGATCGGTGCGATCTCTGTTATCATTTCCACGATCATCGGTATCATCGTCGGTGGTGTGTCCGGTTTCTTCGGAGGCTGGGTAGATATCGTGTTACAGCGTATCACAGAGATCGTTGCATGTCTTCCGTTCCTGCCGATGGCGATGATCTTAACATCTATTATCGGAAACAGTATGACAGAGAGCGCAAGGATTGCCCTGATCATGGTGATCCTCGGTATATTAAGCTGGCCGAGCCTTGCAAGACTTGTCCGTGCACAGGTGCTTGCCGAGCGTGAGCAGGAGTTTGTAACCGCTGCAAATGCGATGGGTGTAAAACGTTCCGTGATCGTATTTAAGCATATTATTCCGAATGTTATTTCGGTTATCATCGTATCCGCAACGCTTGATTTTGCATATTGTATGCTGACAGAGTCGACATTGTCCTTCTTAGGATTCGGTGTAAAACTGCCGCGTCCTACCTGGGGAAATATGTTAAACGGCTGCGTAAGTTCCGTTGTTATCCAGAATTACTGGTGGAGATGGGTATTCCCGGCTATCATGTTAGGTATCTGCGTAATCTGTATCAATATGGTCGGCGACGGTCTGCGTGATGCCATCGACCCGAAATCAAATGAGCGTTAAAGGAGGAAACACAAAATGGCTTTATTAGAGATTCATGACCTGCATACCTTCTTTAAAACGAAAAAGGGTATTGTAAAGGCAGTAAACGGTGTTTCTTACTCGGTAGAACCGGGAAAGACACTTGGTGTTGTAGGTGAGAGTGGAAGCGGTAAGAGCGTTTCCGCCATGAGTATTTTAAAATTATTAGACGGCAACGGCTATATCGACAGCGGCGAGATCATTTTTGACGGTAAAAATCTTGCAGACGTATCTGTAAAAGATATGTGTAAGATCCGTGGAAATGAGATTTCTGTTATTTTCCAGGAGCCGATGACCAGCTTAAACCCGATTTTTACTGTAGAGCGTCAGCTTTCCGAGCCGTTTATCATTCATCAGGGAATGAATAAAAAAGAGGCAGCCGAGAAAGTGGTTGAGATGTTAAAGGATGTACGAATCCCGAATCCGGAAGCGGTTGCCAAACAGTATCCGCATCAGCTTTCCGGTGGTATGCGCCAGCGTGTCATGATCGCCATGGCACTTGCCTGCCGACCGAAACTGTTGATTGCCGATGAGCCGACGACTGCACTTGATGTAACGATCCAGGCGCAGATCTTAAAATTAATGAATGATCTGAAAAAAGAGAAAGGAACATCCATTCTCTTTATCACACATGATCTTGGTGTTATCAACGAGATGGCAGACGATGTCGCTGTTATGTACTGTGGTCAGGTTGTGGAAAAAGCTCCGGTGCGCAGCATTTTTGGGGATAACTCCTACCTGCATCCGTATACGGAAGGACTGCTTTACTCTATCCCGCGTCTTGATACACCGACCGGAATCCGCTTAGAGGCGATTCCGGGTGCCGTACCGCATCCGCTGGACCTTCCGAAGGGATGTAAATTTGCACCGCGCTGTAAATATGCAACGGACAAGTGCCGTGAGATGGAACCGGAACTGAATGAGGTAGAACCGGGACATATGGTACGCTGCTTTTATCCGAAGAAAGGGGAAAGAAACTAATGAGTGACGAGAACAAGGTATTACTGCGCGTTTCGAATTTAAAACAGTATTTCCCGATCGGAAAAAAGAAGATGGGAAAACCACAGTCATTTGTAAAGGCAAATGATGGAATCAGTTTAAATATTTACGAAGGCGAGACATTTGGTCTGGTAGGTGAGAGTGGATGTGGAAAATCCACATTCGGACGTACGCTGTTACAGCTTTACCGTCAGACCGGCGGACGCACCGTATATTACGGACGTACCGTTGAAGATTTTGATTTAAAATATGTCGAGGAGATCTTTAAGAATCTTCCGGATAAAAAGAAAAAATGCGAGGAACTTTTAGATAAAGTAAAAAAATTAGAGGCTGACTATGCAAAAATGCCGGAGGGCACTGAGGAAGAAAAGATCGCTAAGAAGCAGCCGGACAGCACCTTGCCGAGATGGAGAGCGAGGCAGATAACGATCTTTTGGATATCACAGCTCTGATTGGTGGACTTTATACGTTAGATGAGACTGCACTTGCAGAGGCAGGCCGTCATTATCTCGCAGAGTATCTTGCCATGAAAGAGATCCGAAAGATCAATGCACAGGCAGACGAGTTTGAGAAGAACGGAAAATCTGCGAAAGCCGGGGAAGTAAAGAAAAAGATTCCGGAGCTTCAGAAAAAAGTACAGGCTGAGTTAGCAGAGATCGATAAGATCCGTGACAACTGCAAAAAGGATGAAGATTTTGAAAAATATGAGGTACAGAAGGACGACGGCATCAATCTTGCAAACTTAACCGATGCAGAGATGCGTTATTTACGCCGTGATCTTCAGCTTATTTTCCAGGATCCATATTCATCCTTAAACCGCGTATGACCGTAGGACAGATCATCGGCGAGGGACTGATGGCGCACAATATCTTCAAAAAAGGTGATCCGAAGATGCAGGATTATATCATGGAGATCATGGAGAAGTGTGGACTTGCGTCCTATTTTATTCATCGTTATCCGCATCAGTTCTCCGGTGGACAGAGACAGCGAATCGGTATTGCGCGTTCTCTTGCAGTACATCCGAAGTTTGTTGTCTGTGATGAGGCGGTATCTGCACTGGATGTTTCCATTCAGTCACAGATCATTAACCTTCTGTTAGACTTAAAAGAGCAGAATAATTTAACCTATCTGTTCATTTCCCATGACCTTTCTGTTATCAAATACATCAGTGACAGAATCGGTGTAATGTATCTGGGAAATATGATGGAACTTTCGGATACGGAGCATCTGTTTGCACATCCGTACCATCCATATACAGAGGCATTACTTTCTGCGATCCCTACAACGGATGTGGACGGCAGGAAAGAGACGATCATTCTTGAGGGAGATATCCCAAGCCCGATCAATCCGCCAAAAGGATGTAAGTTCCATACAAGATGCCGTTACTGTACGGAGATCTGTAAGAATGTTACACCGCAGTTTGAAGAGGTAGAACCGGGGCATTTTGTTGCATGTCATCATAAATTAGGTGTGCCGGAAGAAAAATAGTTATTGTCTGCACTATAGATGTGAACAGCAGCAAAAAATAAAAATAGATACAAATTGACAGATGATAAGAGCTGGCTTAAACTGGAAACGTAGTGTTTTTAGTGAGAGTGAGCTCTTATTTTATAAGTAAGAAATGGAGAGTTTTATGTTATTTCAGAGAAAAATAGATGGAGCAATGAAAAAACTGCATGAGGGCAGTGATGCTGCGGAGGAAGAACGCAGAAAAGAAGCGGGGGAGCCGTATGAGGAGATGGAACGTCCGGAACTGGAAAAGGGGGATATGCCTGCAATGATCATCGCAGCATTTATCACATTCATACCGGTTGCCATTTTAGTGCTTGGAATGATTCTTGTGGCAGGATATTTCCTGTTACACTGACTGGCAGGAGACCACCGGCGCAGACAAAGATTACTGTGTTAAAACCAGGCGGGAGTTTGAAGGGGGAGGGAAAATTGCTATTTGGGGATAATGAGCAGAAAAAGAAACAAAAGGAACAGCGCAGCAGGGAAAAGGAATGGAAGGGGAAACTGACTGGTGCCGGGATGGAAAAGGGAGCTGCCGGTGAACTGGCAAAAATAATAACTGAGGCACAGAGGTCAGGAGAAAGTCTTCAGGAAGACTATAAAACATCAAGGGAACATTTAGAACGTGCACAGCGTAAGATAGAACTTTTACTGGATGAAATGACGGAGGAACCGGAACGGGATGTAAAAAAAAGCCTGGATTCTTTGATCGTGGATTTAGATCATGTTTATCACATATGTTCGATCCGGGAGGACGATCCGGATTACGGTTCAACGGTAAAGTGTTTAAAGACGGCATCATCGGAGCTTGGAATGCCGGATGCAAAGATCAGCACACTTATGCTGCGCAGCGAGCTGGAAAACATACAGGCAGTGTTAAAGGATGCTGCGGCATGGGAAGCACCGGATTTTTTTGCACTTGCATTTTATTTGATTCGTGAAGAGAAAGATACACTTGCTGATATGGAAAATGGACAGCGCAATCAGTTCCTTTCGGATTATCTGAAGGAAAATTTTACGGACCGTTATGCAGACAGCATCGAAGCAGCAGGGTTAAAAGAGGATATGGATGCTTTTATTCGTATGATTCATGCTATATATAACTAAAAGTTATGAAACATGTCACTTTGTATAATTATGATTAAAATCCATCAAGAATTTAGGTGAATCTGAATATTGTGCAAAGTGTATATTTTTGCTATTATTGCAACAACAAGTTTCAGAGCTTTCGCAAATGTATGAAATATCATGACAATATAAGGTGCGGAAGATGAATGGAGGAAAAGTGTGAAAAATTACATTTTTCACACACAAGATTTGTGCTCGAACACAAACTTGTGATGCCCTGAAAAATGGGCAGGAATGGAGGCTATTATGAAAAAGGCGGTAAGTATGTTTTTAACAGCAGCACTGGCAGTAAGTTGTCTGGCAGGCTGTGGCAGTTCAGCAGGAAACACATCAACAGGCAATGCATCTGCAGGAGCAGACAGCAGCGCATCAGACGACAGTGCAGCAGACGGTTCTGTATTTAAGATCGGAAGCATCGGACCGACAACCGGTGATGCAGCAATTTACGGAAACGCAGTTATGAACGCAGCACAGATGGCAGTGGATGAGATCAATGCAGCTGGCGGTGCAAACGGATATCAGCTTGCATTCAAAGCAGAGGATGATCAGAACGATGCAGAGAAATCCGTCAATGCATATAACTCATTAAAAGACTGGGGTATGCAGATCTTAATGGGAACTGTTACAACCACACCTTGTGTAGCAGTTGCAGACAAGACAGCAGAGGATGGTATGTTTGAGATTACACCATCCGCATCATCCACAGATGTTATCACAAACGATAATGTATTCCAGGCATGCTTTACAGACCCGAACCAGGGTACAGCTTCTGCACAGTACATTGCAGACAACAATTTAGGAACAAAAGTTGCAGTCATCTATGACAGTTCGAGCGTATATTCTTCCGGTATCGAAGCTACTTTCGTGGAAGAGGCACAGAATAAAGGACTTGAGGTTGTAGCTGAGGAAGCGTTTACAGCAGATTCCAAGACAGATTTTTCCACACAGCTTCAGAAAGCGCAGTCTGCAGGCGCTGACTTAGTATTCTTACCGATTTACTATACAGAGGCATCTATCATTTTAACCCAGGCAAACGGTATGGGTTATGAGCCGGCTTTCTTCGGTGTTGATGGTATGGACGGAATCCTTGGCGTTGAGAACTTTGATACATCTTTAGCGGAAGGTGTTATGTTATTAACTCCATTCGCTGCAGATGCAGATGATGAGAAAACAAAAGCATTTGTTTCCACATTCAAAGAGAAATATGGCGATGTTCCAAACCAGTTCGCAGCAGATGCTTACGATGCAATCTATGTTATCAAAGCAGCTATCGAGCAGGCAGGTGCAACACCGGATATGAGTGCTTCTGATCTGGGCACTGCATTAACCGGAGCAATGACATCGATCTCTGTAGATGGATTGACAGGTGAGGGAATGACATGGCAGGCAACCGGAGAGGTCAGCAAGGCTCCTAAGGCAGTAGTGATCAAAGATGGTGCTTACGCAGCAATGTAAATGAAATAAAAAATAAATAGTTATTTTATAAGGAAAGAAAGGGGTTGTTTGCAGACGAAGCTGTCGCAGTCAGCCCCTTTTATACTTATGACAGAATATTTTTAAACGTCACATTGTGGCGTTTTTTGAAACAAAAAGATTGTATACAAGTATTTCAAATGGTATAATAAAAAAATCAATGTATTAAACGTTATAAAGTAAGAATGGAGGATTGTTATGAATTTCTTATCTTACCTGATCAATGGTATCAGTCTTGGAAGCGTCTATGCGATCATTGCACTGGGATATACCATGGTATACGGTATCGCAAAGATGTTAAACTTTGCACATGGAGATGTTATCATGATCGGCTGTTATGTGGTATTCCTTGCCATGAACGGTCAGGGATGGCCGCCACTTGTGGCAGTTGTTCTGTCTGTTATTGTTTGTACGGTTCTTGGTATCGTCATCGAAAAAATTGCTTACAAACCACTCAGACGTGCTACCCCGCTTGCCGTATTGATTACAGCAATCGGTGTCAGCTACTTTTTACAGAATGCCGCACTGTTATTATTCGGTGCAGACACAAAGTCCTTTACAAATGTTGTAACACTGCCGTCCTTAAAACTTGCAGGTGGAAGTCTTACAATCTCAGGAACCACGATCGTGACGGTTCTTGCCTGTGTCGTCATCATGGCTGGTCTGATGATTTTTATCAAAAAACAAAAGCCGGACAGGCGATGCTTGCTGTTTCTGAGGATAAAGATGCAGCACAGCTGATGGGTGTGAATGTCAATGCAACAATTTCACTGACCTTTGCAATTGGCTCCGGGCTTGCGGCAATCGCAGGTGTGCTGTTCTGCTCCGCATATCCTACACTGACTCCTTATACAGGTTCCATGCCTGGTATCAAAGCATTTACCGCAGCGGTATTCGGAGGAATCGGTTCTATTCCGGGAGCACTGATTGGTGGTATCCTGCTTGGTATCATTGAGATCTTAGGACGTGCTTATATTTCGTCCCAGTTGTCAGATGCAATCGTGTTTGCAGTGCTGATCATTGTACTGCTTGTAAAACCGACCGGTATTCTTGGAAAACAGATCCACGAAAAAGTATAAGGTCAGATTGGAGTAATGATATGTCAAAATTAAATGTAAAATCAATGAAAAAAAGTACATTAGACCATCTGATTACCTTTGCGATGGTAATTGTGGCCTATCTTATCGTCCAGATACTGATTGCAGCAGGAGTGTTGTCCTCCCTGATGCAGGGACTTTTAGTGCCGATGTGTACATATTCTATTGTAGCAATTGGATTAAATCTCTGTGTCGGTTATTTGGGAGAACTTAGTATCGGACATGCGGGATTTATGTGTGTTGGCGCATTTTCAAGTGCATTTGCAACAAAGCTTTTACAGGATGTGATCCCAAACCAGATTCTGCTGTTTATCATCGTTTTAATTATCGGAACCGCTGTAGCAGCATTTTTCGGATTCCTGATCGGTATCCCGGTACTGCGCTTAAGAGGTGACTATCTTGCAATCGTAACGCTTGCATTTGGTGAGATCATCAAAAACGTGATCAACGTACTTTATATCGCAAAAGATACCGATGGTTTTCATTTTGCGATTTCAAACGGAAATGCAATCAAACTTTCCGATGAGGGAGAGTGGCTGATCAATGGTGCAAAAGGAATTGCAAAGATTCCGCACTTATCCAGCTTTACCGCCGGCGTGATTATGATTCTGATCTGTCTTTTCATTGTATATCATCTGGTAAATTCCAGAAGCGGACGTGCCATCATGGCGATCCGTGATAACCGTATTGCAGCTGAATCGGTTGGTATTAACATTACAAAATTTAAATTGATGGCATTTACGATCTCTGCAGCGATCGCGGGAGCAGGCGGTGTTTTATATGCGCACAATCTGTCTACTGTTACAGCGACACCTGCAAACTTTGGTTACAACATGTCGATCATGATCCTTGTATTTGTTGTATTAGGCGGTATGGGAAGCTTCCGCGGTTCGATCATTGCGGCTGTGATCCTGACATTGCTGCCGGAGGTACTGCGTGGACTCTCCGATTATCGTATGCTGATTTATTCCATCGTACTGATCGCAATGATGCTCTTTAACTGGGCACCGAAATGTATTGAGTTCAGACAGCGTGTAGCTGCAAAACTGAAAAAGAACACAAAGAAAGGAGTACAGTAACATGAGTTTATTGGAAGTAAAAAATCTTGGTATCTCCTTTGGCGGTCTGCGTGCAGTAGACGGATTTCATATTTCGATTGAAAAAGGACAGTTATACGGACTGATCGGGCCAAACGGTGCCGGAAAAACGACCGTATTTAATATGCTCACCGGTGTATATACACCGAATGACGGATCAATCACGTTAGATGGAGTGGATATCACAGGGAAAAAGACGATCGATATCAACAAAGCAGGGATTGCCCGTACATTTCAGAATATCCGTCTGTTTAAAGACCAGTCCGTACTTGATAATGTAAAAATCGGTCTGCACAATCAGATCACTTATTCCACACTGACCGGAATTTTGCGTCTGCCGAAGTACCATAAGGCAGAAAAAGAGATGAATGAGAAGGCAATGGAACTTTTAAAAGTCTTTGACCTTGAGAAGGAAGCAGATTTTCTTGCATCCAACCTTCCTTATGGTAAACAGAGAAAACTTGAGATCGCGAGAGCACTTGCGACAAATCCAAAGCTTCTGCTCTTAGATGAGCCGGCTGCCGGTATGAACCCGAACGAGACAAAAGAGCTGATGGAGACAATTCATTTTGTGAGAGATGAGTTTGACATGACAGTGCTTCTGATCGAGCATGATATGAAACTGGTATCCGGTATCTGTGAGAAACTTACCGTGTTAAACTTCGGGCAGGTTTTAGCAGAGGGTAAAACGACAGAAGTCCTGAATGATCCACAGGTTATCAAGGCATACTTAGGAGAATAGGAAAGGAGGTTTTAAGTTATGGCAATGCTTGAAGTAAAGAATCTGGAAGTATACTATGGCGTGATCCAGGCAATCAAGGGAATCTCCTTTGAGGTCAATGAGGGAGAAGTCATTGCGCTGATCGGTGCAAACGGCGCCGGAAAGACAACAACATTACAGACGATTACAGGTATGTTAAGTCCGGCAGCAGGTGAGATCATTTTTGAGGGATGTGATATCTCAAAGATCCCGGGACACAAGATCGTTTCCATGGGAATGGCGCATGTGCCGGAGGGACGTCGTGTATTTGCAGAGTTATCCGTATATGAGAACTTAAAACTGGGTGCATACACCAGAAAAGATAAACAGGAGATCGCAGAGACTTTAGCGAAAGTATATGAGAGTTTCCCACGACTGGAAGAGCGTAAAAACCAGCTTGCAGGACCTTAAGCGGTGGTGAGCAGCAGATGCTTGCCATGGGGCGTGCGCTGATGTCAAAACCGAAGATCATCCTGATGGATGAGCCGTCTATGGGGCTTTCTCCGATTCTCGTGGAAGAGATTTTCCACATTATCCGTGAAATCTCTGCGGGTGGAACAACCGTACTTTTAGTAGAGCAGAATGCGAAGAAAGCGTTATCCATCGCTGACCGTGCATATGTACTGGAGACCGGCAATATCGTTCTCTCCGGTGATGCAAAGGAAATGATGAATAACGAATCGATCAAGAAAGCATATCTTGGAGAATAGGGGGATGCAGCAATGAAAAAAACAGTGATTACAATCGCAAGAAGCTACGGCAGCGGCGGACGTACGCTGGGTAAGCTGCTCGCAGAAGAACTTGGAATTAATTGCTACGACAGAGAGATTTTAAGAATGGCATCCGATGACAGCGGCATCAATGAGGCGCTTTTCGGACAGACCGATGAAAAATTAAAGAAATCACCTTTGTTTCGTATTGCACGCAAAAATCCGTACAAGGGCGGTGTAATCCCGCCGGAGAGCGCAGATTTTGTATCGGATGACAACCTGTTTAATTATCAGGCAAAAGTGATCCGTGAACTGGCGGAGGAAGAGTCCTGTATCATTATCGGAAGATGTGCGGATTATGTGTTAAGGATGATCCGAATGTGCTCCGTCTGTTTTTCTTTGCACCGAAGGAAGATTGTATCGTCCGTGTAATGGAGCATGACGGAATCACCAGGCGGGATGCGGAGAATAAGATCGAAAAGATCGATAAGCACCGTGCGGATTATTATAAATATTATACCGGGAAGGACTGGTATGATGCGAGAAACTATGATTTCTGTCTGGATACGACTTCCATGGGATATGAAAAGCTGGTGGAGGTTGTGAAGAACTTTATTGAGGTGTACCAGAGTTAAGGTGCGGGAATGAAAAAGCAGGGCATGGGTGGCTCTGCTTTTTTTTGTGGGAGTGGGGTGGCTGGGTTTGCCGGCTGGTGCGGTGTGCCGATCGCCTGCGTACCTGCATGAAAAAGAATACTATACAGCTTTCCTTTGGGTTGCTATAATAAAAAGAAAGGTTTGCCAACGCGAAACTCTCAAGAACGTAGCGTCGTTGTGCGGCGTGCCTTCGTTAAACAGGTGCCCGCCACACAACGACCACCACAACCTGAAAAAGAGTTTCGCCCTAGCTCTATTACTTTATTATAACAACCCAAAAGAAAGGGGCACACACAAATGAGCGAGTTAACCAAAGAAATGCCAAAGAAACTGGGATTCGGCTGCATGCGTCTCCCGGTAACCGACGGCAGCACAGAAAATATCAACGACGCAGCGTTCTGCGAGATGATCGATTCCTACATCGAACAGGGATTTAAGTACTTTGACACCGCATATCCATATCACAATGGCAGATCCGAGGAAACAGTCGGACGCTGTCTGGTACAACGGTATGCGAGGGATCGTTTTTTCCTTGCGAGCAAGATGCCGGTATGGCTGGTCAAAGAGTACGCTGACTACGGAAAGTATTTCGAGGAACAGTTAAAAAAATGCCAGGTAGAGTATTTTGACTTTTATCTTTTACATGCCATGAATAAAGACCGGGTCAAAGAGGCAGAGAACTTAGGCGGATTTCAGTTTGTACAGAGCATGAAAGCGGAGGGAAAGATCCGGCATATCGGATTTTCTTTCCACGATAAGGCAGATGTGTTGGATGAGATTCTGACAAATCATCCGGAGATGGAGTTTGTGCAGCTTCAGATCAATTATTATGACTGGGAGTCTGAGAACGTGCAGTCACGCAAATGTTATGAGGTGGCAGAAAAGCATGGAGTACCTGTGATCGTGATGGAGCCTGTCAAGGGCGGTACGTTAGCAAATATGGTCGGAGAGCCGGCGAGGATCTTAAGTGCGCTGGATGAAAATGCTTCCTATGCATCTTATGCGGTCCGGTATGCGGCATCACTGCCCAATGTAATTTTGGTGTTAAGCGGGATGTCGGATCTAAAGCAATTACAGGACAATACGGCTTATATGAAAGATTTTCAGCCGCTCACAGATAAAGAGCAGCAGGCAATCGGAAAGGTGGTGGAAGAACTCGAAAAACTTCCAACGATTCCTTGTACCAACTGCCGTTACTGTGTGGAGGGATGTCCGAAAAAGATCCGTATCCCGGATATTTTTGGAGTCTACAACATGGGCGTACAGTTTGGAGTGACGGATGCGGCGAGGGGGTCTTACCGCTGTCAGATCGACGAAAGCGGTAAAGCCGGAGACTGCATCAAATGCGGAAAATGCGAGGCACAGTGCCCGCAGCATCTTGAAATCCGAAAACTGTTAGAAGAGGCAGCAGACATTTATGAAAAAGAAATGCACTTATAATTTCTTCAAAATCTTTTCCATGTCCCGCTTATGCCCGATGATCATCAGATGTTCGTCTCTACGGAACACATACTCTGCATTCGGCATCAGTTCCATGCCGTTTTCAGCTTTGATGCCGATGATATTTGCATTATATTTGACGCGGACATTGATGTCCCTGATCGAATGACCGATCCATTCCGGCAGAGGGGCAATTTCGTAAATGGAAAAATTATTTCCGAGTTCCACATAGTCAAAGACCTGATTTGCAGAAAAACGGACTGCAACTTTTTCTGCAATATCACGGTCTGGATAAATCACTTCGTCCGCGCCGTTGCGCAGCAGGAACTTTGCGTGGATATCACGGTTGGCCTTGCTGACAACATATTTTGCTCCAAGATCTTTTAACAGGCTTGTGATCTCAAGACTGCTCTGAAAATTTTCACCAATACAGACAAAACAGTAATCAAAGTTTCCGACACCAAGACTTTTTAATACTTTTTCGTTGGTGCAGTCGCCAATCTTGGCGCTGACCACAAGGGGAAGAAGGTCTTCTAAGCTTGCTTCGTCTTTGTCAACGATCATAATCTCATTGTCAAGTTTGGCAAGATCCTGACATAAATGGGTGCCGAAACGTCCGAGTCCGATAATTAAAATTGATTTCATAAGTAAATTCCTTTCTCAGCCGATGTTGATGCGTTCTACCGGCTGCATGATATGTGTTAGTTTTTTATGGTCGGTAAAAGAAAGTGCAAAGGAAAGACTTCCAAGCGACCGATATACATCAGAAAAATGATAATAAGTCGTGAAATAAAATTAAGCTGACTGGTCAGTCCGGCTGTCATTCCCGCAGTACAGATTGCGGATATGACTTCAAAAAGCGTGTCACCGACAGAGAAACCCTGCATGCCGCAGATTGCGAGCGTTGCGGCAAGTCCGGCAAACAGATAGGTACAAAGCAGGCGGATGCTTTTGTGATCGTATCATCTTCAATCCTGCGGCCAAAAATATTAGTTCCGGTTGTCCGAAGGAGGGTAGAGCGCAAATGTAACAGTAAAACGAAAATGGTTGCCATTTTGACGCCGCCCGCCGTGGAACCGGAACCGCCTCCGATGAACATCAGGATAATGGTAAGCAGTTTGCCACCCTCTGTGAGAGAGCCAATATCAAGTGTATTAAAACCGGCAGTTCTTGGTGTAATCACACTGAAAAAAGAACTGCAGATGATGCCTGTCGTGCTCATATCGGCGTAAAGATTATTTCGTTCCAGCAAATAAAACAGTAAGCTCCGCCAAATACCAGAACTGCCGAAAAACTCAAGACCATTTTTGTCTGCAGGGCATATTTTTTAAAGTGCCATTTGTGATCAATGATATCACTCCAGACGATAAATCCGATGCCGCCGATCAGAATTAATGCAGACAGCGTAAAGCTTACGATTGGATCGTCATAATAGGCAGTAAAAGAGGAATATGGTTTGTATTTTCCCATGATGTCGAAACCCGCATTGCAAAACGCAGATATGGAATGAAAGATGCTGTAATAAAGTCCGTTAAAAAAACCCATTTCAGGATAAAAGCGGGTAAATAACAGCAGTGCACCGATTCCTTCAAATAGTACGGTTCCCTTTAATACACGTTTGATCAGCCGTACTACGCCGCCGATATCTAATACATTGAAACTTTCCTTGATCCAGCCGCGTTCTTTGAGACCGATTTTCCTGCGCAGCACCAGGGAAACAGCAGTTCCGATGGTAATAAAGCCAAGACCGCCGATCTGGATTAAAAGTAATAATACAAGCTGTCCAAAGAAGGACCAGTGTGTATAGGTATCGACCAGAATAAGACCGGTGACGCAGGTGGCACTTGTTGCTGTAAAAAGTGCTGTGATAAAAGGGGTAAATTCGCCGGTGCGGGAAGAGCAGGGAAGCATCAAAAGACATGTTCCGCCTAAGATAAGCAGAAGAAAACCAAGTGCGATCAACTGCATGTCAGAGAGCCGCTTTAATTTTTTTGGTAACATATATCCTCCAAAGAGTAAAATTTTGTTGAGAAACGTATATTAAAATATTATAATACGAATAGTGAACTTTGTATATATAACATTTTTACAAAGTTAAAGAGGAGAGGAGCATGAAGAGTTATGGATGATTTGTTTGGTCTGATTGTGATAATTATTGGCATTGCAGCAGGGATTTACAGTGATAAAAAGAAAAAAGAAGGAAAACAAAAGAAAGCGGCTGTGCCGAATCAGCCGGCGGAGGAAGAAAAAATGTACCACAGACACAGGTTTCTTATGGTGGTCATGCAGGAAGACCGGATGTTCTGGCGGATGCGGTAAATGCGATGCAGAGGGATTTATCTGCAAGACAGCAGGAATTAAAACAGAGGCTGCAGCAGAAGTATGGCACGGCTGCATCGAATACGGCAAAGTCCACGCAGGCAGCGCGCCCTGTTTCAAATCCCGGAAAAGGTGCTATTTTAAACCGTGCAGATTTGAACGTCAATGAAAACCAGACGGACGAACTGCGGGAACAGTTTTATGAAAAAACAGGGGAGCCGCCGAAAAAAGTACACGGGGAGTGTGAGGACGAATGTTCCCTGATGGATCAGGTCAATGATCTGATGATCATGGGATATCAGGCAAACCTGAGTTTTGAGCGCGATTTTGTGGCAGAGGGAGTGGAGATGTTAAACCGTTTTGAACTGCCGGACGAAATTGCGGGATTGACAGAAGTACATACGGCATAAGTTGAAAGAAAGGACAGCAACAGTATGGCAGAAAGAATACCGGTAAGTGGCGAGATCTACCGCCATTTTAAAAATAAATTATATCAGATCGTAGCAATTGCGACACATTCTGAAACAGGAGAAAAACTGGTGATCTACCAGGCGTTATATGGAGATTTTGGCGTGTATGCAAGACCACTCACCATGTTTACCAGTGAAGTGGATCACGAAAAATATCCGGAGGTGACGCAGAAATACCGGTTTGAGCTGGTGGAGCGGGAGAAGAAAGAGGATGTGCAGGCAGCACAGACTGGCAGTGAGCGGTCTGCAGACATGACACAAAGATATAGTGTTGGACATAGTACAGGGCGGACGATTCTACAGAATCAGAACGGAAGAAATGCAGATACCAGCGTACGGGAGAATGAGCGCGTGTCAGGAGATATCAGTGTACAGAGCAACAAAGCTGTGTCAGGAGATGTCGGAGCGCAGGAAAGTAAAAGTGCTTCATCTGATACAGAAGAGCAGGTAGAACCTAAGCTTATGGAGTTTTTGGATGCGGATTCCTTTGAGGAAAAGTATAATATCCTGACATCTATGCGCGATATCATTACAGATAAAATGATCAACAATATGGCAGTTGTTTTAGACGTTGTGATCCCGGAAGGAGATCTCGATGACCGTTATGAGCAGCTCAAACAGTGTATCCGTACCAGACAGCGTTTTGAGAGCACACGTCTCAGATAATCTGTGTGGAAAATAAGACTGTGAGTTTGTTTTTCACACGGCTATTTGTTGAGGATTAGTGTACAAAAATGGAGATTACATGGTTTCAGAAGAATTAAAATCAAAATTACAACAGATCACGCAGCAGGAGATTTACAAGGTGATCGTCAGCAAACCTTCCGACAAAGCTGCAAAATACCGCAAGATCGAGATTGAAAAAAAATCGTCCGGTTACCAGGCAGCCGCTTATACGCAGAAACAGGTTTTTCATGAAAGATAGAACCGGATGGACTTTTAGATTATCTGTCAGGGCGTGTCGGCAGTGAATTTTTACAGTTAAATGCCTGGGATGGCAACAGTGAATATATGCTTCTGATCTCGAAAAAGGGAAAGGTGACTTACCGATGTAAAAAGCAGGCAGAGGGTGCAGCAAAAGTGCAGGAATCCCATAACCGTAAAAAGAAATATCTGTTGGAAGAGGGAACCGTGATCCCACCGCTGGTTGATATGGGAGTTTTTACGGCAGACGGAAAAGTAGTCCGCACTATGTACGATAAGTTCCGGCAGATCAACCGTTTCCTTGAAATCATCGAGGACGGAGTGCGGGATTATCCGTATAATCACTTAAATATCATTGATTTCGGCTGCGGAAAGTCTTACCTGACTTTTATCCTGTATTATTATTTTGCGGAGATCAAAAAAAATGAACGTGCAGATCGTAGGACTTGATCTGAAAGAGGACGTGATCAAAAACTGCAATCTTGCGGCGGAGAAATATGGCTATCACAATCTGCATTTTGAACTGGGGGACATCAACGGCTATCAGACACCGTTTCCGGTAGACATGGTAGTGACACTGCATGCCTGTGATACGGCGACGGATTATGCGCTTTATAATGCGGTTCAGTGGGATGCAAAGATGATTTTTTCCGTACCGTGCTGTCAGCATGAGTTAAACGGACAGATAGAGACGGACCAGTTTTCATTACTGACGCGCTATGGCATTATAAAAGAGCGTTTTTCCGCGCTTGCGACGGATGCGATACGCGCAAACCTGCTGGAGCGTGCGGATACAAAACTCAGCTTTTAGAGTTTGTTGATTTTGCGCATACGCCAAAGAATATCCTGATCCGTGCAGTACAGAAGAAGATCGTGCCGCGTGCGGTAAAACAAAATTACCTCACAGAGGTGGAACATATGATGGAGGAGTTTCATTTTACACCGACACTGTATGGACTGCTGAAAGACAGTGGGAAAATTTAAAAATCAAAATGGGTGTGGCTGTTTTGCCACACCCATTTTAGGTTACGGAAGTTTACTTAACTGACTGTTGTGGTATTTGCCGGAGAATGTGACATCCTCTCCGAACCATTCCGGCGGAGTGAAATTATTTGCCTCTTCCTCTGTTTCAAATTCTACTTCGGCGAGCAGCAGTGGTGCGAGATCTCCCTCAAACACATCTAATTCGATCGTATATTTGGGGGCAAGCGGGATCAGATAGCGGCGTTTCTGAATCAGCCTTCCGTCGATTTTTTCTTTCAGGTGAAGAAATGCTTCTTCATTTAAGGGGAGATTGTATTCCTCACGCACCATCATGCCTTTTCCCTTGTAGGTCAGAATGTAATCATCATTGGAGCGGCGGATGCGCACGACCGGTTAGTGTTTAAGTAGCCCTGTTCGATCACTTTACAGGCATACTGTTCTAAGTGGTCAGGTAAGGTTTTTACCAGATATTTGCGTTCGATTTCCATGGTGTAGAAACTCCTTTTGGTTTAAAAAATTTTTAATTGGTGCGTGAAAACAGCACTACTGCATCTATTATAGCAGTTGCAGGGGCAGGAAAAAAGAAGTATTGGAAGACATGTAAGTCATTGACCACAAAAAATCAGTTTGCTATACTTTATCTGTACAAAAATGGAAAACAAAAGCTTTAGAAAGGCAGGAAATATTTATGAGTAAAATTGGAATTTTCATGGCAGATGGCTGTGAGGAAATTGAGGGACTTACCGTAGTTGATGTTGTGCGTCGTACAAAAATGGAGATCGTTATGCTCTCAATTACCGGAAAAAAAGAAGTGACAAGCTCTCACGGGGTTACTTTTTTAGCAGATGCGCTTGCAGAAGAAACCGGATATGAAGACCTGGATGGAATCGTGCTTCCGGCGGTATGCCGGGAACCATGCATTTACTGGAAAATGAGACCGTCAATGCCGTGATCCGCAAGTTTGCAGAGGAAGGAAAATTGGTTGCTGCGATCTGTGCAGCTCCGAGTGTGTTAGGCGCAGCAGGCCTGTTAGAAGGGAAACACGCAACCTGTCATCCGGGCTTCGAGGAAAAATTAACCGGTGCGACGACCAGCGAGGATGAGGTTGTAGTGGACGGCAATATCATCACAAGCCGCGGTATGGGAACAGCGATTCCGTTTGCGTTTGAGATCGTGCGTTACTTTACCGATGATGAGACAGTAGAGCATGTCCGTCAGGGACTTGTGTACCGTGCGAATGAAAAATAGTAAAGTGTATGTTGTATAAGAAAAACGGCTTCACATCACACCATGGATGTGGAGCCGTTTTTGGTCTTGCGGCAAGTTGTCTTTACTTGCGGCAAATCGTTTTTTATTTGCGGGAAGTTGTTTTTTACTTCCGGCAAGTTGTTTTTTTACTTGCCTGACATCTGCTCTTCCTGTTTCATGATCATTTTTTTGACCATCTCGCCGCCGATGCTTCCTGCCTGTGCAGAAGTAAGGTCACCATTGTAACCCTCTTTTAACGGTACACCGATCTCGCTTGCTACTTCCTGTTTAAAACGGTTCATAGCCTCTTTTGCCTGTGGTACAGCCATTTTGCTGGTGTTAGAACCAGAATTGTTAGATCCACTCATGGATTTCACCTCCGTAAATTAATCTGTTGTTTGTTATTAGGATTTACAAGTAAGAATTACTGTATGTCCTAATCCTATTATTTACAGGGGGAGAAAAAATATGTTGGTAAATTCTGACAAATAAAAAACAATAGCAGAGTTTAAAAGAAAGAACGGGCACAAAAACGGTTTGTAAATGCTACATGTGAGAGGTATAATAAAAAGCAGATATATAAGGCAGAAGCCGGAAAAATGGAGGTAATTTGCGTGCCGAAAGTGTTTAATACAACAGCAGTCTGTATTCCGAAAGAGCATTATATGGTAAATCTGGATGAACGTCTGAAAAAAATCAAAGTATTCGTGGATGCTGGAAAATATTTTACGATTAACAGGGCAAGACAATACGGAAAGACTACGACGCTTCGTGCACTGTATCTTTATCTGCAGGGAGAATATTATGTGGTTTCAATGGACTTCCAGACTTTTGGGAGTGCCGAGTTTCAGACAGAAACAATTTTTTCACGTTCTTTTGCAAATTCCTTTTTGAGATCGTTGAAAAGAAATCCGGTCAATAAAACAGAACAGTTAAATGAAGCAATGGCACAACTGGAGAAAAGTGTGGCTTCACAGAATGATTTTTTTGCATTGAAAGCACTCTTTGAACAGCTGGGAGATATCTGTGCAGTTTCGGATAAACCGATCGTCTGATGATCGATGAGGTGGACAGTGCATCAAATAACCAGGTGTTTTTAGATTTTCTTGCACAGCTCCGCGCCCAGTATATGGAGCGTGATATATATCCGTCATTCCGGTCAGTTATTTTGGCTGGGGTATATGATGTAAAGAATTTAAGGGGAAAGATACGCCCGGAAGATGAGCACAGGTATAACAGTCCGTGGAATATTGCAGCGGATTTTGATATTTCCATGAGTTTTTCAAAAAATGAGATAGCGGGGATGCTTACGGAATATGAAGCAGACTATAAAACCGGTATGAATGTGGATGAGATGGCGGGACTGTTGTTTGATGATACTTCCGGTTATCCGTTCCTTGTTTCGAGGTTATGTCAGTTGATGGATGAAGTAGTCTGCAAAAAAGAAACTTATGGTTCGAAATCAGCGGCATGGACAAAAGAAGGATTTTATGAGGCACAAAGACTGATTCTGGCAGAAAAAAACATGCTGTTTGAGTCTTTGAGTGAGAAACTTGTCAGTTATCCTGAATTAAATGATATGCTAAAGTCTCTGCTTTTTACCGGAAAGCCGATTGTTTTTAATTATTATGAGCCGTCGATCGGCGTTGCATCCATGTTTGGATTTGTAAAAAATAAAAATGGTATGCTTGTGGTTGCAAACCGTATATTTGAAACGTGGCTGTACAATTTTTATCTGTCTGCGGCAGATATGCAGAAAAAGGAAATATACGCTGCATCATTAATGGATAAAAATCAGTTTATCGTCAATGGCTGTCTGAATATGCGATTGATCTTAGAAAAATTTGTGGTTCATTTTCATGATCTGTATGGGGATCAAAATGAAACATTTTTGGAAGAGGAAGGACGAAAATATTTTTTGCTTTATTTACGTCCGATCATTAATGGCACTGGAAATTATTATATTGAAGCACAGACAAGAGGACAGAAACGCACAGATGTGATTGTAGATTATCGTGGACATCAGTATGTGATTGAAATGAAGATCTGGAGGGGACAGGAATATAACAATCGTGGAGAGAAACAGTTAGCTGGATATCTGGACGATTATCATGTGAATAAAGGATATATGGTCAGTTTTAATTTTAACAGGAAAAAGAAAACAGGCATCCGGGAAATTGTTTTTAATGACAAAGTAATTATTGAGGCGGTTGTATAGGCAGGGCATGTACAATCGGATGAAAGAGTGAATGTCCAGAGATTTCGCTTTAAAAAATAAAAGCCCCTGTTCTGCCTGTGAATTCCAGGCAAAGCAGGGGATATCAATTTTGGGTATCAAATTACTGTTTTTTTCTGTATAATCACTCAAAAAGGACACCTTTTATTGTATAATTATGTTATGGAACAAAACATACGAAAGAAGGTGTCCTGAATGAAAAATTAGCATTGAAGAAACTGCTAACT
>ENA-OQAN01000124-OQAN01000124.1-human-gut-metagenome-genome-assembly--contig:-NODE-124-length-40637-cov-2.769366_pt1 | contig 40637 bp, 50 predicted proteins | sample MGYA00242735_ERZ504527 | MGnify/ENA primary metagenome ERZ504527 (study PRJEB26092, sample SAMD00036230) | human gut metagenome | host: Homo sapiens | study: EMG produced TPA metagenomics assembly of... | reverse complement strand
ATGAAGTACAGCCGGTCAGAAAAATAACATAAAAAGAATTCTGTTTCACAGGATTCCCCGCCTGCGGCGGGTCGCTTCGCGACATAATTCATCTCCGACGCAGTGCAATCCCGCCCGGAGGGCTTTTTGATTCATAGTACGTAAATTCCTATGAATCAAAAAACACCAGTATGACGGTACTGGTGTTTTTATTATGCGGCTGGGTTAAGGCCGCATATATGTTTTTATCTATGTTTCAAAAATTAAGCTAAACCGTTAACAAGTTTTGTTAAACGGGAAACTTTTCTAGCAGAATTGTTCTTGTGGTAAATTCCTTTAGAAGAAGCGCTCTCGATAGTTGAGATAGCAACTGTTAAAGCAGCTTTTGCAGCCTCTTTATCGTTTGCAGCTACTGCAGCCTCAACTTTTTTAATAGAAGTTTTCACTTCGCTTCTGATCGCTTTGTTTCTAGCAGCTCTTGTCTCTGTTACTAAAATTCTTTTTTTTGCAGATTTAATGTTAGCCAATCCGTACACCTCCAATTTGTAATCGTTATTGTTCATGATTGTTACATTAAAGCCGGACACGGACAGTTCAATGTAAACATACTAGTATATTATAGGGCAGGTTTTTGTGGTTGTCAAGTGTAAAACAGTAAAATAATGAGAAATTATGGATAATTTTTTTTTCAGACCAGAAATAATATAGGCAAAGATAACAGATGCCGGAGCAGGGCATTGGAATATGGGGGAAAATTTATGTATCAGATACGAACGGATTTAGCGCTTGAAACGCAGGAAAAAATGCAGGAAGATCATGTTGATCTGAAGGGAGTCCGTTTCTTAGAAGAGAAAGTTGACAAAAATATCACAGTCAGCACAGTGGTCATTGAGACGGAAAACGGTGCAAAGACGATGGGAAAACCCAAGGGAACCTATATAACGATCGAGGCGGGAAATATGGATGAGGAGGATGAAGACTATCACAGAGAGATATCCGTACAGCTTGCGAAGATCATCCGTCAGTTGATCCAGGAAAAAAATGAGGAGTTGTCGGTGCTGGTCGTTGGACTTGGAAACCGTGAAGTTACGCCGGATGCACTAGGCCCGCGTGTGGTGGACAATCTTTTTATCACAAGACACATTGTAAAAGAGTATGGAAAGTATGCTTTCGGAGAAAAAAATGTGAACCGGATCAGCAGTATTGTCCCGGGAGTTATGGCGCAGACGGGAATGGAAAGTCTTGAGATCATTCATGGAATCATCGATGAGACAAAACCTGATCTGGTCATTGTCATTGATGCGTTGGCGGCGCGCAGCACCAAGCGGTTAAACCGGACGATTCAGGTCACGGATACCGGGATCAATCCGGGCAGCGGGGTTGGAAACCATAGACACGGACTGAATAAAAAAAGCCTTGGGATTCCCGTGATATCAATCGGGATACCGACAGTTGTGGATGCTGCAACGATCGTCAATGACACAATGTTTAACCTGATCGCTGCGATGAGCCAGAGCAAGGCATTTGATATGCTTGGGGATTCGTTAAAAGAGTTAAACGATGGAGAAAAATATGAACTGATCCGGGAACTTCTCTCACCGAATTTAAATGCGATGTTTGTGACGCCAAAAGATATTGATGATTCGGTCAAAAGATTAAGCTACACGATCTCGGAAGGCATCAATATTGCATTTATGGGGGAAGGACTGCCGGCATAATAGACAGGCGGGATTATAGTAAAATAAGACTGCCGGGCGAAACTCATGCAGATCACGATCAAGAAGCAAAGCTTCATGGTATAATGAAAAATAGAAGTGCATACAGTGTAGTATGTATGCTTATCGTTATCGACATTTAAAAAAAGAAAAAAATAAATGGTGCCGTCTGGCTGGGGGGATTGCTGCTGGCTGTCATTGGAATACTTTTACAGACAAACAGATCTTTCTTTGCAAAGCTTGGAGAAGAGGGGGCAAAAAGCTGCTGCGAAAAAAGTACTTGATTTTTATCTGCCCGGTTTGTCTTACAGTGTAAAAGATGAGACGGAGTGGTCTTTTGTGGAGAAAGTGATCGATGTGCTTTTTTACGGGGAAAACTATGAACCTGAAAGTGGATCATACCAGACGCAGATCGAGAGTGATCTCTCTTATGAGGCAATTCTGGCGCGGGAGGCTGCAGATGAAAATTATGTGGATGAAAAGACGGGGGAAGTGATACCATCGGTCGGAAGCGCAGATGGTACGAGCCTGTCAGATGAAAAAGATGCAGGAGGACAGACGGCGGATGCAGGTGCAGCAGAGAACACCGGAGGGCAGCCGGCAGAGCCAGGTGTGGCGGAGAACACCGGAGAGCAGCCGGCAGAGGCAGATGCAGCAGAAAATCAGCAGGCACAGATTGCAGAGGCAGGTGCAGCAGAAAGTCAGGCAGCTTCCGCTGTGGCAGACATCAAAGCAGTGACATTTGCAAGGGAAAAGCTGAATGATTTTGATTATCTGATCCAGAATTTTTATCAGGTGGACAATACGACGACGATCGGGAGCACACAGCTCAATGCGGATGCCCTGCTCGGAAAGGATGTACGTTTGAGCCATGATGCGTCCACACCGCAGATACTGATCTATCATACGCATTCACAGGAAGGGTATGCGGATTCCGTTCCGGGTGATGCATCCATGTCGGTCGTCGGTGTCGGTGATTATCTGACGGAGCTTCTGACACAAAAATATGGCTTTTCCGTAATCCATCACACCGGGCAGTATGATGTCGGAGACCGCGATCATGCCTATGCAAAAGCAGGCCCTGCGTTAGAACAGATCTTAGCGGAAAATAAAAGCATTGAGGTTGTGATCGATCTGCACCGTGACGGAGTCGGAAACAATACGAGACTGGTTACGGAACAAAACGGCATGCCGATGGCGCAGATCATGTTTTTTAATGGATTGAGCCGCACGACGAAAACAGGCGATATCGAATATCTTTATAATCCTTATATTGCAGATAATCTGGCGATATCGTTCCAGATGCAGTTAAAGGCGGCAGAATATTACCCGGGATTTACCAGAAGAATTTATCTGAAGGGATACCGCTACAATATGCACTATTGCCCGAAGACACTTCTGATCGAGGTGGGGGCGCAGACAAATACACTGGCGGAGGCAAAAAATGCGATGGTACCGCTTGCCGATCTGCTCAACAAAGTATTGACGGGGCAGCAGTAGAAACATAAAATGTATGTAAAAACATAAAAAAACGGGGTAATACATAAGATGGATGTTTTATTGCAGTTAGATGGGAATATTTTATTGTGGATCCAGGAGCATGTGAGGAATGCTGTTCTGACGCCGGTCATGACATTTATTACGCATTTAGGAGATGCGGGATGGATCTGGATTGCTCTTGCAATCGTATTTTTACTTGTAAAAAAGATGCGGAGAACAGGTGTGCTCATGACGTGTTCCCTGTTGGGATCTCTGATCGTTAATAATCTCATTTTAAAAAATCTGGTCGCCAGAACAAGGCCTTATGAGGCTGTGGATGGACTGCAGCGTATCATAGAAGCGCAGAGGGATCTTTCATTTCCATCCGGGCATACCGGCAGTTCTTTTGCAGCGGCTGTTGTGATCTTTCTGACATGCCCAAGGAAGATCGGGGTGCCGGCTTTGATCCTGGCATTTCTGATCATGTTTTCAAGACTTTATGTCGGAGTGCATTATCCGACGGACGTTCTTGCCGGAATGATCACGGGGACACTGATCGCAGTGCTGGTATGCAGGGTGTATCAGAAAAAACATAGAAAAGTTTTAGAATCATAATATACAAAAAACACCCCGGACAAAGTAAAAGTGCCGGAGTGTTTTTTTCTGTCACACAGAAAGATGATATTTCTCCATCCAGTAATTGAGCTGGATAAAATAGGCCAGAAGCTGTGGACCCGCCATAAGCTGCCCGAACCACGGCTTTCCGTATTCTTTTGGTGCTTCCATAAATTTTTTCGCTTTCTTTTTATCGATAAGCGGAAGGATAGAAGCATTGCTGTCTGCTAAAATATCCGTCATCCGCGCGATCAGGATCTTTTCATAACCCGGATGGTAGGTTTTCGGGTAAGGACTTTTTTTGCGGTGCAATAGTTCCGGCGGCAGAAGATCGCGGAAGGCATCACGAAGCAGAGCCTTTTCCACACCGTTCTGGTATTTCATTTTCCATGGAACATTGTACACATAGTCGATGATACGGTGGTCAGCAAAGGGGACTCTCGCCTCAAGACCGGAATACATGCTGGTGCGGTCCATGCGGTCGAGCAGTGTCTGCATAAACCATTTGATATTCAGGTAGGCGATCTCACGGCGTCTGTATTCTTCGGCGGTTTCATCCGGAAGATGCGGTGTTTTTTTCAGGGATTCTTCATACCTTGCATGGGAGTAAGAAGAGAGATCAAGGCTTTTCATAACATCATCATCAAGAAAGGCAGTACGGGCATCGATATCCGCAGACCACGGAAAACCATCCCGGTTCATCAGTTCCGGGCGGTAAAACCACGGGTATCCGCCGAAGATTTCATCGGCACATTCCCCGGTCAGTGTGACCTTGTTTTGTTTTTTGACCAGAGAACAAAAGTAAAGTAAGGAGCATCGACATCTGTCATGCCAGGCATATCCTTTGCGTCCACGGCAGCATAGAGCATGTCGCGAGCGTCTCCTGGGTGCATTCCAGGTAAGTATGACTGGTTTTACAGTGCTCTAACATGCAGTTTACATAGGGAAGATCGCGTTCCGGCTGAAAGGAATTGGATTGAAAATAAATATCATTTTCCGTAAAGTCAAAGGAAAACGTATTTAAGACTTCACCGTGTTCCCTCTGGTAAGCGGCAGCAAGGGCTGTGACGATGCTTGAATCGATGCCACCGGATAAAAAGGTACAGACCGGCACATCGGAGATCATCTGCCGTTTTACGGTATCGCGCATGAGAAAAGATACATGTGCCACGGTGTCCTCGTAGGAGTCCGTGTGGGGCAGACATTTCAGATCCCAGTAGGTGGTATCGGAGAGCCCCATGGCATCAAAACACAGGTAATGTCCGGGTAGAACTTCATAGATATCCTGAAAAACCCCACATCCGGGGGTGCGCGCCGGCCCGACTGCAAGCAGTTCTCTCAGGCTGTTTTCGGTAATAGCGGGTGAAAGATCCGGAAAGCAGAACAGTGCTTTTGGCTCTGAGGCAAAGACAAGCTCACCGTCTTTTGCGTGATAAAAAAGCGGCTTTGTCCCTACTCTGTCGCGGTAGAGAAAAAGCTGTTTTGCGGCACCGTCCCAGATGGCAAAGGAAAAGATTCCATTTAAGCGGGAGACAAAGGAAGCACCGAAATGCATGTAGGCATATAAGATCACTTCCGTGTCGGATGTTGTGAGAAAATTATATCCGGCAGCAGTAAGCTCCGGGATCAGTTCATCGGTATTATAGATCTCCCCATTGTAGACGATGGCATAATCTGCCCCGTCCCGGTGACGTATCATAGGCTGTGCACCGTGCGTGATATCACGGATAGAAAGTCTCTGATGTGACAGACCGGCATGAGGTGTCAGATAAATGCCGGAAGCATCACCGCCGCGGTGGATGAGTTTTTCGTGCATGGACACCAGTATATTTTCCCAAAAGGACTGTCTGTCCGTATAACAGCGTTTCAGGCTGCAAAATCCTGCAATTCCGCACATAAGGTCACTCCATTAAAAAACAGATTTAATCCCTGTTAGTGTATGCAAATCCATCAAAAAGATGATGGATTCCCATCAAAAAGATGATGATGATGGAAAAAAATGGAATTGCAGGTTAAAATATGCTATAATGAACGAGAGAGAGTCAACATGCTTGTATGATTGACGAATTGTGAATTGGATCATGTGCCGATTTTGCACATGAATATAATGATTGATTTTGAAAAATTTTACATTCAATTTGGAGGAAACGGCTTTGACGCTGGATAGTTTATATATTGGAGTTCCAATCGGAGCGTTTTTCTGTTTTTTATTTATATTTTTTTCATTCCTGAATGCCGGGGATGCAAAACCGGTCAGGTATTTCAGACAGATTCTTTTATCCTGTCTGATCTGGACTGGCGGTGTAGTAATGATGCGTATGCAGATCATGCCGGGGATGCGGTTCTGGTTTCATGTGTCGGTTATTCGGATTTTTGACGGTACCGATTTTTATGTATGCATTTTTATTTTATATGTTGGAGATCAAAAAGAATGGTTTCCTGACCGGATATTGCATAGCTACTGTGGTGGCAATGGGGATCAATGTTGTCACAGAAGTATTTATCCCGGAACCGGATATTATCCGGTATGCAGATGAAAGCATTGGATATGCCTGTCATCTATCTTGGGGAAGTTATTTATTTGCAGCTGCGGAGGCAGTTGTGATCTCTATACGACAGTTTTGGCGCACAGGGCAATCGGCAATAAATTTGAAAAACGAAAGAAAATTATTTCCACTGCTGCTTGGAACAGTTGCAATTTTGACAGGCAATCTTTTTGTTGCACTGCCGGGTAATTTTTTCCCGTATGATATGCTGGGCGGTATTTTTATGGCATTGTGCCTGTTATATATCATGTGGCACAAGTATCTGTTTGATATCTCGAACCGTATCGTGATCGGATGTATCTACTCGGTTGCACTGGCGGTCAGTCTTCTTCCTGTGTTCAATTTTAATCACAATGCGGAGTGGTATCTTGGCAGTGTATTGCCGGAAATACAGCAAAAAGTTATAGTGCTCGTACTTGGATTTACAGGATGGTCGTTGTTTGTATTTTATCTGGCAAGAAAAATGGCAGAGGGAATCATGCAGAGGCAGAACAGAAAGCAGATCGAGGTATTACGTCGTTTTCAGAATGAGTCGGCGTTTATATTACGGCAGGAAGATCTGTTTAAGCTGCTGGTTGGTGTGGTAAATGAGATGTTTCCGGTAAAGGACATCTTTGTTTTTATCAAAAATGGAGAAAAGTTTACGGTTGTAAAAACAGCCGGTGGACAGATGCCGGATCAGGCAGAGCAGGATGAAATCACGGCTATGCTGGAAAGATCGGGGGCAGGTGAGTGCTCTGAGATTTCATTGATGAAGTATGATGATGAGATACAGGGATTTATCTATATAAAATCGGAGAAAAGAACCAGATTAAATTATTTAGAGAGAGATTATTACTGGAGAATTGGTGTGTATGCGGGTGTGTGCCTTAAGAATATCCGTACTTATCAGGAAGTATATCAGATATCGATCCATGATGAACTGACAGGACTTTATAACAGGGGATATTTTAAAAAGTTTCTGGCGGAGAACTGGAAAGAAGAGCAGAAGATAGCCTGGTGTATCTTGATCTGGATGATTTTAAGCTTTTTAATGAGCTGTACGGGGAAGAATGTGGGGATCGTATCTTAAAATGGTGCGGGCATATCATAGAGAATACTGTAGGAAGTAAGGGAGAAACATTCCGGTTTGGATCAAATGAATATGTGGTGCTGATAAATTCGGATGAAAAGAAAAAGGTGGCACAGATTGCGGCGAAGATACAGAAGAATTTTCTGCTCGCGGATGAAGAAAAACCGGATGTTCTACAACCGGTGACTGCAAGTGTCGGAATTGCATTTTATCCGGATACGGCTTCGGGAGCGGATGAGCTGCTCAGTCAGGCAGAACGTGCAAATTTTTTATGCAAAACGGGACGGAAAAAACTGTATTAAAATTTATGGAGCACATACAGAAGATGAACTTGAGGATCAGCAGGTACAAAAGCATTATGAACAGATTGCACCAACGATTTACGCACTGACTGCAGCAATCGATGCAAAGGATTCTTATACCTTTGAACATTCCTGCCATGTATCGGATTATGCGGTTCTTCTCGCAAAAAAAAATAGGTCTTGAGCCGAATGACATTGAAATTGCAAAGGAGGCAGGACTGCTTCACGATATCGGAAAGATTGGTATTCCTGAGAGTATCTTAAAAAAACAGGGCAGGTTAAATGATGAGGAATATGAGATCATGAAAACACATGTCACGAATTCCATTGAGATGATTCATTTTCTGCCGAATATGAACTATGTGATACCGGCTGTATTATCGCATCATGAGAGATATGACGGAAAGGGATATCCGAGAGGCCTGAAAGGAGAAGATATTCCACTGTTAGGGCGTATTCTTGCGGTATGTGATTCGTTTGATGCGATGACAACAAAGCGTACCTACAAGGAAGCTATGTCGATCGATTATGCAATCAGTGAGTTAGAACACAATAAGGGAACACAGTTTGATCCAAAACTGGCAGAGGCATTTATTGAATTGTTAAAAGAAGGGAAAATTGAGGTCTAATTCTTAAGATTTTCTGAGGATTTTTGTTTGAGGGATGACAAAAAAACGTTAATGTGTTAAACTGCAAAAGTGTAAAATGTTTTTATCAGGAGGAGTTTAACATGTGGAACAGAAGTGAGTTAAAAAGCAATGCAAAGCTGGCATTGAAGGCGAATTACTGGAAAGCAGTGCTGGTGGGACTGATTCTGTCATTTATTTTAGGTTCAGGCTCAACAGCTGCCCAAAATTCGGCAAGGTCATCAACGGATGGATTGACGGATATAGATCCGGTAATGGTATTTACTGTGATTGGGATTATACTGGCAGCAGTATTTGTTGCATGGTGATCAGCATCCTGCTCAGTATTTTTATCTGGAATCCGCTTGAAGTGGGATGTCAGAAATTTTTCATTAACTGTAAGTATGGTAACGCGGAATTAGGCGATATTGCATACGGATTTAAAAACGGATATGCGCACATCGGCATGATCATGTTCCTGCGGGGGCTGTTTACAGGACTCTGGATGTTATTATTTATCATTCCGGGTATCGTGAAAAGTTATGAGTATATGATGATCCCATATCTTTTAGCAGAGCATCCGGAGATGACCAGACAGGAAGCCTTTGCAGAAAGTAAACAGATGATGGATGGAAACAAATGGGATGCATTTGTGTTAGATCTTTCATTTATCGGCTGGACGCTGTTAGGTGTCTGCACATTTGGTATTCTTCTTGTTTTTTATGTAGAACCTTACATATATCTGACACGCGCAGAACTGTATCATGCATTAAAAAATAATAATAAGTCGGTAGAATTTTAAATTTACCCCAAAAGAGTCATAAAATCCCCCAAGCTGCATTTCTAATAAGTAAGGAGTGCGTTTGCGGGGGATTTTTATGTCCAATGAGAAAATGGAAAATCTGTTAAATCTTGCACTCGATGCGACAGAGCGGGAGAGGGAAAAATCGTTAGATCTCGATACCGGGTATGACAGAGCGGAACGGACCTGGGAAGTTATCGTAAAATTCGGAGGCACGGAAGAAGCGTTGAGAGGACTGTTTGCAGAAAAATTTCCGGAGGAGTATGACCGGATCAGGATTACAAATCTGCGGAATGAATATGCGATCCTGCTTTTGCCAGAGCATATTGTGGAACTGGTGGCGGCACTGACAGAGATCGAATATATGGAGAAACCGAAACTTTTGTTTTTTGCAGTGAATAACGGCAGACGTGTATCATGCATCAATCAGCTGCAGACGGTGGGGACGGAGCAGGGAACATTGTCGTCTGGCAGAAATTTAAGTGGAACCGGCGTGATCGTGGCAGTGATCGATTCCGGCATCGATTATACACACCCGGATTTTCGGAATGCAGACGGAACCACCCGGATTTTAAATCTGTGGGATCAGACGATACCAGCAGACAGCGTGGCAGATCCGTTTCCTGCGGAGAATGGAGAAACGTCATTTTTAGGGGCACCGTCAGGGTACTTTCTTGGAACTGAATTTACGAGAGCGGTGATAGACCGCGCTTTAGAGCAGACAACGGAGAGAGAGCGGTTTGCGTTGTGCCCCAGCCGTGACATCTCCGGGCATGGCACCCATGTGACGGGGATCGCAGCCGGAAATGGCAGAGCCTCACAGGGAAGATACCGCGGAGTGGCATATGAAAGTCCGCTTCTGATCGTAAAATTGGGAACGCCGGGGGAACGATCTTTTCCAAGAACGACGGAACTGATGCAGGCAGTAGATTACTGTATCAGAAAAGCCCAGGAATACGGGATGCCCATCGTTATAAATTTGAGCTTTGGGAATAACTATGGTTCCCACTCCGGCAACTCCCTGTTAGAGAGTTATCTTGATGATATGGCGAATTACTGGCGGACGTCGATTGTTGCCGGCAGCGGAAATGAGGGGCGTCGGCGGTGCATGCGTCTGGAATGCGGGAAAATATCACGAAAGATGTGGAAATCGCCGTGAGCAGTTATGAGCCGTCTTTAAATCTTCAAATTTGGAAAATTATTCCGATGAGATTGCGGTCTCGCTGATTCATCCGAATGGTACGAGAGTGGGACCAGTCCGGCAGATTTTAGGTCCGCAGCGTTTTAGGCTGGGGAATACAGATATTCTGCTTTATTACGGAGAACCGAGTCCCTACAGTCCTTATCAGGAAATTTATTTTGACCTGCTTCCGGTAAACGAGTATATTGACAGCGGCGTCTGGACGATACAGCTTGTACCACAGAGAATTGCAGCCGGAAATTATGATATGTGGCTTCCGGCGGGCGGTGTTTTAAACGAAGGTACGGGCTTTTTGATGCCGTCGGAGGAGACAACACTGACGATTCCGTCGACGGCGGCGCGGGTGATCACCGTCGGAGCCTACGACGGATATTTTGACCGCGCGGCGGCATTTTCCGGGCGCGGGTATACGCGGGAGACCAATCAGGTCAAACCGGATCTGGTCGCACCGGGGGTGGATATTACTTCCTGTGCGCCGGGCGGCGGGTATGTGACAAGAAGCGGAACATCGATGGCGTCTCCCTTTGTGACTGGCGGGGCAGCACTTCTGATGCAATGGGGGATCGTGGATAAAAATGATCCATATCTGTATGGGGAAAAAATGAAAGCGTATCTGATCAAGGGGGCAAGAAGGCTTCCGGCGATGCGGGACTATCCGAATCCGGTGTTTGGGGATAATGGTATTATAGTGTCAAGTTAGTGAGAAGCCAGTAAAATCAAGGGGTTCCGCTGATTTCGTCCAAAACAGAAATTGCTGTGAAAACGGCAAATTGGGATGAAAACAACCTGGTTTTCATTCTGAAAAAGGAAAATCGGATAACTTGACACTAAAATACCATAAGGAGTTAAAAATCTATTTTTCAAATGTATTTCAAATTTACCATTTCTAATCAATCTCAGTTTTAGTGCAAAATCTATTTTCCAAATTGTAACCGATAGTGTTCTTACATGGAAGGAGGTAAGTGAACAGTCCTACTTTTATCCAAGTGTCATATGAAATTGATACCATGCAGTCGCCAAGGTTCAGCAAGCCTGGCCTTGGCTCGCTGCCTGCATGAGAATCCAATGTAACCAAAATAACAAATTCAACAAGAGAAAGGAAGCAAACGTATGGGCAAGGTTTTAGGAATTGTAAACAGAAAGGGCGGAGTAGGTAAGACCACGACCGCCACAACCCTGTCATATCTGCTGTCTAAGGAGGGCTGTAAGGTCGCATTGATTGACTTTGACGGGCAGAGGCACACAACAAAACTTTGCGGAGTGACCGCACCAGAGCAGCTTTCCGTGACAATTTATGACATTTTGAAGTGTATCGTGATGAACGAAGAACTGCCGGATAAAGGGTCCTACATGATAAGGACAGAGACAGGAGTAGATTTAATTCCGGCGAATAACAAGCTGGATAACTTTGATAAGCTGATGTGTGATACTGATTTTGCAGAATACAAGCTGAAAGAGTTTGTGGACACCATTAAGGAGCAGTATGACTACATCCTCATTGACGGGATGCCTAAGATGGGGACAGCCATGATAAATGTGATGATATGCTGTGACAGTCTGATTATTCCGGTACAGTCGGCAACGCTGGCGGTAGAGGGAATGGCAGAGTTTCTAAGGGCTTTCCACAGAATCAAGAGCCACGCAAATGCAGAGACGCAGCAGGAGAAAACTAAGCAATGTCAAAGGAAACAGACTGATAAAAAGGAGATTTGCAGAACAGACACAGCGTATGGAAGAGTGGACGAAAGAGACACCTTTTGGGGGTGGACTGGGGAGGAGGTCAGTTTGATACCACCTTGAACGTTCATTTTAACTAAAAAGACTAAAAAGTGAAAAAAAAAGTATTTAGGATAAAATAGAAATATAGTCTGGTTACACATTGGTAATAAACGTAAAATGACGTATATGTTAAGCTTAAAATGATAATTTTGCAAATAAAATAAAAAATTTCTTGTAGATTATTAAACCATAGCAAAATAAATTAGTATACAGAGCATTCTTAAATAGTCAAAGAAAAGATATGATAAAGGAAAATGAGTTTCGGAGATAGAAATGAAATTAGACTATTGCGCAATAGGTATGAGAATAAAAGAGCGTCGGATGAAGAAAGAATGGTCGTAGGAGATGCTGGCATCTACTGTTGGAATTTCTAATCCACATATGAGTAATATAGAGTGGGGAAAGACAAAAGTAGCTTGGCAACTTTGATAGATATTGCAAACGCTCTGGATACGACATTGGACGCATTGATTTGTGATAATCTGGTGAAAGGGAAAGCTGTTTTTGATGAAGAAATTTCACAGGAATTGGAAGAATGCAGTGAAGAAGACATCAGAATTGTTTATGATATGGTAAAAGCGTTGGTTAAGAGTCTGGCAAAACGGCAACATTAGTTGTTACAGTGGGGGCAAAGATATATGATAAGGATCGGGATTTGTGATGATTTAGTAGAACAACTTCAGATACAGGAAGAGATGGTTAGGAATATCGTTTGCCGTTTGGGGCTGAATACAGAAATAAAATGTTTTCAAAGTGGAGAAGATTTGCTATGGGAAATGGAACAAAAAGGCAATATGGATATCATTCTTTTGGATATTGAAATGGGCGGGATAAACGGAGTTGAAACGGCAAGACGGATTCGGGAAAAGGATAACAGGGCAATTTTGTTCTTCATTTCCTACTATGAACAGTATTGTAAGGAAATCATTAATGTACAGCCATTTCGGTTTATAGACAAGCCTGTTTCGGAGGAGGAACTGGATCGTGGGTTTAGAGAAGCGTTTAAGGCGATGAGTCAAAAAGAAGAAATTTTTGAGTATACATATAAAAAAGTTCCATATAAGATTTTGGTAAATAAAATTCGTTATTTTGAGAGTGATAAGCGACAGGTGAATCTTTACAGTACAGACGGTGTTTCTTCCTTTTATAAAAAACTGGATGAAGTAGAAGCACAGTTAGAACAGATGAATATCAAGTTTTTAAGGATTAGTAAATCTTATCTGGTCAATGTGAACTATGTAAAGGAATTTCGGTATGAAAAAGTAGTGATGGATGACGGCAAAGAATTTAAAATAGGTCCCAGATATAAGGATAAAATACGAAAAAGTTATATTGAATTGATGAGGATAAGCTAAATGATGAAAGTAATGCTGGCAGCCATTGAAATTTTTTCTTTTAGTGTATCAGAGAATTTTTGCACAAAAAGTCCTGACACAAAGAAAGCATAGCAGAGTGTGGGAGTGTTTTGTATGGGGAATGTATTTTGTTATTTCTAATTTTTTTACTTACAGTTTTGCAAAAAGTGCGTGGGACAATACAGGAATATTTGTTGTCTCATTTTTTTTTGCTTTACGTATTTTATATATAGATTCTGCATGGGTTTTATCGGCAGTTACTGCTTTTATGGCAATTAGCGGAGCATTATCAGAAGTATTGACTTATTATGGATGGCAGATATTTGTTCAGAAAAGTGGAGTCAAAGTAGATACGGCAAATGAGGATTACTTACTATTGCTGGTTTCCAAGCTAGTTATGTTTTTCTTTATAAAAATATTGCTGGCACTTATCAAGCGGCATAAAAATATCAGGTTGAATACACAGGAATGGGTTGAAATTTTTATGATTCCCGGAGGAAGCATTGTCATTTTAGCTGAAATGATCTGTCAAAAGGAAAGCATGAGCGAGACATTGGATTTTGTGGCAGCGCTTATGGTAATGCTGATAAATATTTTTACATATTATTTGTATGATAAAATTGGAGAAACAGCAGAAAAAAGAGTACGGGAAGAGGTTTTAACAGGAGCAAAGTGAATATTATCTCAGACAGTACAATGAAAACATGAATCTGTGGGTAGAAATGAGTGAGTTCCGCCATAATATGACGGAACGGTATCTGATGGAGAAAATGTATCTGGAGAAAGGAGACTATGAGGCACTCAAAAAAATATTGCGATAATTCTTTAGAAAAAGTTACATAAGCAGAGAAAAAGTATCTAATACAGGGTGTTTCTATTTTGACAGTATTATTAACTATAAAGCGGCGGTTGCTGAGACATTTGATATTAAATTTGAAACAAAGCTGATGATACCGAGAGATTTAAAAGTGGAAACAGAAGATATCTGTATCTGTCTTGGAAATTTGTTGGATAATGCGATAGAGGCATCCAAAAAAGTGAAAGCAGAAGAACGTAGTGTTTGCGTAGAAATACGAGTGGATAGAAGAAACCTTATGATGATGGTTTCTAACCATTACGAAGAAGAACGGAAAAAGAGCGGAAATCATTATATGACAACAAAAAAAGAAAAACACAGGCATGGATTTGGACTGAATATAATAAGGAAGATAGCCAGACGGTATGATGGGGAGGTTATCATTGATGATGGGAATCATCAATTTGTGGTGACAGTATTATTGTATGAGATTTTTTCTATGTAAAGAAATGTAAAGGGAAATAAGAGATGCGTGAGTGAGAGACAGGCGTCTCTTTTTTTGCATAAAAATAAAAAAGTTACAGATAACCATACGATTCTTGACGTTTTGAAGATTCTGTGTCGAAAAATGGTATTATTAGGAAAAAAGAGAGGGGGAATCAAGATGAGAAATCTGTTAAACCGCTATTTGAGCAATTTAATGACATTTGGTCTGGAGAAAGTAGCAACAGGCGCTGCAACAAAATGCTGCTATTTTATTCTGCATCAGCCCAAGGTGCCGGAAAATCTCAAAAAGTTTTCTGAGAGTAAGAAATGAGAAAACTTTTTGAAAGAATCGTAGACTTCATGGAAGAAAATGGAAGCATTCAATCGGAGTACAGGGATATATATCTATTCGCGTTGCAGACCGTTGCTGTATATGCTTTCAATATTGGAACGGGTGTTGTCATTGGCGCGGCCTTTGGGGAATTGTTATATTGCATGATATTTCTGATTGCATTTATGCTGTTGCGGCAGGAAGCAGGAGGATATCACGCACCGGGATGGATGAGCTGCTATTTTCTTTCATGTGGGATTCTGGTTTTAACCTTGTTATGGATAAAAGCAGAATTTGCTTATCAGACCTGTCTTACAATCGCTGCGGCGTTGGCTGCGGGGATGGGGATATTTCTATTTGCTCCCCTGGAGGATAAAAATAAGCCTCTGGAGGAAGCAGAAAAGAAAGTAATCGGAAAAAAGGCGCGAATCATAGTTGTAACAGAGCTGATACTCGGAATGGTATTCTTAGCGGTAAATCAGAGAGCTGCATATGCGGTTTTGGGCGCAGTTATCTGGTGTGGAGTGAGTTATCTGGCATGGTCAGTAAAAAGATATACGGAGAAAAATGGGAAAAGTAGAGAAGATAACAATTAAATTGGCAATGCTGTTCATAGGGCTTTCTTTGCTGTTTCCGGCAAGGGTTTTGGCAGCGGAGAAGAATGAAATCAATGAAATCACCGAAAAAAAGCAGATTATATTTTTGCTGGATGCAAGTAAGTCCATGCAGGGAGACGGACAATGGATAGAGGCGGCAGACAGTGCATGTATGATAGCATCGGCGCTGCCGGAAGAGTATGAAGTGGCGTTGCTTGTATATAACACGGAAATTGTTTATGAGGAAGATTTTGGAAATATTAACCAGAAAACCAGGCATGCACTTGAGACGGTAGAGCTGCAGGGCTATACCACCCCGGCGGTGGGATTGGAAACAGCGGCTGACATGTTTGACAGTGCGGCGGCAGAGAAAAGAGTGGTATTTATTTCCGACGGGGAAATTTCTCTGCGGGAACAAAGTGAAACAGAAGCTGCAATCAGGCAGTTTGAAAATATGGTGGATCAGATTGCAGAACAGGGAATAAAAATTGACATGTTTGCAATCCCCAATGATAAGACGGAGAATGAGGTTTCGTATGGAACGAAAGTGACGTCAGGAGAGCAGTATACAGTAGGCGAAAACCAGACGATTGAAGAAATCACTGCAAAATATCTGTTCCAGACGTTACAGATAGAAAAAATAGAACTTGGCGAGGCGGTTTCCGGAGAAGGAAATATGACAGTGGATCTGCAGGATACTTATATGCAGAATGCAAAGATACTTCTCGTGTCAGGGGAAAACATCGAGGATTTTCATGTTGCAGGACAGTGTGAGAGCCTGAATATGCTTCAGGGAAACAAGTTTGCGGTTGCTGAATTGGAAAATCCATTGGAACGGCAGATTACAATGGACTATTCGTTGGAAAACAGAGGAAATGTCCATACTTATCTGATAAAAGAATATTTTTTAAAAGCTGATATGGAGAAATCCTATACATCAGAGGAAGGGACATTTACCCTGAAGGTAAATGTTGTAAACCATCAGGAGAAGCCGGTTTTGGATTCGGAAACTTTAAAAGACAGTATTTCTGTTTTGATTAATGGCAAGGAAGCGTCTTACCGTGTGGAAAATGGCACGGCGATGGTTCCGTATCAGACAGACGAGACGGCAAAAGTGAATGTGGAAATTGCAATTCAGCCGTCGGAAAATGTGGTTCATTACATAAAAACGGCAGATACGGTGGAATTGACAGTTCCGGTTGTAGAGGAGGAACCTGATTATACGGTTCTTTGGATTGTAATTATATCTTTATGTGCAGTGGTGCTTTTGCTCTCTGTTTTATATGAAAGGAAAAAGCAAAAAAAAACGATGGTGAGACGGGTTCCATTATCATAGAGAAGTCGGAACCTCCTGTGCTGCCGAAATATGATTTCTCAGGACAGTTGGCGGTATATTTGTTAAAGGGGGAGCAGGAAGACGACGTTGCGCCCTGCAGTATTAAGTTATTCGGAAAATCACGAAAAAGTATATCCTTTGACTGGATCAAAGACCGCTGCGGGATTGACTATAAATTATCGGATGCAGATAAAATCAGGTTTACTGGCGGAAAAGACCATGCACTGTGTTTCAAAAACAGTGGTTATGCAACAATCGTAAAAGAAAACCAGATTTTGAAACGGGAGAGAAAGTATTCTTTATACTATGGAGAAAAAATATTGCTGATTTTTAATAATGGAGGAACAGAAATTGAACTTCATTATAAAAATATGAAACCAAGCGAAAGGTAAGGAGGAACAAAGTGAATACAATAACACAGACAAACAGGACGATTCTCTTTGAGGAAATCAATCCGGAAAAGCTGAATCTTCTGACACTTGTTGGAGACGTCAGGGGGGTAAACAGCGTAAGTGACGACAAAATCAAAGAAATAAACGATGCCTTGCTGGTGAGAAGTTTTGACGAATTTTTGGAGAAATTTGAGCCGGTGGTGTATTCGTATTTTGACGCAAACAATCAGAAAGTAATCTATACGCTGAAAAAACCGGAAACGATTGAAGATGAGTTACTGAGTGAAATTCATCTGAACCGCCAGAATGATTATCTGAAAATGCTGATGACGCTTGTTGAGGCAAAGCGGGCGGAGGGAAGCATCAACGTAGATTTTAAATTTGAGAAACTGACGGATATGATTTCACCCAAAAAGGTCATGGACGATATCCGACAGAACCGAAAAGAACTTCAGTATACCTACAGCGAATATGCGAAACTTGAGGACGGCGATCCGAAGAAGTTAGATACGGCAGATAAGCTGAATCTGATGTTTGAAGAAGCAAGTGTCAATTACAACAATGTAATGGCAATGCTGCCGCTTGCGATAGAGGATATCAAGACAAGGCTGTTGTTGGGCGATGGACAGAAGAAAAAAGACGAAGCGCCGTTAAGCATTGGCGTGCTCAGTATGGATGAACACGGAGAACTTAAGATTTTAGAGGCGCCGAAGGAAAACAAAAAAGAGCTGATGGTATTAGACGACAATGCCAACGCCGGACTGATTCAGGCAATCGAGAAAGACTATATGGATTTGAACGAGGACGGAAATGAGTATGTTATGTCGTTGGTTGCAAGAACTTTCTGTCCGCTGGCATCTACGATGGAGAGTGTGGTAGATATTGAGAAAGAAGTAGCGAACTACAATTCTTACCTTGAGTTCTACAAGCGGAGCAAGGATGATTTTATCAAGACAGTAAAACCGTTGGTGGAAAAAATCATGGGGGTATGGGCTTTCTTCGAGCAGTATCCGAGAAACTGCAAGGGAATGAAACCTTCTCTGGTGGTATCGAATGTGAGCAACGATATGCTGGCAAAGAGCAGCAACATTCCGCGACTTTTAGCATATCTCAATACGGTAAACGCAAAAAATGATTTTGAGAATACCATCTGGTATGCCATTGTTCCGTCGGTTTCCTTAAACAGCAGTTCTAAGCTGAAGGCGGTAAAGGAGCGTTTTAAAGGAAATGAGAACGTAGAGAAAGAGGATGTGAACAGCATGGAATCGCTGGTTCGGATTCTGGATGCGCTGAAAGATTATGAAGTGCAGTGTTTCTTCAGCTATGAGACGGGGGATAAGACCACCTTTAATGTTATGGCGACAGAGGGAATTGAAAAATATGAAACAAAATGCACGCAGTTGATTGGCAAGCCTTTTAGTGAATATGCAATTCCCTGTATCCCGAATTTTACCGTAATACCAAAAGACAAGTCCGGCGTCATTCTGGATAACAAAATGTACATTACAGAGCAGAATACGGCAGCGCTGTCTAAAGAAAAAGAAGATGTTATGAAAATCTGGATTGATGGTGTCTACATAGGAGCTGCTTATGTGGCAGCCGGTTTGGTGGCAGCTTACCAGAGTCCGGACTACTTAAAAGAAGTGTTTAAGAAAAACGTGGACGATGAGCTTCCGGGTGTCCGGTTTGACATTGAGTCAGGAGATCACGCACTGCAGGTTCGGACTACCATGGCAAAAGAGATTACAGGATACACCAACGATATCAAGAGCGATATCAACCGGAAGAATTTCGGATTTGTATTTTCTTCCGAAAATGCAGTGCTTAAGGATATGAATATCCAGAACATTATGGTCTACAAGGCACGTAACCTGCTGACAGACGGAAAGAGTTATGAGCCAATCTATAAGACACAGGTGACTACTTACATTCAGAGAGTGATGCGTTTAGCGACAGGCGATTTTAAGCAGGAAAATATTGTGGAGTTTTTCTCCAGCAAGCCTACCAGCCAGAGAAGCAGATGGATGGAGAAGAAGGATTGCATCAATGCGATTATCGGAAACGGAGACGATATCCGGTATTCCATCGACGAGGCAGCGGGATACTGCACGCTTGATATCGCATTTAACGGTAACGTGAAGAATCTCGAAATCGAGATTAACCGGGTCAACAGCGAGGACAGAACATTTTAAATAAAGTCTAAAAGAAAAGAAGGAGGAAACGAACATGGGTTTTAGATTAGCAGTGAGTGGAGGCGCAGAGAACATCAATCTGGACGAGAAAACTATCCAGAAAGTTACGTTCAGTTCCGATTCCGCAACAGATTCCAACGCAAGGGCTACAGATTTTGGCATTGCAGTAAAGATTACCGGAAAAATGTTGTATAAGGTGGGAGCAGACGGAGAAGACGGAACACTTGGATTATCCAAATGGTCTCAGGTTCCGTCCGAGCAGGCAGACTGCTACAGAAATGCACAGATCGATGTTGTATCAGCAGGACAGGTGGTAAGAAAGTACACAATCCCCAATGCGTTTGTCATGGAATATGAGGAGCATATGGATGATGAAACCGGTGTGGGTACATTTTACCTCCACATCAAGCAGAAAAAGGACGAGAATGATGCGGTGAAGATCGAAGGCGGCTACGGTGAATAAAGAAAGGAGAGGAAATTATGTCATTTTTAGTAAAAGTCGAAGGAAGCGAGAGCTTTGAAGTGGAGAAGGAATGTGTCAGAAGCGTAAAGGTTACTACTGATATTCCGCTGGATTCTAATGCGAGAACGAAGGATGTCGGCGCAACTATGGTAATTACCGGAAAGATTTTAGCGGCTTTGGACGGGGATATTACTGACAGTACCAGGAAGCTGGCATTATGGTCCGTTGTTCCGGCGGAGAAAGCGGATTGTTATCGGAAGGTGACAGTAGAGCATGTGGCAGGCGGTGTAATGGAGAGAAAATATTGTTTCCCAAACGCATTCGTGCTTGACTACAAAGAAGAGTTTGGCGATGTAGAGGGAACCGGAACCTTCACATTAGTACTCAGACAGAAGAAAGACAAAATCGCTTCTGTAGCGGTAGAAGGAAATTATTCAGCATAACAGCAGGGCGCAGATTGTCAGCAAATAGGACAGCCTGCGCCTTAAATCGGCAATAGAAAGCGCATTTTACGGGCTTTCTATTGCATGAATGAAAGGTTGGAACAAATATGAATCCATATCATGTATTAGGGGTTTCGCAAACGGCTGATGAGGACACCATAAAAAAGGCATATAGAAAAGCGGCAAAAGAATGCCACCCCGATACACATCCGGGAGATAAGCGGGCAGAGGAACGGTTTAAGAAAATCGGAGAGGCATACCGGATTCTGAGCGATAAACAAAAAAGAAAAGAGTATGATGCCGGGGCAGCGCAGAAAGAACAGAAAAGTGCGGCAGGAAGGAACAGCGCTGGGACGGGCAGAAAGAATACCGGAGGAGGAACGATTGATCCGGGAGATATTGAAAAGGAATTTGAACGATTTTTTCCATGGGAAAGCAGAGTGAGAAAAAGGAGAATCGCACGCAACAAAAGATTAATCCCATGGATGTGACAGATTTATTTGAACGTTATATGGGATTGAAACGTTGAGAAAGACGATTTGATTTTTCAGACGCAGATTTGCGGTGATATTGAGGTGAAAATGAATAAGAAAAATTTCATGGACATGATGATATGCAGTCTTTCCGCTGCAATTATAATTCTATGTTTTACATATATGGAGCAGAGCAGGGGGCGGGATACGCTTATGGCTGTCTGCGGGATTGTATTTCTGGCATTTTTGCTGCTGGCAGTGACGGATTCTCTGTCCGGCAGACAGAAAAGAGGAATGGGCGGGAATACAGGAACTGTTGCTGTTAGATGAAGAGGGAAACGAAATATCAGCCTGGCATATTGGCGGAAAGACGTCCCTTTTAATCGGACGGGACGAGCATAAGGAAAACGTGGACATTAATCTTCAGAATACAGAGTATGGCGGAATGGCAGACCGTCAGCACGCCGTGTTAAATTATGCGGCGGGGCAGTGGTATATTGAAGATTTAGGAAGCAGAAACGGTGTAAGAATCCAGGATGCGAAGGATGGCAAAGTGTATCAGGTGTCAAGGGAGCATCCCTGCCGGATTAACGCAGGCGATATTATTTTTATCGGGAATACCAGATTAGGGGCAAAATAGCGTGTACATATGGAGGAAAAAACATGAGTGGAAATTTAATTCGCTGTCAGAACGGACATCTTTTTTCAAGCAGGAGATATGGAACAGTGTGTCCGTACTGCAATATTGAGACAGCACGAAAGAAAAAAAAGTCAGTGGAAAAATCGCAGGAAGAAATTGAGGACATTCTTTTTCTGGAGGAGGAGAATCCGGTCTGCGGCTGGATTGTATGCGTAAAAGGTCCGAGAAGAGGCAAAGATTACCGGGTCATGGACGGAAAGAATTTTGTGGGACGGCAGATGATATGGACATTCAGATTCTGGGGGATAACAAAATCGCACGGAGAAATCATGCGGTGATTGTATTTGATGCGAAGAAACGGGAGAACATGATTTTGCCGGGAGACAGCAACGGTCTGGTCTATCTGAACGGTGAAGCGGTCTATCTGCCGCAGCCGTTAAGTGCATATGACGTGATTGAGATGGGGGAGAGCACATTCCTTTTTGTCCCTTTCTGCGGGGAGCATTATATGTGGGAGGACGATAAATGAATGTCCCGTACCTGACAGTCTGTATCTTATGCGCTTTCTTAGGGATTGCATTTTTGTACCGTTTTTGTCTGGTATTCCGGAGCAGCAGAGAGGGATATGAGACGGGAGCCTGCAAGACCATCGGCAGCCGTGAAATACAGATGGATTACTTTACAATAGAAGAAAATGAGAATGGTTTACTGGCGGTTTTAGCAGACGGAATGGGAAAAGAAGCGGGCGGCAGAATTGCTGCTAAGACAGTCATTCGGGTTTTTAAAGAAATTTTTGAAACGTACAACATGGCAGACCACCCGTCCTATTTTTTTAAGAAAGCGTTTCAGACGGCAAACCGGGAAATTTTAAAACAGATGGATGAGGGAAGAGGAATGGCGGCAGTCAGCGCCGTTATGATACAGGGAGGATTTCTGTTTTACGGGATTGTCGGGAATGTAAAGATTGCAGTATTCCGAAATGAGGAATTGGTTCCCCTTGGAACGGGACACACCGTAGATGTGCTGGCACAGGATAAGTATGTGGAAGGCGTTCTGACAAGAGAAGATGCCCTGTCTATGCTGCAGGAAAAAAGAATTTACAATTACCTGGGAAGAGACGGTTTTAAGGAAATGCAGTTCTACGACAAGCCGGTTCGCTTACAGGAAGGGGATGTGGTGGCAGTTTTCAGTAATGGAATGCAGGAGAGCGTGACATGGAAAGAAATGGAAGACTGCTTAGCCCGGAAGAAAAGCTGTAAGAGAATGGCATTTGATTTGGTGGAACTGGTAAATCAGAAAAAAGGCGATAAGGATAATGCCAGCGTAATTCTGATAAGAGTTGGAGAAATGACATGAGAAAACAGAACAGTGATTTTGAGGCACGGTTTATTTCCGAAGAGGGAAGCAGGTTAAAAAACAGAGATTATTTTGGGTATGTGGAATTAGATGAGTTCGCCTGCTATGTCATCGCAGACGGAATTACGGAGGTCACGGATGTAGAAAGCGCAAGGCTTGCCATTGAGACAGTCATTCTTAGTTTTCAGGAAAATCCATCTCTGTCAAAGCGGACTGTAAAGAGATTGTTAAAGCGGGCAAACCGGGCATTGTTAGGAAAAGAAAGTGACAGACGGTTAAAGGCATCTATTACAGTGGTTGTAACGGATTACCAGAAGATGAGATATGGCTATGTGGGGAACACAAGGCTCCGCATGTACCGGGGAGGGGCGGTTTACCGTCAGACGAGGGATATGTCTCTTGCCCAGGAGATGGTGGAGCAGGAGAAAATTGCCAAAGATGAGTTGATGCAGCATGAAGAGAGGAATAATCTTTATGCCTATCTGGGACAGAAAAATTTTAAGTCCGTGGTTTCAAAGAAGATAAAGCTGGCGGAAACCGACATGATTGCTCTGTATACAAGGGGAATCTGGGAGAATGTGGACGAGGCGGAGCTGGATGATGTTTTTGCAGAAGCTGATAACGAAGTGCAGACAACGGTGGATAATATCGAGGACTTATTGCTTTCAAGACAGCCGGAGAATCTGGACAACTATAACAGCTGGCAGTTATTTTTGTAAATAAAGTATACCAAAATCCAGAGAAGCGGAAACGGATAAAAAAAATAGTGATGATTACGGTTATTGTTGTCATAGCGGCAATCGTTATCGGTGTGGTGCTGTGGTTTCTGCGTGATAGAAAAGTGCAGCGTACTGAGGATATGAATTATCATTTTACCAATACGGTGGAATATATCAATACCGGAAATTATGTCAGGGCAAAGGAGGAATGCGAGCAGGCGCAGAAACTGGCAGAAAAGCTGAAAGACAGCAGTATGAGAAACCGTCTGCAGGAATATTCCTTTGTGATAGAGACTGTGATACTGGCAGATGAAAGCTACAGCAGTGCAGATTATGAAGCGGCCGAAGAATACTATCTTTCTGCATTGGATCGCACCAGATATGCGGACAATGTAGGGACGGATTACATAGAAAATAAGCTGGAGAATATCAGCGTATTCCTGTCGGTGGAGGATTATATAAACCTTGGAGATTCCCTGTTAGAGCAGGGCGATTATGATGGGGCGGAAGAGAAGTATCTGCTGGCAAAAAAAGCTGCATTGTCCGTACATGATACGGAGGGCAAACAGACCGCTATGGATTCTCTGGAAAAGCTTTATGAGGAAAAGGCAGATGCCGAGAGCGCGGCACAGGAAGAAGCAGACAGTCAGGCACAGCAGACAGTTGCCGCAGCGGAGATGGTGGCAGCAGGAGATAAGGCATGTCTGGAAAAAGATTATGTTGGGGCGAAAGTTTATTATACGATGGCAGTTACCAAATATGGTGAAGTAGCGGATACGGCGGGACAGGAAGATGCACAGAAAAAATTGGATGCCGTAGAAGAAAAATTAAGTGAACAGGAGGAACAGAAAAATACGGCGGCTGCCTATGAAAGCCAGGGAGAAGCCTGCCGGCAGTCCGGGGATTTGTGGGGAGCAAAATCACAGTATCTGTCTGCAAAATCGGTTTATCAGGAACTTGGGAGTGATGAAGATGTGCAGAGGATAGAGGGAATTTTGAGCGATATTGATATGCAGATCACAGAGGGGTAAATATTGTGGAAAGTATTACAGATTTACAGCAGCACATACGAAAAAGGCTGACAGAAATAGAGGATCTGGACGAGCGGAAGGACGCAAGGGAAATATTGTTGGAAGGTCTTGTGCCCATTTTTGAACGGATGGAAAAACGGTATCTGGATTTGGAAAATCAAATCAAACGGGAAATAGAGATTCCAAATGAGAAATATGCAGTCTCTATGACGGTTATCACCCAGAAAGATTATGACCCTATCAACGGAACACTGTACCCGGTTGTTCCGGCATTACTGCAGGAGGATAAGGAGCAGGAGAAGCAGGAAGCAATGCCCTGCATTATCTATTTTGCGGGCAGTTATCAAAAGAAAGCAGAATTTGAAAAAGCAGCAGATTTTCAAGGGGTCGATGACAGCGGCAAATCCTATACCGTCCGGGTGCGCAAAGCAAAATGTTATCAGCAGGCGTTGTCGGAGCTGTATCAGGTATTCGTCTATAACAAGATATGCTGGACAACAGTCAATACGGGATATCTGGATAGATTTTATGAAATAGATACGGACGGGGAAACGGATGGAAACGGTTTGAAAATAGATTTTGGCAGCTATGAGGAAGATATTAAAAATGACATGCTTCTGTTATGGAATATCGAAAAATTCACATTCCAATGCCGTAAATTTATGGTCCCATGTATGGATGAGAAATATTATGAGCATGAGTTGGATTTGAAAAATTATGATTTGGACAGCGGATATATGCTTGGAATCAATGAGGATGTTCTTAAGGTCAGGCATGAAAAAGACAAAATTATTATGACGTCGCTGAAAGAATCTTTTCGGGATTGGGAAGCATATCGTTTCATTGAAAAGACAGATACAAGTTCCCATGGGTATACCTGCGAAATGTTAAGCAACAGCAGAAAAAGCAGTTTTTTTCAAAATTACAGAGAACGGCAGGAAAGTTCCCTTGGCAGCCGGACAGAGTTGTTTTGGATGGTACAGAGCTTTGAACATAATGTTTATGTAGAGTTAGAAAAGTGTGAGGTGCTTGAAACACCACCGGAGTCCTGTCTGGAAGGGATATGAATCCATTTTTGGGAAATACCGTTTTCCCGATGGAGACAAGAAAAACGTTGGCATTGTATTTCACACGAAAGGGACAGAAAAAGAACTTTTGCGAAGATATGGTACGTTTTTTCGTGTCACAGATACAGCTATCTGTCTGTGAATATAAGTGTGTTGGTATTCTGATGGATTCGCACCTTTAACCATTTTATGTTAGGCGGTACAGCCTTGTAAAACGACAGGGAGACAGGACATAGGACAAAGGAGTTTAAGTGTATGCAGTATATCTGGGAGGTTGTGCTGGCAGCAGAAAAAAATGGAATCAGGGAAGCCGATTTGCGGTATGAGGTGGCAGAGGTGCGAAGCCCATATCTGGAGGTATCCTTTTACGATTTAAATACGCAGACAGTGGAGCAGACTGCCGTAGAGGTGAATCCATTTTACCGCTTTTTTGATATTTTCAGCGGGGTGTTGGATATTAATCAGAAAGAATATGGAAAAACAAAGGAAATCTTTGTGGATGCGGTATTTCATTATCTGGCGCTGACGGACTTAAGGATGGGCATGAGCAGGAAGGATTATTATTTTAAGTTCCTGGTGGAGGAATTGGAAAGCGGGCAGTTTGGGAGGAAGGCAAAGGCGGCTATACAGTTATTTTCATCCTATGAAAAAAATATATTGTATTGGCGCTCATGGATGTCATATCTTCTCGTAACTATCGTGAGATTTTCAAGTGGCTGTTTCAAGAGATATATCAAGACTCTATTATATATAAAAGCATGGATTGTGCCAATGAACTTTATATTTACGTTGGAAGTGCAGAAACGCAGGAAGAAAGGAAAAGGGTTCAATTTTTATTAGACACTTTTTTACCGATAGGAGTGAGGACAGAAGTCTTTTATCTGGAACATTTTGGAATCCTGGATATGGAAGAAACCATGGTGATAGATAAGGTACTTTTAATATAAATGCGGAGGTGATAGGTATGGAGGCAACCGGAACGGATACAAGGAAAAACGAAATGAAATATGAAAAATCAGAACTGGAGTTGATGACCACCTATCAGCTAAGGGAAATCTGCCGTCGTGAAAAGATTATGAATGGTGTGATACACCCTCTCGATAAAGAAGAACTGATCCAGACGATTATGCGTTACATGGGAAAAAGACAGGACTTCCTTATCTGTGACAGGAAAAAAGGGGGAGAAGAGCGGGTAGAGGAATTTTTAAAAAATACCAGGATTGTAATAAAGCCCAGTGAAGAATTATACTGCCAGTCCCAGATTTTAGCTTATGAGGGACTGTCTATCGAGTATTATGACGACTATACCATTCCTTATAAGAAAGAGTTGGCAGGAACAAATGCCTTTTTAATGGGAAGCGATAAGACGCTCTGTGCGATTTTAAATCTCAAAGAGCATGGGGGAAAACAGGAAAAATTGTATCTTACCAAGGCGGCGGAGCTAGAGACACGGGAGACGCAGAGAAAAGATTACAGGATTTTCTGCATGGGACGTCAGACATCGGAGAGCTTGTATCATTTGTATTATGGTGAGCACACAATATTGCCGGAGCATATCGAGGTTTACAGTATACCACTGATTGATTTTGTGGTGAGAAAACCTGTCACACTGATGCTGCCCATGGCGATTGATTTTGGTTCTGTAAATACCACTGCCGGGGTGTATCTGGATTCTGCTTATTTTGAAAATGTCGGAGAGCAGGCTGCGGTAAAAAATTGCAGGGAAAATGAGATAAATTATACAGCTTTTGAGGATGGTAACGGAGAAAGTATGCTATTGCCTAGCGTGATTGGAGTATTGGCAGTGGAAGAAGAGGATTACAAGCTGCTGTTCGGTTATGATGCGATAAGGCTGGCAAATGCAAGTTATGTGGATGAGGGTTTTTGTGTCTTTTATGATGTGAAACGCTGGATTGGGGAATATGACAAAGAGGAAGAAATTGTTGACAGACAGGGACGGCGGAGGCTGGTAAAGCGGGCGGAGATTTTACGTCGATTTTTCCTGTATATCATAAGAAAAACGGAGAACCGTTTTAAATGCCGCATTTCTCAGGTACATATCTCAAGTCCGGTGAAGCAGAAGCATTATTTCCGCAGAATGTTCCGGGAGATACTGCCGGAATATATGACGGGTCAGGAAACGATGCTCGATGAGGGAATGGCTGTATTATATAACACCATTTCCAATATGTTAGAGCAGGAGACTCTGGAAGAAAATGAAGAATATGAAGCGCTTATCATAGACTGTGGAGGAGGGACAACAGATTTATGTTCTTATCGTTTTCGCATTCAGGACCGCAGAGCCGCTTACAAAATCTATATGGAAACTACATACGAAAACGGCGATACGGACTTTGGCGGAAATAACCTGACATACCGCATTATGCAGATATTGAAAATCGCACTGGTGCGTGCCAAAGGAAATCGGAACGTAAGCAGTGTGAAAGAAATCTTAGAATATATGGATACGGATATTTACCGTTTTATTGATTCTCATGGAGTAAAGGCGTTTTATCAGTATTTGGAACAGGAATATCAGAAAGCGGAAGAGACACTGCCGACACGTTTTGCAGATTTTGAGAGATATAACCGCAGCGAATATTACAAGGTGAAAAATAATTTTTATACCTTATTTAATACAGCGGAACAGATAAAAAAAATATTTTATGGGAAAGTCGGAGCGTTGGAGGTCACGGTAACTTCGGAACAAAAAGGACAGCGGGAAAATACTGTTTTATTGGATAAGTGGAAGCTGTCTTTCTGGAAAGGGAACAGCCTTACAGTGGAAAAGATGATACCGGAAGTGATGATGAACTATTTTGAGATAGAGCTGCTGTTATCCGGCGAGATATACGGCATTGTACAGAAATTTATGGAGGAATTATACCACAGCGGAAGAATACAGGATTTTTCCTTTATTAAGCTGACGGGGCAGTCCTGCAAGATTGATTTGTTCAAGGATGCGTTAAAAGAGTTCGTTCCGGGGAGAATGATACAGTTTCGGAAAAGGGCGAATATTGATGCGGCAGATTTTGAATTAAAGATGACCTGTGTGGACGGGGCGCTGAAATATCTGCGTGACCGGAAATATGGGCTGGCAGATATTCACCTGAACAATGGAAAAGCTGTGCTCCCCTATCGGATTACCGCTTATACCCATAATGGAAAAGAAGTGGTACTGGTGGATGGTTTTAAAGACTGGGATACGGCGGGAACTATTTCGAGGAATATGGAGGATTTGATTCTTCCGCTGTATTTGAAAAATAAGGACGGGGAGGAACATTGCCGTTTTCAGTATGTATGCAGGCAAGAAGATTTTTCACAGAAAAGCTATGAGGAGATTGAGGCGGTCTACGGTTCACATATCCTGCAAAAAGAGACGGACAGCATTGAGAACGGAGACGTGAAATTTTTTGTATGGGCAGAACAGGAGGAATGGGGATTTCAGATTGTTCCGGTTTACTGTGAAATGGATGAGCTTTATCTGGGAAAAGCAGAATTTTTCAGTTTCGAGAGTGATAACTGGGTGAACAGTTTTTTTGACGGGAAGAAATAGGAGTGTGAAGTTTCATGGAAATCAGGGTTCCGGTGTTTGCGGGCAGGCGTATTTTGAAAAAAGAAAGTTTGTGGGATATCAGGGATTACACCTATGCAGGATGGCAGTTATATTATGCGGATCATACGGATGGCCTGTTAAAGGGCTGTGAGATACAGGCGGAAGATGGTCGGCTTGTCATCGGGAAAGGGATGTTGAAATTTCACGATTTTATCTATTTGCTGATGGAAGAGGAAGAGGTAGCTTATCAGCCCAAAAACAGGTGGCAGGTTTTGAAAGCGGAATTTTCAGAGGATGAGACAAACTTAGACTACAAGGCATACTGTGTCAGATTTTTTCTGGATGAGGAGCTGGAGTTGGGCGAGAACCAGATGGAAATGTGCCGTTTCTATCTGCGGGAAGGTTCGGCACTGCGTGACAGTTATAAGAATTTTGCGGATATGTCAACCGAGTACGATACGGTAAATCTGATCTGTGCTACGGTGGCAGGAATTGGGGAGAAAACGCTGCATCCGTTGGTGGTTAAGCAGTTTGGAGAAGAAATTTGGAATGCGAAAGAGAAGGAGACTTCTGATTTTGCTTTTTCTTATATGATTGCAAGTAGCAAGGGAAAGATAGAGCGTCAGTCTATTATAAGGTATTTGCAGGATAAAGGCAGGAAGGAAAGCGAAAAAAATTTATCTGCATGGGATAACAATATGATTTATGCAGAGATGGAACGAATATTAAGGCACAGAGGCACTGGACATGGAAAGGGCTATGATAGAAAGATGATTTATGTAGAGTGAGGTGGAGACGATGGAAATGGTATATGAGAAGGTAAAACTGTTTAGAAAACAGATGGAAATTTTAATTCCGGAAGGATTTAAGGATATGCCGGATTATGTTGCCAAAAAGAAATATCCATCAAAGCACAGACCGCCGGTCATATTGATGGATAAGAATAATATGGTTAATTTTACATTTCATCTCATGGATATGGCGCTTGCAGAGGGACAGTTAAAAAAGGCGGCAGAGGGATTTGTGAAAAGCATGAAGCAGGTGTATGTAAATGCAAAAATTTCAGGAATTACAATATGGTGAACGGAATGATGGCGGTAAAATAGCATGGCTTGCATATGAAACAATGGCGATTGATGCAGATATTTTTAATATCATGTTTATTACTCCATTAGAAGGAAAACTGCTGTATGGTTCATTTAACTGCATTTTGGGAATGCAGGATGAGTGGGAAGAAATCGCAATGTACTGTATTAGGACGATTACGAAGGTAGAGGAGGAGCAGCAATGAGAGCAGTTCATATTGAGACATCTCCGTTTCAGATTCTATCATTGGTGGAATTTGAAAGCATATTAAAAAAGAATCAGCATGGCTGCGCTAAGATATCCGGTTATATATCTGCGGAAGAAAAAAAATCGGATAATGGCTATGATATCGGAAGAAACATGGGCGCATATCTGGTTTTATGATGAAACCGAAGGGAAAAATATTTTATTTTGCGGCTATATCGAGGATTTGAGAATCCATGCGGAGGCGGACACATTTTTGTTGACGGCACTTTTAAAAACGGGGACAGGTAAGATGGATATGGGAGAGCGTATTGGAGTGTATCAAAATGCATCCACCTCCTACCAGAAAATACTTGAAACCATAGTACAGGGATACACAGATGGAAAGCTCCTTATGGGAACGGAAGCAGGAAACATAGGAAAGATGGTTGTCCAGTATAAGGAGACAGACTGGGAATTTGCAAAGCGTCTGGCAGCTCAAAAAAATACTGTATTAATGGCAAATGAGAAGAGCGCCGGTGTGAAATATACTTTTGGAATTATAGAAGAAGCGGGGCGTGAATTGTTATCCTATGAATCGTATTCCATCGTAAATCTGATTGGGGAATACCAGATAAAGAAGAATTGCGGCATGACGGAAAGTGATGCTGTGGCGTATAAAGTAAAGACTCGGGAAATATTTTATCTGGGAGATGCCGTTTGCTTCCTTGGAAAAAATTATGTTGTTGGAGAAGTGGAGCGGAAATGGGAAGGAAACGAAATATATAACTACTATCTGCTGGAAACCAAGGGAGAATTACGGCAGATGCCGTATGGCAACAAGAAGATTATTGGTGCATCCTTGAAGGGAAACGTGACATCTGTAAAGAAGGATACAGTAAAAGTTGTACTGATGGAGGATGAAACAGGAGGATGGGCAGGACAAGAAATGGTTTGCTTATTCTACAATCTATTCTTCACCGGATGGCACCGGCTGGTATTGTATGCCGGAGAAAGGTGATAGTGTCCGTCTTTATTTCCCAAATGAGAATGAAGCTGAGGCATATGTGAATAGTTCTGTGAATGAACAGTCATCTGACAGTTCGGCACGCAGCAATCCGGATGAGAAGTCTATAAAGAATAAGCAGGGAAAAGAAGTTTTGTTTCAGCCGGACCGGCTGATTCTCACAAATAACAATGGGATGTCGGTCAAGATCATAGACGATGAAGGAATCATAATAGAAAGTGATAAGAGTATCACAATCAGGGCAAAAGAAAATATAGGAATTATCAGCATGGAGCAGGGAGTGGAAATGTCTGCGCCTGAAAAGATTGCATTTCAGCAGGGCAACACCATGTTAGAGCTTGCGGATGATATCAATGTGCAGGGCGGACGTGTAAATATGCAGTAATACAGAGGAACGATAATGGAAAAATTTCTTGATGAACTGATATTAAGTGAGCGTAAAAAGAGGAAAGAAAAGGTTCTTGATAAGCAGATTGATCTGGAAAGAGATCTGCCGGAGCAATATCTTCAAACGGTAGTAATGTCAGACAAAGCGACCAGTATAAAGATTCCGGCTTTTATGAAAGATTTACCGGAAAAATTGGTGGAACAAAAATATGAATTTGACCCAAAGCCGCAGATTATTAAAAGCACACAAAACGGAAGCGTTAATTTTACGTTTTCACTGCTTGATGTATCAGTGGAACCGGGACAGCTTGGAGAAATTTGCCAGGGCTGCAAGCGGGCATGGAGAAGAATTTTACCGGAAATCATTTTTTATGAGGAAGGGGAGGAGGACATTAACGGCATCAGTTCATTGGATGGAATATTCCAATCATGTGGTAGGAGGAAAGCTATATAATTTCCTGTTTTATGCAGCAACCGAGCGGACACTGACAGGAAGTATGAATTGTCCTTATGGAAAGCATGAGGTCTGGGTAAAAATAGCAAAACTTTGTATGAGGACGTTAAGGGGAAAAGGATATGACGGAGAGACAGCAGCAGATCATGGAAATCGGGAAAGGATGATGGAACCCATATTTATGGGACAGCTTCCGGAATTGATGAAGAATTATAAGGATGGGGAAACAGAAATATTGACAGGCCTGGAAGAAAAGCTGCAGGAAGTGTTTCAAAAAGCACAGCAAATGCAAAATGCAGATAGAAAAGGGAAGATTTGCACAATGGGAATCAGTTGTCTGCAAAGTAGTGTATTGACAGGATGTTATGAACTGCGAATTGATTTATACGATAAAGAGTTTTATTTAGCCAAGGCAGAATGCTGTACATATTGGAAACCGGAATTTATTACAAAATATTTGTTAAAGGATGTAGAGTACTTTAAAAATGAGATACGTTTTAAAGTACCGCAAATAAAGTCATATGAGATACAGCAGTTTATAGACGGCTATCTATTAAATTATATGTATTTACTGGTGCAGTTTTTCCAACAGATATTGCCTCAGGTTTTGTCTAAGGCAAAAACGTTGTTTCAGGAAGTGGCTGAGGAGAACATGACCGTAATCTTTGGGGAATATATGGGTAAAGGGATTGTAGTTGTGGGAGAAAAAGAAGAATGAGGTATTATCTGCTGAATTGGGAAGAAACGGGGAATCCGGTGCCAAGGATTCGGAATTGGATGGAGAGACTGGATTATCGAGCAGTTCAAAAAAGAGAATTGGAGAAGTTACCAGAGCGGACGATTTTGTTTTTAGAAGAAAACCCGGATACGTTGTTTTCTGATGTTGTAGAGCTTCCGTTCCTGTTGGTATCAAAAATGTTTTGGGATGTATCAAAAATGTATGATGTGCCGGTCAGAGGAAAAGAAATGGTTTTGCTTGATGGTGCGAATGGCTTTGCAGAAATTTACTATATGCCAGTGTATCCCAGGTATGATTGTCTTTCAAAAGAAACGATTTTTAATAATGATCATTCGATGATTCGGGAATTGATGCTGGATAAAAATAAGATAAAATATGTACCTCCGGTTTTTGAAGTGGCAGAAGTAGAAAAAGACTATCTCATTTGCCGGTTAGATTTTATAGAAAGTATTTTTGCGAAGAGGTGCAAAAGGAATAAAACTAGCAGAGCTTAAGGTGGAATAGGAGGAGCTGAATGTCAAAAGGAGATAATTTTGCGAATGGCGCATTGGTGACACGGGTAGGAAATGCGAAAAAATCGTCAGAAGAGTTAAATGGTATATCAGAAAGTGCACAGGAACAGCATGAGATGGAGCTGCAAGCATTATTTGACCAATTGGAATTGGAGGAGGGCGAAGAGGTGCAGTTCCCGTATTTGGTTCGGGGAGCGGAGCTTTACTGTAATTGCGGGACGCATAAAAGAAGATTAAATTTGCCAATATGCCATGGGGTGTATACAAACGGGAAGCCTATGATGCACGAAGAAGATTGTGAGGTTGGGGATGACAAAAATATTCCATCTTTTGGAATTTGCCAAAGCGAAGAGAATCCGGTGAACAAATCATGGTTTGCCAAAGCAGGGGACAAGATCAAGGATTTTTTTTACCGGAGAGGAGGACACGGATGATGCGGAAAAGATCATCCTAAAGACGGAGGACGGACAGAACGTGAAAGGCTATCCCTGCACGCCCTGCATTGTGGGAACATGGAAGGATGCATATGAGACGGAAAAAATTGTCCGGAATCATACGGACGGAACAGACGAGGGAGACCGGCTGTGTGCGCTGACACAGAGATCCTTCCTGGTCTGTGCCTATGGCGGACTGATCGAGCCGGTGACATCCGGTCAGGAGGAATGACAGGGAGGAATGGTTATGGCACAGGGGGTACAGAAGAAAACAGAATACGCCGGATTACAGTTTCTGGGGGTGTCTGCAGTAAAAAAGCTTCTGGGATTTGAGATACGGGAAGCCCCCGGGGAGCATGCCAGGGGAAAATTCCGTGTGCTCCTGTCAGAAGAAGCGCCGGTTGTCTGTGAAAGGAATGTTCCCGTGCAGCTGCGGGAGGAGGGAAACCGGGCAGAAGCCCTGTTCTGCGGATACCCGCAGAGGACAGAGACCATGACAGAGCACGGCTGGCGGATTGCGGAAATCGAGGCAGTGTCAGGGACAGTGCTTCTGGATATGGAAAAGCGAAGCCGCGTATTCCAGGACAGGAGGCAGACCTACCTCGGAATTGCGGGTGCGGTCACGGCGGAAACGGGGCACAGCGCCTGCATTCTCGCCGGGGACGACCGGGAGACGGGCGGAACACTCATCCAGTACGGGGAGACAGACTGGAAATTCCTCAAGAGAATGGCGTCCCGGATGGGACTGCCCCTGGTGCCGGACACGGGGTATTATTACCCGCGGTTTTACATGGGGCTGCCGGAGGGGGAGAAAAAGGAGCTCGGGAGGTTCTCTCCTGCGGGATCTGCTTTGACGGGCGTTATTATGCGGTCAGCGGGAGATGTACCGTTGATAGAAAGGATTTCATCTGCTATGATGTGGTCACGGGGACAAGGCTGTCGTTAGGTGACAGGGTCACATACGAAGGCAGGGAGCTGACGGTTTCCCGGAAAAAACAGAACTGGTACGAGGGGAGGTTCTGTTTACCTACGCCTTGCGGGAGAGAGCTACACACGGGTTGCACCGGAAGAGAACCCGGATTACACGGGGATGTCGTTCGTGGGGGAAGTGACGGCAGCATGCGGGGAACGCGTGGAGCTGGCATTTGACATGGACAGGGCATCGGCAGGGGGAAACAGCTACGGCTTTGCCCCTGCAACGGGAAACCTGATGTACTGCATGCCGCAGGTGGGGACAAAGGCGGCGCTGTATCTGGGAAGCGGGAACGAGGCGCAGGGCGTGGTGTCAGGCTGCATCCGGACGAACGGCGCTTCGTGCGAGGGAACAGGCAGCCCGGAAAAGAAAGGCTTCTGCTCGGAGCACGGCAAGGGAATGAGCCTGTATCCCCAGAGCATGGGAATGGACGGCGGGGAAGCAGGAAAGCTTACGATGGAGGACGGGAGCGGAACGCTTCTGGGAAGCAGCGGGAGTCTGCTCCTGCTGGCAAAAGAGGGAATCCGCCTGGAGAGCATGACGGGAATCGCCGTGCATGGAGTGTCGGACATCATGGCACTCTGCGGGGCAGGAACATCGAGCCTCTGTGTGAACGGCAGTGTGGACATGATGGGCGCTCTTACGGGACTGGGAGGCAGTACATACAGAAACTATGCGCCGTATGCAGACGCCCCGGAGGAGGGGAAATTTGACTGGGGAGGTTTTACGAGAAACCTTGTCATGGGACTTGCAGTCGGTGCGGCGTGCATCGCAATGAGCCTTCTGCTTCCGGGAATCGGAACCATAGCAGCGGGAGCGCTGATGGGAGCAGGGATCGGTGCAGTTTCCGCAAGTGTGACAGGAGCGGTTGGCGATTACAGCAGCGGGAATGTGCGGAGTGCAGAGGAAGCCATAAGAGATGTGGCGATTGCAGCCATCAGCGGTGCAATCACGGGAGCCATCGGGGTGAAATTTCCGGGGATGAACCGTCTGGTGGAAGGCGGTGTGGATACTACAGTGGCAACTGTGGAGCGCGCCGCATATGCGGCACTGGACGGGGACATGACGCTGGAAGAAAAGCTTGCGTATATCTTTGATCCGGGGCAGATGGCTGTGGATTTTGTGACAGGTGTTTTCATAGGCGAGGCGGTTGACGGGATTGCGAAAAAACTGCCGGGTGGATGGAAGAATAGAGGAGGGAGTGAACTCAATAATCTTGATGCCCAGGGTATCAGTTCAAAGTCGGCAAAAGGCAGTGACACATTTAAGCAAAATGGTAATTTACCGAATGGCGTAAGAACTGAGATTTCCGGTTCCGATTTACGGCATAGCAATGGATTTGAGGGATTTGATGTTATAAATGCTAGTTCAAAGCAAAAAGGAAATTTTGGCGAATTTAAGGCGGATGATAATTTGGTTAATAATCAGGGGCTTAAAGATGCAGGATATGATTTGAAATCTGTAGGGAGAAATGCACCTTCATGTCCAGATGACAAAATAGTAAAGGGTATTGATGGATTGTATGAAAATTTAAATCAGAATTCAAATGTTGAGTATATCATTGATGAGGCGAAGTTTGGTAAGGCGCAACTAGGAAAGACAGATGATGGGAAACAGATGTCAGATGATTGGCTGCTAGGAAGTGTTACTGGAAACAATAGGATTTTAGACGCTGTAGACGGAGATGAGGAATTAGCATATAAAATTATGGAGGCATTGAAAAAGGGGCAGGTAGAAAGGGTGCTAAGTAAAGTAGATGCGGATGGGAATGTAGTTACATATCGATTAGATTCGCAGGGAAATATCATCGGAATCTGGCCATAGAAATTAGTGTAATAGTAGGTAATTGCGAAACAAGTTCGCAATCTTGATTGAAAACAAGGATAGAATCCTGCAATGCAGGATTCTTGGAATGGAAGGTGGCAGTCATTCATTTAGGGCATGACAAAAAGGCTTCATAGTTAGTATGAAGCAGAAAAAATTTATAAAATCTCAATTTTAAGCAATCAAAGGCTTAAGACTTCGAATGTATTGATGTTGATGAATTTTATCAGCAACAATTACTGTAACAAGTTGAGCTATGCCAGCCAAAAGTAAATCGGCATGAAGCGTTTTTTCGTTCTGGGTTTTACGATTAGCTACGCAAAAGCTGTCTTTAAAGTGGTTGATAGATTTTTCAACGTTTACACGGATTTTATATGTTTCTTCCCATTCTGCTGAACCTCGTTCCACTCCGGGATAGCACGAAGATTCTTTTCTGGATAAATGTAAATCATTCTTCCACAGGAAGATGTTGTGCAGGGATTATCACAATGGCATACACGGCGTTTGGTTTTATCTGCTTTATTGTCTTCCCATTTCATTTTCGGGCAGACAAATTTCATTGTAGGAATTTTGCTTTTTAAGTGTGATTTACTACCTTCTCTTTTCATAGGAAGCGAAGGATCATGCGGACAACAGGGAACAACATTTTCGTTAATGGTATAACCATTATCTTCCATAGAAAGTTTTACGCGGAGAGGAATAAATGCTTTTTCAAATCCAATTTCACCGAAAAGGGCTTTGTAGATTTCAATCGTGTCAAAAGCAGCATCACCAAGAAAAGTCTTAGGGGCGATAAGCGGATGTTTCTGAAAGAAATCAATCAGAACAGGAAGCAGGGCCTTTGAATCGGCAAGAGATTTATCCTCATCAGGAGAGTCAGATTTCTTTTCCACAACGATATCCGGATGAGCCTTTAGGAACTCTTTGTTATAGAAAGTGATATCACGGACAATGCCAAGCCCATTGGTTACAATGCCGAACTTATAGGCATAGCAGAAATGTCCATTGATATACATCTGTTGGATTTCCTGATTCGAAGTAGCATGCGTAGGCATGGAACCATAAGCAGCCTTATAAGGATCATAGCTTTTATCAAGGTTGTTTGCCTTTGCAAAAGCTTTTAACTGTTTGATAATACGGTTTGCGTATTTTGGATTATTTTCAGTTACCCAGCTTCAATGCCAGAGGTATCGAAGATAGTCATAGTTGCCAGATGAGGGTCAAGTTTTTGTCAGATCGGTTCGGTCATATCAACCATGTGATCGAACATAGATTGTAAGTCCATCAGGAAATCCTGTTTAAAACGGGTAAATTTTGAGGCATCCGGTACAACATCAAAGCCACAGAAGTCACGCAGTTCCTGAGAGTATTTCAAGAACACAATCAGAAGTGTGTCAGTCGGGATTGAGAAAATACGCTGGAGCAGAAGTGCTTTGAGCATTGGATAAAGCTGGTGCTTACGAGGTCTTCCAGTTGAAGCGTGAAAATGAGTAACAAAAGAAACAGGAACAATTTCATCAAGGTTAATGGTTTCATCAAGAAGTGAAAGGAACTGGTATTTGTCATTGTCGAATTTATTTTGGCAATCATCAAAAATTTCTGCCAAAGTGAGCTGTTTATATGTTATCATGTAGGTATATCTCCTTTAGGTGGATTGGTTGATAGTTTCTCGCAACTCTATTTTACCATAAACCTTGAGGAGATATTTTATTTTAACAACAAAAAAATGCCGTATTTATGCGGCTTGTGGCGTTTCGCAAACGCCTATAGTGTAATAGAAAGAGAAGGAGACGTCAAATGAGAGACACTTTATGTAATGAGGACTATTTAAAAAAGAAAATTATACTTAATGAAAATTATATTAGAAAAAATATTGAGGAAATTGTTGTATTACAAGAGGATATTAAAAATGGAATACAGCGCTATCCAAGGGAAAATAGTGAAATTATTTATGATACGAAATTGATGCTGTTTCAGATGATTTATAGTTCGATTTGTGCAAAATATTCATTGGGTTTATCATGTGACAGCTTTGAAGAAATGTATTTGCTTGGTGTAAAAATGATTTCAGATATCGGCTATAGAAGGATTGGCTATGTTCATATGATTCAGTTTTTTTTCTATAGGAATGTTGCTTGAAATATCAGCGAAAGAGATGCAGAAGCTGATAGAAAAAGCAGACGAAGAAGAACAGGATGATATTTTGTTTGATTTTCTTGTAAATGCATGCGGATGGGAGAGGAATATAAATTCCTCACAGTTTCAAAAAGAAAGCCCGTATAGTAAAACACTGGAAATTATAAAATTGGCAGCAGAAAACCGGGAGGCGGCCAATATTAGATTAAAGAAATATGTGGAAAAAGAGTGGCTAGAGGGACATGCTAGTTATGGGTGGAAGACCGCACATAAAAAAAGTTGGATATGTGGGATTATGGAGTTTTGAGTCAGCTGCATTAGCAAAGATTTTGGCATTAAATGACGAGAAGTTAAAGAGCAGTAGTCATTATCCATATGATTTGGCTCATTATAAATCGAACAAGAGATTTTCTGTAAAAGCGATAGAGACAGTGGAGGAGAATAGGCGTAAAGATGAGACTGGTGAAGGGATTGTATCAAATCGGGAATTGGAATGTATTGTTCCTGCACAATTCCAGAATATGGTAAATACAGCCATTATGGATTATGACAAATTAGAAGATGAAGAGTTTTGGAACAAATATAAGTTGAGTGAAATTTGGTATACATTAGAGATGTATGAGGATGATAAGAAAAAAGCAATACTTTTAGGAACAATTCTTGTTAACTTATTGGTAGATAAAGGATACATTATACAAATTGACTATAAAGAAGATATTGAGGATTATATAGATAATATAAAAAATTTTTGGGGGGAACAGGAGATTAAGTTGGTCCGGTTTGAGTTGGAGAATGACCAAAATTATTATGCAAAGGTTCCTAGGATATCAAATGTCAAGAATATGCACGAAGTACATATTCTTGACGAGAGATAATTGGTGATAAGACAATATTTGAAAAATGAAGTATATAATACATGCTTTGCGCAGCTGGAGCTGGAGAAAGGCGAGGAGATCCAGTTTCCGTACCTAGTGCGGGGAGCAGAGCTGTACTGCAGCTGCGGAACACATAAAAGGAAACTGAATCTGCCAACATGCCATGGGGTGTATACAAACGGGAAGCCTATGATGCACGAAGAAGATTGTGAGGTTGGGGATGACAAAAATATTCCATCTTTTGGAATTTGCCAAAGCGAAGAGAATCCGTTAAATAAATCATGGCTTGCTAAGACTGCAGAAAAAATAAAAAATTTTTTCACAGGAGAGGAGGAAGATGAGGACGCGGATAAAATTATTCTGCAGACAGAAGATGGGCAGAATGTAAAAGGATATCCATGTACACCCTGTATTGTGGGAACATGGAAGGATGTATATGAGTCAGAGAAAATTCTTAGAAATAACGCAGATGCAACAAGTGAAGGAGATAAGCTGTCTGCATTGACACAGAGATCATTTCTTGTTTGTGCCTATGGAGGATTAATAGAACCCATTTCATCAGGTCAGGAAGAATAGGAGAGGTTTATGGCAGAAGGATTACAAAGGAGAATTGAATATTCCGATTTAAAATTTATCAGTTCCTTTGCCATGGAAAAGAT
>ENA-OQAN01000123-OQAN01000123.1-human-gut-metagenome-genome-assembly--contig:-NODE-123-length-40688-cov-5.389586_pt1 | contig 40688 bp, 39 predicted proteins | sample MGYA00242735_ERZ504527 | MGnify/ENA primary metagenome ERZ504527 (study PRJEB26092, sample SAMD00036230) | human gut metagenome | host: Homo sapiens | study: EMG produced TPA metagenomics assembly of... | reverse complement strand
CAATGCAGAAAATGGGCAAAAAAGTAATGGTAGCTCTTCGTGAGCCATCCCTCGGACCGGTATTCGGTGTAAAAGGTGGTGCAGCAGGCGGCGGTTATGCACAGGTAGTTCCGATGGAGGATATAAACCTTCATTTTACCGGTGATTTCCATGCGATCGGTGCGGCAAACAACCTTCTTGCAGCAATGATCGACAACCATATCTTCCAGGGTAATGACCTGAACATTGACCCGAGAAAGATCACATGGAGACGTTGCGTGGACATGAACGACCGTCAGCTTCGTAATGTAGTAGATGGTCTTGGCGGAAGAACAAACGGTATGCCTCGTGAAGACGGATACGACATCACAGTTGCATCTGAGATCATGGCAGTTCTTTGCCTCGCAAGTGACATCAAAGACCTGAAAGAGAGACTTTCCAGAATCATCATCGGATATACCTATGGTAAAGTTTCCGAGCAGAAACCGGTAACAGCTGGTGATCTTCATGCAGAGGGTGCTATGACAGCGCTTCTGAAAGATGCCCTGAAACCAAACCTTGTACAGACACTGGAGCATGTTCCTGCAATCGTACACGGCGGACCATTCGCAAACATCGCTCATGGATGTAACTCTGTAACAGCTACAAAGATGGCTATGAAACTTGCAGATTATGCTATCACAGAGGCTGGATTCGGTGCTGACCTTGGTGCAGAGAAATTCCTTGACATCAAGTGTCGTATGGCAGGCCTTCATCCAAGCGCAGTTGTTATCGTAGCTACTGTTCGTGCACTGAAATATAACGGTGGTGTTCCGAAGGCAGATCTGAACAACGAGAACCTTGAGGCTCTTGAGAAAGGTCTTCCAAACCTTCTGAAACATGTAAGCAATATCAAAAATGTATACAAACTTCCATGTGTAGTTGCTATCAATGCATTCCCGACCGATACCAAGGCAGAGCTTGACCTGGTTGAGGCAAAATGTAAAGAGCTTGGCGTTAACGTTGCACTTTCCGAGGTATGGGCAAAAGGCGGCGAAGGCGGCATGAAGCTTGCTGAGGAAGTAATCCGTCTTGTTGAGGAGCCGAATGACTTCACATATGCTTATGAGCTTGAGGGATCCATCGAGGATAAACTGAATAACATCGTACAGAAAGTTTACGGTGGTAAGAAGTTGTTCTTACAGCAAATGCTCAGAAACAGGCAAAACAGCTGGAAACACTTGGATTTGGCAACTGCCCGATCTGTGTTGCTAAGACACAGTACAGTCTGACTGATGATCAGACAAAACTTGGTGCACCGACAGACTTTGAGGTAACAGTACGTAACCTGAAGATTTCCGCAGGTGCAGGATTCATCGTTGCTCTGACAGGTGAGATCATGACTATGCCAGGTCTCCCGAAAGTTCCGGCAGCAACCAAGATCGATGTAGATGAGACAGGTAAGATCACAGGTCTCTTCTAATCGGAACATAAGATCAAAAACAACCGGAGGGGGCTTTTTATAAAGCCCCCAATGGGCTCTAAAGAGTGCTAAAATAAGAATATAAGGAGGAGAGTCCTATGGGATTTTCTACCAGTACATGTACTGAATTTGTCGAGGTATTAAGCTCCAAGGCACCGGTTCCAGGCGGCGGCGGTGCATCTGCCTTGTAGCTGCTGTTGGTACAGCTCTTGGAAACATGGTTGGAAGCCTTACTGTCGGTAAGAAAAAATATGCAGATGTAGAAGATGAAATGTGGGAGCTGAAAAAGAAATGTGATCAGCTTCAGAAAGATTTCCTTCATCTGATCGAGAGAGATGCGGAAGTTTTTGAGCCTCTTTCCAAGGCTTACGGAATGCCGAGAGAGACAGAAGAAGAGAAGGCTGAGAAGGCTCGAGTAATGGAAGCTGCCTCAAGGAAGCATGCTCTGTTCCTATGGAGATCATGGAGAAATGCTGCGAGGCTATTGAACTTATCGTTGAGTTCGGAGCAAAAGGTTCTAAGCTTGCAATCAGTGATGCTGGTGTAGGTGCTGCATTCTGCAAAGCAGCTCTTAAGGGAGCAAGCCTGAATGTGTACATTAACACAAAATCTATGGCTGACCGTGCGTATGCAGAGGAATTAAACAAAAAAGCAGACGCTATGCTTGAGAAATATACAAAGATCGCAGACGAGACATTTGACAGTGTTCTCGGAAGACTGAAATAGGAGGAACCAGACAAATGGCAAAGCAGTTATTAGGTAAAGAAGTAACAGCGGCTCTCAATGAAAAGATCAAAGCGAACGTTGCAGAGCTTCAGGCAAAAGGTGTAGATCCTACACTTTGCATTATCCGTGTTGGTGAGAATCCAAGCGATATTTCCTATGAGAGAGGTGCTACAAAGCGCTGTGAGACTCTTGGTGTTGCATGTGAGAAAATTCTTCTTCCGGAGGATGTTTCCCAGGATGAGCTTCTTGCAACCATCGATAAAGTAAACAAAGATGACAAGATCCATGGAGTTCTTCTGTTCCGTCCGCTGCCAAAACATCTGGATCAGGCAGTGATCGAGAATGCACTTGCAGCAGAGAAGGATGTTGACTGTATGACAGATCTTTCCATGTCTGGTGTATTTACAGGCAAGAAGATCGGATTCCCGCCATGTACACCGCAGGCATGCATGGAGATCCTTGATCACTATGGAATCGACTGCACAGGCAAAAAAGCGGTTGTTATCGGAAGAAGTCTTGTAGTTGGTAAACCGGCTGCCATGATGCTTGTTAAGAAAAATGCGACAGTAACGATCTGCCATACAAGAACCGTTGATATGCCGTCTGTTGCAAAAGAGGCGGATATCGTCATCGTTGCAGCTGGTCGTGCTGGTGTTGTCGGCGCTGATTATGTCAGAGAGGGACAGACTATTATCGATGTTGGTATCAATGTCAATGCAGAGGGCAAGCTTTGTGGTGATGTTGATTATGCGGCAGTTGAGCCAATCGTTGATGCGATCACACCGGTTCCTGGCGGAGTAGGAAGTGTTACAACTTCTGTTCTTGTAGGTCATGTGGTTGAAGCTGCAATGAGAAAAGCGCAGTAATAACAGTAATAAAGGATTGATCATTTATATATGTACAGATTCCGAATTAGTTTTTGTTTACGGATGATGGTACTTGCAGGCGTTCTGGTGTTCGGAACGCCTGCAGGTGTTTTGGCAGAGGAAGCGGATCATTCTATGGAGGGTCAGATTTCGAAGCCTCAGTCATCTGGAGAGAGTGATACAGAGGGTTTTGTGGATGATTCCACAGATAATACTTATGGATATTATACGATCATGGGGTGTACCACAGTGGATGCGGAGGATATGGTAGTGCAGTATGAGGCGCAGAATGTGGAGTATCCTTCCGGCATCCTGACGGAGGGTGGTGCACCGGATATTGATACGTTTTGCACGATTGTGATAGAGGAAGCGGATGCGGAGGGCGTCCGTGGAGAGGTTGTTTTTGAGCAGGCCATGCTTGAGACCGGATGGCTTCAGTTTGGTGGGGATGCCAGTGCGGGGCAGTTTAATTTTTCGGGGCTGGGAACTACCGGTGGTGGTGTTGCCGGTAATTCTTTTCCTGATGTAAGGACGGGGATCCGGGCGCAGGTGCAGCATCTGAAGGCTTATGCTTCTTCGGAGGAGCCTGAACCAGGCTTGTGTGGATAACCGTTTTCAGTATGTGACCCGGGAGAGTGCACCTTATGTGGAATGGCTTGGGATTCAGGAGAATCCTTACGGCAGCGGTTGGGCCGCCGGGAGAAGTTATGGATATAAGCTTAGGAGTCTTCTGGCGGAGTTGAAGGGGGAGGAGTATACCTGGCCGGAGAGTACGGAGACGGTGGAGAAGTAGTGGTGGTGGCGAACGGGACGGCCCGGAAGGGAGTGCGGTTCTGTCCGCGGCCGGGCTTCGTCGGCGGCTGGATCTAAGGCGCCGGGATTCTGCTAAACCATTTTCCAAAAGCCAGAACTCGCGGCTTTTTGCCGCTCAGACAGCTGGCTTTTGAAAAATAACGCAGAAGTCCCGCCGCCTAAGATCCAGCACACCTCCTGCAGAGTCGTCCGCAGACAGAACCGCACTCCCTTCCGGGCCTGTGCGTTGGTTGGGGTAAGTTGTCTGGCTAAACGATAGGATGTGGATGAGGGACGGAGGCGGCTTTGCCCTGTCCTAGTTGATAAAATAATGGAGATGTAACCTTGAAGATTAAAGATCTAGGTTGCATCTCCATTTTTTATTCAAATCAAATTGAAATATTTTGGGAATTATATAGTGGAATATTTTGAGGTATTTAGTTCAACTCCAGGTTTTCCAGTTCCTGTGAGGGGAGTTTTGGTTCTGAGCTGTCTACGTATTTTTTGAGGGCCTTGGAGGTTTTTGCGAAGCCGGCGTTGGTTCCGGCGCCTCCGATGCAGCCTCCGGGGCAGGCCATTCCTTCGATCATGCAGTTTTTGATCTTGCCGCTTTTGCCAGAGTGAGGACTTTTTTTGCATTCGGCAAGGCTTTCTGCGTGTTCGATGTGGACTGGTACATCGGGATAGTATTCCTTCAGACAGTTTTCGATGGCTCCAGCTACGCCGCCGGCGATGGCGTAGCCTCTTCCTGCTGCGGTTGCGGCCTGGGTTTCTTCCGGGAGCTCTTCGCAGGTGGATGGGGTGATGCTTTTGGCGTCGAACAGGCCCCAGAGTTCCTCGAAGGTGATCACGAAGTCTACATCACTTCTTACGGAATGACGCATGGCTTCCAGTTTCTTGGAGGCGCATGGTCCGATGAAGACTACTTTCGCATGGGGGTGCTCTTTTTTTACGATCCGGGCAGTTGCCACCATCGGGGTCAGCTCCTGGGAGATGTTGTCGATCATAGCCGGGAAGTATTTTTTTGCCATGACTGACCAGGATGGGCAGCAGGAGGTGAGGAGGAACGGAAGGTGGCCGGTTGCTACTTCTTTGGCGTAGTGGTGTGCTTCAGAGATGCAGCCGATGTCTGCGCCCAGTGCTACCTCATAAATGTTTGAGAAGCCCAGCTGTTTGAGAGCGGAGCGGAATTGGCCCGGGGTGACGTCTTCGCCGAACTGATTGATGTAGGCGGGGGCGATTTCTGCAATGATCTCAGTTCCTTCTCGAAGGGCGTGGGACAGCTGGAAGATCTGGGATTTGTCGGAGATAGCTCCGAATGGACAGCTGACCATGCACATGCCGCAGGATACGCATTTATCCTGGTTGATGGAGGCGCGTCCTTGTTCATCGCTCTCGATGGCTTTACACCGCAGGCACGTTCGCAGGGGCGTTCTTTATGGGCGATGGCATCGTAAGGACAGACAGCTTTGCATCTTCCGCAATGGATACATTTGTCCTGGTCGATGAAGGATTTTCCGTTTACCATGGAAATGGCGCCTTTGGGGCAGGTGAGTAAACAGGGATGTGCGACACAGCCGCGGCACATGTTGCTGACTTCGTATTTGTTGGATTCGCATGCGGAACATGCGGAAGGGATCACCTGCATAAGAGGTGGTTCATAATATTTCTCGTCAATGTTGCTGCTTTCACGCCATCGGTAAGGTGGACGGAACGATTTTCCGGGCGGAGGGAAAGTCCCATGGCCAGACGGACACGTTCGCTTGCAACAGCTCTTTCACGATAGATGCTTTCGCGGTATTTCGCGCGTTCCTCTACAATATTGTAGGGAATGGATTCGATATCATGGATCATTGATTCGTCCGTGGATTCAAATCCGATCTTAGCAATTTCGGTAAAATCTTTCGCCGGATCTGTTTTACTGGTGTGTCAAGATTTCGCATAGATGTTCTCCTTTACAAATAAATTAATTAAATGTTTTCCACGCACTTTTATCCATCTTAAAGTAATTGAGAAATAAAATCAATAACCGGCTTTAATGTTTTTGGGCAGAAACAAAGAGCAGATTTGTATCTTTATTATCAAGCTGTTAAAAATTGAACATATTTTATGGAAAATAGATACAAAATCAGTAAGCCACTGTAAACATTTCGATATATTCTGAAAAAAGCAAAAAAACTGCTTGTGAAAAATGACCATATAAGTTATAATTAAAAGGCATGAAATAGTGCAAAATAATGGTTTGCATAAATGCGCGGCACTGACAGAGTGTTAAAGCATTAACCTGTAGTGGAACAGGTTGATCAAGTGGAAAATCTATGAGAAACAAGGAGGGAACCGAATGTTAGACCAGACGTATTACAGAAAAACGGACGAGATCATCGAGCACTACGGCCGGAAAGCTGCATCACTGATTCCGATCATGCAGGATATTCAGGCTGAGTACCGTTATCTTCCGGGAGAGCTTCTTACTTATGTTGCGGAACAGATTGGTGTAAAAGAAGCGAAGGCGTATAGTGTAGCTACTTTCTATGAAAACTTTTCCTTTGAGCCGAAGGGCAAGTACATCATCAAGGTATGTGACGGTACTGCCTGTCATGTACGTAAGTCCATGCCTGTTAAGGAAGCCATGCTGAAAGAGCTTGGACTGACTCATAAGAAACATACAACGGATGATATGATGTTTACAGTTGAGACTGTTTCATGCCTTGGTGCCTGCGGACTTGCACCGACACTGACTGTAAATGATGAAGTTCACCCGAAAATGACTCCTGAGAAGGCTGTTGAGCTTTTAAATGAATTGAGAGGTGAGAGCGTATGAGTATAACCAGTATGGAAGATCTGAAAAACAAACAGGCTGAGGTTAAGAAGAATCTTGATGGCTATACCTGCCGTGTTCTCGTCTGTTCCGGTACCGGATGTATCGCTTCCGGTGCTCAGAAGATTTATGAAGAAATGTCAAGACTCTGTGAGGGAATCGAGGGTGTTGCGGTTGAGATGCAGAAGGATGTTCCTCATGTAGGAATCGTTAAGACTGGATGCCAGGGCTTATGTGAACTTGGTCCTCTTATGAGAATTGAGCCCTATGATTATCAGTATGTACATGTTCAGGTAGACGACTGTCGCGAGATCGTAGAGAAGACCGTGATCTGCGGACTGCCTGTTGAGCGTCTGTTTTATCGTCATAATGATGAGCCTGTCCACATCCCAGTGACATTCCGTTCCTGAACCAGCAGACAAGGATCGTTCTTGAGAACTGTGGCAAGATCGATGCAGAGTCCATTGATGAATATATTTCCGTAGGCGGCTTTTCCGCAATGGCGAAGGCGTTCTTTGAAATGACCCCACAGGGTGTTATCGACGAGATCACGAAGTCCGGTCTCCGTGGCCGTGGCGGTGCAGGCTTCCCGGCAGGCAAGAAATGGTCACAGGTTGCACGCCAGCCGGAAAAAGTCCGTTATGTAGTATGTAACGGTGATGAGGGTGACCCGGGAGCATTTATGGATGGTTCCGTAATGGAAGGTGATCCTTACCGTCTGATCGAGGGTATGATGCTTGCAGCTTACGCAGTAAGAGCACAGCATGGTTATATTTATGTACGTGCGGAGTATCCTCAGTCTGTAGCACGACTGAAACACGCTATCGCAGTTCTGGAAGAAGTGGGACTGTTAGGTGATGACATCCTTGGAACAGGATTCTCCTTCCATATGCATATCAACCGTGGTGCAGGTGCTTTCGTATGTGGTGAAGGTTCTGCCCTGACTGCATCTATCGAAGGAAGCAGAGGTATGCCCCGTGTAAAACCGCCCCGTACAGTTGAACAGGGATTATGGGCGAAACCTACTGTTCTGAATAACGTAGAAACTTATGCAAATATTCCGGAGATTATTCTCAAAGGTGCAGATTGGTACAGAAGTATCGGTACAGAGGGATCACCTGGAACAAAAACCTTCTCACTGACAGGTTCTATTGAGAATACAGGTCTGATCGAGGTCCCGATGGGAACAACCTTAAGAGAAATCATTTTTGATATCGGCGGAGGACTGAAATCCGGTGCTGCGTTTAAGGCTGTTCAGATCGGTGGACCATCCGGTGGATGTCTGACAGAAGAACATTTGGATGTACCTCTTGATTTCGACTCTGTTAAGAAATATGGTGCGATCGTTGGTTCCGGTGGTCTGGTAGTTATGGATGAACATACCTGTATGGTAGAGGTTGCACGTTTCTTTATGGGCTTCACCCAGAGAGAATCCTGCGGTAAATGTGGTCCCTGCCGTATTGGCACCAAGCGTATGCTTGAAATCCTTGAGAGGATCGTAGACGGAAAGGGTGAAGTAGAGGATCTGGATAAACTGGAGCATCTTGGAAACTTTATCAAGGACCGTTCACTCTGCGGACTTGGAAAGAGTGCACCGCTTCCTGTACTTTCCACATTAAGAAACTTCAGAGATGAATATGTAGAGCATATTGTTGATAAAAAGTGCGCGGCTCATGTATGTAAGGCAATGCGTTCTTATGTGATCGATCCTGAGAAATGTAAAGGATGTACCAAGTGTGCGAGAAACTGTCCGGTTGGTGCGATCACAGGCAATAAGAAAGAGCCTCACAGCATTGATACCTCCAAGTGTATTAAGTGCGGAACATGTCTGGAAAATTGTGTATTCGGCGCAATTTCTGTGAATTAAGGAGGGTGAAAAGATGATTCATTTGACAATAGATGGAATTCCTGTAGAAGTGGAAAAAGGTACGACCATTCTGCAGGCTGCCAGACAGATCGGAGTGGAGATTCCTACACTCTGCTATCTGGAAGATGTATTGCCGGATGGTTCCTGTCGTTTGTGCGTGGTAGAAGTAACAAACAATGGAAGAACCAAATTTGATACGGCATGTACACTTCGCTGCTCAGAGGGTGATGAAGTACAGACAATGTCAGAGAAAGTAGTTGCATATCGTAAAGATACCCTTGACCTCCTTCTTTCTGACCATCGTGTACACTGCTTCTCCTGTGAGGCAAACGGTGACTGTAAATTACAGGACTACTGTTTTGAATATGGTGTGACTGAGACAAGCTATCCCGGTGAAATGAAGGATATGCCGATAGATGATACCAATAAATTCTTTACCTATGATCCAAGCTTGTGTATTCTCTGCCATCGCTGCGTGAATACATGTAAGGAGATTGTGGGAAGAGGTGCCATCGACACTATGGATCGTGGTTTCCAGTCAGTGATTGGTGCACATTACAAACATAAATGGAACGAAGGTATCTGTGAATCCTGTGGTAACTGTGTACAGGCCTGTCCGACAGGTGCACTGACCATGAAGCGCAGAAAGAAATATCGTCCGTACCAGATTGACAAGAAGATCCTGACTACCTGTCCACACTGTGCAACAGGCTGCCAGTATTATCTCCTTGTAAAAGACGGAAAGATCGTAGATACAGAAGCTGTAAACGGACCGTCCAACAAAGGGCTGCTCTGTGTTAAGGGACGCAGCGGATGTTTCGATTTCGTACAGTCACCGGAGCGTATTAAATATCCGCTGATCAAGAATAAAGAGACAGGTGAATTCGAACGTGCAACATGGGATGAGGCCCTGGATCTTGTTGCTTCCAAATTTATGGAGATCAAGAAACAGTACGGCTCTGATTCTCTTGCAGGCTTTGCATGTTCCAGATCACCGAATGAAGATATTTACATGGTACAGAAGATGGTTCGCTGCTGCTTCGGCACCAACAATACAGACAACTGTGCACGTGTATGTCATTCTGCATCTGTATCAGGTCTTGCGATGACTCTTGGCTCAGGTGCCATGACAAATCCAATTGAGGATATCACAAAGAATGCAGATCTGATCATGCTGGTTGGTTCCAACCCTGAGGAAGCACATCCTGTAGTCGGCATGCAGATCCGTCAGGCTATCAAGAGAGGCTGTAAACTGATCGTAGTTGATCCTCGTGATATTGGTCTGGCTAAGAAAGCAGATATCCATCTGAAACTGAAACCTGGTACAAATGTTGCTTTTGCAAACGGCATCATGAATGTGATCCTTTCTGAAGGTCTTCAGGATGACAAGTTCATTGCAGAGCGTACCGAAGGTTTTGAAGAATTAAAGGAAATCGTAAAAGATTACACACCTGAGAAGGTAGCTGAAATCTGCCACATTGACGCAGACGATCTGAGAAAAGCAGCGATCATGTATGCAAAAGCAGACCGCGCTCCAATCATCTACTGCCTTGGTGTAACCGAACATTCCACAGGTACAGAGGGCGTTATGTCCATGTCCAATATGGCAATGATGGTTGGCAAGCTTGGACGTGAAGGCTGTGGTGTTAACCCGCTTCGTGGACAGAATAACGTACAGGGTGCCTGCGATATGGCGCTCAGCCGAATGTATATCCCGGATATCAGAAGGTTACTGATCCTGCAGTTCGTGAGAAATTCGAGAAAGCATGGGGTGTAAAACTTGATCCGAATATCGGAACTCATGCAACTGATGTATTCCCGAAAGCAATCACAGGCGAGATCAAAGGTCTGTATATCTATGGTGAGGACCCGGTAGTTACTGATCCGGATACCACACACATTATCAAAGCATTAAAGAGTCTTGATTTCTTTGTACTTCAGGAACTTTTCATGACAGAGACAGCTCAGTATGCAGATGTTATCCTTCCTGGTGTAAGCTATGCAGAGAAAGAGGGTACATTTACCAATACAGAGCGTCGCGTACAGAGAGTACGCAAGGCTGTCACAGTACCTGGAGAGATGAGACTGGATACAGATATTATTATTGATCTGATGAACCGCATGGGATATCCGCAGCCACATCTGACTTCTGCTCAGATCATGGATGAGATCGCATCCCTGACACCGAGCTTCGCAGGTATCAGCATGAACGTCTTGACAGTGAAGAAGTTCATGGACAGGGACTTCAGTGGCCATGTACCTCCAAGGATCATCCGGGAACACCGATCATGCATGTTGGTAAATTCTCCCGCGGTCTTGGCTGGTTCTACCCTGCAAAATATGTGCCGTCAGCAGAGCTTCCGGATGAGGAATATCCGATCATCCTTATGACAGGACGTATTCTGTATCATTACACAACAAGAGCCATGACAGGAAAGACACCTGAGCTTATGGAGATCGAAGGTAAGTCATTTATCGAAATGAACATCGTAGATGCCGATAAGCTGGGTATCAAAAACGGTGATAAAGTCAGAGTTTCTTCCAGACGAGGATCCATTGAATCTACCGCTCGTGTAGGTACAAAGACCTCACCGGGTGAGAGCTGGATGCCATTCCACTTCCCGGATGGAAATGCAAACTGGCTGACCAACGCCGCACTTGACAAATACGCAAGAATTCCTGAATATAAGGTATGCGCAATTAAGATTGAGAAAGCATAAAACAATATCGGAGACAAAGTTCCGGATCTGATATCGTAAATATTATATGGGGCTGTCGCACATGGATCTGCTGTCCTTGCGGCAGCTCCATATTCCTTTATGGAAAGGCAAAAATAATCATTCGGCAGTACATCATTCTGTGAAAGTACGGAACGGTTACAGATAATTTTTTGTGAAAAATATAGTGTTACATAATAAGGAGTACGAGGCATGCAGAGATTTCAGTCAATCCTTCAGTTTAAAAAAGTCAGTTGTAAAAATTGTTACAAATGTGTCCGGAACTGCCCGGTCAAGGCGATACGTGTTCATGATCATCAGCCAGGATCATAGAAAGTCAGTGTATTTACTGTGAGAAGTGTATCCTTGTCTGCCCGCAGGATGCCAAGGAAGAGCAGAATATGATTCCTGCAATCTGCAATGCAATGGAGAATAAGACGCAGGTTATAGCCTCTCTTCATCCGGCATATCTGGCACGTTTTGGGGTAACCGGTATCAATGGAATAAGGGAAGCGATGAAGAAGCTGGGATTTGCAGATGCAGCGGATGCAGCAGAAGGTGCAAGCCTGATGATTTCGCAGTACAGAGCACTTTTTGCGGAACAGAAAGAACCGGGAATAATGATCTCTTCTGCCTGCCTGTAATCGTACAGCTTGTCAAGAAACACTATCCGCATCTTCTGGGAAATCTGGTACAGTCTGCCTCTATGATGCAGTTTCATGCCAGTTATCTGAAAAAAAATATCCGAAGGCAGAGATTGTCTATGTAAGTCCCTGTATTTCAGCTATGTCAGAGTTGAGAGACTCAGGAAATGAAGTGGATTATGTGATCACATTGGAAGAGCTGGTGCAATGGATGAAAAAAGAAGGGATTTCCATAACTGAGAAAGAACCTGAGCAGATTGCCTACCGTTCCAGAGAAATCGCCATTGCGGATGGTTTAACAGACCTGCTTGGGGCTGTAAAGGGAATCCGCAGGCTTTCTGTAAGTGGGATGGAGCAGTGCAGGGAGGTTCTGGAAGAACTTCATCCGGAGGATTTTGAAAATTGCTTTCTTGAGATGTATGCATGCAGCGGCGGCTGTGTGGCAGGTCCTTCTTTCCAGATGAAGAAGGGACATTATCTGGCAGATGTTCTGGCAGTGAAGAATGCAGCCTTTGGAAAAGATTTTCACAGAGAGCAGGGAGACTATGAACTTCCGGGATTTGAGCTGAGAAAGAATTTCGGTTACTGTTCTGCACAGGAACAGGAAGAGGTCTCAGAGGAAGAAATCAGGGATGCTCTGGCGGAAATGGGAAAATTTTCTCCAAAGGATGAATTAAACTGCGGTGCCTGCGGGTACAACACATGCAGGGAAAAGGCAATTGCCATTATCCAGAATAAAGCTGAGGTTGCCATGTGCATTCCATATATGCGGGCAAAACAGGAAAGTTACTCCAATAAAGTCTTTAATGCCATGCCCGGACTTCTGGTAACTGTGGATTATAATCTGAAGATTATTCAGATGAATGAGGCGGCGTCCAAATTGTTCAATATGCCGAAAAAGCGGCGCCTGATCGGGAAACCGGTATCGGAGATCATGGATGATTACAGTCTGGCGAGTATACTGGCTTTTGAACGGAATCTGATGCAGGATGAGATTTATCTGGAGGATCAGAAATGTTATCTAGATCGCGTAATGACGAATGATAAAGAAAATAAAATGATTCTCTGCATTATGAAGGATATTACAAAGGAGCGGAAGCATAAAGATCAGATTCATAATGCCCAGATTGAAGCTGCGCGTATGGCAGATAAGCTGGTAGAAGAACAGCTGAAGATCGTGCAGCAGATCGCCGGACTTCTTGGAGAAACTGCTGCAGACACCAAAGTGGCAGTAGAAAAACTGAAAAATACCATACTTCTGGAGAGTGAAGAAGAGAATGAAAAGAAATAAGCATCATGGACTGAATGTGGAATTTGACGGCTTATGCATGGATTTTGGTCATGTGAGCCTGAATAAAAAGAAAGAATTTCTCTGTGGGGACTGCTATAAGATTGAAGAAAATGATAAAGACCATGTTCTGGTGCTTTCTGACGGACTTGGGAGCGGAGTAAAGGCGAATATCCTTTCCACGTTGACTGCGACCATGCTCAGTACTATGATCATTAATCAGGTGGAACTGGATGAGGCAGTGCGTGCAGTGGCGAAAACGCTTCCTGTGTGCAGTGTGAGAAATCTGGCATATGCCACTTTTACAGTGCTGAATTTTCAGGGGAAACAGGTAAGTCTTTATCAGTTTGATAATCCGGATGCAATTCTGATCCGGGATGGCAAGCTCTTTGATTATCCGGTGGAGACAAGTATGATCGAAGAAAAGGAAATCCATAAAAGCTGTTTTGAACTGAAAGATGAGGATATGCTGATCGTTATGTCCGACGGTGTCACCAATGCAGGAATGGGAAAAACTACCAACGGCGGTTGGGGAAGAGATGATGTAATGGCTTTCTGCAGGGCAAAGTACCATAAAGGGATGAGCGCACAGGAGATGGCAGGCTATCTGGCAGAGGCCAGCTGGATCTGAATCTGAATGAAACGGATGATGATATTACAGCCATTGTCCTGCGGATGCGGCATAAACAGGTGGTAAACCTTATGATCGGCCCGCCAAGTAAGGAGGAGCATGATGAGCGATATCTGAAGTCCTTTTTCGATTCAGAGGGATATCATGTAATCTGCGGCGGAACTACTGCACAGTGTGCTGCCAGATATCTGGATAAAGAGCTGATCTCTCTTAGTGAAACTGCCTGCGGAGACGTTCCTGCCTATTATAAGCTGGAAGGTACAGAGCTGGTGACAGAGGGATTTCTTACGATTGAGCATTTGCTTGAATATTGTGAAGAATGGATGGAGGACAGGCTGTCCTTTAACAGGCTGAAACGAAAAAAAGATGCGGCAGCATTGCTTGGTGTGATGCTGTTTGAGCAGGCAACGGATATTAATTTCTACTTCGGTGGTGCTATCAATAAGAGTAACGTGGAACTGGGAATCACAGAAAAAAGGAAAGAACAGGCAGCAGAAGAACTTGTGGAGCATCTGCAGAATGCAGGAAAGAATGTGAATATTGCATTCTGGGCGATCTGAGAAAGCAGGAAAAACAGCAGTACATGGTTTTATAAAGAGATATCAGGGTTACTGTTCACTGGTAATATCCCGCGAGGTGTTTTTTTGTGAGCGAAGGTCACAGAAAACCCGAGACATACCGCGCGATTATGCGATTAGCATAAATTCTGTGCATCGCGAAGCGTGTTGCTGTGAACGGAGTGAACAGTAACACATCAGGAAGGATGAGGCAGAAAATGGCGAAGATATTATGTGTATGCATCAGTAAGGAACGCAAGACCTGCTCGCAGAACATTCATGAATGCGAAGCTGATCTGCAGGGACTTGTGGGAGATGTGCATTATGGAATGGGCGGAAGAAAGCAGGTCAGTCTTCTTCCTTATGAGAAGGTAAAAGAATATTTCGAACAGTCCGAAGAAGAATTCAGATATGGCCGGTTTGGAGAAAATCTCCTTGTGGAAGGGATTGACTGGAACAGTATTGCGGAGGGGAACAGATTTCGTTGTGGAGATGTACTTCTGGAAGCAGTCAGGATCGGTGCTGGCGGTCCTGCATCAGATGCTTATAAGGGAGAAAAGGTATGCACGCCCATGGAACCCTGGTTTGTATTCTGTCAGATTCTGGAGGCAGGGAGGCTGAGAGAAGGAGAAATCATTCTCCAACAGAGATGAAAAATATGTAATTCTTCAGCAGTGGGCTGAATATTATGATGTTATAGCAATTTCCAAAATACTGAAGACAATCTGGTTTATAAAAAATAAGGCTCTAATGGAGTATCTTAGTGATATTATTCTCTGAAATTGCTATAGAGTTCAAAAGGTAAAACTAATATATCCGTCAATTGACCCGGTGGTTATAAAGGTATTGAAAAGACTATAAAAAATGTAATATACAAGAGGAGGAATTAGTGCGTGGAGGGAATCAGTGTAGAACAGGCAGTGGAACAGATTCTGCAGCATACGCCTGTAATAAACGAGACAGAAGAAACAGAACTGAATAAAGCAGGGGGAAGAATCCTGGCGCAGGATATGGTGGCAGGGTTTGACAATCCTCCTTTTGACCGCTCTCCGGTAGATGGCTATGCGTGTAAGGCAGAGGACCTTGCAGGTGCCGCTAAAGAGCATCCGGTGAGGCTGAAAGTCATGGAAGAGATTGATGCAGGACAGTATTCGGAAAGAGAAATCCAGCAGGGACAGGCAGTGCGCATTATGACAGGTGCTGCAATACCCAATGGCTGCAATTGCTGTATTTATCAGGAGGATACCGATTATGGCGAAGATACGGTAGAAGTTTACAGCGAACAGAAGCGATGGAGTAATTATTGCTTCGCAGGAGAGGATTTTAAAAAGGGAACTACACTTCTGAAAAAAGGAACACATATCGGATATGTGGAGGCAGCAATTCTGGCCGGAATGGGAGTGGCGAAAGTGCCGGTTTACCGTCAGCCGAGAATCGTGCTTCTGACTACAGGAGATGAGGTGGTAGAACCGGGAATTCCATTGCCGGAAGGAAAAATTTACAACAGCAATATGACAATGCTGTCTGCCAGACTGCGTGAACTGGGAATCGAATCTTTCCATATGGAAGCAGTCAAAGATGATCCGACGGTTATGTCTGAGAAATTAAAAGAAGCAGCAAAAGCGGCAGATATGATCATCACTACGGGAGGTGTATCTGTAGGCAAGAAGGACATTATGCATGAGTCCCTGAGACTGATGGGGCAGAGCGGATTTTCTGGAGGGTAAAGATGAAACCAGGAATGCCTACACTGTTTTCTGCATATAAAAAAACTTCCGATATAACTGCAACAGATCATTGCGCTTCAGAAAGAGAGATTCCGATCATCAGTCTCTCCGGAAATCCTTTTGGTGTTGCAGTCAGCATAGAACTTTTGATTCGTCCTGCACTGGAAAAAATGATGCAGGATCCATCAATCGGTCTGAAAGAAGTAAATGGCATTATGGCTGATAACTTTGAAAAAGGAATCAAGGGCCGCCGCTTTATCCGGGCATATCTGGAAAATGGAAAATTTCATCTTCCCAATGGTCTTCACTCTAACGGAGTCCTCAGTTCCATGGCCGGCTGCAATTGCCTGATTGATACAAAAACCATGGAAAATCAGGAAAGCAGAAGCCTGAACGCAGGGGATAAAGTGGGCGCGATTTTGCTTTGAGAGGAGCAGCAAACAGGTGGAAAGAAAAAGAATATTTGCAATCAGCGGTGTAAAGAATTCAGGGAAAACAACTCTGATCTGCAGGCTTTTGGAGATTTTTAAAGACAAGGGCCTTAAAGTGGCGGTGCTGAAGCATGACGGACATGATTTCGTGCCGGACGTACCGGGAACGGATACATACTGTCAGCTTCAGTCCGGAGCTACGGCACAGCAGTTTTTTCAGCAGGCAAATATATGCTGGTAAAACAGCAGCCGCAGATTTCCGAAAAAGAGCTGGCAGAATTTTTTCCGGAGGCAGATCTGATCTTACTGGAAGGATTTAAATACAGTACTTATCCGAAAATTGAAATTATCCGTAAGGGAAATTCGGCAGAAAGTGTCTGCAATCCAAAGAAACTGATGGCGATCGCCACAAACCTGGATGCAGAGGAAAGAGATGCACTGTCTGTACTGGAAAATGTTCCATTCTTTGAACTGGACAATGCAGAGTGTATTGCAGAATTTATTCTGTCGGATTATTTCCGGTAAAGAGTTTCATACGGTCACGTCGCGCGGCACAGATAAGGGTAAGGTGGTATTCTTTGGCCATGGCAACTGCCTCGGCGGAAGGGGATGCCTTGCTTGCCAGAACCGGTATTCCGGCGCGGATTGCCTTGATCGCCATATCTGTAGGGATACGTCCACTGGAATAAACCACGCATTTCTTCAGGTCAATATTATGGCGCAGGGCATAACCGATGGCCTTATCCAGAGCATTATGACGTCCGATATCTTCGCACTGAAAGAGCAGTTCTCCGTCACAGGCAAGAAAACAGCTGTGAGTTGCCCAGGTCTGGCTGTGAAGCGGGGTACCATTGGCGAAACAGTCTGCAAGATCAAAGATCCACTGTTTTTTCCATGGGACAGGTGTAACTGGCGTCATTGGCTGATCTGTGATAAAATAATCATTAAGAACACGATTTCCGGTGCAGCAGGTCGGAGTAGGAGCTACATAATCTTCATTTTCCTCATGAGACTGCCCGGATTTATTTTTACTCAGGATCACGCGGGCACGTTTGCCGAATTCACAGATGTAGATCTGGTCAACGTCATCAGCAGAAGAGATGATTCCTTCAGTAAAAAGACGCCCCAGAACCAGTTCAGCCAGATGTTGTGGGATACAGACCAGTTTCATGGTCAGACGTTCATTTACATATACATCCATCATGTGTTCCACAAGGATTGGTTCCGTTTCTTCATGAGTTTCTCCGTCACGACCCAGAAACTCATAGGTAACATTCTCGAGCAGATTCAGGTTGTGGTATTGTTCGTTGATTTTCATAGGACAGTTCCTTTCGTCCGGTAAGGATTTTAATAATCTTGATACATTAAGTATAGACTGCGGAGTATGGAGTGTCAAACGATTATGAGAGAAAATATTGCCTGTGATTTTGACGGCGAATAACAGAAGAAAAGGTTACAAAGGTTGCGGTTCACCCGTATCCGGTAACAGAAAAATCAATTATTAGAAAGTAAAAGGCAGGTAGAGCCGATGATAGACAAATATGGAAGAGAAATAGATTATTTAAGGATTTCCCTGACAGACAGATGTAATCTGAGATGCATTTACTGTATGCCGGAAGAAGGCGTAAAATCCCTTTCTCATGCAGAAATCCTCACATACGATGAGATTCTCCGCATCTGCAGGTGCGCAGCAGATCTGGGAATCCGTAAGATTAAACTGACAGGCGGTGAGCCTCTTGTTCGTAAGGGCTGTGCAAGTCTTGCAAAACAGATCAAGGCGATCCCGGGAATTGAGAAAGTGACATTAACAACAAATGGAATCCTGCTCGCCGAGCAGCTGGATGCATTACTGGATGCAGGAATTGACGCCATTAATATCAGTCTGGATACTTTGGATCCGGAACTGTTCAAAAAAGTAGCGAGACGTGACGGACTGGAAAAGGTATTTGAGGGAATCAAAGCAGCACTTGCACATCCGGGACTTTCCCTGAAGATCAACAGCGTTCCGGTGATCAAGGAAAAAGAAAACTTCATCGGGATTGCAGGACTGGCGCAGAAATATCCAATCCATGTGCGTTTTATCGAGATGATGCCAATCGGATTCGGAAAACAGTTCCCATTCCAGGATGAAGAATCTATCAAAGCAGTACTGGAAGAAGCCTACGGTCCGATGCATGCAGTCAATGAACGCTACGGAAACGGCCCATGCCATTACTATGAAATCGCAGGATTTAAGGGAAAAATCGGATTTATCAGTGCCATGACTCACAAATTCTGCAGTCAGTGCAACCGAGTACGTCTTACATCCGAAGGATTCATGAAAGGATGCCTCCAGTATCAGAAAGGTACAGACCTGCGGGGGCTTATGCGCGGCGGATGCATGGATTCGGAACTGAAAGAAGCAATTTATCAGGTAGTCTGGAATAAACCGGTGAGCCATAATTTTTATCAAACGAAGACAGAACAGGATGAAATCAGAGGAATGTCACAGATTGGCGGGTGAGATATGTAAATAAGAAAGACACTTTTCTTCTAACATTTTGAAATTGCAGCATCTTGCGGCAAGGGAAGAATCTGGTTTGGCAATACACTTCTGATATAATTTCATGGCTTTGTTTTGCAAAGTATTCTGAATATTGTCAATCAGAAATTTTTCTTTTTGGAGCAGATAAATATAATCGGTTTTTTCTTTGTCACTTTTAAAAGAACGGAAACAATCAATCTGATTATATTTTAATTGCGTAAGACAATTGTCTGGAACGGGAATCATGTTATTGATATTTAATACTGCATAAAGATATCTGGTAGATTCATCCTGAAGTTTGTGGAAATCCAGACTGTTTGACATTTTCTGATGTTTGGGTTTGGCGGAAGAGATAGGAACATAGTAATGAAAATTTCCAATTGTAAGAAGAGTTCCTACATGAAGTTTTAAACGTTCCCCATATTCCACATATCCAACGTGGGAATCAAATTGTGTTAGGTAATTTATATATTTTTTATCAACAATATACCAATTCATAAAACCTCCTGAAAGTAAAAAGTGGGTGGATTACTCCACCCATTACTGTTAATCGATTGTTTTAATTGGACAACCTAACCGCTTTTAAACGAGTGTTTTGGCTGGACACTCTAACCGCTATACAGACATTTCTGTCTGTGATTTTATTATATGTAATATGAAGAAAAAAATCAATACTTTTATTGATGATTTATATAAACAAAAAGGAAAACTGATAATGAGAAAGAAAGAAATTTCTATGATTATTCTTGCTGGCGGTGCCAGCAGCCGCATGGGACGGGACAAATCAGATCTGACGATAGATGGGAAGACATTTCTTGAGATGCAGATAGAAAAGGGGGAAAAGCTTGGAATCAGTGATATTCTTCTGTCTGGCTATCATGGTGAAAATAAATATAAATATCCCATTATACCAGACCGCTTCCCGGGAAAAGGTCCGTTGGGAGGGCTGGAAGCCTGTTTTCGTAAAGCAAAGAATCCATATTGCCTGGTACTTGGTGTAGATGTTCCTCTGGTTCCGGCAGAGGAATTGGCTGCACTGATTCGCCAATCTCTGCATTCAGATGCAAAAGCAGTGATACTGAGCCACGGCGGGCATGAGGAACCTCTTATGGGAGTATACTGTACAGACCTGGCAGATGCCATGCTTGAAGAAATCACAGAGCGGAAAGGCGCAGTCTTTGCTTTTCTGCGGAAAAATGGATACGAATGCTACGAAAGCCAGGTCGCGGACTGGTATTTTTCCAATATTAATGATCCGGAAACATATAAAGAAATACCGGGAAATCATTTCATAGAGAAATATGTCTGAATATGAGATTGGCAGGAGGTTTGTCGATATTTTCAAAAATTAGTAGAAAATATTATATTAAGAAGCGAAGGAACCTTGCAGGTATGCAGGTTCCTTCGTCTTTTAACCGAATCAAGTAAGTCTCCTGCGGAGGTTACGAAAAGCAATAAGTAGTAGGGGAATATATTACGGAGCAGTTGTTGGATTATGAACAAATAGCGAAGCGGAATGCGATATCCACTGTAATGTACTATGAAAAAGTGTTATAAAACACTTGAATATGGGTGCAATGCATGATATATTATAAGAACAAACGTTCGAATAAGGAGTGATTGTATGGGTGGAAAAGCAAAAATAGAGAAAACATTTTTGAAAGTGCATTGTCCCTGCTGTGGAAATGGAAGACTGTTTGATATTGGTCTTGAAGCAAAGGGAACAGTGAGGATTAAATGTCCGGTATGCAGAAATCCTGTTGAAATTCAATTGGAAAACTGTGATGAGAGTCGACAGAAACGTTTGACTGCTTATTACAGGAATATCTGACAAAATGAATTGTTGATGTATTTTCAACATTAAAGAATAAGGAGGCTAATAAGAAAAACAAATTATATATAGAACGAGTGAGCAGTCAAAAACAATAATATATTTTCTTGTTTTTAGATTCAAAGCCGTGAAAATATACTCTGAAAAGAGATTATATTTTTGCGGCTTTTTTGTATGGGCCCGGGAGGTGTTGTATCATGTATAAGAAAGTAGACTCCAAATTATTACAGATTGGAAATAATGTAAGAGAGTATAGAAAACAAAAACATTATAATCAGGAAAAATTGGCAGAATTATTAGATGTGTCTGTTGCTACGGTATCCAGGATCGAAAATGGCAGTTCTGCGATGGATATTTTGATTCTTATGAATATTTCAAAGATATTAGAACAGCCAATTGATAATATTATAAGTTTGGAAAAAGACTAAATGTCCGGAATTATTTCAAAGATTTATTATAATGTGGAAAATTTACATATTTGCTATGGAAAATAGAACAAATGTTCGATAAAATCATAACTGTAAACGAGCTCGAAATATTTCAGCACTGCAGGCTGGAAAAGAAAATGAAAGTGAGGACAGTAAATATGAATCGAAAAGAACTTATAGAGAAACGAAGTATCAATACAAAAGTATTTGAAAATCAGGACCATTCCTGTACAGCAGAGATTTATCTTGCTCCTGTACATTATAAGGATACAGATGGAACCTGGAAGGAAATGGATAATAAGCTGGAAGAGTCATATGAAACAAGTGTTTATGCACAAAAAACAAATCTTGTTTCAGAAGAAGGTTTCACAAACAGGAAGGGAACTTTTGGGGCATTTTTCGCCAAAAAAACATCAGAAGATAATATGATGAGGATTAAAGATCAGTATGGCAGTATTTCATGGGGCGTAGAAAACTGTAATACGGTAGAAGCTGTAAAACAGAAAGATAATACCGTTTGTTATCCTGAAATTCTGGAGGGAATGGAACTGCGCTGTCGTGTAAAGGGAATGCGTATGAAAGAAGATATGGTATTGCTTAGAAAGGAAGCTGCAAAATCATATACATATCTTTATCAGACAGAAGGACTTGTACCTGAGTTGAGGGAGAAAGAAGTACTCTTCTTTGATGAAGGTCAAAACGAAATTTTTAGGGTTCAGGCTCCATATATGAGAGATTTTTCAGGATCAAAATCAGAAAGTATTGAGGTGTCAGCTGAGATGACTGCTGATGGTAAGTGCAGAGTTACATTTACTCCTGATAGAAACTGGTTAAATGAAGCGAGCAGGAAGTTTCCGGTAGTGATTGATCCTGTGACAACTACTTCCAAAGCAGCGACAGATATTGAAGATGCTTATATTTCATCTAAAAATAATACAGACAATTATTATAACAATGAAAATCTCTGGTTAAAAGGAGGAAACGAAATCAGAAGAAGTTTTCTGAAATTCCAGTTGCCTGAGATTAAGACAGGAGACATGATTGTAAATGCACGTCTTGTAATGGTATCGCTGGGAGAGAATGGTGCAGAGAAAACAATTGCTGTACATAAAGTGATTCAGAGCTGGGAATCAAAAACCATTAACTGGGATAATAAACCAATTTATGAAGAAACAGTTCAGGATTTATGCAAGTTTACTGCTGATAAAATCAAATATGTTGTGATGGATATTACCAGAATGGTAAAGGAGTGGTACAGAGATGGCAGTAATAATGGCTGATGCTGAAAGAAATTGACGAATTATCAGGTTCCGTACAGCTGATGTCATCAGACTGGGATTCTTCACTCAGTGATTACAGACCCAAAATTGAAATTTCTTATGTAAACTATTCCGGACTTGAAGATTACTGGACGTATCATAGTCAGAATATCGGACGTGCAGGGACTGTCCATGTAAACGATTATAACGGAAATCTGATTCTGGAACATCGTGTCATGGAAACATCAGGAAGCAGAATGCCGGCAGAGGTATCGTTGGTTTATAACACAAATGATAAGGATACCAATATTGGATATGGAAAAGGATTTCGTTTAAATTTCCATCAGATTATCCATAAAAAATCAATAGCGGGGAATGTTTATTATGCTCATACAGATGCAGATGGTACAGTTCATTATTTTGTGGAAAAAGAAGTAGAAAAGGATGGCAATACGGTTAAAGAGTGGAAAGATGAAACAGGGCTGGATCTGACCCTGATCCGAAACTTAAAATCAGAAGAACCTTACACAATACAGAATAAAGACGGAAATAGTATGGTGTTTAATGAGTCTGGATATTTGATTGCGGTAAAAGATAAAAACGGAAATAAATTAACGGTTTCATATGTGAATAATCGTGTAAAAAATATTACAGATGGAGCCGGGCGAATTATTACACTAAATTATTCTCTGGGAAGCGATGGAGAAGAAGCAAACCTGATTCAGGCAGTATCACCATCGGGCAATAAGAAGACTTTTGCCTATACCGCAGGAAGGCTTACCACGGTAACAGATATAGATGGCAAAAAAGTATTTTACACATATGACAGTAATGGAATGCTTGCCAGTGCAGAGAATATTAATGGATATCAGGTAAAATACGGGTATTATACAGAGGAACCCCATCGTGTAAAATCTATTGCAGAGTATGGAGATGGAACAAAAGGTAAAAGCCTTGCTATGACGTATGGATATAACAGTACAAAATTTACAGATAACAAAGGGCGAAAAGAGATTTACCGATTTGATAATAATGGAAATCTGCTTCATGTACATGATGGTTTTGGGCATGCTGTAAGCTGTAAATATAATGTTGACGGAAATCATGTAAACCGTCTTGAGAATGCTACCAAGTTACAGGACAATGTAGTGCAGCTGCTGAAAGATCCAGTAGTGCAGGCTGAAAATACTCCTTGGACATCAAAGATTTCTCCGAAAGGTGCCGGAAATACAGAAATCAATACAATAGCAGCTGAATGCATGATGGGAAATCGTTCACTGAAGGCAGAATGCACTTCCGTGAGTGGATATGCATACTGGGCACAAAATGTTAAAGTGAAAAAGGGAATAACCTATACCGCATCCATGTATGTAAAAGCATCTGTCAGTGAGACTGCAGAAGATGGAGGTGCAATTCTGAGAGTCCGCTATATGGACAAAGATGGGGTACAGCAGCTGAAAGACAGTGAAATTATCAAAAAGACAACAGAAGGTTTTGTACGCCTGACTAATACATTTACTGTTCCGGAAGACAGCAGTGATACTGTTGTTAAGGTTTATATGGTTATGTGGCATGCCAAAGGTGTAATGTATGGTGATATGGCACAGCTTGAAACAGGAACGTCCGCTAACAGATGTAACCTGATTGATAATGGGGATTTCCACCTTGGAACTACAGAAGGATTTGAGAAAAATGAAAGCAACACGGATGGTCTTTCAGAAGTTGGAATCGAAGATAATATTCCGATTAAAAGTCAGCTTCTGGTAACTGCATCTTCGCAGGGAGTTTTAAGGAAAACCCCATCAGATACGGGAGAAGTTCTGTCCAGTCTGACGAAACATCAGTTACTTTCCGGATACATTACTGTCGAGAAGAATGGAAGAAACTGGTACTATGCAAAGACAGCAGATGGCAAAGAGGGATATGTCTCAACAGGTCAGGCGATTCCATATCTGGGAGGACATGAAGGAACAAATTCAGCATTCGTAGTAGTAGGAAACTCTATTTTATATAAAAGTGCAGATAAAACCAGTGCCAGAGTACAGGAAGGAATTGATGCAGGAGTTTGTGCTGCTCTTGTAAAAACTGTAGATGGAACGGATGGAAATAAATGGTATTATATGGGACTGCAGATTGATGGCAATCGCTTTTTCGGTTATATGCCGGTTTCTGCCATTGTACGTCTGTGCAGGAATATCGCGAAAGTAGAAGTAAAAAAGGACGGCAGCTATTATTCTTCCAGGAGTACATCAGGAGCAGCAGCGGGAAGCCTCACAGCCGGAACCCGTATGGCAATCAGAGGAACTTCAGTTGATTCTGATGGAAAAGAATGGGGAGTGATCAGAAGAGGCAGTAAATTTTATTATGTTCCAATGTCAAATCTGCAGATAAAAACAGCTCCGTTGTCTGTACGAAAGAGCCGTGACAAAATAGAAGAGTCGGTAGCAGGTCTGGATGAATCTGTTTATCATTTTGTCGGTGAGCCGGACAAAGATAAAAAACTGGTGAAGATTGTGGACATTACCGGAAAAAAAGGTGATACCTATATGGTGAATGCCTGGGGAATGGGAACATCTCTGCCTGAGACAGATAATGATAAAAAGAGGCGTTTTGGTACTGAGGTAAGATTTATCGGCACAGATGGAAGGCAGATATACATTATACAAATTTTAGTCCGGACATCATGGACTGGCAGTTCCTCAGCGACGTCTATGTAGCAAAGAAAGATTATACCAGTATTGAGGTTGCCTACACATACTGTCATAATGCAAATATAGCATATTTCGATGGGCTGGCATTATATAAAGAAAATTTTGGATGCAGTTATACTTATGATGATGAAAATAACCTCATTTCAGTTAAAGATTTGCAGGAACAGGTAACGAAGTTTGAGTATAACAGTAAGTCTGATATGACAGGTATCACAGATGCGAAAGGTAATTCTTTCAAGTATGAGTATGACAATGAAGAAACAACACGTAATGTAGTTAAGGGGACATCTGCACAGAATGTGGTATATCGTTTTACCTATGATTCAGCGGGCAATGTCCTGAAAAGCGGATGTGTTGATCCGAAAGTTCCGGAGACGGGTACCTGGATTACCAGAGTTATGACATCAGATAAGAATCATGTGAAATCAGTGACAGATGCAGGAGAAAATACGGTTCATTATACATGGGATATGACCAGAGATCTGATGACGGCATTCCAGGATGCAAAGGGGAATAAGATCAGTTATACCTATGATGACATAGAACGTCTTCTTTCAGCTGCACAGACAGTAACTGTAAATGGAAATAGAGAAACAGTCAGAAATAATTATTCTTATACGGATGACAATCTGACAGGAATTGTTCATAATGGTTTTGCTTATGCTTTTAACTATGATGCTTTCGGAAATGTCAGTGATGTGTCTGTAGCCGGGAAACAGGCAGTAAGATATGAATATGAGGATGGAAATGGAAATCTGTTAAAAGTATGCTATGGAAATGGTGCATATATTCGTTATGAATATGATAAACAGAATCGGATTCATATGGTTTATTTCAAAGATGCGGCAGACAGCAAAGACAGAATCTTTACAGATATGCTTATGATAAACAGGGAAATATTTATGCAGTAAAATCATATGAAGCAGAAAAGACATACTATCTGTTTTATGATTTCCTGGATCGTCTGGTGAGAGTAAGAGATGAGCTGGGGAGCACTTATGAATATGCCTATGATGCAAATAACTGTATGGAGTCAATGGTACATACCTGCGGAACACATACAATGAAAACAGTATATACCTATGACAAGGACAGCAGAGAAACAAAGACCAAATGTGCAAAGACCTGTGAAAGAACTACAGAGTATGACAAGTTCGGCAGAGTGTCCAGGCGTACCTGGAATACAACATCTCCTTATATATCAGCATATACTTACATTGACAATGGGGAGAACCGTTACAGTCTTCCTAAAACAATTAAGAATGGTTCTGAAACCTTAAACTATACATATGATGCAAACGGAAATATCATAAGTATCAAGGATTCTGCGGGTGAGAGTACATTTCGATATGATGAATTAAACCAGTTGATCCGGGAAAATAATCATCAGTTAAACAAAACCATCACTTATGCCTATGATCTGGGTGGTAATCTGACAGTAGAAAAAGAGTACGCATTTATGACTGCGGAAACCCTTCCTGATACACCTGTGAAGACAATGACAGGAACTTATGACAGTGCATGGAAGGATAAACTCCTGAGCTGGGATGGCACAGCAATGACTTATGATGCCATTGGAAATATGCTTACCAGAGGAGGAACAACTTATACCTGGACACAGGGACGCAGGCTTTCTGGTGTAGAAAATGGAAAGAGCATTAAATATCTTTATGATCATACAGGAGCCAGAGTGAAAAAAACAGTAGACAATACAGTGACTGAATATCAGTGGGCAGGAGATCTTCTCCTTTCTGAGAAAACTGACGGAAGAATCATCTGGTACTGTTATGACTCCCAGGCAAATCTGATTTCTGTTACTATCAGGGGAATCACCTATTTTTATGTACGAAATGTACAGGGTGACATCATTGCCCTTGTTGACGCAGATGGAAAAGTGGTAGTAAAATATACTTATGACAGCTGGGGAAAAGTGGTAGCTGTTACTGGTGAGCTGGCAGACACAGTAGGTGTTCAGAATCCATTCCGCTATAAGGGATATTATTATGATAATGAAACAGGCATGTATTATCTGAAAAGTAGATATTATGTTCCGGCTCTGAAGAGATTTATTTGTACAGACGAAATAAAATATACAGTAGCATCACCAAAGGACAGATCTTTTAAAAATCTATATGTATATTGTGACAATAATCCATATAGCAGAGAAGATCCAACAGGAAGATTTTGGACTGAAGTTGTTATAGGAGCAGCGATGAATGTAGTATCCTGTGGAATTGCAGCAAAAGTAACTGGTCAATCGTATACAGGATGGGACATTGCTGCTGCTGCTTTTTCAGGAGCTATAGCATCTCGCAGTGCTGTGTGGGGTGGAATAGCTAGTGCTATTTATGCTGGCTGGTCGGCTTGGAATAATGGAGGAACGATGCTTGAAATAGCGATTAATTCAGCAACAGCTTTTGTTGGAACTGCAGGGATAGGAAGTTTAGCTGGGGCTATAGGAGGAAAAGATTTGCCACGAATTCCAGAAAATACATTTAATGCTGTATATGGAACCGGTGGGAATTTAGTTTCTTCAAGTACAAATGCAGGAATAGTGCAAACACATCAATATAATCAGTATTCCAGAACAGATACACTTCATCCATATAAATCAGCAACCAGTAGATGTATAGGCGGTGGAAAGCGTTACAATCCAAGAACAGGAAAAACAAGTATATTTAAAATATTTCAGTCGAGTACAGGATTGATTTATTATGTATATAGTTGAATATACCTAAAAATGGATTGAATAAGTGTATTTAAAAATAATTTGTATGAAAATAGGAAAATTCTCTGACTACTTATAATGCGAAAAGCAATAGATAATAACCAGTGTGCCGACAAGTTGATTCTTGAAACAATCTTGCAGGATAAATTTTTTATTTCAAGGCGGAGGAAGGAGGCGTAGCGGTGGCTACGGCGACCGACGACAACGCAGCAAATGAAAAATCAGGCAAGTCTTGAGTCAGTTACTTATTTATTCGATGTACTGGAATTTGGCTGTATCAGAAAAAGGCGTTTAGATAAGTTATATAAAGAACTAGAGGGTGAGCAGAGTAGAAAACGGAGATGATTGGTATATGAGAAGCAATAAAATGAGAATAAAACAAACAAATTCGGAAGTGCTTTTGTTATTTGCTATAGTAGAATTTTTGGCATGGGGAATGTGGTTTTATACAAAAGAGAGCATAGGTATTATTATGGGTGTAAGCTTTATAATAATAATGTTGCCATCAGCGCTTATTACATTAAAAAGCGTTATTCTGACAGAAGATGGGTGCGAAGTAATTGCATTGTTTAGGAAAAAATCATATAAATGGAATGAATTGGAAATTATACGAAAAGATTGTTGGAGTTCTGGAGGACAGTATGCGACAAGGGTGGATGGAATTGTTTTTTTCTGAAAAAAAAAGAGGAAAAAAAGGGAAGGTATATTCCAGTTATGAACTTTATTCGAATTATGTGCGGAGTTCTCGATTAGATTGTTTTTGTATTGTTTTTTGTGATAAAAGTGCAAAGATTAAATATATTATTAAAAATCATTTGGATAGAAGTGATGTATTTAAGAAACCATCCGAAAAAATACTTGAGCAATTATCTGAATGGGGCGTTGAAGTAGAGGAGGGAGAAAATCTTCGAAAAGAGAGAAAACAGAAAGGAAAGCAGAAAGTATATGATGAAATAGTTCGCATCCGAAAAGAACATAAGAAAAATAACTAGAGATGTAAAGAACGGTTGGTATTCCCCCACCGACCGTTCTTTTTATAGCAGCTTTTAAGGGAAAATAAGAGTATGGTTACAATATAATAAAAAAGAGCGTGATTATGGCGAAGTATAAGAATTGGTATTTGGCTGGAGAATCGGGAATGAAGGATGAGAGAAAAAAATTAAAATTAATTATATTACAATGCATAGCTGTGATAACTGCAAATTTTATTACAATCTGGTATTTCGAAGAACTTTTTTTTCAGGGGATTTTGGTATGTTATTTTTGCATCATTTATTTTAACTTTTATATATATCATACGGAGTTTTTGCTGTTTGAGAAAGATTCGTGTATTTTGGTTTGCGGCAATACCAGTTTTTCTATTTGGAATATATCTGGCATTTTTGTTTAATGATGGAATAAAAAAATTAAACTTTCAGGTATATAAGGAAAAAAAGGACTGAAATTGTTCAGATGGTACAGAATAACCAGATAAAAATAAGGAAAGATATGGAATTAATCGAACTACCAGAAGATTATAAAAAATGTTCTTCAGGTGGAAAAGCTGTAGTCCGTCAAAATAATGGCAGTTATACAGTGGGATTCTGGTATACACAAGGCTTTTTGGACAGTGGATTTTCTTTATTTGCCTATAGTAATGATGACAGCCGGACAGATGTGATTCAGATGGTAAAAGAATATGGAGGAATAGAATATGAGATTAATCTGTCTGAGAAAGAAAAGGCTGGTATTATGTTACGGTAAAAGTCGGTGAGTAATTGAGAAAATGAAAGCGAAATATGTCTGGCGGTTCAAATTAGAATTAAGGAGAACAGAAATATGGATATACAAATACTAAATATTGCTGAACTGTTACTATTTGTTTTCATGATTTGTACTTGTATAAGGATATACAGACAAAAGAAACAAAAAGGAAAAATATCGTTAAAAACGTTAATTATGTTTTTGATAAACCTTATATTCTATGCTATGGTAACTGGAACTAATTATCAGCGAACTCACCCGGGAGAGAGTAAATTTCAGGCAGGGATTACATATAATAATGTACGTATATTTATTTATAGTATTGTCTTTTGTTTAGGCCTGGCAATCATGAAGAAAATGAAAAAGCTTGCGTCAAAGTGGATTATAACATGGGCGATATTATGTACGGTATTTCTAATTGTAATGTCGTTTTGCGAAATAGAAAATGCATATGTGAGTTTTTCAACAGCAGATCAGGCAGAAAAGTATTATGGAATTGAAAAAAATAAAATAGATGAAATATATGGTGAAGATTCCATAGAGGTATTATATCTTGAAGATAGACAAATGAATAGTAAAATAATTTATAAAGAAGAAGGAGGGTGGAAATGTACATCACATTCTGAGATAAAATGTCTTTATAATAGGGCTGATTTTAAGAAAGATAATACAATTGTTGTGCGAGAATGTACGATAACCGGAGAACTGTATATCAGTGTTATTTGTGGAAAGAAAGATAATAAAGATTTCCAGATATCAGATACACAAAATACAATTTTTACAAAAAAAGAATTTGTAAATAAAAATGGAGAACAGATAAGTTATAATGGCTATCTTGGAAAAGAAAAACCAAAAAATTATGTGATTTACTTAGATGGCGAAGAGATATCTATAGACTGGAACGAAAGTGATATTATGATTGTTTGACAGGAACAAAGTTAAAGATGAATAAAGTTGATTATGAAGAGAACGATTGGCATTCCCCCACCGACCGTTTTTTTGTACCCATTTTTAAGAAAAAGAGAGGTGAAAACTATGAAATACAGAATAATTACATTAATTGGTCTTGCCGGAAGTACTCTGGCAGTGTGTTTTGGAGGCTGGGATAAATTCCTGCAGACATTGCTTTTGTTTATGGCAATCGACTGGTTTACAGGAGGAATCCTTCTTCCGGCAGTATTTGGAAAAAGTCCGAAATCTGAAAATGGTGCACTGGAAAGCAGAGCTGGATGGAAAGGTTTGTGCAGAAAAGGCATGACATTGTTGTATGTTCTCATTGCTGCCCGTCTGGATGCATTGATGGGGACAGAATATCTGAGAGATGCGGTATGCATTGGATTTATTGCAAATGAAGGTCTTTCTATCATAGAGAATGCGGGACTGATGGGTCTGCCTCTTCCGGAAAGCATTTGCCAGGCAATTGATGTACTGAAACGACATTCACAAAATACGATAGAAAAATAGACTTAGAAAAGATATATGATTTCAGCAGAAAGGAGCAGATTATGAATATAAATCAGCAGTATATATCAGAAAGAAACAGTTATTCGGGACAAATACCAAGATATATTGTAATCCACAATACGGACAATTACAGCACAGGTGCAGATGCCAGGGCTCATGCAATGGCACAGTATCATGGGAATTTTGATGGATATTCAGCTCATGTGTATGTGGATGATAAATCAGCATATCAGGCAATGCCATATAGCAGAGGCGCATGGCATGTAGGGGTGAATTATGGAGGAAGATTATTTGGAACAGTGAATAACCGTAATTCTGTAGGAATTGAAATGTGTGTGCAGGCCGGTTTTGATTATGATAAGGCATTTGCAAATACAGCAGAGGTGTGCAGACAGCTTATGTCGGAATTGAATATTCCGGCAGACAGAGTAGTACAGCACTATGATGTATGCGCCAAAAACTGTCCTTCCGCTATCCGTGCAAAAAATGACTGGAACCGTTTTAAAAAGCTGATTCAGGGAAAGGAAAAAGAGAATTCACCTTCAGGAGGAAAGGAAATAACGCTGACAGAAGAACTGCGAGTCATCTTTCCTGAATTATCCAGAGGATGTACGGGTACAGCTGTAAAGATGCTGCAGGTATTTTTACAGGTGCAGGCAGATGGTATTTTCGGAACAGAAACAGAAAATGCGCTTCGTACATTTCAGAAGAATACGAATCAGTTGGCTGATGGAATTTGTGGCAAAAACAGCTGGACGGCAATTGCTGTACATATGAGAGAGAATACATATGTAGCATAAAAGAACTATAGCAATTTCATAAAATAATGCAATCAAGACAGTTCAGCAGAGTGTGAAGGACAAGGAAGATATCTGCAGGCGTGCTGACGCACGGCAAAGATATCTGACGCAGGACTTCACGCTATGATGGACTGGATTGTTTGCAGTAATTTATGGAATTGCTATAATATCATGCTTTGAAAAATTAATTTGTTATCAGGGATATCATTTATAAAGTTGCAAAGAGGTGTTGCACATTGATTGCTGCAAAAAATAAATTACTTTTCACTAAGATGTAGAAAAGCCCATTTTTCTGTGATAAGATGATAAGGATTCGATAAACAATGACTGTTTTACGAACAGACAGAAAGCATGCATCAAACTGCATGACAGAAGAGAACGGAGTTGAAAAGGTGAAAAAAAGAAAAAATTTTTTCAGAAGTCTGCGTTTTCGTATTCTGATCATCCTGATCATTCTGGGAATCGTGCCGGGGGTTATTGTAACATATACGATGCTTCATAACTATCAGAACCGGGCGGTTGCAATGCTTACAGAGACAGTGGGTGATCAGTGCGATATTTTATGTAATCTGATCATCAGGGAGAATTATCTCAATGATACAGATTCAGAGGTTGTAAACAGCAAGCTGGAACTGTTTTCCAATGTGTATAACGGACGTATCCTGCTGGCTGACAGAGATTTTAAGATAGTAAGTGATACCTTCCACACAGAGGAGGGAAAGACGCTTCTCAGTTCACTGGCTGTAGCCTGTCTGAAAGGAGAAGAGACAAGCAATTATGACGCCAGAAGTAAAGTACTGGAGCTTGCAGTTCCTGTACAGAGTCCGGATGTGCAGCAGCTTCAGGGCGTGATGCTGGTAAGTGTTTCGGCTGTTGATATTGCAGAAACACTGGCAGAGATGGAACAGAGAGGCGTGATGCTGATCGGAAGTATTGTTGTTCTTTCAGTATTTCTGGCATGGCTGCTCTCTACAATACTTGTAAAACCACTTGCAAGAGTGACGAAGGCCATTGAAGACCTGACAGATGGCATGCTGGATGAAGAAATCAGTGTTCCTGACTATACGGAGACAGAGCTGATCACAGATGCATTCAACAAGATGGTCAACCGCATGAAAATTCTTGATGAATCCAGGCAGGAGTTTGTATCCAATGTGTCCCATGAACTGAAGACACCCCTGACTTCCATGAAGGTTCTGGCAGATTCTCTGGTTGGACAGCAGGCGTCCCGGAGGAACTGTATCAGGAGTTTATGAGTGATATTACTGCTGAGATCGACAGAGAGAATAAGATCATTACAGATCTGCTCTCGCTGGTAAAGATGGATAAGAAAGCAGCAGATGTAAACATCACCCATATGGATATCAATCAGCTTCTGGAGGATATCCTCAAGCGCTTGCGTCCCATTGCAGACAGGCGCAATATCGATCTGATCCTGGATTGCTTCCGACCTGTGGATGCAGATGTGGATGAGGTGAAGTTTACTCTTGCTGTCAGCAATCTGGTGGAGAATGGCATTAAATATAATGTGGATGATGGATGGGTGCGCGTGTCACTGGATGCAGACCATAAATATTTCTATATAACAGTGGCGGATTCCGGTATGGGAATCCCTGAGGACAGTATAGAAAGAATCTTTGAGCGTTTCTATCGTGTGGACAAGTCCCATTCCAAGGAAATCGGGGGAACCGGTCTGGGACTGGCGATCACCAAGAGTTCTGTTGCAATGCACCATGGAACGATCAAAGTATTCAGTAAAGAAGGAGAGGGAACTACATTCTCTGTGCGTATTCCTCTGTCTTATATACCGTCATAGGAGGTGCCATTGTGAAAAAGAAACTTTCAATCATTATAACAGCGTTAATACTAAGCATCCTTGCGGCCGGGTGTTCTGTGGAGATACATGAAGATTCGGGTAAACAGGATGCCAAATATTATCTGTACGATATCAGCTCTGATGAAACTCAGCTTCAGAAGGAAAGCTACTCTCCGGAGGAGACAACTGCAGACTATATGCTTAAGGATATGATGCAGCGGATGAACAGCCAGCAGACAGATTCGCAGAACCGGGTCAGTCTGCTTCCTGAAGGAGTACAGATGAATTACAGTGTAGAAGAGGACGTGCTGGTGGTCAACTTTAACAGTCAGTACAGCAGCATGAGCCGCGCCAGGGAATTACTTGTGCGGACAGGTGTTGTGAAGACTTTCCTTCAGGTTCCGGGGATCAATTCTGTGCGTTTTACAATAGAAAATGAAGATCTGACAGATTCCAGGGGACAGGCTGTGGGAAATATGACTGCAGATACCTTTGCCGAGTTCACAGGAACTGAACCGGATGCCTATTGCAGCAATACCTTTACGCTTTATTTTACTGATAAGAGTGGTCAGAAGCTGGTAAAAGAACAGCGTACTGTGCGGTATAAACGCAGTATCCCCAAAGAGAGAATCGTTCTGGAACAGTTAATGAAGGGACCGCTGGAAAAAGGGCATTACCCCACAATTCCGGAGAATACGGAGGTTCTGAATGTGACCATAGCAGACAGGATCTGCTATGTGGCATTTGACGGAGTATTTTCTTCCTATGCGCTGGATGTATCGGAGAAAATACCGGTATATTCTGTGGTAAATTCGCTGCTGGATGCGCTGGATGCAGACAAAGTGCAGATTACGGTCGGCGGGAAGGACAGGCTGGATACCTTTGGTAAGAAGATGGAGCTGTATCATTTTTATGAAAGAAATGATAAGCTGGTAGTCAAGGAAAAAGAGTGATATTCATAAACGAAGAGGAGGCACAAAAGTGAGGAGACGCCCTGTGTGTATCCTGTGCATGCTTCTGGTTGTTTTTCTGTGTGTGACAGACTGGCTGGGATTTTCCCTGATAAGGGGGAATCCACTGCCACAGTCTGTGCAGACATGGATCAGAAAGCATCCGGAATCCACCATCTGCGGGGAGGTGGTCAGGTGCCGGGAGAATGAAGATTTTCAATCTGTATATCTTAGAAATACTTATCTTATTTACAATTCTGAAAAAGTTTCCATTGATAATATAAAGGTTTATTTAAAACAAAAAAAGAATCATAGCGGTAACAGTGATGTTGATAAACTTCTGGCAGGAAGTCTTGTTCTGGTGTCCGGAAAACTGGAAGAGGTGCAAAGCCCCACGAATCCGGGAGAGTTTGACAGTAAAGCATACTATGGCTGCCAGAGGATCTATTATGTGATGAAGAAAGGAAAGATAAAGAAGCAGTCGCAGAGTCATTCTGTATATGGGCAGTTCCTGATCGATATGCAGCAGAAATTTGCAGGTATTCTGGAGAAGACCTGTGGAATGGAAGCTGGAGCGTTTGAAGCAATCGTGCTGGGAGATAAAACAAATCTGGATCCGGAGTTGAAAATGCGTTATCAGATGGCAGGAATTATACATATCCTGGCGATTTCGGGGCTCCATATCAGTCTTCTTGGAATGGGACTGTATAATCTGCTGAAAAAAATCGGTCTGGGTATCTGCCGGCAGGCCTGCTGGCGCTGGTGATCATGCTTCAGTATGGGATGATGACCGGAGGGACTGTTTCAACTATGCGGGCAGTATGTATGTTTTTACTTTCTGTAGGTGCAAAGATCGCAGGACGGATTTATGATATGCCTACAGGAATGGCGGCTGCGGCGATCCTGATCCTTATGGAAAATCCGGCGTATCTGCTTGATGGAGGTTTTCTGCTGTCTTTTGGATCGGTGATTGGGATTGGCTGTGTCTGGCCGTTAGTGCAGGAGGGGATGGATGTATTAAACCGGAAAAAACGAAGTAAGGTTAATGAGAAGGGAAAAATCAGAGATAAACTTCTGATGTCATTTCTGGCATCCGGAGTTGTGCAGCTTACCACACTTCCCATAGTGCTGTGGTTTTACGGAGAAGTGTCGATGCTGGGGATTTTTCTGAATCTGCTGGTGCTTCCTACTGTGGGGATTGTACTGGGAAGCGGAACTGCCGGTGCATTACTTGGATTAGTCACTGTCAGAGGAGCGTTTCTGGCTGTTGTTCCGGGCAGGATTATTCTGAGAGGATATGAGTTCCTGACAGTGCTGCTGGGGCGACTTTCGTTTTGTACATGGATTGGCGGAAAGCCGGAAGTGTGGCAGATCGTTGGATATTATCTGCTCCTGGCAGCGGCGGTGTGGATATACAGAGCGGGTGTGATGAAAAGTGAAAATGGTAAGATCTTTGCATGGAAAATCCGGGCTGTATATGCAGGTATGGTATGCTTTGCAATTCTGCTGATCAGTTACAAACCGCATGAAAATTTCCGCATCGCCTGTCTGGATGTGGGACAGGGAGACGGAATTGTGGTGGAAATAGAAAACAGATGGAATATCCTGATCGACGGGGGCAGTACGAATAAGAATGAACTGGGAAAATATCAGCTGCTCCCATACTTGAAGAGCAGAGGGATTTCCAGACTGGACGGAATTTATGTTTCTCACACAGATGAAGATCATATCAGCGGGGTGCGGGAACTTCTGGAATTTGTTGAGAAAGATCTGACTTCTCTGCGCATAGAGAATCTGATCCTGCCCAAATGGAGCGATATTCAGGAGAATAAAAATTATCGGGAGCTGACAGAGCTGGCAGAGTCAGCGGGAGTCCGGGTGCTTACTGTGAAAGCAGGAGATGAGATCAGATATGGAACTGTCAGACTGAAGGTTCTGTGGCCGGAGTCCACAGCATCAGGGAAGGAAGTAAATGAAGATGCGATGGTTCTGGAAATGATAAGCAAAGATTTCAAAGGGCTTTTTACAGGAGATATCGGGATGGTGACAGAAGAAAAACTGATACAGAATGGGTGTCTTGAAGATGTGGACTTCCTGAAAACTGCTCATCACGGTTCCAGATATTCTACAGGAGCAGAGTTTCTGGAAATCGTCAGACCGGAACTGGCTGTTGTTTCCTGTTCTGCAACAAACACATACGGGCATCCGTCGCCGGATACGCTGGAACGGCTGAAGAAGAGTGGAAGCAGAGTGCTGATCACCAGAGACTGTGGGGCGGTTACAATAGTCAATGGAAAATCTGTTTCTGCCTTTAACCGAATCAAGTAAGACCCCTGTGGAGATGTGAAAAGCAATAAGCAGTAGGATTTTCAAAGTGGTTACGTTCACATTAACTCAAAGCAAACAATGTTGTCATAATTATATACAGGTGTCTTGACACCTATATATCCGGGGAGTATAATTGCACAGACAAACGAAAATCAGGCATGATGTGAGGAAAGAAAGATGAAAGAACATTATGATGTCATTATTGTGGGAACAGGGCAGCCGGACTGTACTGTGCGCTGAACCTTCCGGAGAAAATGAAAATCCTGCTTATCACCAAGCAGGAGGCAGACCAGTCAGATTCATTCCTGGCACAGGGCGGAATCTGTATGCTGCGCGGCGAAGATGACTATGAAAATTATTTTGAAGATACCATGCGGGCAGGACATTATGAGAATAATAAACGGGCAGTAGATCTGATGATCCGCAGCTCCAATGATATTATCAGAGATCTTCTGCGTTATCATGTGGATTTTGCAAGGGATGGTCTGGGAAATCTGGCATTTACCAGAGAGGGAGCACATTCCCAGCCAAGAATTCTTTTTCATGAGGATATTACAGGAAAAGAAATCACACAGACTCTCTTAACTGCTGCAAAAATAAAAGAAAATATTGAAATTTGTGAATATATGACTATGGTAGACCTGATCTCCAAAGACAATACAGTCTGCGGAATCATTGCAATGGACCGGAATGACCAGGCATTTCCTGTTTATTCTCAGTATGTGGTTCTTGCCTGCGGCGGAATCGGCGGGCTTTTTAAAAACTCTACCAACTTTTCGCATATTGCAGGAGATGGTGTTGGAATTGCCATGAAGCACCATGTGGAAATGGAAAATCTGGACTATATCCAGATTCATCCGACAACTCTCTATTCAAAGAAACCCGGACGGCGTTTCCTGGTTTCAGAATCAGTCAGAGGAGAAGGTGCTCTTCTGTATGATAAGAACGGACAGCGTTTTACAAACGAATTACAGCCGAGAGATCTGCTGAGCCAGAAGATTTTTGCCCAGATGGAAAAGGATGGAACAGAGTTTGTATGGGAAGATATGCGCCCTCTGGGAGAAAAAACAATTCTGGAACATTTTCCTCATATTTATGAACAATGCGTGGAAGAAGGTTTTGATCCGAGAAAAGAGCCAATCCCGGTTGTTCCGGCACAGCATTATTTTATGGGTGGGATCAAGGTAAATCTGGGAAGCAAAACTTCCATGAAGGGACTTTATGCGTGTGGAGAGACAAGTTGTAATGGTGTTCATGGAAGAAACCGTCTGGCAAGTAATTCTCTTTTGGAATCTCTGGTCTTTGCAAGAAAGGCTGCAGATGATATGATATTTGGACAGACACCGGAATATGTGCGGGCAGATGCAATTGATATGAATATGTATGAAAGCAGAGAAGAACTGCTTAATGCCTGCCACGAAACCGTATTAAAAGAAATTGAAAGGATGAAAAAGAGTCATGAATAGTATTACAATGAAAATGCAGGCAGACAAGCTGATCCGTATGGCGCTTCAGGAGGACATTACCAGTGAGGATGTTTCCACGAATGCAGTGATGCGAAGCGCAGTAAAAGGAACCGTAGATCTGATCGCAAAGGAAGACGGAATCATTGCCGGACTGGATGTATATGCGAGAGTATTCCAGATCCTGGATGAGAAAACAGAGATCAGTTTCAACTTTAAAGACGGTGATGCAGTAAAGAAGGGCGATCTTCTTGGAACAGTAACAGGAGATATCCGGGTGCTTCTTTCCGGAGAGAGAGTTGCCCTGAATTATCTCCAGAGAATGAGTGGTATCGCTACTTATACAAAACAGGTTTCAAAGCTTCTGGAAGGAAGTAAGGTAACACTTCTGGACACCAGAAAGACAACTCCGAACTGTCGTGTTTTTGAAAAATATGCTGTACGCATAGGCGGCGGATGCAACCACAGATATAATCTTTCTGACGGAGTACTGCTTAAGGATAATCATATCGGAGCAGCCGGAAGCGTAGCGAAAGCAGTGGCCATGGCAAAAGAATATGCACCATTTGTCCGTAAGATCGAGATTGAAGTAGAGACTATGGAACAGGTAAAAGAAGCAGTAGAGGCAGGAGCAGATATCATTATGCTTGACAATATGACACCGGAAATGATGAAAGAAGCAGTAGAGCTTATCGCAGGCAGGGCACAGACAGAATGCTCCGGAAATATCACAAAGGAAAATATCGCCAAAATCCTGGAAACAGGTGTGGATTTTGTTTCCAGCGGTGCACTGACACATTCAGCACCAATCCTTGACATTTCCATGAAGAATCTTCATGCAATATAATAATAAGGCTTTTGAGTTTGAAATCTGCGAAATATGAACAGGCAGTCATCTGTATAATAACATGGCAGCGAAGCTGTTTTGCAGGTATCAGGATTATATCGTGGAGAAAGGATGAGAAAGTATGAATACTGCTCAGAGAAGAACTGAAATTTTAAAGCTCCTTCAGCAGGCAGAAAAACCTGTGGCTGCCAGGGCGATGGCATCCCAGTTTGGAGTAAGCAGACAGGTGATCGTGCAGGATATGGCTGTGATACGTGCATCTACACCGGGAATCCTGTCAACGACCAGAGGATATGTGTTGCAGCAGGATAAAGATATTGCATGCACCAGAGAATTTAAAGTACGTCATGGACAGGAAAAGGCAGCGGAGGAGCTGAATCTGATTGTGGACTGTGGCGGACGGGTGAAAAATATCAGCATCAGCCACAGGGTTTACGGACGTGTCACTGCAGAGATGGATATTCGTTCCAGACAGGATGTGAATGAATTTGTCCAGGCGATCAACAGCAGCCATTCCAGTGTATTAAGCAGTGCTACTTCCGGGTATCACTATCATCTGATAGAAGCATCCAGCCAGGAAAGGCTGGATCTGATCGGAGAACAGCTGAAGAAAGCAGGTTTCCTTGCACCACTTCAGCCCTGGGAAAAAGAAAAAAAAGGAATAATATAGAAGGGATTCAGAAGATGACAATAGCAGAAATTCAGCAGGAAATCCTGCGAATGAAAAAAGAACAGGATATCTGTATTCTTGCACACGCATATCAGGGTCAGGAGATTCTGGAAGTGGCGGACTATACAGGAGATTCCTATGGCCTGAGTGTACAGGCATCCAAAAGAGACTGCAGCGGTGTGATCATGTGCGGCGTTCGTTTTATGGCAGAAACCTGCAAGATTTTAAGCCCGAAGAAGAGAGTATGGCTTGCTAATCCTGTAGCCGGATGTCCTATGGCAGAGCAGTTGGATCTGGAAGGTCTGCGTGAATTAAAAGCACAGTATCCGGATTATGCAGTTGTCGCCTATATTAATACAACTTCAGAACTGAAAACAGAATGTGACGTATGCGTTACGTCCTCATCAGCAGTTGAAATCTGCAAAAAGCTGGAGCAGGATAAGATTTTATTTATTCCGGATCCGAACCTGGGACATTATGTGGCGGAAAAGCTTCCGGAGAAAACTTTTGCATTTTATAAAGGCGGATGTCCGAGACATATCGTGGTCAGTGCAAAAGATGTAGAAAAAGCCCGCGCAGCGCATCCGGATGCACTTTTCCTGGTACACCCGGAATGCCGTC
>ENA-OQAN01000121-OQAN01000121.1-human-gut-metagenome-genome-assembly--contig:-NODE-121-length-40836-cov-2.684222_pt1 | contig 40836 bp, 48 predicted proteins | sample MGYA00242735_ERZ504527 | MGnify/ENA primary metagenome ERZ504527 (study PRJEB26092, sample SAMD00036230) | human gut metagenome | host: Homo sapiens | study: EMG produced TPA metagenomics assembly of... | reverse complement strand
GGGTAATAACGAAAAGGTTAATAGTTAATAAACTATTCTGTTACTTTAAAATCAGTAAGGTTGATAGAATAGTACAGAAAAAAATAAAATTTTTTTTGTCCCAGTCTTGACAGATGCAGGGTATCCGACGCAGTTTTCGAATGCACCATACATGGTAAGAGATTTTATCCAAATGCATGCCTCTTTATGGAAAGGCAGGAAAATGATATGTGTCGCGACCATGGGAGCATTTAGCGGGGACGGCTCCGGATGTGCAGCAAGACTTCTGAAAAAATATGGAGCAGAGATTCTTAGCGGTGTGCATATTAAAATGCCCGATTCCGTGTGCGACAGTAAGCTGTTGAAAAGCAGATGGAAGAAAATAAAAAGATCATTGAAAAAGCTGACAGAAAGATTTATGAAGCTGCAAAACGGATAAAACAGGGGGATTATCCGAAAGAGGGACTGACAATTTTCTCACATATAGCAGGACTTTTTGGACAAAGGCTCTGGTTTTATAAAAAGACAGCGGGATATACCGATCAATTAAAAATAAATGAGGATTGTACGGGGTGTGGTATGTGTGCGGAAATTTGTCCCATGAAAAATATAATCATGGAAAAAAGAAAACCCCACCCAGGGGATCAGTGTACCATGTGTTACCGCTGTATCTGTAATTGTCCGAAACAGGCAATCACTCTTTTGGGAAGTAAAGTTATAGAACAGTATAAATTTGAAAACTATATAAATCTTACAAAAATGTAAGATACATCAGGGAAAATGTAAGCTAATGAAATGGCAGAACATTTTCCCTTTTGTTAATATTGGAGTATCGAATAAGAAAAACAGATTTGGGGGAGATTTTATGGAAAAGAAAAATAAGAAGAAAAAACGGACATGGATTTTGATAACCGCAGGTATGGTATTAGCAGGTATTGTTGCCGCCGGCAGCATATCTTCCCATTTTGGAGGATTTGGAACCGGACCATGTGCAGATACAACGGAATTTGCACAATATGCAGAGCAGGTGGAGGACTTAAAGATACCGGAGAAAACAAAAATTGTGGCACTGGGGGAGGCATCCCATGGAAATGCAGAGTTTCAGCAGTTAAAACTTTCCGTATTTCAAAATCTGGTGGAAAATGCCGGGATAAGAGCATTTGCACTGGAGGGAGACTACGGTGGATGCGAGTATGTGAACCGCTACATTCACGGTGGGGAAGGAACGGCAGAGCAGGCTGCTGCGGCGATTGGCTTTGCAATATACAGAACTGATGAGATGGCAGATCTGATCTCTTATATGCGAAAATACAATGAGACTGCAAAAGATGGAGATGATTTAAGGTTTTATGGGTTTGACATGCAAAGATGGTCCTATAATCTGCAGTATCTGATTGAAGCATGTGAAAAGGCGGGGATAGATGTGACAGAACTGAAGAAACTGGAGGATACAGAAGAACAGCACAGTGAGTATGATGTTGAACAGCAGAGCAGAGTGATCACAGAAATAAAAGAAGAATTACAAAAATCAGATGTAAAGGACATTGTACAGGCGGATCATCTGGCAGATACGCTGCTGCAGAATATTTCTCTTGGGAAAGTGATCAATTCTGCCGTAGAAGGAAATGTGCTCAGAGACCAATTGATGGCAGAAAATGTGCTGTGGATCCTTTCTATGGAAGAGCAGAGGGGCAATTCATGTATTTTTATTTCCGGTCACAATGGACATATAGAGCGGTCTGGAAATTATGGCACGGATAACAGGGTTATGGGAAATATTTTATCGGATGAACTTGGAGAAGGATATTTTGCAATAGGAACAGATTTTTACAAGACGAACTGCAATCTTCCGAAAAATGATGGAAAGCGTATCACGCACACGTTTTATTCCTATGATCCTCTAGCGAAAGCCGCGAAGAAAGCCGGTTATGATATGTGCTGGCTGGATTTTTCAAAGGTTCCGGAAAATTCACAACTGAAAGAGCAGATTACAGATCATGTTTCTATGGGATCGTTAGGAGAGGGCTATAGTGCGTTTTTTTATGAGCATTTTTCCTCAAAGTTACCGCGTATCACAATCGCCGGAAAAATTGTACGATGGAATGATCTTTGTTACCGATGCGCATCCGATAGAAATTCTGGAAGAGATAAGTGAAAAATAAGACTGTCAAAAATCATTGGTCAGGTACAGGCAATCGACCGTATGGTTGACGAGGATGTGCCGTGTGAGGATGTCTTAGCGCAGATTACCTTGCCGGCGGAACAGAAAAAAGCGGATATCGGAATTGCGATGGGCGGTGTTGGAAGTGATATTGCGTTGGATGCAGCAGATATTGCGCTGGTGGATGATGAAGTAAAAGAACTGCCGCATCTGATTGCATTATCCAGGCGGATGATGATCACGATAAAATGCAATATGAGTTTTTCGATGGGACTTAACTTTGTGGCGATCGTGCTTGCAATCATCGGAATTTTAAATCCGGTTGTGGGAGCATTGGTACATAATGCAGGTTCTGTGCTCGTCATCATCAATTCGGCATTGCTGTTACAATGGAAACAAAATAAATAGAAAAATGGATCTCCAGAAAGTGGTTTTTATTTTCTGAGATCTGTTTTTTTGTGAAAAAGCAACAAAAACAAAACATATGTTTGTATTTCGGGACGCTATATGGTATAGTTAAGTAAAGTATTACGAATGAAATAGTATAGGAGGAGAGCATGAAATTTCTTCATATCTCGGATTTGCATATTGGAAAAAGAGTCAATGAGTTTTCCATGATCGAAGATCAGAAATATATTTTACGGCAGATCAAAGAGATCGCATTGAAAAAACAGGTGGATGCGGTTATGATCGCGGGGGATATCTATGATAAGCCGGTTCCGTCTGCGGAGGCGGTACAGTTGTTTGATCAGTTTCTCACGGGACTTGCTGATTGCGGGAAAAAGGTGTTTGCAGTCAGTGGAAATCATGATTCCGCGGAACGTATTGCATTTGGTGCACAGCTTATGAGCAGCCGGGAAGTCTATGTTTCACCGGTTTATGATGGAGAGGTGAGGTGTGTTACATGTCAGGATGCATATGGGGAACTCTGCATCTGGCTGCTGCCGTTTATCCGCCCGGCGGTCGTGCGCCATGCGTGGAGGAAAGTGACAGAGGGGATATCCATTGGAAAAAAAGATGCTGGGACAAAACAGGATCTGGCACAGGAAGATGATGTGGAGACAGTGGAAACATATCAGGATGCCCTGCAGTTTGTCGTATCTCATATGCCGGTGGACGCATCAAAGCGGAATATATTGGTGGCACATCAGTTTGTGACAGGGGCTTCGCGATGTGAGTCGGAGGAAGTTTCGGTGGGTGGATTAGACCAGATCGGGGCGGAAGTGTTTGATGTTTTTGATTACGTTGCATTAGGCATATTCATAGCCCGCAGCATATCGAGAGGGAGACACTGCGCTATTGCGGAACCCCGCTCAAATATTCTTTTTCCGAGGCGGAACAGAAAAAGTCCGTTGTTGTCCTGGAGATAAAGGAAAAGGGAGATATTTTCATTGAAAAAGTTCCGTTAAAACCGCTTCGTGATCTGAGAAAGATCCGGGGAACATACATGGAACTGATGTCGAAAGATTTCTATGAGGGTACAGAAACAGAAGATTATCTGCAGATTACACTGACCGATGAGGAAGATGTGCCGGATGGAATGGCAAAACTTCGGACGGTATACCCGAATCTGATGCAGCTTGTCTATGATAACAGCAGAACCAGACAGAGCAGGCAGGTTGAGGTGACCGAACATGTGGAGCAAAATCAGAGATGGAACTGTTTAAAGAATTTTACGAGATACAGAATAATCAGCAGATGAGTGAAGAACAGCAGGATTTTGTCAGAGAACTGATGGAAGAGATGGTGCATTGACAAGTTCCTGAAAAAATAGTTTGAGAAGCAAATACAGGAAAACTGATGTTTCAGGGAACGAGATATTTGGGATTTGAGAGAAAATAGGAGCGGCAGGAAAGGAACGATTTATGAAACCAGTCAGTCTTACAATAAGTGCATTTGGCCCGTATGCGGGGGAGCAGACCATAGATTTTGAACGGCTTGGATCGCAGGGATTATTTCTGATCACAGGGGATACCGGGGCAGGAAAGACCACGATCTTTGATGCAATCACGTTTGCGCTGTACGGGGAAGCCAGTGGTGATGTGCGCAAAGCGGATATGTTCCGCAGCAAATATGCAAAAGATGACGTGAAAACATTCGTGCGTCTGACATTTGAGTACGCAAATAAACGGTATACAGTAGAGCGTAACCCGGAATATATGCGTCCGAAGGGACGTGGAACGGGAATGACAACGGAAAAGGCAAATGCCACACTAGAGTACCCGGATGACAGAGAACCAGTGACAAAAAGCAGGGAGGTCACACGCGCCATCACAGAGCTGATCGGTTTAGACTGCAGACAGTTTACCCAGATAGCAATGATCGCACAGGGGGATTTTCAGAAAGTATTGTTTGCCAATACGGAGGAGAGAGGAAAGATTTTTCGTCAGATATTCGGGACGGATATTTATCGTGTGCTGCAGGACAAACTGAAAGATGCCGTAAAAAAACAATGGAAAGAATATGATGAACTGCGGCGCAGCATCAATCAGTATATGGAGGGAATTGTCTGTGAGAGTGACTCTCTGGATGAAGAAGGGACAAGGATCGCAGAAAAAATAAATCTTTTAAAAAAGGAAAAATTTGACGGCAGGATCGAGGAGGGAATCTCACTTTTAGAAGAACTTTGTAAAGCGGAAGAATCTGCGTTGGAGTGCCTGCAAAAGGAAAAAGAGGCGCTGGATCAGCAAATAAAAAATATGGATGAACTTAGCGGGAAAGTGCGTGAAAATGCAGACAGAAGGCGGTTGTGGAAAGAAAACAGCAGAAGCTGAAGGACTTAGAAGCGCTTCTGGTGCAGGCAAAAGCGGATATGGACAGGGCAGGAGAGGAAGCGGAATGCTGTGAAAAATTAGGCAGAACGATTGAAGAATATAACAGAAGCTGGTGTTGTTTGAAAAAATACAGGAAATTGGTCTGTCGCAGGAAAAGAAGCACCAGGATATGGAAGAAAAGGTTCAGAAAAAGCAGCAGGATGAACAGAGACGAACAGAACTGGAGGGAAAACTGCAGCAGGAAAAAGAGACCTTAAAATCTTATGAGGGCATTACTGCGGAAATACAACGCATAGAGCATGAAATGCGACTGATCACAGAAAAAATGGATACGCTGAAAAATCAGAGAGACAGGAGCCGTGCGCTGGAGGAGCATATTTCAGATCAAAAGGAAAAACTTGATTTAAAAAAGAAAACAGAAAACAGTCTTTTAGAACAGCAGCAACTGTTAAAAGAAGAACAGGAGCAGAACAAGGATGCGGCAGGACAGGAGATTGCCTATGAGAAGGAAGTAAAAGAAATCCGACAGAAAATACAGGATCTGACAGAGATTGCAGAACAGTTGAACACATCAGAAAGAGAAGTAAAGAGACTTGGTACAGAACTGGAAAACGTACAGAAATCATATGAGGTAAAAAGCAGGGATTTACAGCAGCAAAAAGAAACGTGGGAGCAGCTTTCCGGTGCAGACAGCAGGGGAGAACAGGCAGAGAAAGCAATATTGGAAGTATCAGAGAGGATACGCAGGCTCGAAGAGCTGGAAAACAGGTTAGAGGATTGGGAGAAAGTCAGCAGAGAAAGGGAGAAAACTCAAAAACAGTATCAGAAAGCAGCCGCAGAGCAGAAACAGATCAGTGAACAATACCGGAGGATAGAACAGCAATTCTGGGATGCACAGGCGGGAATGCTGGCGCAGGGATAAAGGAAGACGAACTGTCCGGTCTGTGGAGCCATACATCATCCGACACTGGCAGTCATACCACAGGAAACTCCGGATCGGGAAGTGTTAGAACAGGCAAAAGCGGAGGATGAAAAGGCAAGGGAGTCAGTCAGCAGACTGAGTGAAAAAGCGCATCAGCTCGTGACACAGGAAAATGAGAAAATGTCAGCAGTCCTAAAGGATGCAGGAGAACTGCTTGGTGAGCCGGATGTCAGAATGTCTTTAAATGAAATAAAGACGGAGACAAAAAGGCAAAAGAGTGCTGATGAGGCGAGAAGGGAAGAATATAAAGATCAGAAAGAAAAAGCGAAAAAGGATCTGGATGTCAAGCATGTATTAGAAGAACAGATGCAGTCTGCGCAGGATGAACTGGTTATGTTAAACGAACAGAACATTAATCTTGGACAGATGCTTGCCACGGCGACAGAACGGTGCACACAGCAGAAACAGCAGTGGAAGAAAAACGTTGCAGACTGTGGAACTGGCATAGAGCAGACAGAGGATCAAAAAACTGTTTTTGCACAGCTTATGCAGATTGAAAACGAACGGAACACGCAGTTTTACAGGCAAAAAATAACAGGAAACGTGCAGAGCAGATCAAAGATGAATTAAAAGAAAGCGAAGAAACAATACAAAAGATAAGAGGAACAATCAGCAGTATTCAGGAAGAAATTGCAAAATTGACCGGAAACAGGGAAACTGCCGAAAAGCAGATCAGTGACGATATAAAATCTGCATGTAATTTAATTACGGGTGCTCTGATTACAAGTAATATAATTACATGTAATATAATTACATGTAATCAGAGCACTTTAACTGGAGATACAGATGTCAATACATTACAGACCATAAAAAACGCTGATGGGAGTCAGGTTTTGTCAATAGAAGATTTTGATGCAAAACCATACCATGTACAGTCTGTGATTACTATGCTGCAAAGAGCAGCCGATGAGAAAAAAGCGGAACTTTCCAAAAAACAGGAAGACGAACGAAAAAAGACTGCCTTAGAAAAAAAGATTCCGCTCGATGAAACAGAAATAAAAACACTTGCCGACCAGATCAATGTGGCAGAACAGGAGCTGGTACGTCTGCAGACAGAGTACGCAAATGAAGAAAAGAGTCTCAATGAGCTGAAAGAGCAGGTAAAGGATGTAACAAAAGAGGGGGTACAGACACAGATAAACGAGTTTACCCTGAAAAAAAGAAATTTAGAAGAGAACAGAGAAAAGACAAGAGAAGCGTATCATAATTACGAAAAAAACAGAGAGACGGAAAAGGGCGTCATTCAGATGCTGCTTCGTCAGATTGAGGAAACAGAGAAAGCAATATCGTTTCCGGAAGAAGAGATCGAAAAACAGGCGGGAGAACTGCGTGCAAAAAGAAATGAGATGGAAGAAAACAGGGCTTCAAAATATACATCTTATTGTACTAATAGGGAAATCTGTAAAAATGTCAGCAAAAAACAAAAAGAAATCGCACAGACCGAACAAAAGTATGTCTGGATGAAATCTCTTTCCGATACGGCAAGTGGAATGTTAAACGGTAAGGCAAAGATTGAACTGGAAACTTATGTGCAGATGGCTTATTTTGACAGGATACTGATCCGAGCAAACCGGAGGATGCTTACGATGAGCAGCGGGCAGTATGAATTAAAACGTGAGGAAGAGACAGGAAGCCGCAAGGAAAAAGCAGGATTGGAACTTTGCGTGATTGATCATTATAACGGGACAAAGCGCAGTGTAAAGACGCTTTCCGGTGGGGAGTCTTTCCAGGCATCATTGTCACTTGCGCTTGGACTGTCGGATGAGATACAGTCTTATGCGGGTGGAATCCGTATGGATTCCATGTTTGTGGACGAGGGATTTGGATCACTCGATGAGGATGCCTTAGAACAGGCGTTAAAAGCATTGCTGCAGCTCACCGAGGGAAATCGTCTGGTAGGAATTATTTCACATGTATCTGAATTAAAAGACCAGATCGACAAAAAAATAATTGTGACAAAGCAGCGGACGCCGGAGGGTGTCAGCAGTGTTGCAAGAGTGGAATAAAAAGAAACGCAATTTGGGGTAAACAGGTGTTACGGCTTTCGTCGATGCCGATATTAAGATCCAAAGTTATTGACTGCGGCACTTCAATGTGCTAATATACTAAAATATAGATAAAATCATGAATCAGAGAATCATAACAGTAAAGTAACGATAAAAGTTGCGGAAAAGAGGAGAAGATGAGCGAAAAGAAAATACCGTATAAAATTTATCTGGAAGAGAATGAGATGCCGACACAATGGTACAATGTGCGCGCTGATATGAAGAACAAACCAGCACCGCTTTTGAACCCGGCAACTCTAAAACCGATGACCGCGGAGGAACTGGGGCATGTATCTGTGATGAACTGGTAAAACAGGAACTCGATGATACCAACCCATACATCGATATTCCACAGGAGATCCGTGATTTTTACCGCATGTACCGTCCGTCACCACTGGTGAGAGCATATTGTCTGGAAAAAAAAACTGGGGACTCCGGCAAAGATCTACTATAAATTTGAGGGAAACAATACAAGTGGAAGCCATAAATTAAACTCTGCGATTGCACAGGCATATTATGCAAAGAAGCAGGGATTAAAAGGTGTGACAACAGAGACAGGTGCTGGACAGTGGGGAACTGCACTTTCTATGGCGTGTGCTTATTTTGATCTTGACTGTAAAGTCTATATGGTAAAAGTTTCCTATGAACAGAAACCATTCCGCCGTGAGGTAATGCGCACATATGGAGCAAGTGTAACCCCGTCACCGTCTGAGACAACAGAAGTCGGCAGAAAGATTTTAGCAGAGCATCCGGGCACAACAGGAAGTCTTGGCTGTGCAATCTCCGAGGCAGTAGAAGCTGCAACGACGAGAGAAGGATATCGTTATGTATTGGGAAGTGTGTTAAACCAGGTATTGCTACATCAGTCAGTCATTGGACTTGAGACAAAAGCTGCTCTGGAAAAGTATGATATTACGCCGGATATCATTATCGGATGTGCAGGCGGTGGTTCCAATCTTGGGGGTCTGATCTCTCCGTTTATGGGAGAAAAGCTGCGTGGTGAAAAAGACTATCAATTTATCGCAGTCGAACCGGCATCCTGTCCGAGTCTTACGAGAGGCCGCTATGCATATGATTTCTGTGATACAGGAAGGGTCTGTCCGTTAGCAAAGATGTATACACTTGGCAGCGGATTTATTCCATCTGCAAACCATGCCGGAGGACTTCGCTATCACGGCATGAGTTCAACTCTGTCACAGCTTTATGATGACGGACTGATGGAGGCAAGGAGTGTAGAGCAGACTTCTGTATTTGAAGCAGCAGAGCAGTTTGCAAGAATAGAGGGAATCCTTCCGGCACCGGAGAGTTCTCATGCGATTCGTGTTGCCATTGACGAGGCGTTGAAATGTAAAGAAACCGGAGAAGAAAAGACTATCGTTTTTGGACTTACCGGAACCGGCTATTTTGATATGGTTGCATATGAGAAGTTTAACAATGGAGAGATGACAGACTATATTCCGACCGATGAAGAGCTTGCAGTGGGATTTGCAGGGCTGCCGAAGGTGGAGTAAAAATAGCAGAAACATGGGCTAGTGTACTGGCATATTGATATTTGCTGCCGGTACTGATATTACCAAATCTGCTTGGAATGGACGGAGTCTGGCTGTCGATCACAACGGGCGAGATACTCAGTATGATCATGAGTATTTACTATTTTATGAAATATAGAAAAATCTGGAGTGAGAAGTAAGAAAGATTTCATTGATGAATCAAATCAGGAAAAAGTTTTTTCCTGTGCAAAGTAAGAAAAAGATAAATTGACACACAAAAATAGATGTACTATCATCTGGTTAGATGCAGGTACATCTATTTTTTGTATGCTAATGGGAAAGTCATAAGTTAGATTTTAATTTTCAGAGTTGGTTAGGAGTGGAGATCGCAATGGACGAGTCAGGAAGAAAAATCACAAAGATCGCGCGTGAAGCGGGCAAGTTTACATTAAAGATGATGAAAGAGGAAGGAATCGGAACGGCAGAATTTGATTTTATCCATTTCATCCGGCACAATCCCGGCGTCACACAGGCGAAAGTCAGAGAGCAGTTAAAGATTGATAAAGGGGCTGCTGCAAGGCGTGCGGCTAATTTAGAGAGCAAAGGATATCTTTACCGGAAACCGAACCCGGAGGATGGAAGAAGCCAGCTTTTGTATGCGACAGAGAAAGCGGAACAGTTAAAAAATTCAAAGGCGTCCATTGAGAGCGTGTTTTATGAGTGGCTTTTAGCGGAGCTGCCCAAGGAGGAAAAAGCGGCATTTCTTGAGACGTTAGATAAACTTTACTGGCGGTCGAAGGAACAGCGGCGGGCAGAGTTTTGCGATGTGTCAAAACTCGTGCAGTCCGGTTCAGACGACAGGATGGAAATGGATGGTGAGTCAGATGAGTGATAAGTACGACAGAAAAAATGCTGGAAGTGAAAAACAAAAATTTGAGGCAGACCATGTGATTTCCTATTTTAAAATGGAGTGGAAAGTTCTTCTTGCGGTGACAGTCTCCGGGTTGATTTACAATTTAGGACTCCTTGCCGGACCATGGTTTGAGGGAAAAATGGCGGGCTGTCTGGTGGATATCCTTGGCGGCAGGGCAGGATTTCCTGATATGGGAAAACTGGTCGCAGCTATGTGATCGCAATCGCAGTGGTGCAGAGTTCCAGATATATCAAGCGTTTTTATGTGAGACGTTTTGCAAACAATGTCAACCGGCGCATGAAACATGTTCTGTATGACAGCCTTGTACATAAAAGCCGGGCAGAACTGGAAGAGGAAGGCGCCGGAAATGTCATGACAAAAGCGATTCTGGATGTGGATGACTGTGCGGAGGGCATGCGGAAATTTACCACGGAGATATTTGATACAGGGGTAGCTTTGCTTGCATATGCCGGAATGCTTCTCTTTTATGACTGGAGACTTGCGCTTTTAAGCATGCTGTTCCCGCCGGTTTCGTATTTTCTGGCAGAGAAGATGAAAGGAATTGTGCAGAGAACCGGGGCAGCCTATAAGGAGCAGTCCGGGATCTTAAGTGCCGCAACCTTAGACCGGGCATCCAATGCGGTCACCTATCGTGTTTATGGATGCGAGCAGGAGCGAAAAGATGCGTATGAGAAAAATCTTTCAGCTTACGAAAAATCTGCGGTGCGGGCGAATATATGGAGCGCGGCATTTCCGCCGATCTACCGTGTCATCTCGATGGCGGGTGTCATTTTCATTTTATATTTTGGAGGTAAAAACGTGCTTGGAAGTGGCTGGAGAGTCTGGGATGTTGCGGCATTTACCACATTTCTTACCTGTTTTACCAAACTTTCGGTAAAATCATCGAGTGCGGCAAAACTTTTTAACGCAGTTCACAAGGCACAGGTTTCCTGGAAGAGGATCAAACCCCTCATGAAATGTGTGGAACATGAAAGTGAAAGCAGAGTGCAAAAACAGGCAGAGCTTACGGTTTCCCATTTGAGTTTTGCATATCCGGGCGGGACAGATATTTATGAGGATATCACATTTTCTGCAAAACCGGGACAGATCATTGGTGTTACCGGTGCCGTTGCGTCCGGCAAGTCTACGTTTGGAAAGACATTTCTGTGCGAATATCCTTATCAGGGAAGTATCCGTTTTGCAGGCAGAGAGTTAAACGAGATGGGAAATAGTGTGTTGACCGGAACCATTGGTTATTTAGGACACGACCCGGAATTATTTGATGACAGTATAAAAAACAATATTCTGATGGGAGAAAATGAGGATACAGAAACTTATTTGAAAGCAGTATGTTTTGATAGAGAAGTTGCAGAGATGGAACAGGGACCTGACACGGTTGTGGGAAGTGGAGGAGTCAGACTTTCCGGTGGTCAGGCAAAGCGTCTTGCACTTGCGAGAACTTTGTGCCATAAAAAGACCGGTGCTGATCTTAGATGATCCTTTCTCCGCACTTGACCGGAATACGGAACAGGAAGTATATACCAATTTAAAGGCGATGACGTCAGACAGCATCGTGATCCTGTTATCCCACAGACTCTATCTTTTCCCGGAAATGGATCAGGTGATCTGGATGGAGCATGGGCATGCGGCGGTCGGCACACATGAGGAGATCATGGAAAAATACCCGGAATATGCAAGACTTTATGAGGAGCAGACGAAGGGAAGTACGGCGGAGAAAGTAAATGCAGGAAAATGTGCTGAAACAGAACAAGGCAGAAAAGAAAGGGGGCGTGCAGAATAATGCATAGCGGGACGTGCAGCAAATTGAACAGCGGGACGCATAGCAGTAAAAATGTAGGCAGTGTCATGTGGCGGACGATAAAAAAACAGAAGTGGCTTTCCGCGGGATCGTGTGTGCAGTGGCCGGTGCAATCCTGACAGCGCTTCTTCCACCGCTCATTCTTGGAACTATTATAGATACCATGACGACGGGAAATGTGGTATCATTTTATCTGATCTTTGCATATTTTGGATTTACACTGCTCATGGGGGCACTGGAAAGTTCAAGGGAAGGACTGCTGATTGTGTTCGGGCAGAAAATCACGCACGCACTACGAAGCAGCCTGATGGATAAATATACGGATCTGACGGCAGATGCACTGACACATCAGGAGCCGGGGTCAGTGGTTTCCCGGTTCGTCGGGGATGTTGATACGGTGGAAAACCTGTTTACATCAGGCATTATCAGCATGTTTTCCGATGCATGCAAGATCGTCAGTATTCTTGCCGTCATCTGGTTTCGGAACAAGGGGCTTGCCATTGTGCTTTTGGTGTTGCTGCCGTTTCTGTTCTGGTTTACGCGCATCGTGCAGAAAAATATGCTGACCGCGCAGATCGAAAACCGCCGTGCTGTCAGCCGTGCCCTGGGCCATGTTCCGCAGACGCTTCACAACATCAGAACGATCCGGAGTCTCGGCAAAGAAAACTATATGGCAGAGCGTTATGATACCTGCATCGGCGAGAGCTACCGGGCGATGGAGCAGACAAATTTTTATGATGCAGTCTATTCACCAGTCATTCTGATCCTGAATGCGGTGGTTGTGGCGGTTGTCATGCTTTTTTCGGCTTCCGGCAATGCGAATGTATTAAGTCTGTTTGGAATGTCGGCTGGTACGGCGGTCGCTGTCATGAACTATATTTCGCAGATCTTTTCCCCGGTGGAGAGCCTTGGAATGGAGATCCAGACCATACAGTCTGCTGTGGCGGGCGTGCACAGGATCAATGAATTTTTCAGTCTGGAAGAATTACCGGAAAAGACTGATTACAGAAAAGAGAGTACACAAAAGAAAGATAACGTATTTGTGGAATTTCAGAATGTGACATTTGCCTACGAAGAACAAAATGTGCTAAATGGTCTCAGTTTTCAGGTAAAAGAAGGAGAACAGGTTACACTTTCCGGTCGCACCGGCGCAGGCAAAAGTACGATATTCAAGCTACTGCTGGGACTTTATGAGCCAAAGGAGGGCAGCGTGCTGATACAGGGAGTTCCGGCACAAGATATCCCGGATGCAGAGAAACGGCATCTTTTTGGCTATGTGGAGCAGGCTTTTCATATGGTTCCGGGAACGGTAAAAGAGCAGATCACGCTGTACGATCCGTCGATCACTATGGAGGATGTCCGTGCGGCGGCACAGATGACAGGCTTTCGGATACGATCATGAGTCTGGAAAACGGGTACGATACGCCATGTTCCGATGAAATCTTTTCACAGGGACAGTGGCAGCTATTGTCGATCGCCCGTGCAGCGGCGGCAAAGCCGAAACTGCTCCTTTTAGATGAGATCACGGCAAACCTGGATGCACAGACCGAAAAAGAAGTTTTGCAGGCATTAAAGCGGGTAAGTGAGAATCGGACGGTGATCTCCATCTCGCACAGGGTGAATGCGACGACCGGCAGGGTGATTCAAATCTGAAAACGTAGTTTGTTCCCGCAGACCGGCTGCTCACAAAGGATTTCTGGAAGCGCTTGCATTAAAAATCCCTGTCATGGTGGTATACTGCATTGTCAATCTGGATGAGATCGTGAAGATACCGGCGGTTTATCTGCATTATAAAAAGTATATCTGGGTGAGAAATATCACAAGAGGAAGATTAAGAGAGAAAAATCCAGTCTTGACATTTTGGAAAAATGCTATATAATTACTTCAAAAATGAACAATACAAAAAAGAAGTAAATGGAGGCGGATCATGATAAATATGAGTATTGAATTTGCCCACAAAATGTCACTGGCGTACAGTGCAACCTGCAAGACACTCTGCAGGGAACTGAAACTGCCACAGACTGCGTTTGATATACTGATGTTTCTGGCAAATAACCCGGATTATAAAACGGCGAGTGATATTGTGGAAGTACGGAAAATAAAGGCGAACCTTGTCTCTGTCAATGTTGAGAAGTTGGTGCGGGATGGATACCTTGAGAGGAAAGCAGTGAGGGTGATCGGAGAAAAGTCGAGCTGATCTGCACGAAAAAAGCAGAGCCTGTGATCGAAAACGGGAAAAAACTGCAGCAGGATTTTGTGGAACAGATACTGTCTGGCGTGGATGAGGAGAAACGGAAAAAGATGGCAGAGATCCTCAACCAGATGGAAAAGAATCTGGATGAAATGCTGAAAGGGAGCACTGACATGAACATGTTACTTACAATAATCGTTACTTTTTTTTGCAGGTATGGGGGCAGGGCTTGGAACCGGTTTTGCGGGAATGAGCGCCGCGGCGGTCATCAGTCCAATGCTGATCACATTTCTAGGGATGGATCCGTATATGGCGGTGGGAATCGCATTATCCTCGGACGTTCTTGCAAGTGCGGTGTCGGCGTATACATACGGAAAAAATAAAAATCTCGATATCCGAAACGGTATCATCATGATGGTGAGCGTACTTTTATTTACCGTTTTTGGAAGCTATGTGTCAAGTCTGGTCCCATCTGCGGCCATGGGGAACTTTTCAGTCTTTATGACATTCCTTTTAGGAATTAAATTTATCGTGCGCCCGGTCATGACCACAAAAGAGGCGATGCAGGGAGTGTCGGCGGAGAAGCGGGCAGTGCAGTCTGTTATATGCGGTGTCCTCATAGGATTTATCTGTGGTTTTGTCGGTGCGGGCGGCGGCATGATGATGCTTCTGATCCTGACCTCTGTGCTTGGATATGAATTAAAGACAGCCGTTGGAACGAGTGTGTTTATCATGACCTTTACGGCACTTACCGGAGCGGCTTCGCACTTTGCAATCGGTGGTGCACCGGACTGGACCGTATTGATTTTGTGTGTTGTATTTACCCTGATCTGGGCGAGAATCGCGGCTGTTTTTGCCAACAAAGCAACGCCGAAGACCTTAAACCGTGCAACGGGTGTGATACTGGTTATTTTAGGACTTGTGGTAATGCTTTTTTAGTACGGCAAACGGATATTCCGCAGGAACGCGCGAGGAATATTCAGGACAGGCGCTCAAAAAGAATATTGCCCGTGACAAAGTTGTAAGCGCCTCTAAGGTATATTTCAATCCAGACAGATTATCGTCACAAGAGTGCATGAACTTTCGGAACGTCACGGTGTGAAAATGCAGCAGATCGCGCTTGCATGGCACTGGGCAAAAGGTGTTGCATCACCGATAGCTGGTGCAATCGACCATAATCCGGCGGAGGGTGTGATGCTTTTGGATGAGAAGAAATGATGATGTATAGGATTTTGTTTAGTTTCACATATAAAAAAGCAAAAAAATATCTACATACTGTACAAAAATATCAAGAAAATATTAATAAAATCTAAAAAATGTTAAGAATGTGCTAACAATACAAAAATAATACGGTTTTCTTTGTACAAGATTCTGCCTATAATTAAATCATAAAGTTGCAGCGGCAAAGAGGGGCAGCGCAGCAAACAAATTAACCAATTACAGGAGGGTTTCTTATGAAGAAAAAAGTTTTATCCGCAATCGTATGTGCAGCAATGGTATTTTCCATGACAGCGTGTGGCTTACAGTCACCAAATACAGGTGGAAACAGCGGCGGAACAACAAATGCAGCATCAACATCTAATGCGTCCGCAACATCAGATGCAGCAGAAGCAGAAACAACAACTGAGGCAGCATCCTCAGGGGACAGCGCAACAGAACCGGTCGGACCGGCGGTCACACTGGTTTATGCAGAGGTTAACCCGTTAGAGGGAACCATCGTTGGACAGACAGCAACCGCTTTCAAAGACAAAGTCGAAGAGCTTTCCGGTGGAAGCATCACGATCGATATTCAGGCAAACGGTGTATTAGGAGCTGAGTCAGATGTCTTAGATACCATGCTTGGCGGCGGCGGTACGATCGATATGGCACGTATCTCTGCATTCGCACTGACAAGCTACGGCGGAGAAAAATCCAGTCTTTTATCTGTACCGTTCACATTCGTAAACAGAGATCATTTCTGGAATTTCGCTACATCAGATCTGGCACAGGAATTTTTACTTGAGCCGCATGAGAATGGAAGCGGTATCCGCGGACTGTTCTACGGAGAGGAAGGTTTCCGTCATTTCTTTACCGTAAAACCGGTTTCCGGAATGGAAGATCTTGCAGGCATGAAGATCCGTGTATCAAATGACCCGATCATGACAGGCATGGTTGAGGCACTTGGAGCAAACCCGACCGTTGTTGCTATGGGTGAGTTATACTCCGCATTACAGACAGGTGTTGTTGATGCAGCAGAGCAGCCGATCGCAAACTATCAGGCAAATGCATTCCCGGAAGTTGCAAACAACCTGATCTTAGATGGACATACATTAGGAGCAATTCAGGTAGTTATCACAGATGAGGCATGGGATAAATTAACACCGGAACAGCAGGATGTATTAACAGAAGCTGGTGAGTACGCTTCCCAGTACAACCGCAAGATCTCTGAGGAGACAGAAAACAAGATCTTAGACGAGTTAAAAGCAGATGGATGCAACGTTGTTGAAGTAGAGGATATCACACCATGGCAGGATGCATGTAAAGATGTGATCGAAGAGGCAACAAAAGATAACAAAGAGTTATATCAGCAGATTCTTGATATGGCAAACTAAAAGACTGATGTATCAAAGGAGCACAGAGAGAATACCTGCTCTCTGTGCTCCTTTTCTAAAGATGGCTATTTTTAAAGGAGGAAGATGAGTTTATGCCAAAATTTTTTCAGACCGTTGATAAAATAAAACCGGCATATGACATTACATATAAGATCGTTTTATTCATATGTAAATTATTGCTGACGGCAGATCTTGTGATCACAAGCGTCTGCGTTGTCGGAAGATACGTTCCGTTTGTGCCGGATCCGGCATGGAGCGAGGAAGTCGTTCTGACACTGATGTCCTACATGGCAGTATTGTCCGCAGCACTTGCAATCAGAAGGAATGCACATATCCGTATGACGGCATTTGACCAGTATCTGCCAAAATCCGTGATCCGTGCACTGGATATTTTAGCAGATGTGGCAGTATTAATCCTTGGTGTGGTAATGATTACAGTAGGATTTTCCTATGCAGTCCAGATCGGTGCAAAAGGAAATTATGTAAGTATGCCAAGTGTTTCAAAATTCTGGATGTATTTCCCAATCCCACTTGCAGGAATTGCAATGGTGGTATTTGAGATTGAAGCAGTTTATAACCATATCAAAGGAATTTTTGTAAAGGAGGAAAAATAATGAGCGCACAAGGAATTGCAATCGCAGTATTGCTGATCAGCTTTTTAGTAATGATACTCCTTAGATTTCCGATTGCATATGCAGTTGCATTGTCATCATTACTTTGTTTACTGACACAGGGATTGCCGCTTACCACGATCTGTCAGCAGATGGTAAAAGGAATCAGTTCTTTCAGTCTGATGGCAGTGCCGTTCTTTATCACGATGGGTGTACTGATGGGCACCGGTGGTATCTCAGAAAAACTGATTGCACTTGCCAATGCCTGCGTCGGATGGATGACCGGTGGTATGGCAATGGTAAATATCGTAGCATCTTATTTTTTCGGTGGAATTTCCGGTTCTGCATCTGCTGATACTGCTTCTATCGGAAGTATCATGATCCCAATGATGGTAGATCAGGGATATGATGATGATTTTTCTACCGCAGTTACCATTACTTCTTCCTGTGAGGGACTTTTGGTTCCGCCAAGTCACAACATGGTTATCTATGCAATGTCAGCAGGTGGTATTTCCGTAGGAAGTTTATTCCTTGCAGGATATCTGCCGGGTGCTTTACTTGCAGTTTCCCTGATGGTAGGTTCTTACATTATCTCAAAGAAGAAACATTATCCAAAGGGAGATAAGTTCAGCTTTAAGGGATTATTGAAACAGATTGGTATTTCTATCTGGGCACTTGCAGCGGTTGTTATCGTAGTTATCGGTGTAGTTGCCGGATGGTTCACCGCAACAGAGTCCGCAGCAATCGCTGTATTTTACAGCCTGATTGTCAGTGTATATATTTACAAAGGACTTGACTGGAAAGGTGTATGGAAATGTTTAGAACAGTGTATCGATACCTTATCGATCGTATTGATCCTGATTTCTACTTCGAGTATTTTCGGTTACTGCCTTACCACATTACATGTACCGGATATGGTAGCAAATGCGATCGTAGGATTTTCAACAAACCCGATCGTGATTGCACTTTTAATTGACTTGATTCTTCTGTTCCTTGGCTGTATCATGGATATGGCACCGATTATCCTGATCGCAACACCGATCTTACTTCCGATCGCAACATCAATCGGCATTGATCCGGTACAGTTCGGTATCATCATGGTATTAAACTGTGGTATCGGTCTTTTGACACCACCGGTTGGATCCGTATTATTTATCGGTTCCGCAGTCAGCGGTGTAAAAATGGAACGTGTCGTAAAGGCAACACTTCCATTCTATATCTGTATGATCATTGTATTAATGTTACTTACATTCATTCCGGAAGTAAGCCTTCTGTTACCGAGAGTATTTGGCGGCTACGGCGGATGATTTTAGAATTACGGGAGGAAATGGCATGACATATCAATTTAAGAGCGAAGTGACCGCAGGAGATTTCTGGAAACTGACAATGAGCCGGACATATCGTTCGGTGGCGGGAGTCTGCAACATGGTCTTTACGGTGGCGATGATTTTATTTACAGCAAAATTTTTCCGTACCTCAGGGGATCTGATGCAGATGCTGATGCTCTTTGGATGTCTGCTGTTTCCGGTGATCCAGCCGATCGCGATCTATCTGAAAGCCAAAGGGCAGGCAAAAACGATGCCGAAAGATGTAGAACTTTCCTTTGACGATGCGGGACTCCATGTGACTGTGGGGAAAGAAAAGGAAAGCATTGGATGGAAAAAGCTGCGGGTGGCAAACGAGCCTGGCATGATGATCGTTTTTTCCGATGCAAGACATGGATATATGCTTACAAACCGTATTTTGGGAGCACAGAAAGAACCATTTTTGCATTTGCAAAAGAAAGGATCGCAGAGACGAATTAGTGTATGCGGGCTGGCAGATCAGACAGCTAAATGGAGAAAGAAGCAGGATGGGACAAACAGCTTGAAGAAAAGGATAAAAAAGTGGTGGCAGGAGCTTACCATTCAAAAGAAAATAGCAGTGTTTACCGGGATGGTCTGTGTGACCATCCTGCTTTCCGTTGTTTTTAATGTCTGGGTTGTCCGGTTTTCACTGACCGATTTTAATGGTATTTTGCAGGACAATGCAAAGTGCAGTGAACTGATCCAGGCATTAGAGCAGGAGAGCACACTGTTTGAAAGCTATATGAGAAATCCGGATACGGAGAAAAAAGAAGCGTTAGAGCATTCCATGAAACGTACAAAACATGCGGTTTATGATCTGCCATTCCAGTATCGCAGGATCGGGGAACTCCGCTATGCAAAAACATGGTCGATCCGCAGCAGCTATGAAGTTTATTGCACTAAAAGAGATGCAATCCTGTCCATGGAAGATAATGTGACAGATTATGTCAGCAGGCTGTATGAAGTTTATGACATGCAGGACTACTTAAAGGATTATGCCGGAACACTTATGAATTATACGATCGAGGAGGGAGATGTTTCGTACCGGAAAAAAGTTCCGACACTGATCAGTGTTCCGCTGGTGGTAATTTTTGCAGGAATCCTGCTTCTTTTTGGAATTGCAGAGATGGCGGCACTGATGAAAGAAACGATCATGGCACCGATTTTTAAACTGGTACATGCATCACAGAAAATTGCTGCAAATGATTTCTTTATCAGGGATGTTGAGGTGGACAACAAGGATGAGCTTGGTGAACTGGTCCGGGCGTCAATAAAATGAAATACGCCACAGGAGAGTACATTCAGGCACTGGAGGAAAAAAGAAAGACCTTAGATCTTTTGCATGAGGAGGAGCTTGAAAAGTTAGAGACGGAAAAGCGTCTGGAGATGACAAAGCTTGAACTTCTAAAAAGCCAGATCAATCCGCATTTTCTGTTCAATACCTTAAATGTCATCGGTGGAATGGCAAGCCTTGAGGAAGCGGAAACTACTGAAAAAATGATCCGTGCATTGTCGGCACTTTTCCGCTATAACCTGAAAAATCAGGACACGGAGGTGTGCCTGTCACAGGAATTAAAAATTATGGAAGATTATATGTATCTGCAGCAGATGCGTTTCGGAGACAGAATCACATACCGAAAGGATTGCAGCGTGGATGCAGATAAAGTCATTGTTCCGGCATTTACATTTCAGCCGCTGGTGGAAAATGCATCATTCATGGACTTTCGAAAAAAGAAGAAGGTGGGACTGTCCGGGTACATATCTGGCAGAAAGATGGATTTACGTTTATTACCATTGGGGATAACGGGCTTGGAATGGACGAAGCAGCACTTATGCATCTGCGGGGAGAACTGGAAAAAGAAGATGGAAAGACAGGCATTGGCCTTGGCAATATTTTCCGGCGGATCCGTGCAATGTATCAGGATGGAAATGTAGAAATCTACAGTAAAAAAGATGTGGGGACTGTGGTAAAAATACAGATCAGACATAAGGAAGTGGGGGAGCATGATGTACCGTGTGTTGGTGGCGGACGATGAGCCGATAGAGAGAATGATTGTGGGGAGAACGATAAAAAAATATTTTTCCGGACAGTTAGAAGTTGTGGAAGCCGTAAACGGCAGGGAGGCGGCAAAGTTTTTTACAGAAAAAGATTGTAAGATCGCGCTGCTTGACATTGAGATGCCGGGTGTGAATGGTTTGGAGGCAGCGGAGCAGATCCGGGAGAAAGACAGGGATTGCAGCATTATTTTTCTGACTGCATTTGATGAATTCAGTTATGCAAAACGTGCGATCTCCGTACATGCACTGGATTATCTGCTGAAACCAGGGACTGAGGAAGAACTGGTAGCGGTGCTTGAGGAAGCAATACGGCTGCTTGAGGAAAAGGCAGATGGATCGCAGAAAAATGTCCGGGAAAAGCCTGTGGATATGCAGGAAAAAAAGAAGGATGCAGAACTGGAAAATGGCAATGTCAGGATGAGCGCTGTGGCAGAAAATATCAGACAGTATATTGACATGCACTATAAAGAAGATATTTCTTTACAGAGTGTAGCGGAGGAGATGAATTATTCAGACGCCTATTTCTGCAAAATATTCAAACAGTGTTTTGATAAAAGTTTCATTGGATATCTGACAGAGTACCGGCTGGAGAGGCAAAGCAGCTTCTTGCCGATGTCCGTATCAATGTAAAAGATATCAGCGTAAATGTGGGATACCGGGATTCAAATTATTTTGCAAAAGTATTTAAGCGTGCCATGGGAAGTACTCCTACGGAATACCGCATGGAGATTTTAAAACAGATGAACACAGGGAACACTGCCGGAGGATTGGGATAAATGAAAAAAAGACGAATCTTGATTTTGTTTGTGGCAGTGGTTTTGACCGCTGGATTTTTTCTGTATCACAGGCTGCGCAGCGTGAGAGCTCCCGAATTTGTCCTGTCCTATGCGGAAAACCAGACAGAGGATTACCCGACAACACTTGGGGCAAAAAAGTTTGCCGAGCTGGTGGAGAAGGAGAGCAGCGGAAGAATAAAGATTTTAGTTCAGGCAGAAGGGGAACTTGGTGCAGAGAGCGGTGTGATCGCACAGATGCAGTATGGAGGCATTGATTTTGCAAGGGTTTCCCTGTCGCAGTTAGCAGAGTACATACCGGAATTAAATGTTTTGCAGATGCCATATCTGTATTCTGATTCGGATCATATGTGGAAAGTGTTAGATGGCAGGATCGGTAGTGACTTTTTGGAGAAAGTGAGTAAAAGCGAACTGATTGGCCTTTCCTGGTATGATGCGGGAGCAAGAAATTTTTATAATTCTAAAAAGCCGATCACCTGTCTTGAGGATATGGCAGGTATGCGTATCCGTGTGCAGGAATCGGAGGTGATGGTCGATATGGTGGAGGCACTTGGCGCGACGGCACTGCCGATTCCCTATGCGGATGTTTATTCCGCATTAGAGCGCGGAACGGTGGACGGGGCGGAAAATAACTGGCCTTCTTATGAGGCGATGAATCATTATGAGGTAGCGAAATATTATACCGTTGATGAACACAACCGGGTGCCGGAGATGCAGATCTGTTCGAAACATACATGGAACAAGCTTTCGGAAGATGACCGTCAGATGATCTTAGAGTGCGCAAAAGAATCTGCGCTGTATGAGAGAAAGTTGTGGAAAGAACGTGAGGCGGATTCTAAGGAGATCGCTTTGAAACAGGGTGTGGAAGTGGTAGAACTTTCTGCGGCAGAAAAAAAGCGTTTTCAGGAGGCGGTCATGGGCGTGTATGAAAAGTATTGCGCGGACTACATGGACGTGATCGAACAGATTATCGAAGAAAATAATGAGTGAGGAGAAACAGATGGATTTTTACAGGATAAAATAAAAAAGAAACAGTTTTTATGCAACTACAGCGTTTTTTTTGCTGAATGGAATGCTGGCACTTTCGATTGGATCCCTGCTTCCTTTTATCAGGGATGCAAGAGGACTAGATTATGCATTTTGCGGATTGATCGTAAGTCTGCATTCTGTGGGAAATCTGTTTTCTAGTTTTACCGCAGGATTGCTGCCGGTCGCGATTGGAAGAAAAAAGAGTATTTTGTTTTTTAATCTGTTTTTTGCACTTTCGTATGTGCTGATCATTTTCGGAAATCACAACTGGTGCATTGCAATGGCATTTTTCCTGACAGGTGTTGCGAGAGGAGCAACGAGTAATTTCTGTAACACGGCAATCAACAGTTTAGCACCGGGAAAAGCATGGACGATCAATGGACTGCATGCGATGTTCTCTGTCGGGGCATTTTTATTCCCGATTCTTCTGACACTGTTTACGGCAACAGGGGAATCCGGCTGGATCACAGCGTGTTATTTTATGCTTGCGATGGGAATTTTAAGCTGGATATTATACGCAATGATCCCAATGGAAAATGACCGGGTGGAAAAAGAGAAAAAAAGACGGCAGTTTCGGATTCTTCTCAGAACCGCTGTTTTATCTGTGCGTTGCAACATTATTTTTCTATCTCTGCGCGGAGCAGGGTGTCATCGGATGGATGATCACATATTTTAAGGATACAGGATTTCTGCCGGCATCCCTATCCCAGATGACGGCGAGTGTACTCTGGGTGATGATTTTAGCAGGACGTCTGACGACAGCCTGGCTGTCCACCAGAATGCAAAAAGAAAAACTGCTGCCGATCATGGGTGCAGGACTTGTATGCTTTTTCTTTTTACTGTTATTCAGCCGCAGTACCGTATGGATCGTGATCGGTATCATGGGGTTTCGGGTACAGCATGGCGGGGAATCTACCCGACGACGGTTTCCTTTGCAGGAAATCTCATTGAAAAATATCCGATCGCGTGGAGTTTTATTTTAACAATTGCAAGTATCGGTTCGATCGTAATGCCGTCGATCATTGGGAAGATCGCAGAGACAGCAGGTATCTTTTATGGAATGGGATCGATCGTGGTCGTTGTGTTTATCGATATGGTCTGTATTTTAGCGTTGGTGCGTTATCTGAAAAAACAAAATCAATAATATTTTTACATACGAGGGGGATTTCATATGAAAACGAAAAAAAATCAGATCTGGAACTTTAACAATGAAATTGATGCAGAAGTTTGCGGCGAGGGCATGAAGCGCAAAATATTAGCGTACGCCGATGAGATGATGTGTGTGGAGAATCATTTTGAAAAAGGTGCCATCGGTGCACTGCATCATCACCCGCACACTCAGATCACCTATGTGGTGTCCGGTCAGTTTGAATTTACAATCAACGGAGAAAAGAAGATCGTAAATCCTGGTGATGCCCTGTTAAAGAGAGATTCCATCGAGCACGGCTGTGTCTGCCTGAAAGAGGGAATCCTCTTAGATATTTTTACACCGATGCGGGAAGAATTTGTGCAGGATCAGGATTGACAATCCGCGCACAAAATGCTAAAGTACGGTTAATGCGAGGAAGTGAAATAGTAATCATGGAAAGTGTCCAGAGAGAGGACGGCAGGTGCGAGTCTTTCACGGAACATGATGAACCGGTCATGGAGCTGCATACCGAATGGAAACATCAGGCTATGCCGGGTTCTCCCGTTACAGAGATAAGGTATCAATGAAAATTTGTACCGGAGTGCAGGAACATCCTGAAATTAGGTGGTACCGCGGATTAAGATAATTCGTCCTAAGCTGTATTTAATTGCAGCTTGGGACTTTTTTTTTATGTACAGGATTTATTATAAGGAGGCAGACAATGAAATTAGAAAAATTAATCGGAGAACGTTTTCGTGAAAGACCGGCAGACTGCGTGATCGACAGCCATGCCCTGATGGTAAAAGGCGGCTACATGAAATACATGGCAAACGGCATTTACTCTTCCTACCTTCCGCTCAAACGGATCACGCGAAAAATCGAGCAGATCCTGCGGGAAGAAATGGACAAACTAGATGGACAGGAAGTATCATTTCCAGTGTGATGCCGGCATCCCTTTGGGAAGAATCCGGCCGTTATGAGAGTGTGGGAGAAGAACTGTTACGTTTTACTGACCGGAACAATGCAAAGATGGTGCTTGGAATGACACATGAGGAGGCAGCCGTACATTTAGTTCGTGAGTATGCCCAAAGCTACAACAAATACCCATTTATGATCTACCAGATCCAGACAAAATTCCGGGATGAGGCAAGACCGAGAGCCGGATTGATCCGCGTGCGCGAGTTTACAATGAAAGATGCGTATTCCTTCCACACCAGTCAGGAAGATTTAAACCAGTACTACGAAAAATGCCACAAAGCATACGAGCGTATTTTTGAGAGAGCAGGCATTCCGGAGGTCGTATCGGTGGCTTCAGATTCCGGTATGATGGGCGGAAGCCTTTCCCATGAGTTTATGCTTCTTACCCCGGTCGGTGAGGATTCTATCGTGCTGTGTAATGAATGTGATTTCCGCGCAAATATGGAAGCGGCAGAAAATATCTCTGATATTGCAAGAGATGTGGTGTCCGCAGAACTTGAAAAAGTGCATACGCCGGACATTCATACGATCGAGGATATCTGTAAATTTTTTTGGGGATGAAACCTGCAATTCCTGTAAGGCAGTTGTATACCAGAAAAATTCGGATGACACCTATGTGGTCATATTTATCCGCGGCGATCTTGAAATTAATGAGACAAAACTGGTCAACTATTTGAAAGATGAGATACATCCAGCCATCATCACCGAAGAGTGCGGATTAAACGCAGGTTATATCGGACCGGTCGGACTGAAAATAAATGGAGATGCCATCGTTTTATATGACAGATCATTAGAAAACAGAAATAATCTTTCCTGTGGTGCAAATGAGGACGAGTACCATTATAAGGGACTTGATATGCAAAGAGATGTGCCGGATGCAGAATATCATGATTTTGCAAAGGCATATGAGGGCGGTATCTGCCCGAAATGCGGAAAAAAGACGATCCGTATTTCCAGAGGAATCGAGGTCGGAAACATCTTCCAGCTTGGAGATAAATATACGAAAGCCATGAAGATGACTTATGTGGATCAGAACGGAGAGAGCAAAACACCAATCATGGGCTGTTATGGCATTGGTGTCGGCAGACTTGCCGCCGCTGTCTGCGAGGCACATCATGATGAGTACGGACCGATCTGGCCAAAATCGATCGCGCCGTGGCAGGTTCATCTTTGTGCGGTAAGAGCGGACAATGAGGAAGTCAGAAAGTTTGCGGATGATCTGTATGAGAAATTGCAGGAGATGGGGATCGAGGTTATTTATGATGACAGAACCGTGAGTGCCGGTGTCATGTTCTCCGATGCCGACTTGCTCGGTATCCCGCTCCGTGTTATTGTGAGCCCGAGAAATATGAAACAGGGAGTCGTCGAGGTGGCTTCCCGTGACAAGACGCTTCAGACACAGGTAAAAATGGAGGAAGCGGCAGAGCAGGTGAAGAAGTATCTGTGATAAGGTGATATTATTCTGGATAGGAACCCCAATGATTGAGAAAGAGAAAAAGTGGTTTATGAGCTGATAAGAGGTATACTATTGTTAGTGATGCAGGCTAATTCATGACAATAGAATGTTTGCGGAGCGTGCATTCTATTGTTTATACTGTAGATTGAATAGGAGTGACAGAATGGTAAAAGGTACAATGTTTTCCGGTGAATCAAAAAATATAGAGTCTAAAGTTTCATTACCAGACAAAAGTGAAAAAGTACGTGAAAACAATCAGTAGCTTTTGCTAATACGCAGGGCGGCAAGCTGATTGTCGGTGTAGATGATAAAAAACCATCAGGTTATTGGTGTGGAAAATGATATATTATTTCAGACCATGGATGCGATAGCAACTGCAGTTTCAGATTCATGTATGCCACAGATCATTCCAGATATTGAACCACAGACAGTGGAAGGAAAGACGATTATTATAGTATCTGTCGAGGCTGGAAAAAATCGACCATATTATCTGAAATCAAAGGGAAAAGAAAATGGTACCTATATACGTGTAGCAGGGACATCCAGACAGGCATTTCCAGAAAAGATAAAAGAACTGGAAATGGAGGGTGCTAGAATTTCATGGGATGAACTTACATGTGTGGGATATACAGTTACTGAAGAAGCGACAGAAAAACTTTGTCAGGATATCGAAGTTTTTCGGAAAAAAGCGGGAATGTCAGAATATTCTGTTAAGAAGGAGTAGCTTATTAATTGGAAGATTCTCAAGCAGAGTGAGGGACAATTATTGGCGACAAATGCCTATGCGTTGCTGACATCCGGGTATTTTCCGTTTTCTAAAACACAATGTGCTGTATTTAAGGGGACGGGTCCAGCAGTATTTTTAGATAAGCGGGAGTTTACAGGTCCTATATATACACAGATATAGGAAACGGTAGATTTTGTATTGAGAAATATAAGGCTTGGAGCAACGATTGAGGGATTAGTGAGAAAAGAAAAATATGAGCTTCCACCAGAAGCAATCCGGGAAATGATTATTAATGCCCATTGCCACCGAAATATTTTAGATGAATCTTGTATTCAGGTTGCGATTTATGATGATCGTTTGGAAGTAACATCTCCGGGAGGTTTATATAATGGACTGACTTATGAAGAAGTTATGAATGGTCATTCAAAAATCAGAAACAAAGGAATTGCTAACATATTCAGCCAGATGGGGCTTATAGAGGCATGGGGCAGTGGAATTAAAAGAATTCTAAATGCAGCAGAAAAGTATGGACTTCCAAAGCCGAGAATTCAGGAATTTGATAATATGTTTCGTGTAGAACTTTTCAGAAAGAATTCTTTGACAAAGCGAGAAAGAATTGATTTCATAGATGAATTAGAATTGGGACGGAGAAGAGACGGAGAAAGTTCGGAGAAGGGACGGAGAAGAATCGCCATATTGAACTGAACGATACGCAGAAGAGAATTCTTAACTTTCTTTCTGATGATCCTAATTTGTCCGCAGTAAGATTAGCAGAGCAATTAGGAATCAGTAGTCGAAATGTAGAAAAGAATATAAAAAAACTAAAAGAATACGGTATTCTTATTCGACATGCTCGCCAAAGAATGGATACTGGGAGATTGTTGTTGAAAATTAAAAAGAAATTTATGGAGAAAATCATGGAAATAAAAAGCATACTGATCAAAGACACCACAAGAGAAGAAAGAATCCGCATAGTACAGGAAGGCTTGAACCAGTGCGGGGGAGCCTGCGATTTCTGCAATGGCTGTGACAATTTAGGCGGCGGTTCTGTTGATGCATTTTACGAGCCATACATCAATGGCGAGAAGGAACTGCGCGAGATCAATGAAGAATACAGAAGCAACTCCGGTCTGGTAAAGTAGGTGCAGTATGAGACCGCCAGAGATAGCATCTTCCACAGAAGAGGAAAGAAGACAGTATATCAAAGATACCTTTCCGTGTATCGCAGACTGCGATATGTGTGGACTTTGCACCGTATTTAAGGGCAAAGATCCGGAACGTGCACATGCAGATTATATCAGCGGAAAACGAAGTTATCTGGAGGTGTCTGCGGATTACAGGTAAATAGCTGCTGAAAGAATAAAGAAATGATTTAAGAACCATACACTTTTTTGCTTAAACAAAATGGCAGAAATGACGATATTAACAAAAGAAACAATGATGTTAAGATTTATTTGTAATACCGGGGGTAAAAATGAGTTATACGATCAATTTTTCAAAACAAATGTCTGGGATTTTACATCCGAATCCGAATATGTTAAAGAGCACGAAAGAAAAAATGGAGAGACAGTCAGAGCGGGACAGTAAAGTTGCATTTTTTGAGGCACAGAAAGAAAATCTGAAAAATATGAAAACCGAAACGGTGGAGGATATTGCCAAAAAACTGGAAATGTTCCATACCTATGAGGATGAGATCGCTGCGGCAAAGCAGGAGTATAACAGTTCGCAGATGTTTCATATCATGGATGAGGCGGAGGAAGAGGCTGAGAAAAGAGCCAAAGAGCAGAGAAGAATAAGCCAAAGACCGAGGAAGAAAGAAAAGAAGAAGCTGTGGATGAGGCGCTTGGAACAGACGATGACAAGGGAATGCTTGCTGAAAATATGGAGAAGCTGTCAGAGATCACAGATCAGATGACAGAAGAAATGACCGGTGACCTGACGGAAAACATCGAAGCACTGCCAACGGAGAAAGCACCAGAAGAAACTGCAGAGAAAGAATTATCAGGACAGAAATTATCAACGAAGGAACTGTCAACCGAGGAAAAATTACAGCAGGATGCCATAGAGAAAAAAGCATATCACCCGTTTGACATGCGCGCATAAGAATCCGTAAAGGACTGGGGGAAATGGTTAAAGCAGCCGATAAATAAAGTAACCACTCGGTCCTTTCAGGGGAGTGGAGCAGTCCCGACTGACAGACGGACTGCAGAAAGGAGAAAAATGACAGTTAACGGGGTAGGAAGTTATGGAACATTTGCTGTATCCGGCAGTTCCGGGAGAAACGTAAAGTCCGGACAATCGGTTCGTTTTAATTTTCAGGCTGCAGGCGAGAAGGCTGATAATCTGCTTGCCGGAATGAAAGAACTAGATACCGGAAAAAGAAGTTCTGACAGGAGTATATTGGAGGACAGCGGTTGCTTTGACAGCAGTTATTGGTCCGAAAATATGAAGAAAGCGGCAGAAACGGCAGATTCAGAGCAATCTGTCACAGATTTACGGGAAGAATATGCCAGGCTTTTAAAAGAAAAATCTGAGGAGATCTTTACAAAAATCAAAAATGGTGAAACGGAAAATTCCTATCAGATCGGGTCACAGTCCTTTACAGAGAAAGAGTGGGATGAATTTCTCAGCAAATTCGATTCCTTAGAAGATGCGATCCGGAAACTGATGGAGGAAGAACAGGAAAAAAGAGCGGCAGAAGAGCTGGGAAAGGAGAAGGAAACATCTGTGAAGAAGCATCCATGGAAAAAGTATCCATGGAAAAAGGGTTCCAGACGGAAGGTGATCTGCTCACGGCAGATTCCACATCCTGTACATATCCTGCCGATCAGCCGGATAAAGAGGATATCCGCTATATCACCTGGTATACCGAGGAGGGTATTTTCTGCCGGAAAGCGGGACAGACAGAAGGCTATGAGTGGTCTATTTCTTTTGAGAACAGGGAACAGTATGAAAAGGTCATGTCATTGATCGGTCAGCTTCCGTCCGACTGGAATCTGCGTTTCGAGGCGCATGAAAATTTCTGGAGAGATTTTTTAGATGATAAGATCGACGTGGATGATTTTATGGATTTTATGCGCAGCATCAATCAGGGTGAAAAGATATTCTGCCGGTATCCGGGAGGTACTTTGTATACCGCCGATGAGATCGATTCACTGATGTTTGAACAGTATTTAAAGGAAAACCATATGACACTGGAAGATTACCACGCCAGCCAGGAAGCCTTTCGGGCAAAGCATGGATATCCGGGATATTATTAAAAAGATTCGGGGGTCAAAAAATTGAAAACCACCTTTTGCCTCCCGAATCTTAAAAATTATTAGCAGGTGCCGTCTGTAACACAAAAAATTGTGTACAGGCGGCACTTTGTGTTATACTCTGAATACGAAAGATGTATCTGAGTTTTAGAATGTCAAATCACACAAAGTATCGCTTTGTTTTGTTCGAATATCTGAAAATAAAAGAACAGATTATAGAAAGTGAGATATGAAGAAATGCAGTACCACGGAGGAGACATATACAGTAATCGAGAAAAAAGGACAATCAATAAATATAGAAAGGGAAAGTGATATGCAAGAAAATATAAATTTTATTGTGGCAATAGTTACGTCTCTTATTACAATGTGCACATTAATATATAATACTTTTTTTAAGGGTGGTTTTAAACGGGAAAAACAATATTATAATAAGATATTGATTCCATTTATTGAAGCGTTAAAAGCTGGAAATGAAAATGCGTTACAAGAGATAAAAGATCAGATAAACCATACCGATGAATGTGTTCCAAAATATGTTATACATTTGATAAATACATCTCAAATCCAAACGGATAATACGATAACAGATAAAAAGTTATTAAAAGTATTTATATATGATTACTTGGATATTTATCCTAATGATGATAACAGGATGGATCAATTACCATGTATAATTCTTAAAATTTTTACATATTTTAAATTTTTTCTAGCATTTTTGTTCCTTATGGTAGGTAATATGTATTTGTTTATAATCATAAATAGTTTTTTGCAATATGGAATGGATAATGGATTTATTTCATCTCTTACATCAAATATTAGAAGAATAGATTGTTTTGAAATATTAAGGGCTGTAATTTGCTATGGATTATATGTGGCTGTTATTTTTTGGGCTAAAAATTCTAATATAGATAGATATACAACTCGAAAGAAGAAAATTGAAAAAATGATTTGCAGGAAAGTTAAGGCTTATGATAAAAGAAATGACAAGTATGTATATTAAAAAACAAATAAGAAAGAAAGCAACGCGCTAGGACAGTTATGAATCAAGCAGTTTGTAGCTGGCTGTTTGCTTTTTAGATTTAATTTCCAAAAGTGAGAAAAGTTATGAAATATTTATTCAAAACTTCGTACCCAGCATGTTATAATTGATGTAGTTGAATATGAAGGCTACAGAAAGGTTACTCACCGTGAGGAGATTTTATATTTATAATGAGGAGAAAAGGATTATGATTAAATTAGAGAAAAAGAAAAGTTGCATTATATGGATTCTTATGACAGTGATATGCACATTTTTTTGTTTGTATGATCGGAAATGTAAGCGTAGAAGCAAAAACTGTAACAAAGGATATTACAATAGGGAAAGGAAAAACATATGCCATTGAGCAGACTTTTAGCGGAAAGGCAACATTTAAGACTAGCAACAAAAAGATTGCTGTAATAAAGAATGGAAAATCATAGGAAAATCGATTGGAAAAGCTAAAATTACGATAAAGGACAAAGGAAATACATATATATATAAAATTACTGTTGCAGAAGCATACTTAAACCAAAATGAAATTATAGTTAATGTTGGAAAAACTGTAAATCTTAAAATAAAAGGCATGAAAGGAAAGTAAAATGGAGTTCCTTGAATAAAAAGGTAGCGACTGTAAAAAATGGTAAAGTTACTGGAAAGAAAACAGGTAAAACGGTTATTCAGGCAAAAATAAATGGTACTATCTTGAAATGTAATGTTAAAGTGGAAAAACCGGAGCTCAGCAAGAAGAAAGTCACTATCGAGAGTGGAAAATCGTATATATTGAAAGTAAAAGGTACAAGCAGGAAAGTGGTTTGGACGTCTTCGAATAGAAATGTTGTTACAGTAAAAAACGGTAAGATTACTGGAAAGAAACAGGGAAATACGACAGTCATTGCAAAAGTAAACGGATCTGTATTAAAATGTAACATAAGGGTTACAGCTGCAAAGAAGCCGCATAAAGATGATGCACAAAATACTGAGAGTACAGAAGATAAAAAGCCTGATAATAATGACAGCATTGAGACAAAAACACCAAAATTAAGCACTACATCTATTACTTGGAAATTTGGTGATGGGGATGATGGAACGTATTTAACATTGAATAATGCAGATTGTGATGATGTTATATGGAATACGTCAGATGAAAAAATAGTGCGTATATATCCTGAAGGAAATAGTGCTGTAATATATAATAATTTAAAAGGTGGAAAAGCTATTGTAACAGCAACTTATAAAGGAAAGACATATTCTTGCAATGTAGTAAGTTATAGCTGTATAAAACCAATATTTCACGCGAAGAAGGAACGGGATTTGATTATGATGAATCAGCGAAAAATATGGATGAACTCGTAAATACGGAAAACTTTTTAGGAGTTTCTTTGGATTGGACGTGGAATAGAACGGATTTGGTTCAGAAAAAGACTACACCAGATGGATCATACACACATTATATTGTGGAGGATAGCGGAACAACGGAAGTTACAGGAATCTCCAAGGATGGCTTCACGAAAGCTGTGGTAACAATTAATAGTTATGGAAAATACATTGATAAAAAGGGTACTTATGATGAGAAACTTACAAATGAGGTATATAATTTATTAAAAACAAGAAGAAACTAGAAATACAGATATTTCATCATCATGTTATTCTATGCCAAAAGATCAGTTGGTATTTTTGCTTTCAACAGCAGATAGATGGTACAATGGAGAGATATCAGATCGAAAAAGAGTGAATTTGTTTCGTTATACGCCTTTTAAAGATGCAATGTGCTCTTATTCGATGTATGGCGATAGAGAATATATGTTTGGCGATAATAGTAAAATAATAGAAATAGATAATGCGAAAAATGCTAGTGATGTGGTAAAGGGAATAAATACATATATGGGATCGCAGAATTGGGCAAGACTATTACTATATATTAAGGTGCATACTGATTTAAATAAAAAGTATGTCTATATGGTAACATGTTAATATTTTTACGGAGCCGAGGGTGCGGACATTTTCTTGGACAGGCTAAACAGCCACTCCAAGAATGTCCGTACCCTCCCGTCTTTTTACGAGAAATGGGTAAGGAAAAAGGTTTCACTTTTAATATAAGGGTGAAACCTTTTTATATTGTAAAGGTTTCAAGTTCTGTTTCAAGATCATTAATTCGCTTTAACAGATAAAGCCTTACCTTTTCATCTGGCGTGTGATCGGCTTCATATTTTAACTTATTTATAGTATTCTGTTTTGTTCGCCCATTCTTTTAGAAAGTTTTGTATATCAGGAGAATTAAAAGAATAGATTACAAAGTGCCGTCTGTAACACAAAAAATTGTGTACAGATGGCACTTTGTGTTATACTCTGAATACGAAAGATATATCTATATTTTTGGAACGACAAATCACACAAAGCGTGGTTTCGTTTTGTTTCAATGTCCGAAAATAAAAGAACAGACTACAGAAAGAGAGAAATAAAGGAATGCAGTACCACGGAGGAGATATATACCGCAATCAGATAAGACAGGATTTTTCGGTGAACACCAATCCGCTTGGAATGCCGGATTCGGTAAGGGAAGCACTTCATCAGGCGGTGGAGGAGGCGGAACATTACCCGGATATCCATGCACAGGAACTTACAAACGCAGTTGCAGAACAGCTGCGGATATCAGAGAAAAAGCTTGTGTTTGGAAATGGTGCATCAGAATTGTTCCATGCCGTTTTACACGCAGTAAAACCATCGAAAATGCTGATCCCGGTGCCGTCCTTTTTAGGATATGAAGAGGCGGCAAAGACCATGGACTGTGAAGTTATTTTTTTATGAGATGAAAAAAGAGGAAAAATTCTGCCTGACCGAACGGATTCTTGATGCGTTAGACGAGAGCATTTCTCTGGTATTTCTGGCAAATCCAAATAATCCGGTCGGAAATCTGGTCGAGCCGGAACTGATTTTAGAAATTGCAGAAAAATGCAGACAATGTGACATTACACTGGTGCTGGATGAGTGTTTTATGGAACTGACCGGAAAAGAACAGAAATATTCCTTTTTAAGTCATTTAGAAGAATTTCCGAATGTGGTCGTGGTGCGTGCATTTACCAAATTATATGCGATTCCGGGGGTGCGGCTTGGGTATCTGGTCTGTGAACAGACTCTGGCGGAAAAGATTAGATTGCAGCTGCCGGAGTGGAATCTTTCGGTATTCGCCCAAAGGGCAGGAGTCGCTGCAATCAAAGAGCAGGGATATGTTGCACGCGCTGTGTCCTGTATACAGACGCAAAGGCTGTTTTTGCGTGAAGAATTAAAGGCGGCAGGATGCATTGTGTATGATTCAGATGCAGATTATCTGTTGTTTTACAGTGAAAAAAAGCTGTATGAACTTTTTTTACAGCGTGGTATTTTGATTCGTGACTGTAGTAATTTCCGGGGACTCCAGAGCGGTTATTACCGGATCGCGGTAAAATCGGAAGAACAGAACCGGATATTTGCAGAGGTGTTGAGAGAGATCCATGGAAATGCGCAGGCAGTAGAATTTGTACTGCCGGGAGAGATCGAGGGGCGCAGTTTTGCAATTATTACAAAAGAACTGGAAGAACGCGGTATTGTGATCCCGAAAGAGCAGGAGCCGGTGACAAAAAGAGTGATCCACACGAGTGCGGATTTCGGATATGCAGATACACTTACTTTTTCGGAGAATGCAGTGGAGATTGCAAAACACCTGATCCGCACAGGAGCGGACATCGTGACAGACACAAATATGGCGCTCTCCGGTGTCAACAAAAAAAGTGCTTGAGGCACATGGTGGAATGGCGCATTGTTTTATGGCGGACGAGGAGGTTGCAGGAGAGGCAAAAGAACGCAAGGTGACAAGGGCGGTCGTTTCCATGGAACATGCGGCAAAACTGGACAAGCCGATCATATTTGCCATCGGCAACGCACCAACGGCACTGATCCGTTTGTATGAGCTGATTTGTGATGGAATTTACCGTCCTGCATTTATCATCGGAGTTCCGGTCGGATTCGTCAATGTGGAGGTGGCAAAGGAAATGATCCTGCACACCGATGTGCCATGTATCGTGAACCGGGGAAGAAAAGGAGGCAGCAATGTGGCTGCTGCGATCTGTAATGCACTTTTGTATGAAGTGCGGCGGGAGGATGCAGCGAAAAAGGTGGATTGATATTTACAAATGGAAATGGAGATACCTATGCGTTACGGATTTACGACCGGAAGCTGTGCGGCAGCGGCGGCAAAAGCGGCGGCATATATGCTGATCACCGGAAAAATAAAAAATGAGGTAGAGATCGAGACGCCAAAAGGGATTCGGTATCATGCTGAAATCACAGATATCCGGCGAAGTGAAACTGCAGTGAGCTGTGCGTGATTAAAGATGGCGGAGATGATCCTGACATTACGACGGGCGCACATATCGTGGCAGCGGTTTCAAGGATTGACGGCGGCATACAGCAAAAAGAACCGTCCGTGCATCGGCAAAAGAGTACGATGGATGGCAGCATGCAGCAAAAAGGGCAGTCCGCGCATTTACAGAGAATTGTGATCGACGGGGGATATGGTGTCGGACGTGTTACAAAACCGGGATTAGACCAGCCGGTCGGAAATGCAGCCATCAATCATGTGCCGCGTGAGATGATCGAAAAAGAGGTGCGGGAAGTCTGTGCGCTCACGGATGAAACGGCAGATCTTCTGGTGGAAATTTCCGTGCCGGAGGGGGAGACGCTTGCGGCACAGACGTTTAATCCGAGACTTGGCATCACAGGCGGAATCTCCATCCTTGGGACGAGCGGTATTGTGGAGCCGATGAGCAGCAGGGCACTGCTTGAAACAATCCGGGTAGAGTTAAATCAGAAGCGTGCCATGGGGTATTCCATTGTGGCAGTCTCACCGGGAAATTACGGACTGGATTATATGAAACGGACTTATGGTTATGATCTCGATAAGAGTGTAAAATGCAGTAATTTTATAGGAGATACGATCGATATGGCGGTGGAAAATGGATTTGAAGCCATGCTTCTGACCGGTCATATCGGCAAGCTGATAAAAGTCGCCGGCGGCATCATGAACACACACTCGCGGGAAGGAGACTGCCGGATGGAACTGATCACGTCATCTGCTCTGTCAGCGGGTGCCGATGCAGATACGGCACGTCAGATCCTTTCCTGCGTGACAACGGAAGAGGCGGTTAATGTGTTGAAAAAAGCCGGATTGTGCGAAAAGACGATGGAACTGATCATGCAAAAGATAATGTTTTACCTGAATAAAAGAGCCGCAGGGAAATTGCGGTCGCGTGTATTTTGTATTCCAACGAGCACGGAGGACTTGGAGAGAGTGCAGGGGCGGCAGAGCTGCTTGCGAGACTGAAGGAGGAGAAAAGATGATTTATTTTGCAGGTGCCGGCTGTGGGGCGGCGGATCTGATCACGGTGCGTGGAATGAAACTGTTAGAAAAGGCGGATGTGGTGATCTATGCAGGATCACTGGTAAATCCGGAGCTGCTTTCCTATACCAAAGAGGCATGTGAGATATATAATAGTGCCACGATGACGTTAGAGGAAGTGATCGAAGTGATGAGAAAGGCAGAGTCGGAGAGCAAGATGGTAGTGCGCCTGCATACCGGGGAGCCAAGTCTTTACGGCGCAGTCAGGGAGCAGATGGACTGTCTCGATGAACTTGGAATTTCTTATGAGAGCTGTCCGGGAGTTTCCGCCTGCTTTGGTGCAGCTGCATCTCTGCAGATCGAATATACACTGCCGGAGGTCTCACAGAGCCTTATTATTACCCGTATGGCAGGAAAAACATCGGTGCCGGAAAAAGAGAGTATCGAGAGTTTTGCAGCACATCAGGCATCCATGGCGATCTACTTAAGTACCGGTATGTTAGAGGAACTTTCCAGACGTCTTGTGGCAGGTGGGTATACGAAAGACACCCCGGCAGCGTTAGTGTATAAGGCGAGCTGGCCGGAAGAAGAAGCATACCTGTGTACAGTGGAAACATTGCCGTTAGTTGCAAAGAAACATAATATTACGAAAACAGCACTGGTTCTGGTGGGAAATGTTCTTGCAAATAAACGCTGCGCGCGCTCAAAACTGTATGCGCCGGATTTTGAAACGGAATTCCGTAAAAAGAAGGAGTAACACATGCAGATCGATATCATGAGTTTTACCAGGCGCGGGATAGAACTCTCGGCAAAGATACGGGAATGTCTGTATTCGTGTGGGAAAGGGTACGAAGTGTGTCTGTATACAAAGTATGGCAGATATCAGGAAATATCAGATGCAGAGATACAGACTGAGTGGATCCGGGAACACAATCGTGCCAATGGCAAAAATCCGGTTTATGTCAAAGAAAGCATCTACGACTGGATGCGCGCGCGTTTCGAACAAAACAGAAATGGGAAAAAGACAGCAGTCATCTGGATCGGCGCATGCGGAATCGCGGTGCGCGCCATGGCACCTTCTCTGCGTGATAAACTGACAGACATCCCGGTTCTGGTGGTGGACGAGGCGGGACAGTTTGTTATCCCGGTTTTGTCCGGACATTATGGCGGAGCAAATGAACTTGCAGGACTGCTTGCAAAACGGATCGGTGCAGTGCCTGTCATAACAACGGCAACCGATGTCAATCATGCGTTTGCCGTGGATGTTTTTGCGAAAGAAAATGGACTTTTCATACAGAATAAAGAGGAAATTGCAGGAATTTCGTCGAAAATTCTCGATGGGAAGAAGATTATGATAATGACAGGCGGGCGGGTGGAAGGAGAGATACCAAAATCGGTACTGATATCTGACATAACAACATGTGAAGAAAATCTGCCACAAAAGTGGTCGGTGAAAAAAGAACAGGACCATATATCTATGCCGGATGTTGTGATTTCTGCAAGGTATCCGGTAAAAAATATTCCAAAGAGTCAGGTCATAGATGAACAGGTGGATGTTAAAACGCATACAGATCCGCTCTGGCTGATCCCCCGCACCATCATCCTTGGCATGGGCTGTAAAAAGGGAAAATCCTGTGAGGAGATCGGGCAGTTTGTCTTAGAGACATTAGAACAGGAACAGATATCCATACAGGCAGTTACAGCGCTTGCCACGATCGATCTGAAAAAAGAAGAACCGGGATTTTTAGAATTTGTAAAAAAATATGGGCTGGACTTTCTGACGTATCCGAAAGAAGTCTTAAAAGAAGTGCCGGGAACCTTCAGCGGTTCGGCATTTGTGTCACAGACAGTCGGCGTGGACAATGTGTGTGAACGCGCAGCGCTTGCAGCATGCAGGAAAGAAGATAAAGAGAAAATAAAGCAGCCTGGATGTGGCAGTGAGGGAAAAGAAAAATCGTATATGCAGCAAAATTGTGACAGCAGGGAAAATCAGAAAAAAATGTTAGTACAGGGCAGGTTACTGCTCAAAAAGAAGGCAAAAGACGGAATGACGCTTGCGATAGCTGAGCGGGAATGGAGTGTAAGATTTGATGAAACATAAAATATATATTGTGGGAATGGGACCGGGAGAAGAAGCAATGATGACGATGCAGGCGTATGATACACTGCTGGCATGCGATACGATCATCGGCTATCAGGTTTATTTAAAACTGTTAGGCGAAGCATTTGCGGAAAAAGAGCAGCTTTCTACACCGATGAAGCAGGAGCGGGAGCGCTGCATCCTCTGTTTTGAGAAGGCGAGGGAAGGGAAAAAAGTTTCCCTGATCTGCAGTGGGGATGCGGGGGTCTATGGAATGGCATCTTTGATGTATGAGATCGGGGAAAGTTACCCGGACTGTGAACTTAGTGTCGTGCCGGGCGTCACCGCTGCACTTAGTGGAGCAGCGTGCCTTGGAGCACCATTAAACCATGATTTCTGCGTAATCAGCTTAAGTGACTTACTGACGCCGTGGGAAAAAATAGAAAAACGTTTAAGAGCGGCGGCGGATGGGGATTTTGCGATTGCGATCTACAACCCGTCCAGCAGAAAACGTGCGGACTATCTGATGCGTGCCTGTGATATTCTGTTAGAGACAGTTGAGGAGACACGCCCGTGCGGATATGTGGAAAATATCGGAAGAGATGAGTCAAAAATGGAACTTTGCACGTTAAAAGAATTGCGGGATCGTCAGGTCAACATGTTTACGACCGTGTTTATCGGTAATTCAGAGACAAAGATCATAGACGGACATCTCGTCACTAAAAGAGGATATCATATATGAAACGGATATTGATTTTTTCAGGCACTACAGAGGCAGACAGTTAGCGGATATTTTAGATGCATCCGGGATCTGCGCGGATGTCTGTGTCGCCACGGAATATGGGCATGAGGTCATGACCGAGGGGCAGTACCGGAATATTTACACCGGAAGACTTACGGAAGAAGAAATGAAAGAATTCATGCAAAAGGGAGACTATGCTGCAATCGTTGATGCAACGCATCCCTATGCGGTCGTGGTTTCTTCTAATATCAGGCAGGCGTCCGCACAGGCAGGACTTCCGTATTATCGTCTGCGGCGGACACTGCAGTCGGCCGGAGATGACAGCGATGTAATTTATGTAAAGTCACAGCAGGAATGTGTCCGCGCGTTAGAGCAGACCAGTGGCAATATTCTTCTTACAACGGGAAGTAAGGAACTGCACTGTTACTGCGAAAATGAGGCATTGAGGGAGAGGCTGTTTGTCCGTGTCCTGCCAGGGACAGAGAGCATAGAGATCTGTCATAAAAACGGCATTTTAGGGAGACAGATCATTGCCATGCAGGGCCCGTTTTCCGAAGAAATGAACCTTGCACTTCTCCATCAGTATCAGATCCGTTATATGGTCACAAAAGAGAGCGGTGCGTCCGGTGGATTTTCAGAGAAGATCAGTGCCGCGAAAAAGGCAGGGGTATCAGTATTTGTGATCGAAAACCCGGAGACGGAGAACGGGGAGCAAAAGGAAAATCTAGAGGAAATTCTTCAGGAAATAGAACGTTTGACCGGTAAACACATTCGAAGAAAACAGATGCAGGTATCTCTTGTCGGGATCGGCATGGGAAATACAAAACTGATCACAGAGGAAGCGGCGGAGCGTATAAAAGGCGCAGATCTGTTATTCGGGGCAAAAAGACTGCTGGATGCGGTGCCGGCGAAATGGAATGTAGCTGCGGAACGACTGCCGTATTATCTGGCAAAAGACATTCTTCCATGCCTTGATGATGCAGGTGAAAAAAGTGGGAAAGCCATTTTCCATGCAGTCATTTTATTTTCCGGCGATACCGGATTCTACAGCGGTGCAGAAAAAATGGTGCAGGCATTGCAGGGCAGGGAGAACACGGAGGTGTCCGTCTGTCCTGGGATTTCCTCGGTTTCTTATCTGGCTGCGCGCAGTGGTAACAGCTGGCAGGATGCTAAAATCGTCAGCCTGCATGGGACAGACAGATGGATCGTTTGATAAAAACGGCAGGGATGAGAGAAAAAGTGTTTGTTATTACATCCGGTGTTTCGGACGTCCGCGAAATCGGGAAGCGGCTGAT
>ENA-OQAN01000120-OQAN01000120.1-human-gut-metagenome-genome-assembly--contig:-NODE-120-length-40853-cov-5.114644_pt1 | contig 40853 bp, 46 predicted proteins | sample MGYA00242735_ERZ504527 | MGnify/ENA primary metagenome ERZ504527 (study PRJEB26092, sample SAMD00036230) | human gut metagenome | host: Homo sapiens | study: EMG produced TPA metagenomics assembly of... | reverse complement strand
TTACATCATATCACCTTACTATAATTTCATATATTAAAAGGACTGCACCTGCGTGCAGCCCTTTTACCTGGATATTATTGTTATACTTTAACGTATATTAATTAATCCTCTTTTACATCCTTCATAGAGAAGCTGATTCTTCCCATCTTGTCCTTGCCAAGCAAACAACCTTTACCTTGTCTCCAAGTGTGAGTACATCCTCTACTCTGTTGATTCTCTCTTTTGCAATCTTAGAAATGTGAACCATTCCCTCTTTGCCAGGAGCAAATTCGATGAAAGCACCGAACTCCTTGATGCTTACAACTGTTCCCTCAAGGATCTGTCCCTGCTCAAAATCAGTTGTGATAATCTTAATCATGTCGATTGCCTTTGCAATCATCTCTTTATCTGTTCCGCAAACTGAAACAGCGCCATCATCTGTGATATCAATCTTTACACCGGTTCTGTCGATAATCTCGTTGATTGTCTTACCCTTCTGTCCGACAACATCACCAATCTTTGATGGATCGATTGTAATCTGCTCAATCTTTGGAGCCCACTCATTTACTTCTTTTCTAGGCTCAGCGATTGCCTTGCTCATGACCTCATCCATGATGTAGAGACGTGCCTCACGTGTTCTTGCGATTGCCTCCTCAACGATAGGTCTTGTAAGTCCGTGAATCTTGATATCCATCTGGATAGCTGTAATACTTATGTGTACCTGTTACCTTGAAATCCATATCTCCGAAGAAATCCTCAAGACCCTGGATATCTGTAAGTACAAGGAAATCATCATCTGTATCGCCTGTTACAAGTCCGCATGAGATTCCGGCAACCATAGCCTTAATCGGAACACCTGCAGCCATAAGTGACATACATGATGCACATGTTGAAGCCATTGATGTAGAGCCGTTTGACTCAAATGTCTCAGATACGGCACGGATAGTATATGGGAACTCCTCAACGCTTGGAAGTACAGGAACAAGTGCCTTCTCAGCAAGTGCTCCGTGTCCAATCTCACGACGTCCCGGTCCACGTGATACCTTTGTCTCTCCTACAGAGTATGCAGGGAAGTTATAGTGATGCATATATCTCTTTGTTGTGATATTTGCATCAAGTCCGTCGATTTTCTGAATCTCTGATAAAGGAGCAAGTGTTACAACATCACAAATCTGTGTCTGTCCACGGGTAAACATTGCAGAGCCGTGAACTCTAGGAATCAAATCAACCTCTGCTGCGAGTGGTCTGATCTGGTTGATTGCACGGCCGTCCGGACGCTTATGATCCTTTAAAATCATCTTTCTGACTGTCTTCTTCTGATACTGGTAAATAGCCTCGCCAAGTACTGCAAGGTACTCCTCATTGTCAGCGAAGGCTTCCTCTAACTGCTCTGTAATTGCTCTTATATTTTCCTCACGCTTCTGCTTCTCATCTGTGAATACTGCCTCCTCCATCTGCTCAGGAGTAACAATTTTCTTGATATCCTCGAACATCTGCTCAGGAATAGCACAGCTCTCATACTCATGCTTTGGCTTGCCAATCTCATCACGGATCTGATCCATAAATGCGATAACTGTCTGGTTGATATCGTGGCACTTGTAGATTGCCTCAATCATCTGATCCTCAGGAATCTCATTGGCTCCTGCTTCAATCATGATGACCTTTTCCTTTGTAGAAGCAACTGTGAGCTGTAAATCGCCCTCATCCCACTGCTTCTGTGAAGGGTTTACGATAAACTCTCCATCAACAAGTCCCATCTGTGTCATGGCACATGGTCCGTCAAACGGAATATCTGATATATGAACAGCAAGAACTGTACCGATCATTGCAACTATCTCAGGACGGCACTCAGGATCCACTGACATGACAAGGTTGTTTAATGTAACATCATTTCTGTAATCCTTTGGGAAAAGAGTCTCATAGGACGGTCAATTACACGATCTGTAAGGATAGCGTTCTCAGATGCCTTTCCCTCACGCTTGTTAAAACCACCCGGAATTTTTCCTACAGAGTACATCTTCTCCTCGAACTCAACGCTAAGTGGGAAGAAATCCACACCGTCACGTGGCTTGTCAGATGCTGTAGCTGTTGAAAGGACTGTTGTATCACCATACTTGATAAAAACAGCTCCGTTTGCCTGAGCTGCTACTCTTCCGATATCTACAGTAAGAGTCCTGCCGGCAAGTTCCATTGAATAACTTTTGTACATATTAATTCTCCTTAAAAATTCTTTTGCAGAAGTGTATTCCTCTTCCGAAACTACTAAACAATACATGTATGCTCATGCACTCTTTAGTGGTCTCGGCTTACTTCTGCTTTTCAAAAAACAATAATAAAAACAATAATAAAAAACAATAATAGAGCGGAATAATAATTACTCCGCTCTAAAGAAAATACTATTTTCTGAGTCCTAAACGCTCGATAAGTGAACGATATCTCTCGATATCAATCTCCTTAAGGTATGCAAGTAATCCACGTCTCTGACCGATCATCTTTAACATTCCTCTTCTTGAGTGATGATCCTTTGGGTTCTGTTTGAAATGCTCAGTTAACTCTGCGATTCTTGCTGAAAGAATTGCAATCTGAACCTCTGGTGAACCTGTGTCATTTGGTGTTCTACCGTACTCTGCGATAATAGCCTGTTTCTTTTCCTTTGCGATCATTGTTGATCCTCCTTATATTATAATGCGCCCTGATAACTGTATGATGCTCAGCAATAGGTCGGAGTGTCCAACTACCGAACATGGGCAAAACCATACTTATGCAGTATAGCATAGTAAGCATTTGTTGTAAACTGTTTTTTTATTAATCCGGCAAATATCTTGCGACACAAATCGGATTTCTGTAATATGCATTTGAAACCTTGATTCCATCACGCTTGTTACTGGCATGTACAATCTGTCCGTTTCCGATATAAATTGCAACATGTGAGATACTCCTTCCACTTCCGTAGAAGAATAAATCTCCCGGCTTTGCTTCAGATGCACTGATTTTTGTGCCGTATGAAGGCTGTGCTCTTGATGAATGCGGTAATGAGATTCCATACTTTCCAAGAATTCTCATTGTGAAGCCTGAGCAGTCAACTCCCTTCTCAAGGCTTGTACCACCCCACACATATCTGTTTCCGACAAACTGTAACGCATACGATACAACAGATGCCCTTACATCTGATACGCCGTCACCATACTTCACCTGCTCTATTGTCTTTGCTGTAGGAAGTGCCTGTGCCAGTGTCACATAATCCTGTGATATATATCCTACCGAATCATCCACACTTATCTCAACCCAGCCGTCAGCGACAGAATTAACCGTGAATGCCTCTGAATTTCCAACCTGCGAAAGCACCGCAGCCTCTGTTGACTTCTCTGCACGCACATTCAGTGTTTCCGTATTTACTGTGGCAACCGTCTTAATCTCCTGTTCTGCAATAGCCTCTGCCTCATCTCCTGTCACAAGATACTGCTTGTTTACATATCCTGTCACCTTGCCTGATGTGACCTTGTACCATTCTCCGGCATCCTCAAGAAGCTCACAGGCATTGTGATTGGTAAGTATTCCTATTACCTCGCTGTCTGTCGAAGCTTCCTGTCTGATATTTAAGTTTCCGCTGCTGATAACCGACATACCAAGATTTGTGTAACCACAGGTCTGTGCGGCTGTCGGTGTCTGGGATGCCTCATTTGCCTGTTCTGTCTCCTGTGCAGTATTGCCAACCTGTGCACCCTGAGCAGATGCAGTAACAACATTGCTGTCGTTTTGCGCTACCGATACGTCAGCTCCATAATAAGTAAGAGCCGATGTAACCCCTGCTGTGAGAAGCTCTGTGGCATCTGCCGCCTCTGTCAGACCAAGGGCCACCCCCGCATTGACTGTTCTATTTTCCTTTAATGATGTTCTGGCATCTACTGTGCTGCTTGAACTCATAGATACAGCACCTATAATAATAGCAAACGCTACAACGCCTGCTGCCTGTCCTAATTTTAATTTATTTTTCATATAGCCTCCAGTTCATGCTATCCATAATCCCATGTTTACGAGTATATCACAAATTGTTAAAATGTCAATATTTCTCCGTAATATTTCCGTAATATTTGTCATTTTTTCGTTATTTTGGGTAATTTCGCAAAAAAAACAGCCACACTAGAATGTGTGACTGCCTGCATAATTGATTGTATAATTGATATCTGCACTCATCTGGCTCTTTAACGCTTCTATTGAATCAAACTTCATCTCAGGTCTTACGAACTTATGAAGCTCTACCATGATATCCTGTCCGTAAACATCCTGCCCAAAATCTATGATATATGTCTCTGCACCGATTGGATTTTTGCCCTCTATAGTAGGCTTGCATCCTATATTGGTTACACCAAGGTACCAGTTGTCCCTGACAAGAACTCTTGACATATACACTCCCTTTGGTGGAAGCAGCTTATCGTGCGGCACTGAAAGGTTGACTGTCGGAATGCCAATAGTCCTGCCCAGTGCTCTGCCATGCACTACTCTTCCTTTTATGAAAAAGGGATATCCCAGCAGTTCATTCGCCTTTTTAATATGTCCTGCCGCAATCTCCTCGCGGATATAGGTACTGCTTATATCCCTGGCTCCATCCTTTATCTTGTCCACCACAATAAGCTCGTATCCAAGCTCTCCTGCCATCGCAGAAAGCAGCCGATGGTCTCCTGCCCTGTTGTGCCCGAAACGGAAATCATCTCCGACAATGATACACTTGACATTAAGACTTTTAACTATCCATCTGACAAACGCATCCGCCTCCATCGTCATCACCTGTGGCACAAACGGACACTCTATCAGATAGTCAATACCTGATTTTTCAAACACATACTCTTTTTCATCGTTTGTGATTATAACCTTTGACTCAACGCCAAGTACCTCCGATTTGGGAGGAATGTCAAACGTAAATATGATGCGCTTGTAGCCATGCAGATTGCTCTGTTCAATTTGCTTTTCCATCAGAAATTCATGTCCTCTATGAAGCCCGTCAAACTTTCCAAACGAGATGACGGACGGCTCCTTGACATGAAAATCCAGAGTTTTGCTTATATATTCCATAATATCTGTATACTATTCTATTCCATAAAAATCTTAACCGGCTTAAACTCACCGGTCTCATCAAGATACGAATACACACCGACAAATATGCCCTCATGATTGTATACTCTGTATCTTATATCAGAGTCAGCACTGTGTTTTAAATAATCCGTAAGCACTGCCGGAATTTTATTTCCATTTCTGACAAGCTTATCAGCATCTGAAGCAGTATGCACTGCCGGCAGATTTTCGAATACTCCGTCAACAGGCATCACCATATCAAAGCAGCCTTCATCCACCTTTGACTGAATCTGTGAAAGTGTAAGTGCATGCTCTAAGTCAAAGCCTGCTACCCTTACTCTAAGCAGTGACTTCATGCAGCCATGGCAACCCAGCCTCTCTCCGATGTCATTGCACAGCGTCCTGATATATGTGCCCTTTGAACAGTGCACCGTCATCGTAACCTCCGGTAAATCAATGCTTTCAACCTTGATATCAAACACCTCGATATCCCTGGCTTTTCTCTCTATAACCTTGCCCTCCCTGGCAAGCTCATAGAGCTTTTTCCCATTGACCTTTAGAGCCGAATACATTGGCGGCACCTGCTTTTGTCTGCCAATAAACTGTGATATTGCATCATACACCGCCTGCTCAGTCACATTGACCTTAGCCTGATTTAAGACCTGCCCTGAAATATCCTGTGTATCTGTCTCCTGTCCTAAAAGCAGCACAGCTTTATAGACCTTGTCCTTATCTGTCAAAAGGTCACACACTCTGGTTGCCTTTCCAAGGCAGACAGGAAGGACGCCTTGCGCATCAGGATCAAGTGTACCTGTATGACCAATCTTCTTCTGGTGGAATATGCCTCGAAGCTTTGCCACAACGTCAAAGCTTGTATAGCCCTTTTCCTTGTATACATTGATTATTCCATTAACCATCTGCCCAAGAATCTCTCCCTAAATATTATCCTTAATTGCCGTAAGGATGCGGTCTGTTGCCACCTCAAGCGGTCCGTCAATCGTAAATCCGGCTGCCTTTACATGTCCACCGCCGCCAAATACCGACGCAACCTTTGCCACATCATAATCACCGTTTACGCGCAGGCTGCCCTTGTAGGTACCATCCTCATTTTCGTAGAGAAATACAGCAACCTTTATATCCTTTGTCACGCGCAGCTGATTTACAATACCATCAAGATGCTTTGGTAGCACATCATACTTCTCCATCTCAGCGCGCGATACTGCAGACAATATAACATCACCATTCAGATACAAAGCAGCATTCAAAAGTGCCTGCCCCATAATCTTGTTCTGAGCAAATGTCTTTGTATAAAATGTATCATCGATTATCCTTGAATAATCAATGCCCATCTCCATCAGGGAGCCTGCTATATCCATAGTCTTTTTTGAAGTACATGAATACTGGAACACGCCTGTATCATGCACCATGCCTGTGTAAATACACTCTGCTATCTGTATTGTGATGCGCTCCTTCGGCAGAAGTTCAAACACAAGCTCACAGGTTGAGCTCGCATCCGGAAAGATGTAATTTGCGTCTGCAAAGGCCCCGTTTGTGACATGATGATCTATGCAAAGTGTCCTTTTTGCAGACTCAAAATACTTAGCTGCACTTCCCAGTCTGCCTGTGTCACTGCAGTCACATGCTATGAACAGATCGTATACTGTATCATCCGCATAGCCGCTGTCAATCTCATCTGCTCTTTGCATGAACTTAAAGATGTTCGGGCTTGGCTCTAAATAAAGCCTTGCTTTATATCAGGATAATAATCCTTTATGTAGTTGTATACCGCAAGTGTTGAGCCGACACAGTCTCCGTCCGGTCTCACATGACCGGAAACGGCAACTGATTGTGCATCCTTTAAAATAGAATCAATCTCTGTCATAATCAATCCTCTTTGTTAATCCTCTTTGAGATTTTTTGTTACTTCATCAATCTTTTTAGACATCTCAACACCATACTCTATAGACTGGTCTATGATAAATGTAATGGCAGGTGTATTTCTTAAATTGATGTTCTTTGCGAGAGTTCTGCGTATATATCCCTCCGCTGACTTAAGTCCTGCAAGTGTATCAGCCTGTGATTTCTTGTCACCAAGCACACTGATATAAGCCTTTGCTGTCTTTAAATCAGGTGCCACCTCGACAGCAACAACACTTGTCATGGGATTGATACGCGGATCCTTTATCTCACCGCGTATGATATTTGACAGTTCACGCATTACCTCTTCGTTGATACGAATATTTTTTATGCTGTTCTTTCTCATATAATCCCGCTTTCTTTTTATATTAAACCGTAACTATCCGAATAGCTACATTAATTCAAGATAAACAATATATGATTATCTCGGAACCTCTACCATCTTGTAAGCTTCAACTATATCGAATTCCTGAATATCATTAAATCCGTCAAATACAAGACCACACTCATAGCCTGTCTTGACCTCCTTGACGTCATCCTTGAATCTCTTGAGTGAAGCAAGGTCTCCCTCGAATATCTGCTCACCCTCTCTGCTAATTCTGACACGGCAGCCTCTCTCCATAAATCCGTCAAGCACATATGAACCTGCAATGTTTCCAACGCCTGAAGCCTTGAAAATCTGTCTGATTTCCGCATGTCCGATAACCTTCTCCTCAAATACAGGATCAAGCATACCCTTCATGGCAGCAGATACATCCTCGATCGCATTGTAGATGACCTTGTAAAGTCTGATATCTACGCCCTCACGGTCTGCTGTAGCTTGGCAACAGGATCCGGCCTGACGTTAAAGCCAATGATGATTGCATTTGATGCTGATGCAAGGATAACATCTGACTCGTTGATGGCACCAACGCCGCCATGGATGACCTTGACCACAACCTCCTCATTTGAAAGCTTGACAAGACTCTGCTTAACAGCCTCAACTGAACCTGTACATCTGCCTTTACGATGATATCAAGCTCCTTCATGTTGCCGGACTGAATCTGTGAGAACAGATCATCAAGTGACATCTTTGCCTTTGTATCCTCAATGAGCTTATTCTTCTCCTCTGAAATATATGTGTCAGAGAATGCCTTTGCCTCCTTCTCTGAATCACATGCCACAAATGTCTCACCTGCTGAAGGCACACTGTTGAGTCCAAGTATCTCTACAGGTGTAGAAGGCTTAGCCTCCTTTACTCTGCGGCCCTTGTCATCAATCATGGCTCTTACTTTACCATAGCTGCTTCCGCATGCGATAGGATCTCCGACATGGAGTGTTCCTTTTTGTACAAGCACTGTGGCAACCGCACCACGGCCCTTGTCAAGCTGCGCCTCGATTACGAGACCTCTTGCGTTTCTATCAGGATTAGCCTTGAGCTCGAGCACCTCTGCTGTGAGAAGAATCATCTCAAGGAGATTGTCGATACCCTCCTTAGTATGTGCAGATACCGGACAGAATATTGTGCTTCCACCCCAATCCTCCGGGATAAGCTCATACTCTGAGAGCTCCTGCTTAACCTTGTCGATATTGGCACTTGGCTTATCTATCTTGTTGACAGCAACGATAATCTCTACACCTGCTGCCTTTGCATGGTTTATTGCCTCAACAGTCTGCGGCATTACACCATCATCTGCAGCAACAACAAGGATTGCGATATCAGTAGAGTTTGCACCACGCATACGCATTGCTGTAAATGCCTCATGTCCCGGTGTATCAAGGAATGTGATGTTCTGGTCATTGATTGATACAACAGATGCACCGATGTGCTGTGTGATACCACCTGCCTCACGGTCTGTAACACGTGTCTGTCTGATGGCATCAAGCAGTGATGTCTTACCATGATCTACGTGACCCATTACGCAGACTACAGGTGGACGAGGAACCATCTTGCTCTCATCCTCTTCATCCTCCTTGAGAAGCTCTGCAATCACATCGACCTTCTCCTCTTCCTCACATATGAAATTGAACTCTAAAGCAATCTCCTCAGCAGCTGCAAAATCAACCTCAGAGTTAACTGTTACCATCTCGCCCTTCATGAAAAGCTTCTTTACGATGGCTGAAGGCTGAACCTTCATTTTATCAGCTAAGTCCCTTATTGTAATCTTCTCCGGAAGAGAAATTGTCTTAATCTCGTTCTCATCCTCTTTTGGCTGTGCCTTCGGCTGCTGTGGCTTTTTCTTACCGCCGTGCTTCTCGAGATTGATGTAATTCTCCTGCTTCTTTCCGAGCTTATCCTGCTTCTGGCTCTGATTGTGATTGTGCTTATTCTTTCTGTCGTTGCCTCTGTCTCTGCTCTCCTTTCCTCTTACATCATCAGGAGCTGCAACCGCAACTGTTTCTTTTCTGAAACGGTTTCTGTCATCACCTCTGTTGCCTGTTCTATCGTTATTTCTGTCATTACTGCGGCTTCTGTCGTTGCTTCTGCTTCTGTCATTATTTCTGTCAAAGCTTCTGCCACCCTCTGCAGGACGTTTGGAGTCATTTCTGAAGCCTCTGTTATTGTCTCTATTATTGTCTCTATTATTGTCTCTGCTGTTATCTCGGTTATTGTTGTCGCGATTGTTTGTTCTTCTATCGCTGTTTCTGTCCGTATTTCTGCTTCTGTCGGCATTTCTGTCAGTGTTTCTGTTGTTGATTCTGTCGCCATTGTCCTGACGTCTGTCGCTTCTTCTATCAGCGTCAGCCTGACGTGCCGGACGTGAATTGGCTGCCTTCATATCTGCATACGGATCCGCTGTACGCTCACTTATAGGCGCATAGCTCTCTCTCCGACCGGTCTTGGCTTAATAATGCTGTGCTGCTCAGGACGTGATGACTGATTATCGCGTCTTCCATTGCCATTCCTGCGCTGCGAACTGTTATTTCCATTATTTCCGCTGCCGTTTCCACCATTTGTTTTCCTACCCTGCTTACTGTACTGGGCATTGAAAACAGCTGTTATGCTTGCCTTTTTCTTTGGTCTGTCGGCTGCCTTAGCCTCATCCTTTTTAGGTTCTTCCTTTTTAGGTTCTTCCTTCTTAGGTGCATCTTTTTTTACTTCTGTTTTTGCGTACTTCTTTCGTACAATTTGCTGTGCCTCATCCTCAAGACCGCTCTGCACATTTTTGACAGCAAACTGTGTGCCGTTTAATGTGTCTATGACTTCCTGCGACTTTATATTTAATTCTTTTGCAAGTTCATGAACTCTCATTTTTGCCATATATCTATTTTCCTCCATTATTCAGTTTTATTCGACTGCAGCTTTTTTATCACTGCATTTGCAAGGTTTTCATCCGTTACTGCAAGGGAAGCGCGAAACTCTTTGCCTATTGCATTCCCTAACCCCACCTTGTCACTATAAAAATAAATCGGAACCTCATAGAAAGCAGTCATATCCGAAAAATGCTTCTTTGTGTTGTCTGATGAATCATCTGCAACTATCACTAAAAATGCCTTTCCTGTCTTTACAGCTTTCTCTGTAGAAAACTCTCCGCTAACCACATTGCCTGACTTTGCTGCTAAGCCCAGCATAGAAAGTACTCTATCTGTCAATTTGGTTCATCTCCTTTTCAAGCTCCTCATATACCTGTTCTGATACACTAACACCAAGGGAACGCTCAAGTGCCTTTGTCTTTTTAGCCTTTTTAAAGCATTCAAGGCTCTTACATATATAAGCTCCCCTGCCGTTTTTCTTGCCGGTGTCATCGAGAATTATGTCGCCCTCCGCAGTCTTTACCACGCGAATAAGTGACTTCTTTTCCTTCATCTCCTGACAGCCTACGCATTTGCGCATTGGAATCTTTTTATTTGCCATTACTGCTCATCACCACTATCTGCCGCATCATTTTCTGTACCTGCTGCTTCGTTCTCGTCAACCTCTGTATCAAAAGCCTCTGCCTGTACATCTGCCTGTTCTGTATCAGCTAATCTCTCGTTCTCAGCAAGCTCCTCATCCGAATAATCATAATCGTCATCATAATCATCCTCTTCATAGTCATTCTCATAATCCATGAAGTCCCCTGACTCTCTGGCCTGTGTCTCGCTCTTGATATCAATCTTGAAGCCTGTAAGTCTTGCTGCAAGTCTTGCATTCTGTCCTTCCTTACCGATTGCAAGTGAAAGCTGATAATCCGGAACAACAACCTTTGCTGATTTCTCATCTGCATCTGCGATAACAGAGATAACCTTTGCAGGGCTAAGTGCATTCTGGATAAGTATTGCCGGATTCTCATCCCATGTGATGATATCGATTTTCTCACCGCGAAGCTCATTTACGATAGCATTTACTCTGGCACCATTCATACCTACACATGCTCCTACAGGGTCTACGTTTGGATCATTTGACCATACTGCAATCTTTGTTCTGCTTCCAGCCTCACGTGAAATAGCCTTTATCTCAACTATGCCCTCTTTAACCTCTGTAACCTCTGACTCGAAAAGTCTCTTCACAAGCTCAGGGTGAGTTCTTGAAACAAGAATCTTTGGTCCCTTTGATGTGGACTTAACCTCAAGGATATATACCTTGATACGCTCTGTAGGCTTGAATACCTCACCCTTTATCTGCTCACTCTCAGTCAGAAGTGCATCTGCCTTACCTAAGTTGATGCTGACATTCTTTCCGATGTATCTTTGAACAACACCTGTCACAACATCCTTTTCCTTGCTGTTGTACTCGTCAAATATTACCTTTCTCTCCTCCTCGCGGATTTTCTGAAGGATAACATTCTTTGCGTTCTGTGTAGCAATACGTCCGAATTCCTTTGACTTAACCTCAACTCTCACGATATCTCCAAGCTGATAGTTACCGTTTACCTTGTGCGCATCTGCTAAGGAAATCTCCTCAACCGGATCCTCAACCGTATCTACAACCGTCTTCTCCTGGTAGCATGAGAAAGCACATGTCTCAGGATCTATTTCTACCTTTACATTGTCTGATTTACCAAAATGGTTCTTGCAGGCAGTCACAAGAGAGTTCTCAATTGCCTCAAGTAAAGTTTCTTTACTGATATTTTTCTCCTGCTCTAATATATTTAACGCTTCTAATAACTCATTGCTCATTATTTTTTCCTCCTATTTGTGTTATCGTGCGCTTTAATTAAAAATCCAATGCCTGACGTATAAGCGCAATGTCACTCTTATTGAATGTAGTCTCATTGCCGTCTTCATCGGTTATTGTCACTGTATCCTTATCATAGGCTTTAAGCAGACCATAAAATTCCTTTGATTTGTTGATAGCCCTGTATGTGCGAATCTCTATCTCCTTATTCATATTGCGCACATAGTCCTTTTCCTTCTTGAGAGGTCTTCCAAGCCCCGGCGAGCTGACCTCGAAGGTGTACGAATCAGGAATATAGTCCTCTCTGTCGAGAATCTCATTCATCTGCCTTGCAACCACTTCACAGTCATCAACAGTTATGCCACCCTCCTTATCGATATATGCTCTCAGGTAGTTCATGCCGCCTTCCTTAACATACTCGACATCAACAAGCTCAAAATTCATGCTGTCAAGAATTGGTTGTATAAAGTTCTCCGTCTTTGCCTCATATACACTTGCCTTTGACATTTTATCACCTCTCTTTTTTATACTTGTAACTATTCATAATTGTTCCAAGTGGTTCTGAATAGCTGCCTGATGTTTATAAACGTGAATTGAGAGAGGACTTTTGCCCTCTCTCAATCTAGTCAACGTTGTTATCATAGGTATAATAGCACTATCAGAAAAAAAAAAATCAAGTTTTTTTTAAAAAAGTACTTGCTTTTTTTGAAACTCCATGATAGTATAATACACGGTTCGTTGGTCAAGCGGTTAAGACGCCGCCCTCTCACGGCGGAAACACGGGTTCGATTCCCGTACGGACTGCTCACTGATATTTATTTAATTAAATACAGCCCAACCCGAAAGCATCGCATTTATGCGATGTTTTTTTATTGTTGTTGACACCGGACGCACCCGCCGCACCGAAATGCATCTTGCATGCGCTAACGCTACGCTGTCAAGATACTGTACGAATTATGCTTTTTAGGCTCACTTTGCTTATTCTACAGTATCTAAACAGCTTCGCTAGTCGCTTATGCAAGGTGCATTTCGGCGCTGCGGGTGCGTCCGGTGTCTATCCACGCTATGATAAATATTTCTGCCTTAAAGTAAAATGCCTTGGAGCGCATTCTGTTTACTACAGAATGCTCCAAGGCATAAATAATTCAAGTATAAATCCGGCTTAAAAATCAGTTATAACTAGTCATCATATCCGTTAGGATTGTTCTTCTGCCATCTCCATGAGTCGGCACACATCTCCTTAATACCATACTGTGCTTCCCAGCCGAGCTCTCTCTTGGCCTTTGATGGGTCACAGTAGCATGTAGCAATATCGCCAGGTCTTCTAGGCTTTATTGTATAAGGAATCTTAACACCTGTTGCAGCCTCGAAATTCTTTACGATATCAAGCACGCTGTAGCCGTGTCCTGTTCCAAGATTGTAGATGCAAAGACCTGCATTCTCCTCAATTTTCTTTAAAGCCTTGACATGTCCAACCGCAAGGTCAACTACATGTATGTAATCTCTCACACCTGTTCCGTCAGGAGTATCATAGTCATCTCCGAATACTCCAAGCTCTTTGAGCTTGCCTACTGCCACCTGTGTGATGTAAGGCATGAGGTTGTTTGGAATACCGTTTGGATTCTCACCCATTGTACCGCTCTTATGAGCTCCGATTGGGTTGAAGTAACGAAGCAAGATGACATTCCACTCATTATCTGCCTTATAGATGTCCATAAGTATCTGCTCAAGCATAGACTTTGTCCAGCCATATGGGTTTGTACACTGTCCCTTTGGACACTCCTCTGTGATAGGAATCTGTGCTGGATCTCCGTATACTGTAGCTGATGAAGAGAAAATGATGCTCTTGCAGCCATTCTGTCTCATCACATCAACAAGTGTAAGTGTTCCTGCAATATTATTGTTATAGTACTCCCAAGGCTTTGCCACAGACTCTCCTACTGCTTTGAGTCCTGCAAAGTGAATACAGCTATCTATCTTTTCTTCCTTAAAAATCTTATTTAAGATGTCTCTGTCAAGGATATCTCCCTTATAGAACTTTACTTCTTTGCCTGTAAGAGCCTTAACTCTGTCAAGTGACTTCTCAGATGAATTTGAAAGATTGTCAAGTACTACAACATCGTAGCCTGCATCAAGAAGCTCCACACATGTGTGGCTTCCGATATATCCGGCTCCACCAGTAACTAAAATTGCCATAATAAATATCTCCTTTTCATTTTTGTTAAATTTATTGTAGCGCATTTGCTCATTTTTGTATAGAATAAAATGTAGAAGAAATATGTAAAAATGTTGTAAAGGTAGGCAATATGAATAATAAATACAAAAATTCCTATATCGTAAAAGAAAAAGAGCTTGTATCTCTGTCCGTATATAACGTAGGCTTCCAGAGCTGTGATAGCCTGTATCAGTGGGGCCGGTATCAGAGACCATTATCTGATTCACTATATCATAAGCGGTAAAGGCCGCTACACTGTAAATGGCAGTGTTCACACATTAACTCCCGGTGATGCGTTTCTCGTATATCCAAATACCGAAGTGATTTATCAGGCTGATGCGCAAGATCCTTGGGAATATACCTGGGTAGCTTTACCGGCAGCGATGCTGCAACCATTTTAAGAGCCACTGATTTCACAAAAGCGCATCCATACATACACAGTGTATCAAACGGAAACGAAATCAAAAGACAGCTCATGCATATATACGACGCCAGAGGCACAGAATTTGAAAATGCACTTGAAATGACCGGGCGACTCTACACCACCCTCGCTCTTTTTGTCAGCGCCGCCACATCAAAGCCACCGCAAAACAGTGCTAACTCCTATGTTCAAAAGGGCATCGAATACATCTCCGCCAACTATTCATACCCTATCACCGTTGAGGATATTGCATCATATATAGGCTTAAGCCGAAGCCACCTGTTCCGTTCCTTCCAGAGCATCCTAGGTGTATCGCCAAAGGAATATCTGACCGATTTCAGAATCAAACAGGCATGCTATCTGCTTAAACACTCCTCATTGTCCATCACAGCAATTGCAGGCTCTATAGGGTTTGATAACAGCCTTTATTTTTCAAAGACCTTTCATAAAATAAAAGGCCTTTCTCCTAAGGAGTATCGCAGTAAATACAAAAAAGCTCAAGAATAAAAAAGCTGCCGGGCTTCACATGAAGCCCGGCAGCTTTTTTCATATATCTCTTTATGCTAAACTAAGCAAGCTTAGATTTAGCAACCTCTACTAATTTAGCAAATCCTGCTACATCTGTAACAGCCATATCAGCTAATACCTTACGGTTAAGGTCAACGTTTGCTAACTTTAAGCCGTGCATGAACTGGCTGTATGAAAGTCCGTTGAGACGAGCTGCTGCGTTGATACGAGCAATCCATAACTGACGGAACTGTCTCTTTCTCTCTTTACGTCCAGCGTATGAGCTTGTAAGTGCTCTCATAACTGACTGCTTTGCTACTCTATACTGCTTAGATCTAGCGCCTCTATAACCCTTTGCTAACTTTAATGTTCTGTTATGTCTTTTCTTAGCGCCTAAACCGCCTTTAACTCTTGCCATTTGTTGATTCCTCCTTAACTAATACTACCGATTACATGTATGGTAAAATCTTCTTCATATTCTTAACATTTGTCTCATCTGTCATTGTTGCTTTTCTGAGATTTCTCTTTGTCTTTGTTGTTTTCTTAGTTAAGATATGTCTCTTGTAGGCTTTATTTCTTTTTAACTTTCCTGTTCCTGTAACTTTGAAACGTTTTGCAGCTGCTCTGCTTGTTTTCATTTTTGGCATTGTGTGTTCCTCCTTAAATTGTTATCTCTTTTCTGCCAGCACCATACCGATGCTTCTTCCTTCAACCTTTGGTGCTTTCTCCACTACCGCTACATCTGAAAGATTCTCCGCTATATCATCAAGGATATGTTTGCTTGCATTCATATGAGCCATCTCACGTCCTCTGAATCTGAGTGTGATCTTTACCTTATTTCCTTTTGCAAGAAATTTCTTTGCAGCATTCATCTTGGTATTCAAGTCGTTAGCCTCAATGTTAGGTGAGAGACGAATCTCTTTCAATTCAACGGTCTTCTGCTTTTTCTTTGCATCCTTTTCCTTACGGGCCTGCTCATAACGATACTTACCATAATCAATCACCTTACATACAGGTGGCTTTGCATTTGGTGCTATCTTTACTAAATCAAGTCCTGCCTCGTCTGCAATCTTTTGAGCTTCTCTTGAAGAAACAATTCCTAACTGTTCTCCATCCGCTCCAATCAGTCGAACTTCTCTGTCTCTGATCTGTTCATTAATCATTAATTCGCTAATGGTCTTGTACCTCCATAAAAATAGTGGATAGGCAGACTATCCACTATACAATCTTCAACACAAATGTTTGAAAATATTAACGCTAAGTCGCGCCATTGCGCTTAGGTGAGAGTGGATACTCTACTTTGTTTTCATACAACTACTAGAATATAGCACAGACAATTTCTGTTGTCAACACTTTTATCTAAATTTCTATAATTCTATAATCTAATATGTACCAAGAATCTTAAGGGCAATTGCCTCTTCCCTTATGCCTCTTAACGCATTCTGCACCGCTGTATCCGTAAAACGTCCTTCAAAATCAACAAAGAACCTGTACTCCCATGCCTTATCAGATATCGGACGAGACTGGATATTTAACATATTGATTCCATTGTATATAAAGTGTGCCAGCATATGATACAGTGCACCACTCTTGTGAGGTGTCTCAAAGCATATGCTTATCCTGTCCGCAGCTCTGCGGCATACCCTTTTAGCCGACACAATTATAAACCTTGTTGCATTGTTTTTATTGTTCTGTATGCGGCTCTCAAGCACCTGAAGCCCGTATATATCAGCCGAGATATGGCTAGCTATGCCAGCCTGTGTGATATCTCCGTCATCCTTTACCTTCTTTGCAGAAAAAGCTGTATTCCTGACAGCCACCTGGTTAATATCCTTATGCTCATCAAAAAAATCTGAGCACTGCATAAGTGCCTGCGGATGTGAATACACAGTCCTTATATCAGAAATCTTTGCACCCGGAAGTCCCATCAGACTGTGGTCGATGCGTATAATCTGCTCCCCAACTATATAATTGTCGTATTCAACAAGCAGATCATAGTTTTCCGATACAATACCGGCTGAAGAATTCTCTATCGGAAGCACTGCATAATCAGCCTTTCCGCATTTGATATCCTCCATGGCATCCTTCCAGGAATCCACGTTGTAGCCATTACAGTTCTCGCCAAAGTATGTCTTCATGGCAAGCTGTGAGTATGCCCCCTCAACTCCCTGAAACACAATCCTTGCATTGGAAAAATCCAGGCTGTCTACCTCAGTAAAGTTTTCCTTCTCCACTATGCCATGCTCAGTCATAAGCTGATACTGCTTCTTTCTACTGGTCGACATAATCTGTTCAAAAAGCTCAACTATACCGTGCTTCAAAAACTCATCATCTGCAAGAGACGATAATTTCTCAAGCTTTTCATCCTCTCTCGTCTTGTCAAAGACCTTTTTGCCGGTGGTTATCTTATACTCGGCAACGTGCTTTGAGATATCCATTCTTTCCTTATATAATCTAACTATTTCACTGTCTATCTCATCAATAGACTCTCTCAATTTCATTAAATCTTCCATTATTGTCTCCTAAAAAGATATAATAAAATATTATTACAAAATTTATAGAAAGGCAAGTAATCCTTGAAAGATTTATCATATATAGATATAATTTAGTTAATATCTAAGCATAAATATCAAATACCCTAGGGAGAATTACATGAAAAAATATCTAAAAATAATTATTCCACTAATTTTAATATGCATCACAGGCCTTGTTATATACCATTTTGTATCAAAGGTAAAGCTTAATTCATCCTATGTAAATGGTAATACTGCAGGTAATCTGTACAATGCCGGGCTCTTCTGTGAAAGTGACGGTGAAGTATTTTTCTCAAATACAAACGACAACGGCAGGCTGTATGCATGAATATTGACGGCAGCAATATACATAAACTGAGCAATGACACCGCCATGTACATAAACGCAGATAAAAACTATGTCTATTACGTGAGAAACAACAATCAGAAAATCACAAGCCAGACCTTCTTTTCATATGACAGGAACAGTCTCTGCCGTATAAAAAGAAATGGCCATGGCTCCACCGTACTGGATCCTGACCCATGCATCTATGCATCCCTGATAGGCAACTACATATATTATCTGCACTATGACACACAAACAGCTACCTCTCTATACCGTATCAGAATAGATGGAGAAGAAAAAAAGAAAATAAAAAGTCACTATCTGTTCACCTGCAACACATCAGACCAGTATTTTTATTATAATAATCCAAAAAACGGACAGCTATACAGATATGACACTGCTTCACAGAGTGAAGCCTTATTCTACGACTGCAACTGCTACAAGCCGGTTGTGCTGGATGACACAAATGTGTACTACATGGATGTAAATCGTGACAATGCAATTGTCCATGTCAATATCAACAATCCAAATCCTGTAGTTTTAACGGAGGCCAATATTGAGCATTACAATGTATATGGCAGTCTGATATTCTATCAGCGCGGTGGTGATAATCCGGCACTGTGTGTTGTAAAAAATGACGGCACCGGCTTTAAAGAGCTTGCTAAGGGTGAGTTTTGCAACATAAACGTAACATCACAGTATGTGTATTTCACAGATTTTGTCTCGAACAAAGAGTACTGTACATCCACACAGAATCCAGATACAATAAAGCTTTACAGCCATAACAGATAATTTCATTAAAAAGAACACGCATGATCAATCAACTCATGCGTGTTTTTTATTAATTCATATAAAATTCAAATCTTGATCTGTATATATCACTGCACTTTCCGGTATTCTGGTCTATCGCAATAACAGAAAGCACATTATTTCCCTCAGGAACAGGTATTGGAGCTGTATACTCTGTTGATGCAACACTCGGATCTGACGAATCCCAGGTATAGTATACCTTGCAATTTTCAGGTACTGTGATTGTAATGTCTGTCTGTGCACCAAATGTACCTCCGTCAGGGTCTATCTCCGGTGCATCCGGTGCCTCAAACTCGATTTCATACTTGGCAGATGCCACCTCGCTTTTGATTCCTCTGTCATCAACCGCAACAGCTGTTATCTCATATGTGCCTTCCTTGTCCAGGGTGATCGGGCTATAATATCTTTCTCCTCTGGTCAAAGGATTATCCGAATCATATGAATAGTATATTTTGGTATCACTGTCTGCATCTATAGAAAGCTCAATAGTCTCTCCATACTTGCCACTGCTCTTGCTAAACTGCGGTTTAGATACAGTATAATCCGCGAAAAGCTTTAAAACAGATGCATCCTTAGCACTCTCACGCAGCGCAGCAATTGCATCATAATCCTTTTTTGATTCATAAATCGAGATAAGCTGCTTATAAGCCTCTTTGCTCTTTGGATCAATATTGATAATTTCCTGATACAGCACAAGAGCGGCATCATAATCCTTCTTCGACATATATATATCAGCCAAAGCAAATCTGACATCTGTATTATCCGAATCAATCGACAAAGCTTCTCATAATAAGAAACCGCGGAATTTATATTCCCCGCCGAATAAGCTGCCTTTGCCTGCTTCACCTGATAATCAAATGAATTGTCATGTGATCTGCTCACATTACGTGTAATAGCTGCAATAAGTATTACAATTGCAACAACGCACACTACAGCTGATATAATAATTATCTTCTTCTGCTGCGCTCTCTTTGCCCTCTGTCCGTCAGACTGTGGCTTCTCACATGGTTGTTTCGTCTGGGCCTGCTGCTCACCTGTCTGAGCCTGTCTCACCTGCTGCTTTACAGACTGTGACATTCTGTCCGGTTTTTGTCCGTTCCGCTGACCGGCACTATGAAGCTGTTCCCTCACCGGCTCATCAAACCTGATTGTCCTATCAGACACAGGCTTTACAGTCTTTTGTCCATCAGTTCGCCTGTCATTATTTCCAACCAGATTATCAAGATAATCATCAAATTCGTTGTAATCAGGCACTATCTGAACCGGATGCCCACAGACATCACAGTACAGACTGCCCGCCTTCAATTCATTACCACAATTGGCACATCTCATACATCTAATCCTCTTACTTATTGTCTAATTGTCTAATTATCTCTTCATAGCCTCAACACAATTGCTCATGAGCATCGCAATCGTCATAGGACCTACACCGCCCGGTACAGGTGTGATATGTGACACTTTAGACACAACAGAATCAAAATCCACATCACCACAAAGCTTATTTTCAGCATTTCTGTGGATTCCAACATCAATGACAACCGCACCATCCTTCACATATGAAGCATCTATAAACTTAGGCTTTCCTATTGCCACTATAAGTATATCAGCATTTTTACATACATCTTTTAAATCCTTTGTGTGGGAATGACATACCGTAACAGTTGCATTCTCCCTAAGCATGAGAAGTGACATAGGCTTGCCGACTATATTGCTTCTGCCAACCACAACACAGCTTTTACCATCAATATCTATATTGCTTCTCTTTAAAAGCGCAATGATACCGGCCGGAGTACACGGCAAAAAACCAGGCTTTCCTATAACCATCGCTCCAACACTCTGTGGACTGAAGCCATCAACATCCTTCTTCGGATCAATAGCATCAATAACCGCATCCTCATCGATATGCTTTGGCAGCGGAAGCTGACAGAGAATACCATTTACAGAAGCATCAGCATTGAGCTTTTCGATAAGCTCTAATATTTCCTCCTGTGTAGTCTCCTCTGCAAGTTCATATGAAAGCGATTTGATTCCGACATACTCACATGCCTTTTTCTTGTTGCGCACATACACTGATGATGCAGGGTCATTTCCAACCTGAATCACCGCAAGGCACCCATCGATACCCTTTTTCTTAAGCTCTGCCACTTCTTCCTTAAGCTCATCCTTAATCTGTGTTGAAATTAATTTTCCGTCTATTAGATTAGCCATATTTCCTCCTAGAATAATCCTGTGATAACACCATTGTCATCCACATCAATGCCGTATGCACCGGCTTCTTTGAAAGTCCCGGCATAGTCATGATAGAACCGTTTACTGCTACCACAAAGCCTGCACCTGCTGACGCATAAACCTCACGTACGTTGATTTTAAAGCCGCTCGGTCTGCCAAGCTTCTTAGCATCATCAGAAAGCGAATATTGTGTCTTTGCCATACATACAGGGAAATCTCCCATTCCAAGGTCTGTAATTCTCTTAAGCTCTCTCTCTGCTGCCGGAGAATATGTAACACCATCTGCTCCATATATTTCTTTTGCAACAGTTTCAATCTTTTCCTTAAGTGACAGGCTATCATCATAGAGCACTTTGAAATTGCTTTCCTTGTGCTCGATTGTTTCAAGTACCTTGTTGGCAAGGTCAATTCCACCTTCGCCACCCTTCTCCCATACCTCTGAGAGTGCAAATTCACAGCCTCTTTCCTTACAGAACTGCTCTACAAAATCAGTCTCAGCCTTGGTGTCTGTGACAAATGAATTTAATGTAACAACTACAGGTACTCCAAACTTGTGAAGATTCTCAATATGCTTCTCAAGGTTTACTATTCCAGCCTTAAGTGCATCAAGATTCTCTGCTGAAAGCTCATCCTTCGGCACACCGCCATTATATTTTAATGCTCTGATTGTTGCAACAAGTACAACTGCATCAGGCTTAAGTCCTGCCATACGGCACTTGATATCAAAGAACTTCTCTGCGCCAAGGTCTGCGCCAAAGCCTGCCTCAGTAATAACATAGTCTGCAAGCTTTAATGCTGTCTTTGTGGCACGGACACTGTTACATCCGTGTGCTATATTGGCAAAAGGTCCACCGTGAACTATTGCCGGTGTATGCTCAAGTGTCTGGATAAGGTTCGGCTTTAAGGCATCCTTTAAGAGAGCTGCCATAGAGCCTGTAGCCTGAAGATCATCGGCTGTGACAGGCTTTCCGTCAAAGGTGTATGCCACGATAATTCTGCCAAGCGCTTCTTTAAATCTGCCATATCATCAGCCAGGCAGAGTATAGCCATAATCTCAGATGCTACAGTGATGACAAAATGATCCTCTCTGACCATTCCGTCCATCTTGCTTCCAAGACCAACAACGATATTTCTCAGGACACGGTCATTCATATCCATACATCTCTTCCATACAATCTGGCGTGGGTCGATACCAAGCTCGTTTCCCTGCTGGATATGGTTGTCAAGAAGTGCTGCAAGCAGATTGTTCGCAGATGTAATTGCATGAAAATCTCCTGTAAAATGAAGATTTAAATCCTCCATTGGGACAACCTGTGCATATCCGCCACCGGCTGCTCCTCCCTTGATACCAAAGCAAGGTCCAAGTGACGGCTCACGAAGTGCGATAAGTGCTTTCTTTCCCAGGCGTCCAAATGCCTCTCCAAGACCGACGCTTGTGGTTGTCTTTCCCTCTCCTGCAGGAGTCGGGTTGATAGCTGTAACAAGTATGAGCTTTCCGTCAGGATTTTTCTTTGTGCGATTGATGAGCTCATCGGAAATCTTTGCCTTATACTTTCCATAAAGCTCTAAGTCATCCTCTGTAATCCCTATAGATGCTGCTACATCCTTGATTGGAAGCATTGTAGCTTCCTGTGCGATCTGAATATCTGTTTTCATTTTTCTTTGCTCCTTTGTGTTAATTATTCTCTAATATAGTATCTAATTCCTCTTTAGTCACCAGAACCTTGCGGGGCTTTGTTCCCTCCTCAGGCCCCACTACACCAGCCTCTTCGAGCTGATCCATGATGCGGGCCGCCCTGTTGAAGCCAATTTTAAGATATCTTTGAAGCATTCCGATTGAAGCCCGTTCCTTATCTGTGATAATTGACGCTGCCTCCGCAAAGTAAGAGTCCCTGCCATCATCCGTGTTTTCCACATCTGAAATGGTAACTGTTGTATTTGTCGTATCATTCGACAGGCTCTCCATCTTTTGTGCCACATCATTACTGTACTGTGCATTCTCATTATTTTCAATAATAAATTTCACAATATCGGAAACTTCTTTATCTGAAACGAATGCGCCCTGTACTCGAAGGGGCTTCGGAACACCCTGTGGGTCAAATAACATATCTCCCTTTCCAAGGAGCTTTTCCGCACCATTCATATCAAGTATGGTACGACTGTCAACACCGCTTGTAACCGCAAATGCGATACGGCTTGGCATATTCGCCTTGATGAGACCTGTAATAACATTAACAGAAGGCCTCTGTGTAGCTATAATCAGATGTATACCGGCTGCTCTCGCAAGCTGTGCCAGCCTGCATATTGCCTCCTCTACATCCTTTGATGCAACCATCATAAGATCTGCAAGCTCGTCCACTATAATGACAATCTGTGGCATCTTTGGCGGTTTTTCTGTATCCTTGCCATCCATTGCATCAATCATGGCATTGTAACCGTTTATTTCCCTGACACCGCTATTTGCAAACTTCTCGTATCGGTCTGTCATCTCTGAAACCGCCCAGTTTAATGCTCCTGCAGCTTTTTTAGGATCTGTAACAACCGGAATCATCAGATGAGGTATGCCATTGTATACACTAAGCTCAACCACCTTCGGGTCAATCATAATCAGCTTTACCTCATCCGGCTTTGCCTTGTATAGTATACTCATGATAATTGTATTGATACAAACTGACTTACCTGAGCCGGTAGCACCTGCAATTAAAAGATGTGGCATTTTTGCGATATCCGTAACCTTAACCTTGCCTGCAATATCTTTTCCCACTGCAAAGGTAATCTTTGATTTGGCATTTTTAAATTCTTCAGACTCCACAAGCTCCCTGAAGGAAACAGCAACACTCTGGCTGTTTGGCACTTCGATGCCCACAGCGGCTTTTCCCGGAATAGGAGCCTCGATTCGTATATCCGCGGCTGCCAGATTAAGCTTTATATCATCTGCCAGATTCACAATCTTTGATACCTTCACTCCAAGCTCCGGTGTGATTTCAAACCTTGTAACAGCAGGACCGCAGCTTATATTATTCACCTTCGCATTCACCCCAAACACATTAAGAGTCTGTTCAAGCTTTGCCGCCGTCTCACGCAGATGAGCCTGCGAATCACCGGTTTTACCCCTGTCAGGAGCCTTAAGCAGATCAACAGTCGGAAATACATACGGCTTCTGCTGGATTGCATTTTCTGCGTCATTTATCGCTATCTGTTCGCTGACTTTTTCAACCTCTTTGGCGAGCTCATCCTTGTCTGATTTGACCTTTTTCTTACCTGACTCTGCTGCTGGTGGTTTTGTCATTACCGCATCTGCAACCGGAGCTGACAATTTTGATTGCAGCTCATTATCTTTTTGTATGTCAAAATCATCAGATATATCAGGCTCCACGCAGCCCGATATAGGTATCTGCGACACATGGCTTGCAGCTGCTGCACCCGAGCCGTCCGGTTTCATGCCATTAATCTGCTGCAGGGTCTTTCTGCCAAGCTCATCTGCACCATCACTATCGGCTGTGCCACCCAAAACCGAAACAGGCTCCGATGCCACACCAAAGTCCGGTGTCTGCACTATTTCACCTGCATTCCCTGATGTAAGGCTTGTCGTCTTTTTCTCCTTTATTGCAGGTGAACTCGGGTAATTCTCTATAGTTATCTCACCAAGCGCATCTGTAGCAGCTGCACCTTGTCCAAATATTCCCACATGCGCTGTATCACTACCTGCCATGCCTGAATCCAGCGCGTTTTCACTGCCATCAATTTTTGTATCAAGTGACACGCCCGTTATCTTATTGTCCATCCTTCGGCCGGCACGCTTACTCCTTCTGCCACCTTTTGCAGCCTCCTTTATGCCACTGTCTGTATCATCTGAAGCTAAACCCTCTCTTGTCTGACGCTCTCTTGACTTATACTGCCGATACTCCTGATATCTCTCATTATTCTCACGCGCTGACTCGTATACCTTTCGGCCGCCGTTTCTCATACCCTTCATGAATGATTTACCGGTAATGAGCACAAGACAGATAATCATCACAACTATTGTCACCACGTATGCACCTATAATTCCTACCGCCGGAACTAAAATGCAGCCTATAAGAGCACCTATAAAGCCACCACCTGAATGCCTTTCAACACTGTCAATGTATGACTGCACCGGTGAAACCGCGAATTCACCATACACTGCCAGGTACATAAACACACATATAAACCATATGAAAACTATGGTCATAACAAGCTTCATGATAGCATATGAATTGCCCTTATTGGACACAGCAAAAAAGCTGCCCACCAGAAGCACAAGCGGAAAAATATATGCCACCATTCCAAATACACCAAAAAGGAAACCGCTTACTGCGTTTCCCAAATGACCGCCTATTCCAAAATTGCTTATAAATAAAAGGATTGAAACAGCTACTACTATCCAGAGAAATATTTCCTTTTTAAAGGCCTGCTGCCTCTCTATCTGAGCCATTCTCTCCTTTTTTGTCTGTCTTTTTGCTGAGGATTTCTTCCTCGTTGCCATGTAACTAACCTCCGTGTTTTGATTTACAGAGTATATAATAACATATTTCTTCTGTTCTGTGTAAATTTTCTAAAGTAATTTTTTGATTTTATGATTAAAGGGTCAAAAGGTATCATGCACCTAATATATAAAAATACCCCGCCATGAATGGCGGGGCAAAATGTTATGCAAAAACCACAATTTCACCAGAATATTTTATTCACCAATAAGGTAATTGTATAATCCCTCATATTTGAACTTGGAAGCATTCCAAGAGAAATCATTAGCCATGCCCCTGTCCACAATCTGGTTCCACTCACGCTTCTTATCGAAGAAGATGTGCTTAGAATAATTGATGACTGCAAGCATCTCATCGGCATTGTAGTTTGAGAACGAGAAGCCATCTCCTGAATTCTCATACTCATTGTAAGGCTTAACCGTATCCTTGAGACCTCCTGTCTCACGAACAATCGGAACGGTACCGTAGCGGAATGAAATAAGCTGTGTCAGACCGCAAGGCTCAAACCTGGACGGCATCAAGAATGCATCAGCAGCCGCATAGAGCTTGTGAGCCAGATCATCAGAGTAACATATATTTGCCGAAACTCTGTCAGGGTATTTCCATGCATAGTGTCTGAACATATTCTCGTACTGAGGATCTCCTGTACCGATAACAACAAGCTGTGTGAAATCGTCCACGATACCTTCAATCACATGATTGATAAGGTCAAGACCTTTCTGGTCTGTAAGTCTTGAAATGAGACCTATCATATACTTCTTCTTGTCAACCGCAAGGCCAAGATCCTGCTGAAGCTTTGTCTTGTTGTTGAACTTCTTCTTTCTGAAATCGGAAGCATTGTAATTGCAATAGATTCTGCCATCAGTCTGTGGGTCATAAGCATTGTAATCAATACCGTTTACGATACCCTGCATGTCAAAATGTCTGGCACTTAAGAGTCCGTTCAATCCCTCACCATAGTACTCCGTCTGAATCTCGTTTGCATATGTATCACTGACAGTGGTGATATAGTCAGCATATACAAGACCACCCTTAAGCATATTTGCGTCCTTCTTGAACTCAAGCTTGTCCGGTGTGAACAGATTGTCTGTAAGACCAGAAACACCCTGTACCCACTCCCTGTCCCATATTCCCTGGAACTTAAGATTGTGGATAGTGATAATTGTCTTGATACCCCAGAAGAATGGATTTGCGGCAAACTCATTCTTTAAGTATACAGGCAGAAGACCTGTCTGCCAGTCATGACAGTGTATAATATCCGGCTTAAAATCAATAAGCGGGAGCATTGAAAGTACAGCCTTGTCAAAGAATGTATACTTCTCAATCTCAAACTTAGTGTCAGAAGTATATGGAGAAAATCCTGTAAAAAACTCCTGATTGTCAATAAAGTAATATGTAATGCCGTCCTGCTCATATTTGAGCACTCCGACATACTTGTCCTGCACATATGGACCTGAGCTCATGTAAAAATGGGTAACATACTCAAAATTATTGCGATACTGCTCCGGTATACAGCTATAATCCGGTATTACAACCCTTACATCCCAATAGTTCTTGTCAAACTCTTTAGGAAGTGCACCGCACACATCTGCAAGACCTCCTGTTTTTATAAATGGTACACACTCTGAAGCTACAAATAGAATCTTTTTCATATTCTCCTCCCGCTAAAACCCGTAATATATAATATTTAGTTTACTCTTCCCAATTGTGGTATACTTCCTGGACGTCGTCATCATCGTCAAGAAGGTCTAAGATACGGCCGATATTTGTGATGTCAGCTTCATCTGTCAGTGTGACATATGTCTGTGGAATCATTGTGACCTCTGCTGAAGCCATTGTGATGCCTGCCTCCTCAAGAGCAGTCCTGACTGCATCAAAATCAGCAGGTGCAGTTGTGATTTCGTAGCTGTCATCCTCATCAGCAAAATCCTCAGCACCTGCATCGAGTGCCTGCATCATAAGGTCATCTGCATCCATATCGCACTCTTCCTTGTCGATGATGATCTGACCCTTCTCGTCAAACATGTAAGATACACAGCCCTGTGTACCGATGCTTCCCTGTCCCTTTGTAAAGGCATTGCGGACATTGGCCGCTGTACGGTTCTTATTGTCTGTAAGACACTTTACGATAATAGCTGTGCCTGATGGTCCATAGCCCTCATATGTAGCTGTCTCATAGTTTACACTGTTGCCGTCTCCTGCTGCCTTCTTGATACCTCTTTCGATTGTATCGTTTGGCATATTGTTGGCCTTTGCTTGGCAACTACCTGTGCAAGCTTGAAGTTATTGGCAGGATCCGGTCCTCCCTCTTTAACTGCAACTGCGAGCTCTCTACCGATCATTGTAAAGATTTTGCCCTTTGCAGCATCATTTTTCTCTTTCTTATGCTTGATATTCGCAAATTTAGAATGTCCTGACATAATTTGTATCCTCTTTTCTACTTTTAAAAATAATCCATATCTTATAATATCATTTTTTCTCTTCCGGCGCAAGTTTCTTAATCATTACCTGCTTAATCACCTTATCCTCGACGCTCATAACAGAAAATCTGTAGCCATATGCGCTAATCACAGTCTTATCCCCCTCCCTCCGGATCTTATCCGAAAGCGATATGATAAAACCGTTAAGCGTCTCGTAAGCATCATCATCAACAGGCAGTGACAGCGCCTCCTTCACATCGGAAAACTCAGTCATGCCGTCCATTATAAATGTCTCGTCATCATTCTTTCTGATGTAGTTTTCTTCCTCATCGTGCTCATCCTCGATATTTCCGACAAGCTCCTCGAGTATATCCTCCATCGCGATAAGTCCAGATATCTGTCCGTACTCATCCACAACCATCGCAAGATGACTCTTTTTAGACTGCATCTTTTTAAACAGATCGTTGATATTTACCGTCTCTGGTATGAAGTCCACCGGCCGGATAAGCCCTTCTATGTCCTTGATACTGCTGCGGTAAACCTCATTTTTTTCAAAAAATGTAAAAGCATCCTTGATATGTAAGACTCCGATGATACTGTCAACATCGTTTTCATAGACCGGAAAGCGAGATTTGCCGGTATCTATGATAAATTCGATTGCATCGATAAAGGACATACTGCCGTCGAGGCTTACGATATTTTTGCGGTGAGTCATGATATCTTTTACTTCCTTATCATCAAACTCAAACACATTGTGTATCAGCTCTGCCTCAGATGCAAGGATTGTTCCCTGCTCATGCCCCTCCCTGACCATGGAAATAATTTCTTCCTCTGTGACATCATCATTTCCAAGTATTCCATCGAGAGTCTTTTTGTTGTTTTTCATTCCATAAAGCAATACTCCAATACACAAAAGAAGTATCACTACAAGTATTGATAAAATTATAATTGCATATAACATAATGTTTTATTATCCTATGTAATAAGTTCTAAGCTGATTTCAAGCGCCCTGTCTATTTTTAGCAATGTGTCCTCATCAAGATGGCACACCTTATCCTTAAGCCTTTTTTTGTCGATTGTGCGAAGCTGTTCTAAAAGCACAACCGAATCCTTTGCAAGCGCATACTCCTTGCAGGCAAGCTCCACATGAGTGGGCAGCTTTGCTTTATGCATCTGCGAGGTTATTGCTGCGCAGATTACCGTCGGGCTGTGTCTGTTTCCGACATCATTTTGTATTATAAGGACAGGTCTTATCCCGCCCTGCTCTGAGCCTACAACAGGCCTTAAATCAGCGTAATAAATATCTCCTCTTTGAATAATCATACACGAATACACTCCATATTATGGTATACAAAAAGTATCTCCAGATTTTTCGAGTGTATTCTTAAAAGTTACACTTTTTTAGTTTTTGTGGTAGATTCTTGGAACACGCGGTGTGATAAGACATGCAAACTCATAGTTGAATCTGCCTGAAAGCTCACCTAACTGCTCCATAGTGATTGTCTCATCCCCGTCTTTACCGAGCAGAGTAACTGCATCGCCTATTTTCACGTCAGGTATGTCTGTCACATCAACCATAAACTGATCCATGCAGACTCTGCCGCATATAGGTGCTTTTTTTCCTTTTATGAGAACCCAGCCCTTGTTTGAAAGTCCTCTTGAATATCCATCACCATATCCCACCGGGACAGTTGCTATCCTCATATGATGCTCTACCGTAAATGTGCCGCCGTAGCTTATATGCCTGCCCGGCTCAAGCTCCTTTACATAAGCAACCCTGCTGTGCAGCGACATAACAGGCTTTAGGGAGATTTTACTCTTGTCTACCTCCTCTGACGGCCACAGACCATAGAGTGTGATGCCTGCTCTTACCATATCCATATTGCACTCAGGGATTTCTACTATTCCCGCACTGTTTGAGCAGTGCTTAATCGGGATTTCAACTCCTCTTGCCTCAACAAGAGCTATCATCCTCTTAAAAAGATCAAACTGCTCAAAGGCAGGCTCCTTTGACAGCTCATCTGCCCTTGCAAAGTGAGTGAATATTCCCTCTATCATAATATTCGGCAGCTTAGCAATCTGTGCAATAATATCTGCACTTTCCTCTGTCACCTGAAAGCCTATACGGCACATGCCGGTATCTATCTTGATATGTATCTTACAGGTTTTATTCTTAGCGACAGCGATACGCGATAGCTCCTTAGCTGTCTCATATGTACATACCGCCGGGCGCACATCGTTGTCCACTATCTCCTCAAACTGCTCCGGGAAGCTGAGTCCTAAAATAAGTATCGGCTTTTTCCTGCCTGCCGCAATAAGCTCCATTGCCTCGTTGCTTGTAGCAACAGCATAGCCCCACAGATACGGAAGCGGCTCCAGTACCTCTGAAACAGCCTCAGCACCGTGACCGTAACCATCAGCCTTTACGACTGCTGCCATCATTGTCCCCGGCTTTAGCTTATTGTGCATCGACTCCATATTATATAAAATTGCATCCAGATCTATATCTGCTCTGATTCTGTTAATTGCCATTTTTTTCCACCTTAATCCAAACTTTATCTAATCCATCAATAATATCACTTGCTATCATACCATAAGAGCCGGTATTGTCAAATACCATATCACCGGCAAGTCCATGAATAAATGCACCGTATGCCGCGGCCTTTTTGTTGTCACGCCACTGTACCAGAAGACCTCCCACGATACCGCTTAGCACATCTCCGCTTCCGGCTGTTGCCATACCGCAGTTGCCGGACAGATTGATAAACTTTTCGCCATCAGCCGCTGCGATAATCGTACGAAAATCCTTAAGCACACAAGTCACATTGTACAAGCCTGCAAACTCTCCTGCCACACCGATGATATCCTCCTGTATATCAGCAATGCTCTTTTTCATAAGTCTGGACATCTCTCCCAGGTGCGGAGTCACGATGACAGGCATTTTATGCTCATTAAGTAAAGTCATGTTGTCTGATATGATATTAAGCGCATCCGCATCAATCACAAGAGGTATCTCTGCTGTTTTTAGTACTGTTTCAACTAACATTTTGGCATTATCAGACTTTGAAAGACCTGGACCTATCACCACTGCATCTGCCCACTCAAGCTCTGTCTCAAGTGCTTTAGCTGACGCGATATCAGTACAAAGCAGTGCTTCCGGCAAAGCACATTGGATTATTGAGCGGTTGCACTCCGGCGTTATAATTTTCACAAGCCCTGCTCCGCTTTTGTATGCAGCCTTTGCCGAAAGCACCGCCGCACCGGCCATATTGCGGCTTCCTGCTATAACTAACAGTTTTCCGAAAGTTCCCTTGTTGGAGTGTGCCGGTCTGTTATCAAGTTTCTTTAAATCAGACTCATCAAGAGCCCTTACTGATGGCAGATTACCACAAAAGCTGTGGTCATCTATGCTATAGGCACCACCTTAACCAGACCGCAATAATCACAGCCCGGCCACAGGAGAAGGCCTGTCTTCTTATAAGAAAAAGTATATGTGAAATCTGCTTTAAAAGTGCATCCCATCACATGTCCTTTATCAGAATCCACTCCCGACGGCACGTCGACCGCCACCCTGTAAGCATCTGTCTTGTTAACGGATGAAATCACATCTGCTAAAGAGCCTTCTATGGCTCGCTTAAGCCCTGTGCCAAACAGTGCATCTATTATTACGTCACTTTTACACACACACTCAATATCAGAGACCACATTAAAGCCATACCTTGCATATATATTTTTCTGCAGCTCAAAGAGCTCGCTTCCTGCCTCATCTGTGCCAAAAGCATAGTACACCTTGCATCTGTATCCGGCCTGATTTAAAAGTCTTGCTATCGCGATACCGTCTCCTGCATTATTGCCTCTGCCGCATATCACGGCAAACTCCTTTGATTTATCAAAACATGCAACAAGCTCCCGGACAACACCGGCCGCAGCCTGCTCCATCAGCACCACCGAAGGAACCAAAAAAGACCTGTGATGTTGTATCGTCCAGAAGCTTCATTTCATTACCTGTAACAATATATTCCAATATCAATTCCCCTTATTCTCATTGTTTGCATTATCAGTATTTGCATTATTGGCATTGAAAACCATAGGATCGTCATATTCAATATCAAAAAGATCTAAAACCTCAGCGCCAAAAATATCATGAAGATACGAATAAATCTCCCTGTTGTTAATATCTCTGTTCTGTTTTCTGATTACATTTTTCTTAAGTTCAACTCTTATATTTGCAATCCAGTCGTCAATTTCTTTTGATTCCAGTTTATTTTTCTCGATTTTTTCACTGAAGTAATCCATCGACAAAAGCATCAGCCTGTCATTTACAGCTTTTATATTCTTCTGGATTTCAATAAGCTCTCCCTCAATGTTGTCAGCTTTCTCATTTATCTCATCTATAAGCTGCTTATCCTTGTCACGCTTTTCATCACCGTCATCTCCCATGTTGGCAACAATATTAGACATAATTTTCGACTTAAGCTTTTTTAAATTCTTAAGCTCATTGTTGTACTTTCCCTGCAGCTTTAACAGCTCATCCAGTTCTTTTTCCGTGGCTGATATTTCGTCAGTCTTACCATGAATGGCAAAAAGTCTGTGCCACTTCTGGTCTAAAACCAGTAAAGGCACCTTTTTTCCTTTTAATGCAGCCTCAAAATCTTTTTTATCATTCATAAGACTCACCCTCTATTTATTTTTGGAGTTTTTAACAATATTATAGCTGAGCTGCATAAGGCTGTCAGACAGATGAACACTCTCCACAACCACATCTTTATTTGGAATTTCAAGATCCACATGTGCAAAATTCCATATAGCCCTTATTCCTAAATCCACAAGCTTTGACGCAATAGAGTCAGCCTTTGACTTTGGCATGGTGAGCGCCGCAATATCCACCTGTGTGTTCTGCAATACTCATCCAGCTCACTTAGCATAAGGATTGGAATACCTCGCACACTCTTTCCTGAAAGCTCAGGATTTACGTCAAAAAGCGCTGTTATGACAAAGCCAAGCTTTTCAAACTTTACATAATTGGCGAGTGCCTGGCCCAGATTGCCTGCACCGATGATAATTATTCTATGCTCTGTGTTAAGTCCCATTATCTTTCCGATTTCCTCGTAGAGAAACTGAACATTGTATCCGTATCCCTGCTGTCCAAAGCCTCCGAAATTATTGAGATCCTGTCTGATTTGTGAAGCTGTCACTTTCATTCTGTGACTCAGATCGTTTGATGAAATACGCTCCACTCCCTCATCCAAAAGCTCTCCGAGATATCTATAGTATCGTGGCAGCCTTCTGATAACCGCCTGTGATATTTCTTTACTCAAGTCTTATTCCTCCAATCATCAGGATATCATTTCTCTTTTAAAGACAAAAACCCAAGATTAATTATAATTTTTTGAAGGTCATCTGTCAATGTGTTAAGAATTTAACATTCAAAAAATTCATAATTATCCCCGGGTTATATCTTATTCTAAGGCTAAAAACCAAATTTCAGATTAAATTGTCTTCTCAAGCTCCTCTCTGATTGCCTTGATGAAGCCTTCGCTGTTTAAAACAGTAGGATTTTCAATTGTTGTGATGAGTGCGAGATCCTTTGTCATCTTTCCGCTCTCAATAGTCTTTATGCAGGCTGCCTCAAGCTTGTCTGCAAACTCAGAAAGTGCCGGAAGCTTGTCAAGCTCTCCTCTTTTTCTGAGTGCTCCTGTCCATGCAAAAATAGTAGCTACAGAGTTTGTTGAGGTCTCCTCACCCTTTAAATGCTTGTAATAGTGTCTCTGAACTGTTCCATGTGCTGCCTCATACTCATAGTATCCGTGAGGGGATACAAGCACTGATGTCATCATGGCAAGTGAGCCGAATGCAGATGAGATCATGTCACTCATTACATCTCCGTCGTAGTTCTTGCATGCCCAGATAAATCCACCCTCAGATTTCATTACTCTGGCAACTGCATCGTCAATAAGTGTGTAGAAATATGTAATTCCAGCCTTCTCAAAAGCATCCTTATACTGTGCATCAAAGATTTCCTGGAAGATATCCTTGAAGGTATGGTCATACTTCTTTGAGATGGTATCCTTTGTAGCAAACCATAAATCCTGCTTTGTATCAAGTGCATACTTAAAACAGCTATGTGCAAAGCTCTCAATTGAATCATCCAGGTTATGCTGTCCCTGAATAACTCCTGCGCCCTTAAACTCATGGATTAGCTCTCTTGTCTCGGTTCCATCTTCTGCTGTAAATACAAGCTCAGCCTTTCCTGGACCGGCTACCTTCATCTCTGTTGCCTTGTACACATCACCATATGCATGACGAGCGATTGTGATTGGTTTAACCCATGTCTTTACGTTTGGCTCTATGCCTTTACAACGATTGGTGCTCTGAACACTGTTCCGTCAAGCATGGCTCTTATTGTGCCGTTAGGGCTCTTCCACATCTCCTTTAAATTGTACTCTGTCATTCTGGCTGCGTTTGGTGTGATTGTCGCACATTTTACTGCGACACCGTATTTCATGGTTGCCTTTGCTGATTCAACGGTCACCTGATCATCTGTACGATTTCGCTCCTCTAATCCCAGATCATAATACTCTGTCTTTAAATCGATAAAAGGTATTAAAAGCTCATCCTTTATCATCTGCCAGAGGATTCTGGTCATCTCTCTCCGTCCATCTCTACAAGGGGTGTTGTCATCGTAATCTTGCTCATTCTTAAATCTCCTTTACTTAATAAGGTTTTCCCAACCAAGGTGTTCCATATTTTTCTTTGAATTGTTTATATGCTCTCTGGCGCATTTTTCTGCCAGCAGTGCGTCATGATTCTTAATTGCCTCGCATATCTGTTTATGCTCGTGAGTGGAGTTTTTGGCTCTTTTTGTCTCGCCGAGTGTCACCTTTCTCACTCTGCCGACATACTCATGATAATCCTTTAATACCCTCATAAGTTCCTTGCTTCCGCCGGCCTCATACAGCAGTTCATGAAACCTATTGTCCAGCTCAAGAAGCTTCTTTGCATTGCCCTTTTTCTCATGAAACTCCGTGAGATAAATATTCTCCTCCATGGCCGCCATGAGCTCGTCCGATATCCTCGTTGCAGCCCATCTGGCACAAAGTCCCTCAAGCAGAGCCCTTATCTCGTATATATCCCTGATATCGTCCGTGGAAACACCCTCCACGAACGCTCCCTTATTGGGATGATAGACACAAGTCCCTCAAGCTCAAGCTGACGCAGTGCCTCCCTCACGGGAGTCCTGCTCACTCCAAGCTCATCACCGATATTCTTTTCCTTAAGCTCATCGCCCTTTGCAAATGTTCCTGCAAGTATACCATCCCTGATATGATTGTATACTCTGGCACTCAGGCTGTAATTATCATGTGACATGTAATAATCCACCTCACTATAATACTATATTAAGCTTTTTACAGCAATCAGTAATTTGAACTACAAGCTCATTATCTGTGATGGTAGTCACACGGCCCTCGTCGTACTGCTCATCTACCCATTCCTTTATCATGGTCACAAGCTTTGAGTTCTTATCTACTTTTCTGTCATCCGGCAGGCGGTAGTAGGTGTTTATCCACAGCGCTATTCCGGCAAGTCCTGATGTATTGGACACAGCTACAAGAGGTGGTCTGTTTAAGAATTTACCTGTATCGAATATGTTGTAAATTTCCTCATTTTTGAGAAGTCCGTCAGCATGGATTCCGGCTCTCGTCACATTGAAGTTTTTGCCGACAAAAGGTGTACGGCTCGGCTGCACATATCCAAGCTCCTTTTCAAAGTACTCTGACAACTCTGTGATAACCGTTGTATCCATTCCATCGAGTGTGCCTTTAAGCTGTGCATACTCAAATACCATAGCCTCAAGTGGTGTGTTTCCGGTTCTCTCTCCGATACCAAACAGTGAACAGTTGACACCGCTTGCTCCGTAGAGCCATGCCGTAGTCGAATTGTTTACTGCCTTGTAAAAGTCATTGTGCCCATGCCACTCAATCTGTGATGAAGGCACACCTGCATGTGTGTTAAGTCCGTATATGATACCCGGAACGCTTCGAGGTATAACTGCTCCCGGGAAGTTTACTCCATATCCCATTGTATCACAGGCTCGCACCTTAATCGGAATCTTGTACTCCTCCTGCAGCTTCATGAGCTCAACACAGAATGGAATAACAAAACCATATATATCAGAACGTGTGATATCCTCCAGATGGCACCTAGGGCTTATTCCTGTCTCAAGACACTCCCTGATGACTGACAGATACATATTCATTACCTCGCGTCTGGTCATCTTCATCTTATAGAAAATATGATAATCCGAACAGCTTACAAGTATACCGGTTTCCTTGAGTCCTATATCCTTTACAAGCTCAAAGTCCTTTTTGCTGGCACGAATCCACGATGTAACCTCCGGGAACTTATATCCTCTCTCGAGACACTTGTAAACAGCGTCCCTGTCCTTTTTGCTGTAGAGGAAAAACTCGCTCTGTCTGATTATTCCCTTAGGGCCACCAAGCTTATGTAAATAATCATAAATGGTAACAATCTGCTCCGTCGTGTACGGTGCTCTCGACTGCTGGCCATCTCTGAATGTAGTATCTGTAATCCAAATGTCCTCCGGCATATTGTGAGGCACTATTCTGTCATTGAATGCTATCTTAGGAACTTCTGAATAAGGAAAGAGATTTCTAAAAGTATTCGGCTCATCTACATCCACGAGCTGGTAAAAATGCTCTTCAAGCTGCAGTAAATTTGTTTTTTCGTTCATCAAAACTTCTCTCATCTTCACATCTCCTGTGCTTAGTTTTATCTTTTGAATAATTGTATACAATTATACTTTTTGTGTCAATAAAAAAATTTAAATCTTAGTGTAACACTTTGTTATGTCTATCATAACCTAGAGTGTAAATAAATTTTATTGGAGGTCACTTATGAGTGATTTAGCAGCAACAAACTGTTCATGCAGCAATACAGATAACGGATGCGGATGTTCTTCGATTTTATGGATTATCCTGTTACTGTGCTGCTGTTGTGGAAATGGTAACGGAGGCTCTTTCTTCGGAGGAAACGACTGTGGAAGTGGCAATAACAGCTGTATCTGGGCTATCATCTTACTTTTCTGCTGTGGTGGCTTTGGCTGTGGCGGCAGCAGCAATAACGGCTGCGGATGTGGCTGCGGCTGCTGATTTACATTTTTACTGCGGGTCTTTTCGGCCCGCAGCTTTTTACGATTTTTCAGTATTCTTTTTTTTGCCTGCGCTGCTCTTTTTCTTTGAGCTTTTCAAGGACTTTACATTCGCCCTTCACTCTGTGCTTTTTGATGCATTCTTCATCTATCTCGTATACGTCGTGACCATCTATGATAAGCATATATCTTTTTTTTAATAATATATGCTGTAAACATGCATAATGTGAATCAGGTGACATATTATATAGAAATATATTTTAAAGGATTTTTATGGACGAGAACAGCCTGTTTACACCATTCGATGAAATAACCCAGACAAGGGAGCTTCAGATGCTTAAAACCATAATCCATATATGCCGCATGACTCGCAAAAGCAAATGACTCTTATGGTTCACTACATATCACTTATGAATTCAATGAGAATGATAGACTCAGCACCTGCACTGTCTGTTGCGGAGACTGAAAGTATGTCAGACAGAAGGCTTTCCATGCTCAATGCCTTAAAGAAATACTGCAGCAAAAGTGAACAGGATACGATAGACAATCTTTTAAATATTTTTTCAGTTTTGGACAATAGGGAGATTTATGACAAAGCAGGAATTTTTAAATAATTTTGCACAAAAGGAAAAACCGAAAGATACAACGAGCGCCATGCCTTTTCTCATGGAAAGTATTAAGGAGGCAAAGCGTAACGGCATAGAATTTACCAAAGAAGAGGTCTATTCCATGTGCACTGAGCTAAGCAAAAACCTGCCTGAGAAAAACCGCAGGCAGGTTGAAAAGCTTTTAAAAATGCTATAGTTAATTTTTAAACGAATCTGTATTTATGCGAAGTATCTTGTCTATCGGTGCAGGCGAGTTTCCCTTGCCATCCGTACCCTCAAGGTACTTCTCCCCCGCAGATTCAAAAATGACATACAATCTTTTATCCACACTGTCAAGCTCCTCTGATCCCGGCGGCATCTCTATTGTGATGTCGGGGCTGTTTGGCCTTGACGACAGAGCTATGAGTGATTTGTAGCACTTGATATACGATGACTCATTCCTGCCATAGGAAGTGCTCAGATATACCTTTCCTGAGGCATCAAATGTAACGCCCTGCACTCTGGCAGGTATCGTATATGTGCTCAGGCTTGTGAGCCTGTCGTCCTTTTTGTCATAATAATATGCTACCATCTTTGACTTAAAAAGGATATTATGAGTGGCTATCCACAACCTGCCTCCATAGAATGTGATGCATGACGGCTTGTTTCCCACATCAAACACATCTACCACACCTGTCGCATCGATGACCTGCTTGGAATTCGCAGTGGCCATTAGAGAGATAAAATCATACGAGATGCGCTCCACAGTTGTGTCGTAGGAATTGCACACCCATACATTTTCCCCGTCAAAGGCAATTCCTCCCAGGTGACTGTTTGCATCCATGCCAAGTGTCACAAGGTACTCTCCGTCCTCCCTGTCAAATACCATAAGCTCCCCGAGTGAGCCCTTGTCATCAGAATAGCTTGTGATAAGCACGTATTCATCCGTGATACAAATCCCCTGAGGCACTGTGCCTCACTGAAAATATAATTATTGAGAAAATCATTTTCCTTCGTCTCCGGCATGCCCGGAATATCTATTTCATCTATAAAATCGTAATCGCAATCCTTAAGCGCCAGTGTATGCGCTTTTTTATTACTCCTGTAATTGTAATGCTCTACGCTGTATTCATTGTTAATCGTCCTGACCCATTTGGCATATACCACATATCCATTTGCTTTTTCGTAGGTCAGAACATCCGCCTTTTTTGAAAAATGCTCATCCAGATACCAGCCATCAAATTTATAACCGTATTTGTGTGGTTCTCTTAGTCCCATGAATTTCTGCTTTGGCGTGATGTATCCACAATTATTGATATTGTTTGCCGCACCACCCAGATTATAGTAAATATATGAAACACCATCACTTTCTGACATATTGTCAACCAGTGTATTTAGAGATGGCCCGGAAGCAAAAGAGGCAGCTTCTGCCTCTTTTATCTCCGATGCAAACACATGAGTATTGGTAAAAATCAATGTAAGTAATATAATTAATGCTATTCTACTCTTCAACTTCAACAAGCTTGCTTGCCCTTTCTTCTATCTGTTTTGCAGCCACATCATCCGGTGCCTGCTCATATCTGGCAAACTCATATGAGAATGTGCCGCTTCCGCTCGTCATTGAGCGAAGTGTGGCATTGTATCCATAAAGCTCCAGATAAGGAATATCCGCAACTATCTCCTGATATCCATTGTCTGTCGGGTTCATGCCCATCACCCGCGCACGTCTCTTGTTAAGCTCACCCATCACATCACCTGTATAGCCCTCAGGCACCACTACCTTAAGAGTGGCAATTGGCTCAAGAAGCACAGGCTTTGCCTCCATAATGCCCTTTTTAAATGCCTGCTGTGTTGCCACCTTAAAGGCCATCTCAGATGAATCAACCGGATGATAAGAGCCGTCATACAGTACAGCCTTTATCCCCGTCACAGGATAGGCTGCAAGAGGTCCCTTTTTCACGGACTCTGCAATACCCTTTTCAACAGCCGGGAAGAAGTTCTTCGGTACAGCTCCTCCTACGACCGTCTGCTCAAATACATATGGCGTATCCATATCACCTGACGGCTCAAAGGTCATCTTGACATGTCCGTACTGTCCGTGTCCGCCCGACTGCTTCTTGTACTTATACTCTACGTCAGATTTTTTCCTGATAGTCTCCTTAAAGGCTACCTTTGGACGCATAAGCTCTATCTCCACCTTGTACTTTTCAAGAAGCTCACTTGCCACTACCTCAAGCTGCATATCACCGATACCATATAGTACAGTCTGTCCATTTTCACTGTCATTTACACTGTTTAATGTCAGATCCTCCATTAACAGTTTCTGTAAAGACTGGGAAATCTTGTCCTCATCGCCCTTTTTCTTTGCCTTGTAGCGCATTGCCACATACGGCTTTGATATGCTTGTTCTAAGATATGTAACCGGCATATTTCTTGTGGAAAGCGAATCTGTCGTAAGAGTCTTTGTAAGCTTTGCAAGCGCTCCGATATCACCTGCATGAAGCTCCTTCACTTCCTCCACCTTACTGCCTCTCATCACATAGAGCTTACCGATTTTTTCATCGCAGTCCCTGTGATAATTGTAAAGTACATCATCTGTCTTTAGTACGCCTGAATTAACCTTGATCAGTGAATATTTACCGATGTACGGGTCAACTATAGACTTGAACACATAAGCGCTCTTTGATTTTGCAAAATCATAATCAGCATTATACACCTCATTTGTCTTGGTGTTAATACCGGTACAGCTTCTCTTCTCAGGACTTGGCAGGTATTTCACAATATCAGCCATAAGTGTATACATGCCCCTTGCGAGAATATTTGAGCCCATGAGCACCGGTACAATAGAGCCCTCAAGCACGTTTGCACGAAGCGCAGCCCTGATTTCATCATCAGAAAACTCCTCTCCGCCGAAATATCTGTCCATGAACTCCTCACTTGTCTCAGCTACAGCTTCAACTAAACCTCACGACATATTCCAGGTTCTCCTTTGAGTACTCAGGCACATCAAACTTATCCACGCCTCCGCTTTCATTCCATCTCTTTTGCCCTCTGCTGAATACATTGACCAATACGTCCCACTAAACTTC
>ENA-OQAN01000119-OQAN01000119.1-human-gut-metagenome-genome-assembly--contig:-NODE-119-length-41166-cov-6.134433_pt1 | contig 41166 bp, 44 predicted proteins | sample MGYA00242735_ERZ504527 | MGnify/ENA primary metagenome ERZ504527 (study PRJEB26092, sample SAMD00036230) | human gut metagenome | host: Homo sapiens | study: EMG produced TPA metagenomics assembly of... | reverse complement strand
GGAAATGTAATGTAGTTCAAGGAGATGTATCTGCTATACCCTTTTCTGACGCGACTTTTGATTATGTTTCTGCCTTCGAAACAGTTTACTTTTGGCCAGGATTAGTAAAATGCTTTTCCGAGGTCAATCGTGTGCTGAAAAGCGAAGGCATATTCCTGATTTGTAACGAGAGTGACGGAACGAATGCCGCAGATGAAAAATGGACAAAGATGATCAATGGTATGAAGATTTACACATCTGAACAACTTGTTGCCACTTTGAAAGAAGCGGGTTTTACAGAGATCAAAACGTATTCAAATGCAAAAAATCATTGGATAAGTATTGTTGCAAGGAAATAGCCAAATTCCAGTTTATCAGTATAGAACATAGAGCTAAAAAATAGAATTTTAACTTGACGTATTGCTTTATATCCTTTAAAATATCAATGTTGCAAACTCCGTGTATGGACTTGCAACCGCCCAGAAAAGGTTTTAAGTTGAAATTTCACACCTTGATGGCGAGTATCAAGCTAAATGTGAAAAAAGAATGAATAGGAGGTGCACACATGTACGCAATTATCGAAACTGGTGGAAAACAGATCCGTGTTGAAAAGGATGCTGTTATCTTCGTTGAAAAATTAGAAGCTAACGAAGGAGACACAGTTACATTTGACAAAGTATTATACGCTGATGGAAAATTTGGTAAACCATTCGTAGAAGGTGCAAAGGTAACTGGTGTTGTTGAAAAACAAGGCAAAGGAAAGAAAATCACTATCGTGAAATATAAAGCCAAAAAATCTTCAACACGTCGTAAACAAGGACACCGTCAACCTTACACTCGTGTAAAAATTGAAGCTATCGAAGCTTAATTATGATTAAAATTAAAATTGCTAGAGATGAACATGGGATTTCATTGATCTCTATGCAGGGACATGCTGAGTATGATCAGTATGGAAAAGATATCGTCTGTTCTGCAGCCAGTACCATTATTATTGGTGGTATTAACGCAATCGCACAGCTTGGCTATTTAAGTTTCATTTCTTATAAAGTAGATGCAGGAGATGTTGAATTAGAAATAAACAATACGGAATGTGCTGAACTACAAATCATATTGAATACGCTATTGGTTCAGTTTCAAAGTATTGAAGAGAGTTATCCTAAATACATACAAGTACAGGAGGTGTAAAAAATGTTATTAAAATTAGACTTACAGTTATTCGCTTCTAAAAAGGGAGTTGGTTCTACAAAGAACGGTCGTGATTCTCACTCAAAACGTTTAGGAGCTAAATTAGCTGATGGACAATCTTGTCACGCTGGAAGCATTATTTATCGTCAACGTGGAACAAAAATTCATCCAGGAACTAACGTAGGACGTGGTGCTGATGATACATTGTTCGCATTAGTTAACGGTGTTGTTAAATACGAACGTCTTGGTAAAGATAAAAAGAAAGTTTCTGTTTATCCACAAGCTTAACAAGTGTGAAATTTAAGATCCCGTTGCTGGGATCTTTTTTAATGAGAAAGAAAGGAGGGTATATATGTTTGTAGATCAGGTTAAAGTTCATATAAAAGCAGGTAAAGGTGGAGATGGTTTAGTAAGTTTTCGCCATGAGAAATATGTTGCCTATGGTGGACCTTTTGGAGGCGATGGAGGTAACGGTGGAGATGTCATTTTTGAAGCCGATCCAGGAATGACAACACTTTTAGATTTACGTTATCACCGTAAAATTATCGCAACTCCAGGTGAAAAAGGTAAAAACAAAAAAATGCACGGAGCCAATGGGGAACATAAAGTAGTAAAAGTTCCATTAGGAACGATTGTAAAGAGAAGTGATAATAATCAAGTACTTGCTGACTTGACAAAACCACACCAACGCCAAGTTGTAGCACATGGTGGTCGTGGAGGTCGTGGTAACTGGCATTTTAGATCAAGTCATAATACAGCACCAAAATATGCAGAACAAGGTATATTGGGTGAAGAATTTGATTGTATTGTAGAACTTAGAGTACTTGCCGATGTTGGATTGGTTGGATTTCCAAGTGTAGGAAAATCCACATTCCTAGATGCTGTTAGTAAAGCGCGTCCAGAAATTGGAGATTATCCATTTACGACAATCACACCAAATGTTGGGGTTGTACAAACCGGAGATGGAAGAAGCTTTGTACTAGCCGATTTACCAGGACTTATTGAAGGAGCAAGTGATGGTAAAGGTTTAGGTCACCAGTTCTTGCGTCACATTGAAAGATGTCGTGTTATTATTCACGTTATTGATATGGGTGCAGAAGATGGAAGAGATCCATTAAATGATTATGAAGTCATTAATAATGAGTTGAAGTCTTACCAAATTCGTTTGTTGGAAAGACCACAAATCGTTGTCGCAAATAAAATGGATATGGAAAATGCCGAAGAAAATGTTCGTCGTTTTAAAGAAAAGTATCCTGATATTCCAGTATATGAAACAACAACGATTATTCATGAAGGCTTAGACCCGGTACTAAGAAAAGCAGCCGATCTTCTTGCGACAACACCAGCATTCCCAATTACGGAAGATACAGGTGAGACAGGTGTTATGTATACATTTGAAGAGAAGAAGAAAGACATCCTTATTGAAAAAGAAGAGGATGGCGTATGGAATGTTTCAGGTCCTAGACTTGAGCGTGTATTTGACATCAATAAGTTGAATACAGAAGAAGACTTCTATTTATTTGCCAATAAGATGCGTTATCTTGGAATTGATACAGCCTTAAGAGAAGCTGGATGTCAAGATGGAGATACAGTACGTTTATTAGGCTTTGAATTTGAATTTATTGAAAACTAAGGTTACACATTGTGTAGCCTTTTCTTTTGGTGTGGTATAATGCTTCTGAGGTGTTTTTTTTTATGAAATGTATTTCGTGGAACGTAAACGGGATTCGTGCCGTATTAAAGAAGGATTTTGTGGAAATTCTTTATGCTTTGGACGCAGATATTTTCTGTATTCAAGAAACGAAGGCACAACCCGATCAAATTGAAGTGGATTGTGAATTATATCCGTATCAATATATAAATAGCGCACAAAGAAAAGGCTATAGTGGAACAATGATTTTCTGTAAAGAAGAACCAGTGTCGGTTCGTTATGGAATGGATATGGAAGAACATGATACAGAAGGAAGAGTGATTACGCTTGAATATCCTGCATATTATGTTGTGACTGTTTATACACCAAACTCAGGAGATGGTCTAAAACGTTTAGATTATCGTATGGAATGGGATAAAGCGTTTAGTGCCTATTTAAAATCATTAGATAAACCAGTTATGGTTTGTGGCGATTTTAATGTGGCCAATGAAGAGATCGATATTAAAAATCCAAAGACAAATCATAAAAATGCAGGTTTTACAGATGAAGAAAGAGATAGCTTTAAGAAGTATTTATTGTCTCATTTTGTAGATACATACCGTACTTTGTATCCTGAAAAAGTAGAATATTCTTGGTGGAGTTATCGCTTTAAGGCTCGCGAAAAGAATGCGGGATGGAGAATTGATTATTGGTTAGTATCACCTGAATTAAAAGATAAAATTGTGGATGCCAAGATTTTGACGGATGTATATGGTTCCGATCACTGTCCTGTAGAATTAGATGTTGAGGTGTAATATGATTGCGTTTGTGAATGGCGTTGTAAGAATTATTCGAAGTGATCGTGTTGTGTTGAATGTGCATGGCGTAGGCTACGAAGTCTATCTGGCAAATGCTTTAAGTCAAAAAATGGGAGATGAATTGTTTCTTTATACGTATCAACATGTACGTGAGGATGCGATCTTGTTGTTTGGCTTTTTAAAAGAAGAAGACTATGAAGTGTTTATGCGTTTGATCAATGTGAAAGGCATTGGCCTAAAACAGCACAGACTATGTTGTCGGTATGTTCGGGAAAAGAAATGATTGAAGCCATTGAAAATGATGATATCAAAAAACTTAAGTCTTTACCTGGTATTGGTGCAAAAACGGCAGGACAAATTGTTCTAGATCTAAAAGGTAAGTTTGTATCTTTGGAAACCAGTGATGGTGCTACATCAAATCCAGTGTGGGGCCAAGTTCAGGATGCGCTTTTATCACTTGGATATAAGACAAATCAATTAACGAAAATTAAAAAGGAATTAGAAAATACAGAATTAGGAGAAGATGAAATGCTAAGACAAGCGTTGATCTTACTCGCAAAAAGAAATGGAGTATAAGATAAATGCCTAGAGAAGTAGATGGAAATTTACAAGAGTGCGATAACTTTGAAAAGACATTGCGTCCGCAAAGTTTAAATGAATATATTGGGCAATCGGAATTAAAAGAAAATCTAAATGTGTTTATTCATGCGGCAAGATCTAGAAATGAAGCTTTGGACCATGTTTTATTCTACGGCCTCCTGGACTTGGAAAAACAACATTGGCATATATTCTTGCGAATGAAATGCATGGAAATCTTAAAACAGCCAGTGGTCCTTCGATTGAAAAAAGTGGAGATCTAGCTGCGATTCTTACGACGCTTGAACCAGGAGATGTCTTATTTATTGATGAGATCCACCGCTTGCCAAAACAAGTAGAAGAAGTGTTGTATCCGGCTATGGAAGATTATTGTCTAGATATTGTGGTAGGTAAAGATTCAGCTACGGTACACAATATTCGTATTAATTTACCACCTTTTACACTTGTTGGTGCCACAACTCGTGCCGGAGATTTAAGTGCTCCTTTACGTGATCGTTTTGGAATCATTTCCCAATTGGAGTACTATAATTTATCAGACTTAGAAAAAATTGTTTATCGTACAAGTTGTGTTATGAATACGGAAATTGATAAAAATGCTGTCACAGAAATAGCTTTACGCTCACGTGGTACTCCACGTATCGCAAACCGTTTGTTTAGACGTGTGCGTGATTTTGCACAAGTCTATAATGAGGGTGTGGTTTCAAGTGAAATTGCCAAAACTGCTCTAGATCGACTTCGTGTAGATCATTTAGGTTTGGATGCGGTTGATCACAAATACTTAAAGGGTATTATTGAAAGATTTAAAGGAGGTCCCGTCGGGCTTGAAGCCATCGCATCAAGTATTGGAGAAGAGCCGATGACACTCGAAGATGTATATGAACCTTATTTATTACAGATTGGTTTTATCAATCGTACGCCAAGAGGAAGAATTGTAACGCCTAAAGCGTATGAGCATCTTCAAATTCCTTATCAGAAAGAATTGTTCACAGATTAATAGTCTGTGAACATTTTAATATATGGTATAATAATTAGCATGGAACAAATGACAGAATTAACAAAAAAAGTATTAGAATTTTTAGAGCCCGATACATCAAAATGGGAATATTGGACAACGAGTCAGCCTTTAAATTCAATTTCTGAATCTGCATGTATGGAAAGGTTTAAAAAGCGTATAGCACAAGCTGTTTCGAATTGTGAAAAAGTAATCGTTGCCGGTGACTATGATTGTGATGGTATCAGCGCAACAACCATTATGGTTTCAGGATTAAGACAACTAGGTCTTGAGTGTGGTTTCTATATTCCAGACCGTATCAAAGAGGGGTATGGATTAAGTGAGGCGACAGTTACACTCGCACACAAAAAAGGTTATTCCTTGATTATCACAGTCGATAATGGAATTAAGAGTACGCAAGCTTTAGCATTGGCTAAAGAATTGGGTATGGATGTAATCGTAACGGACCATCATACAATGGATGAAGAGGTGAATTGCGATATTGTAGTGCATCCAACATTGATGGAATCTTGTTTTGAAACATTATGTGGAGCTGGCGTTGCCTATGAATGTATGCGTGTATTAGGCGTTGACAATGACTATCTTTTACAGCTAGCAGGCCTTGCGAGTATTTCAGATATGATGATTGTGAAAGGGCAGACGCGTGCTTTAATTCAAAATGCTTTACGTTTGATGAATCAAACGCATGAAAAACATATATTTTCATTAGCTACCGACCGTGAGTTAAATGAAACGAGTATTGGTTTTCAGGTGGTCCCAAAATTAAATGCGATTGGAAGATTAAGTAATCTTGCGAATGCGAACAATGTCGTTCGTTATTTTTTAGCACAGGACGATGAGAGTATTTTTACATTGGGTCAGCAGATTACACAGATCAATACGATTCGTAAACAATTATCGGATCAGATGCAAAAAACAGCTTTGATGAAGTGTAAAGGCAATGAAGATATCTTTATGATTGAAGATGCAAGCTTTCATGAGGGAATCATTGGTTTAGTTGCAGGATCGATTTGTGCTAGCTTTAATAAGCCTTGTATTGTCTTGGCAAAAAATGAGCAGGGGTATAAGGCAAGTATGCGAAGTCCAGAGGGCTTTAACTGTATGGATTTTTTAGGTGAATATCCACATTTTGTGACGTTTGGCGGACATGAAAATGCAGCTGGTTTTTCTTTGAATCTAAATGAATTTGATTTGTTTGAAAAATTTATTCATACACGTATCAAGGAATATACGTATAGTGTAAAGAAGAAAAATACATTAGTCATAGATGATGAAGAATTAAGCTTAAAAACCATTCAATCTTTAGATATACTTAGACCGTTTGGTCCTGGTTTTGTGTTTCCTAGTTTTGAAATCGTTCAGCCAAAAATTAAAAGTTTATATGATTTTCAAAATCATAAACATCGCAAGTATACTTTAGAATCTGGCTTGCAGTGTATGCGTTTTAACCAGAGTGAAGCGGAGTATAAAAAAAGTGTAAATGCGATTTATTCATTTATTGGAACTGTTCAAATCAATCAGTATCAGGGTCGTAAACAGGTAAATTTTGTGATTGATGAGATTGTATATGCGTAGTAAAATGGAATCAATTAGAAAGAGGTTTAGTATGGATTTAAAAGATTATATTGAGAGTATTCCAGGATTTCCTAAGGAAGGAATCGTTTTTAGAGATGTAACACCTATTCTACAAAACGCGAATGCGATGCGTTATTGTGTAGATCAATTCAATGACTTTGTGAAAAGTATTGGTGCCGATGTTGTGATTGGCCCAGAAGCACGTGGTTTCTTATTTGGTGTTCCAGTAGCTTTAGAGAATAATGTTGGTTTTGTACCCGTTAGAAAGCCAGGAAAACTTCCTAGAGAAACAGTGAATGAAACGTACGATCTAGAATATGGTCAAGATGAGCTTTGTGTCCATGCGGATGCCATTTTACCTGGGCAAAAAGTTGTGATTATCGATGATTTATTGGCTACAGGAGGTACTGTAGAAGCCATTATTAAAATGGTTGAGCGTATGCAGGCAAGCGTTGTCGGTGTAGCTTTTGTGATTGAATTGGATGATTTAAAAGGAAGAGAAAAATTTAAAGATATCCCAGTGTGTTCTTTAACACATTTTGAGGGAGAATAAAGAATTTAATTTAGGAAAGGGGGCGCAGTGATTATGAGTCAGAAAAAGCAAGTTACTTTTGAAGAGTGCATGGAGAATGTACAGACATATATAAAACGCCCAGAAAATATTGAGTTGATACAAAAGGCATATGATTTTGCCTATGAACACCATAAGGGGCAGTTTCGTAAAAGTGGAGAGCCTTATGTCATTCACGTAATTCAGGTGGCGAATACATTAGCGTTAATGCATTGTGGCCTAAAACGATTGCGGCTGGTCTTTTACATGATACAGTCGAAGATTGTGAAGGCGTAACTACAGATACGATTATAGAATTGTTTGGTGAAGAAATCGCAACTTTGGTGGATGCAGTTACGAAAATTGGTGCCATCAAGTTTAAAGATGAAGAAGAATATTTGGCAAGTAATCATCGTAAATTGTTTATTGCGATGGCCAAAGATATTCGTGTCATCTTGATCAAATTATCGGACCGTCTACATAACATGCGTACGTTGCAGTATATGCGTCCGGAAAAACAAAAGAAGATTGCACGTGAAACTTTGAGTGTATATGCACCGATTGCACACCGTTTAGGTATCAGTGAAATCAAAAATGAGTTGGAAGATTTGTCTTTTAAATATCTGGATTATAAGAAGTACGAAGAAATTAAAGGTTTGGTAAAACAACGTGAAAGTGATCGTAATGGTCAAGTTCAAGAAATGATTTCGGATATTGAATCGATTTTACAAGAGTATAATATTCAATATCGTATTTTTGGCCGTTCTAAACATTTCTACAGCATCTATAAAAAGATGGTTACAAAAAACAAGCGTTTTGAAGAAATTTTAGACTTATTAGCAATTCGTATTATTACAGATTCAGTGGTGCATTGTTATGAAATATTAGGTTATATCCATGCCAAATATAGACCGATTCCTGGTCGTTTTAAAGATTATATTGCGATGCCAAAAGCCAACATGTATCAGTCTTTGCATACGACGATTGTAGAGCCAGAACATGGTAATATTTTTGAAATCCAGATTCGTACTGAAGAAATGGATGCGATTGCCGAACGAGGTGTTGCGGCGCACTGGAAGTATAAAGAAAATCGTAATTATGCGCCTGAGTATGAACAAAAAGAGATTGAGGATAAACTTTCTTGGTTTAGAGATTTCTCTATGATGACCGATGAAGAGAGTGAAGATCCACTTGAATATATGAATGTACTTCAAAAAGATATTTTTGAAGCCAATGTATATTGTTTAACCCCTAGAGGTAAAGTTATTGCGTTACCTACAGGTTCTTGTCCAATCGATTTTGCGTACAGAATCCATACGGAGGTTGGTAATAAAACGGTTGGTGCTAAAGTCAATGGGGCTATTGTACCTTTGAATACGCCACTAAAAACGGGAGATGTTGTTGATATTTTAACCAACAACAACTCTGTAGGTCCAAGTGCAGACTGGATCAAAATTGTTAAGAGTGGGCATGCACGAAATAAGATTCGTACTTTTTTACAAAAACAAGAACAACAATCGCGTAAGGACAGCATTAAGCTAGGTCAATCGATGCTTGAAGATGAGTTTAGGCGTTTGAAGCTGGATTCAAAATTAATGGAAACCAAACGTTTAGAGTCGATTTTAACATCTTTGTCATTTAAGAGTGTGGATGATCTATATGTAGGTATTGCGATGAAGCGTGTATCATTGCAGTCCATTGTGGATCGTTTGGTGAAGAATCGTTCGAATATGTTGGAAGATCAGGAAATCATGAAGATCTACAACAAGCAGCCATCTCACCAAGTGAAACATTCAAATTGTGGTGTTATTGTTCCAGGCGTTGATACAATTGCGGTATCTTTGGCAAATTGTTGTCGACCTATTCCGGGTGATCCAATTATTGGATATATTTCGAAAGGCCAAGGTGTGAAGTCCATAGGGCGGATTGTCCAAATATCTTGAATGAAAAGAAACGTCTGATTCCTGTTCAATGGGAAGAGGGCTTAGATGAAAAACAATATGAAGTCAATTTGGTGGTTCATAGTGATGATCGTAACTACTTGTTGAGTGATATTGTAACGACTTTGCAGCAGTGCAATGTTTATTTAAAACATGTAGATTCGGCTGTGGATGAAGGAAACTTAGAGGCAACCACAAAACTAACGGTTGCAGTAAAGAATGCAGCGCATCTACAAAATTTAATTGCAAACTTAAAAAAAGTACGAAGTGTCAATGAAGTCGTTCGTACAATTCAATAGGAAGGCTAATACCTTCCTATTTTCTTTTGAATTTCAATTTTAATGTAGATGATACGAGAAATAATTTCGCGAAGAATGTGCTTCATCTTTAAATCTTTAAACCACGCACAACCATAATCTGAAAAGAATTGCTTGGCAATTGCACAAGCTCTTTTGGCGTGCGTTTGGGATGTTAGAATGAGCACATCTTGCTCTTGAATATATTCTTTAGATAACTTGAAGTTTTCAAAGGTATTTTTTGCGTGTGTTTCAAGAATGGTCGGGATTTTCACTCTTTTTCTTATGTAAGTATTCATAACTTCAGCTTCTACATACTCATTCTTTACATTTGACCCAGAGATAATTAACGTATCATAAAGCCCTTTTTTATACATGTCAATCGCAAGATTGCATCTTTTGATTTGACTTGACGACATGGTTCCATCATCATGAGCAGGACATCCAAGTAATAGTGCGTACGTATAGTGTTTCTTTCGCTTTGGGATACATGGAAAAAAATAGATGTATATACATACAATAAAGATTAAAATGCATATACTAACGATCATAATACATCACCTTTCTAGCTTTAAATGTGTCAAAAGATAGATATTGACATTTGAGCTCAATGTCTTGCAGAAATTTAGGCAATTCTTTAAATTTTGTGATGACATGTTTACCTTTTAAGAATTCTTGTCCTACAGAATCAAAGCCTGATACAATAACGTGATTGAAATGGTTGTTTTCTTGCATCTGTACTTTTTTGATTTGAAGTAAAATGAACATACAAGTTCTTTGAATACGTGCTTTTGTATAAGTTTTAGAAATGGAAGCCATAAGAAAATCTTGCCACTTTTGATATTTTTTGGCATTTTCTTTTAAGCGATATTCAATGCCTTCGTTGACTAAAAAGTATGTGGATAAAGTATTTGTATCGGATAAAAGTAAAAATTTTCTTAGATATGGATAATAAGTATCCCATGTTTGGTTTTTATTAAAGTAGGCATCATTGAATTGAGAAATACCGTCAAAGTATTCTTTGCGTGTTTGCGTAGCACTTTTAAAAGAATCATTACGAGCAATTGTATAAGGGTAATACCATATTTCTCGCATTGTTTGATATATTGAATGCCTAAGATATCATTAGGACGAATATTTTTGGTGTATAGATTTTGATTCATGCTTAAAGATGGAACCACTTGAGTCGATTCCATTTGTTTCGAATATTCTTTTAGTGTGCTGATGTTGTTTGTTTCAGAGCCAAAACAGATTTGATCAATATGTAACTGACTTAAAGACTCAACAGCGTATTTGGCAAAGTAATCCGCACTTTGTGCTGCATAACAAGGAGGAAGCTCAATGACTAGATTACATCCGGCTTCGAGGGCTAGCTTAGTTTTATCTTCCATAGTTAATAGGCTAAAAAGGCCTCGTTGAGTAAAATGATTGGAAACAATCGCAATTAAACAATCACATTGTGTTAATTCTTTCGTTTTTTTGATATGATAGATATGTCCTTGATGAAAAGGATTATATTCTGTAATAATTCCACATGTTTTCATATTCATTATGATATCAAAATCTTTTTCTTGTGGAAATATTGACTTTATCAATTACTTTTATTATAATATCAAATGCGACATGAGGTGAAGATCGTGAAATTTAATAGAAAAGACTTCTTAAATGCAAAAAACCATATTATTGAAATTGATGAGTGGATTGCGGTTGAAGAAAACGATCTGCTTCATCATACTTCTGTCAAGTCTATTCCAGATGTACATGTTACGGGTACATTAGAGTTTGACGGAATGAATTTCGTATCGAGTGATTTGAGAATGGATGGAACAATGATTGTTCTAGATTCCATCACAAACGAAGATATTGATTTTCCATTTGAGGCGGAGTCGCAACAAACGTATTCTTTTGTTCCGGTACAGGATGCAGAAGATCAGGAAATTATCGTGGTGAAAAAAGAGACAATCGATATTAACCCAGAGATTTTCCAGGCGATATTATATGAGGCTCCAATGAGTATCACTCGTTTACCTCGAGATCAATATCCAAAGGGAGATGGTTGGCAGCTTTTATCGGATCAAGATAAAGAAGAGCCAAAAATTGATCCACGATGGGAAAAACTAAATGATTTCAAACTGGATGATGACTAGGAGGTGCAAGCATGGCAGTTCAACAGAGAAGAAATTCAAAAACACGTAAAGCAAAACGTAGAACACATTACAAATTGGTGAAACCAGCGTTGACTCGTTGTCCAAATTGTGGTGAATATAAACTTGCTCACAAGATGTGCTCTTGTGGCGAATACAACGGCAAACAAATCGTTGAAAAGTAAAAATGTAGCCAGGATTTCCTGGCTTTTTCTGTAGTATGGAGGATAGTATGATCGAGATTTTAAAATCGATATTGTATGGTATTGTTGAGGGGATTACCGAATGGCTTCCAATTAGTTCAACAGGACATATGATTTTATTAGAAGAAATCATGCCTATGAATGTATCAAAATCATTCTGGAGTATGTTTCTTGTCGTAATCCAGTTAGGGGCCATTCTTGCGGTTGTTGTTTTATACTGGAATAAAATTTTCCCATTTAGAAAAAATAAAGAAGGAAAATATACTTCTGTGAAATCTATCTGGATCTTATGGTCTAAGATTTTAGTAGCTACAATTCCTGCGGCAATTATTGGCTTGGCATTGGATGATTGGATCGATGCACACTTATATAATGGCTTTGTCGTAGCGATTATGTTGATTTTAGTGGGTGTTGCGTTTATTTATATTGAAAATCGAAATAAAGATATGCGTCCTAGTGTAAATAGTTTATCTGCTTTATCTTATAAAGATGCATTGATTATTGGTTTGTTTCAAGTTGTGGCAGCTGTACTTCCTGGAACTTCAAGATCAGGAGCTACGATTGTTGGTGGATTGATGATTGGTGTAAGTCGTGCAGTAGCTGCAGAATTTACTTTTTTCTTAGCGATTCCAGTTATGTTTGGAGCGAGTCTATTGAAGTTGGTGAAATTTGGGCTTGCGTTTAGTGTTCTAGAATTCTTTATTCTAGTGATTGGTATGGTTGTGGCATTTTTCGTATCTATTTTTGTGATTCGCTTCTTAATGTCATACATAAAAAAACACGATTTCAAAGTATTTGGATGGTATCGTATCGTATTAGGTGCATTTGTTTTGATCTTCTTTGCGATTCGTGCTTTATTATAAGATGTTTGTCTAGGCAAACATCTTTTATTTTGGATGTTGAGTTGATAGACTTTATACCTGTTTTCGTGTATAATATTTTTGGTTTTACCTAGAACAAAGGACGAAAAGGAGGAAATAGTATGGATGTACTATGGATCGTTTTGTCTGGTGTCGCAGGTCTTGCGATTGGATCTGGCTGTATGGTCGGACTTTCCAAAGCAGGTTTAAATAAGAATCAGCAAAAAGCAGAACAGATTTTAAAAGAAGCTCAAAATGAAGCGGAATCTCGTGTAAAACAAGCCGTGTTAGACGGAAAGACACAGGCTCATGATTTGCGCGTAGAAGCTGAAAAAGAAATTAAAGAACGTAAACAAGAATCAATGGAATTAGAGAACAAGTTATTGCGTAGAGAAGATAACTTGAATTTTCGTGATGAAGCGTTAAATCAAAAAGAGCGTCAGATTAATGAAAAGATGAAAAGTGTTGCTGACAAACTGACATCATTAGACGAAAAAGAAAAAAAATTACAAGAAGAAATCGACAAACAGGTTGTCGTTTTAGAAAGTGTTGCCAAAATGTCAAGCCAGGCAGCAAAAGATGAATTATTTGCGATTGTGGAAAAGAAAATGGAACATGAAACAATTGCATACATCAAAGATAAAGAGGATGAGGCAAAGGCGACTGCCAATGAAAAAGCGCAGAATATCATTGCCTTAGCTATTGAGCGTATGTCTCAGCAGGAAACTCAAGAAAAGACAGTCAGTGTTGTTTCTTTACCTGGTGAAGAAATGAAGGGACGTATCATTGGTCGTGAAGGACGTAATATTCGTTGTTTTGAACAGGCAACAGGTGTTGAATTAAACATCGATGATACTCCAGATTTGATTACGATTACATGTTTTAATCCAGTACGTCGTGAAGTGGCTCGTTTAGCTTTGGAACACTTGATTCGTGATGGAAGAATTCAGCCGGGACGAATTGAAGATGTTGTTAAGAAATACCAGAATGAAATTGATCAAGAGATCATGAAGGCTGGTGAGGAAGCTATCTTTAAACTGGGTATTGGTCGTATTGATCGTGAAATTGTAAAATTAATTGGTACATTAAAATATCGTTATTCTTATGGACAAAATGCTTTGCAGCACTCTATGGAAGTTGCCTATATCGCTGGATGCATGGCAGCTGAACTTGGATTGAATCAGCAAATTGCCAAACGTGCTGGATTGTTGCACGATATTGGTAAGGCATTGAATATTGAGCAGCAAGATGGATCTCATGTTGAATTGGGATACAAGTTCTGTAAGAAACATGGTGAAAAAGAAATTGTATTAAATGCGATCCACTCACACCATGGGGATGTAGAACCTAAGTTCTTGACGAGTCATTTGGTTATCGCAGCAGATACAATTAGTGCTGCAAGACCTGGTGCACGTAAAGAAAGTGCTCAGGCTTATATCAACCGTCTTGAAAACTTAGAGAAAATTGCGAATGGATTTGAAGGTGTTTCAAATGCGTTTGCGATTCAGGCAGGTCGTGAAATTCGTGTACTTGTAAATCCAGAACACGTGGATGACATGACTTGTGTAAAATTAGCTCGTGATATTCGTGATAAGATTGAATCTGAATTGACATATCCAGGTCAAATCAAGGTTAATGTTATTCGTGAGACACGTGCCCAGGAATACGCAAAATAAAAATGTCGGGCTTTAGTCCCGACTTCAATTTTTTAGTTTGGTAAAAGAATTACGGTAAGCCTGCACTTACTAAACTGTCTTGATTCACTACTTGGTTATCGCTATAATTTGAGTATAAATTATTAAACAAGGAGGAAATAACAATGGCAGTAAATATCGATAAAGATGCTTGCATCGGATGTGGTGCTTGTGTAGGAGGATGCCCTGTAGGAGCTCTTTCATTAGACGATGAAGGAAAATCAGTTTGTGACGAAGGAACTTGCATCGACTGCGGTTCATGCGTAGGAACTTGCCCTGTTGGAGCAATCAACCAGTAATTCAAATTTGAACACATTTGCCAAGCTTAGTGCTTGGCATTTTTTTTTCGAAAGGAGATCACATGAAACAAAAACCAGGATGGGTATTACCCGATTTAAAAGAAGCACAAAAGCGTACAACAAATACAATTGATCGTATTGATACATTTAATATTCCTGAAGCTGCTCGTATGATGGGAAGAGGAAAAAAATATTTTATTTCTACATATGGCTGCCAGGCTAATGAGCGTGATAGTGAAACATTGGCTGGTATTTTAGATGAGCTAGGATTTGCACCGAATGAAACGGCTGAAGGCAGTGATGTCATAATTATCAATACTTGTGCAATTCGTCAAAATGCGGAAGAAAAAGTATTGGGTGAGATTGGTAACTTCAAACGTTTATATCGCGAAAACAAAGATCTTGTGATTGGTGTTTGTGGATGTATGGCACAAGAGGAAGGTTTAGTTGAAACTTTATTAACGAAATATCCTCAAGTTCGTTTATTGTTTGGAACACACAATATTCAAGAGCTTCCTAGCATGCTTTATAGTTGTATGGTGGAGGGTAAAAAAAGTTGTAAAAATCTACTCTAAAGAAGGAGAGGTTTACGAAAATCTACCGGTACACCGTTTTGGAACATTCAAGGCTTGGGTCAACATTATGTATGGTTGTGACAAATTCTGTACATATTGTATTGTTCCTTATACTCGTGGTAAACAGCGTTCACGTAAGATGTCTGAAATCTTAAAAGAGGTTCAGCAACTTAAGGATGAGGGTTATAAAGAAATCACATTGCTTGGACAAAACGTGAATGCGTATGGAAAAGATATGGATAATGAACAGGATTTTGCGACATTATTAGAAGAAGTTGCTAAGATTGGCATTCCTCGTGTTCGTTTTACAACAAGTCACCCTTGGGATTTCTCTGAAGAAATGATTGATATAATCGCAAAATATGACAATATCATGCCATTTATTCATTTGCCACTACAATCAGGAGATGATGATGTACTTAAGTTAATGGGTCGTCGTTATACAAAAGAATCATACTTAGCTTTATATGATAAGATTGTCAATACAATTCCAAATGTTTCTGTTTCAACAGATATCATTGTTGGTTTCCCAAATGAAACCGATGAACAGTTTGAACACACTCTAGATGTGGTTCGTTATTGTAAATACGATAATGCCTTTACATTTATTTTCTCAGCAAGACCTGGTACACCAGCTAGCCGTATGCATGACTCGATTGATATGGAGACAAAGAGAAAGCGTTTAGCGAAATTAAATAAAACATGGAATGATCTGGCTTTAGAAAAGAATAAAGCTTATGTTGGTCGTACTGTTACCGTATTAGTGGATGGCTTAAGTAAGAAGAATGAAAAGGTATATTCTGGATATACAGACACCCAAAAATTAGTGAACTTTAAAGGTGAAAATATTCAGCCTGGAGATTTTGTAGAAGTTAAAATTACAGAGGCGAAAAGTTTCTCTTTAGATGGCGTTGCGGTGTGATATAATTTAGAAAAATAATACTATTTAAAAGGAGATAATATGAAAGAAGAAAAAATTCCTTCATTAACAGAAAAAATCCGTATTTTTGCCCTTGGTGGTTTAGATGAAGATGGTAAAAACTTATTCTGTGTGGAGGTGGATGAATCCATCTATGTAATAGAGGCGGGTATCAAATTTCCTGACAACAAGGAGTCATTAGGTATCGAGTTTATTATTCAGGATTTTACGTATTTAGTTGAAAATAAAAATCGTGTTGCAGGTATTTTTATTACGCATGGTCATGATGACGTAATGGGAGCTTTACCATATTTATTAAAACAAGTCCCTTGTGATGTTTATACCGCTCCATTAGCTGTAAAAGAAGTACAGAAAATGATTCGTCAGGAACATATTACAGGTGTGCGTGTACATTCTGTAAAGCGTAATGATAAAAAGCGTATTGGCAAAAGAAGAGTTGTTTTCTTCCCAATTACGCATGCGTATCCAGGAACGTTTGGTTTAGCGATTGGTACAGATCAAGGCTATATTGTATATTCTGGTGAATTTATTGAAGACTATGATGATTTAGACGATGCATATCGTGCCGATTTCACAACGATTTCAGAACTTGGTAACGAAGGTGTATTGGTTTTGTTACAGGAAAGTAAAGGGGCAGAAAGAAGTGGACACACTTCTCCGAGTCATCGTATTTCCCCTAAACTTTTACAGGTTTTAGAAACACATGAAAATAAGCGTGTCTTTGTGAGTGTGTATACACAAAGTGTATATCGTATTCAGGAAATCATTGATTGTTGTATGGCAAGTCGTCGTAAGATGGTATTCTATTCAAAAGAATTACGTGATTTAGTAGGGCGATTAAAAGAAATTGGGTATGAAGTGGATCCATCTTTAGTGATTGATCCAGCTGATTTTGATAACTCCATGAAAGATGTTGTCGTAATTATTTCAGGACAAGGTAAATCTTTATTCAAAACAATCAACAACATTGCCAACAATGAATTAGAATCGATTGTGTTTGATCAGGATGATGTCATTGTGGTCGCAAGTCCCGTTGTACCTGGTGTTGAAAATGAATTCAAGAGCATGGAAAATGACATGTACAAAAAAGAGGGTGAAATCATCGTCTTAGATAAGAATGTTTTGAGTATGCACCCTAGTAAAGAGGATTTGAAAATGATGATCTTCCTTACAAAACCAAAATACTATATTCCAATCAAAGGGGAATATCGTTTGTTGCACATGAATTCACAGATTGCGGTTGAAATGGGATATGATCCAAGTCGCATCATCATTTTAGATAATGGACAGGTTGCCACTTTTGAAAATCGTAAATTAGTTTCTTGCGCAATGGAATTAGAGCTTCATGAAACAATGATCGATGGAAAAGAAAACTGGGATATGCAGGTGTCGTATTAAAAGATCGTGAAACATTGAGTACGGATGGGGTCATGATTTTAGCAATTGGTATCAACGCAAAGACAAAGAAAATCATTAATGGTCCAGATGTACAAAGTCGTGGATTGATCTATTTGCGTGATGCAGAATACATCACGGGTGATGTAGCTAAAATTATGGAAGATACGATCAACGAGGCGGTTGAAAATAAAACGTATGACAATTTAGAAACGCGTAACTTGATTCGTGATAAGGTTTCTAAATATCTTTATAAACAAACCGCAAAAAGACCGATGATTTTACCGGTTATTTTAGAAATAAACTTAAATAAGTAGAAAGTGGGGTAAGTATGGCAAAAGCCAGAAAAAAAACAACACGAAGAAAATCTACGAAAAAGAAAACACAAACGTCTTGGTTGCACTCAAACTTATTTCGTTTGTGTTTCCTTATTTGTATGATATGTATTAGTTTTATTGTCGTTTTAGAATTTGGCATTGTAGGAGCTTTTTTAAAACATTTCTTTGAATTCTTATTTGGAGCTTTAACAAATGGATTTTTTATTTTGAATGCTACCTTGTGTGCAGTTCTTATTTTCCATAAGGAACAGCCTGTGATTCGTAAGCGTTATATGTTTGGAATCTTATTTTTGGCACTTGGCTTAAGTTTGATTTCTTCGATTATAGAGTTTAAACCACACCCAGGTAGCTATGGCTTAAAATATATTATGGAAAATGCCGGTAATATTATTACGGGTCATTTGAAAACATATTCTGGATTAGCAGGAGCTTTGTTGCTATGTCTTTTTCAGTCATTATTCGATTATTCTGGAACCTATGTAATGGTACTATTATTTTTTGTGCTAGCTATCTTAATGTTTGGTTATGAAAAAAATTGTAGGTTTTGAAAGAAAACCTAAAAAAGTAATGAAGAGTGCTCCAATCAAGGAAACACCTGTTTCGATTGATCGTAAAAACTTTATTTTTGAAGATGAAGATACAAATGAATCGAGTTTTCAAATTATTAATGCCGATCCTGTAAAACCTGTACAACCAGATTCTGTAGATGAAGAAAAAGAAATGGATGAGCCTTTGATTATTGGTGATTTAGAACCTAGAAAACCTAGCTTTATGGTGGATGTGGATGATGAACCGAGTCCTGTAGAGACCAAAAAAGAAGTTCCTGTTGTCAATGAGGGTGTTGTAGAAAAGGTTGAACCTAAACATTATGTTGCGGATGAAAATTCGGATTTTAAAAACTATAAACTTCCAAAATTAAATGTTTTAGAGGATATGGAAAGAAAATCAAGATCCAATGCGAATGTGACTACAGCGAAGGAAAAAGGTGAAAAACTGATTGAGATCTTACATGAATTTGGTGTGGAGGCTAAGCTTGTACAGATTCATATTGGTCCAAGTGTCACAAAGTTTGAAATTAAGCCAGAACTTGGTGTTCGTGTGAACAAAATCAGTAACTTACAAAATGATATCAAGATGGGGCTTGCGGCTAAGGATATTCGTATTGAAGCACCGATCCCGGGTAAGGCAAGTGTTGGAATTGAAATTCCAAACGTTGAAAAGACAAGCGTTCAGATGAAGGATTTGATGCGTACAATTCCGGATTCGATGAAAGATAAAAAGTTGCTTTTCTGTTTAGGAAAAGACTTAATGGGAAATAATGTCTATGGTGAATTAAATCGTATGCCACACTTATTGATTGCAGGAGCTACGGGTAGTGGTAAATCGGTTTGTGTCAATGCGATTATTTCTTCGATATTAATGCGAACAAAGCCAGATGAAGTAAAATTAGTTTTGATTGATCCTAAAAAAGTAGAGTTTACTCCATATAATGATGTACCACACTTATTATCTCCAGTGATTACGGATGGTGATCTTGCCAATAAGGCATTAAAGGTCATTGTAGAATGATGGACCGTCGTTATGACTTGTTTGGTGAATTAGGTGTTCGTAATATTACGGCATATAATGAGTATGTTAAAAATCATGAGGATGATCATTTAAAAGTATTGCCTCGTATTGTGATTATTATTGATGAGTTGGCCGACTTGATGTTGGTGGCAGCTAAAGAAGTTGAAGCAAGTATTCAAAGAATTACACAACTTGCTCGTGCCGCCGGTATTCATTTGATTGTTGCCACACAAAGACCGAGTGTGGATGTCATTACAGGTGTTATTAAGGCAAATATTCCAAGTCGTATTGCGTTTGCGGTATCACAATCTGTCGATTCAAGAACAATTTTGGATCAAGCTGGAGCAGAGCGTTTGCTAGGAAATGGAGATATGTTGTATTTACCAAATGGTGAGACGAGTCCTAGACGTATTCAGGGTGTCTTTATTAAGGATGAAGAAGTCAATAACATTTGTGCATTTGTGAAATCGCAGGCAAGACCAAAATATGATGATGCCTTTATTCAATTAAAAGATTTACAAAATCAAGGAAATGAAGCGGGAAATGTTACGGCCGATCCTTTGTATGAGGAAGTGAAGCGTTTTGTGATCGCATCTAGAAAGGCAAGTACGTCTTTGATTCAAAGAAAGTTCTCTGTGGGTTATTCTAGAGCGGCAAGATTGATGGATGTTTTAGAGGCAAATGGTATCATTGGTCCTGCAAGAGGAAGTAAGCCTAGAGAAATTTTAGTGCAAAACACTTTAGAAGATGGCGTAGATTCTATATAATAAGAGAAGAAAGGAATTTAGTACTATGAATATATTTTTAAAATCAGCAGGAAAACAAGAGGGAACATCTTGTGTTTCAAATATGGTTCAATTGGGAGACTTCTTTTATTTAAGTGGTCAGACTGGACTAGGCGAAAGCATTCAGGAACAGACAATTACAGCTATCAATAAGGTAATTGATGTTTTATCAAACTATGGTTTACAGCTTCACCATGTTGTGAAGTTCACTGTGTATTTAAAGAATATCGAGGATAAAGAAGCATTCTTGAATACATTCAAAAACTTTGTCGATGAACCATTCCCAGCATGTACAATTGTAGAAGTATCGAATTTAGCCGATAATGCCACAGTATGTATTGAGGGTCTTGGCGTAAATACACTTCGTCATGAAGAACAAATGCAACAATCAAGTTGCTCACATGATTGTTCATCATGTGGTGGAGGTTGCCACTAATACACCGGTTAATCCGGTGTATTTTTATTTAGGTAGCGAAAAATTTGTTTTAGCGTTTGTTGGATTCGTTTGGGATGCTCACAATTGAGTTTGGAGCCATCATGAAATGTGATAGTGCAAGTGGACTCAAAGTAAGTGACGTCTTTAATATTGGCATAATTGATCCAGATACAGTCATGTGCTTTTTTCGATTTGTTGGGAAAGTAGATCTCCTTTCTTGAAATGGATACAACAACAGGAATATATTTTTTTACTTTCATTTGATAGACAAAGGCTTCTTGTCTTCCTTTAAGGGTGGATCCATTTAATAAGCATTTTTCGTTTAGATAATTTTGCGTGCTTAAACTCTTGTAGTATAGCTTTTCATCTTCTTTAACAGTGCAAACAGTACTGGATTTGTATTCGTAGTATAAATAGTTCATACATACTATGATACGATCCCAATGTGAAAAAAGACATAAAAAAAAAAGAAAGTTTCTTAAAAAAACTTTCTATAACCATGAAATTGTATTTTCTGTACCCTTTTTGATTTTTTCAATGTTTGTACGATGTCTATAAATCACAAGAACTGTCATTAGCCAGCTTGCGACAATAACTGAAATACTTTCCACGTTGAATCCTAGCATCAATGCCGTAATGTATAAGCTGCTTGCGATGGCTGCACACATACTGGCCAAAGATACATATTTAAATAGATATAGGACAACTAGAAACATGCCAAATGGTACAAGTAAGTAGCTTGCGTCTTGAAATAAGAAAATGCTTGTAGAGAATAAGAAGCCAAACATAGTACTAACAGCTTTTCCTCCATGGAATTTTGCGAAGACTGGATAACAATGTCCGATGCAGCAGCAAGTCCTGTCCAGATACCAGCCACTTTCGATACTTGTGTTGCGATTGCAATCGCAAGAACAACTTTTAATACATCAAACACAATGACAGAAATTCCCGCTTTCTTTCCAAGAACTCTTCCTGCGTTCGTTCCACCTAGATTTCCTGAGCCATATTGGCGAATGTCTGTATGATAGAAAACTTTACCTATGATCAATGCGAAGGGTAAAGATCCTAATAAGTAACCTAATAAAATACATAAAATAGTTTTCATCTCTTCCACCTCGGAATTTATTTTAGCAGTTTTGATTCACTTAGTCGAGAATTGTATGGAAAAATTAATAATTTGACATAAATAATGCGGATTTAAAATGTAGATTTAAAAGTGTATATTGGAACTCAAAAAGTGGACATTAAAACCCTTTATAATGAATTTGGGTACAATCAAGTGTTTTGAAGAATGTATACGATTAAATGAGTTCAGATTTAAATTAAGTTGGGATTATTGAACTTGTTAAATGTGAACTAAAGTTTAACACCATTTTAATTGGACATGAATAGTGTATATTCAAAGTGTTTTAACAGGAATTTATGTGCACTTTTTTTGATTTGTTGATATAATAAAGATTACGTTGGAAAGTAGGGATAGTATGCCAAAACAACAATATGATGAAAGTAGTATCGTTATTTTAGAAGGTTTGGATGCCGTAAGAAAGCGTCCAGGGATGTATATTGGATCTACCGATTCAAAGGGTCTGCATCATCTAGTATGGGAAATTGTCGATAATGCGATTGATGAGCTTTAAATGGCTATGGCGATGAAATCACAATTACACTCGAAAAAGATGGCAGTGTTACAGTAGAAGACCACGGGCGTGGAATGCCTGTTGGAAAACATAAATCAGGGGTGAGTACACTTCAAGTTATTTTTACCATTCTGCATGCTGGTGGTAAATTTACAAGTCATGGAGGCTATACAAGTGCTGGAGGATTGCATGGTGTAGGTGCAAGTGTTGTGAACGCTCTTTGTACATGGTGTAAAGTTATGGTACATGATGGAAAAGATGTATGGAGTATGACTTTTGAAGACGGGGGAAGTAAGATTGGAAAACTTGAAAAAGTAGGAAAAACCAATCATACCGGAAGTATTGTTTCTTTTAAACCGGATCCGTCTATTTTTAAATCGGTTCACTTTTCATATTCAACCATTTGTGAAAGAGCCCAAGAAGATGCTTTCTTATTAAAAGGGTTAAAAATGATTGTACGTGATAAGCGAAAAGAAGAAAGAGAAGTCGTTTACCAATATGAAGATGGATTAAAAGCCTTTATTGAAGAAGTGAATCAGGATCATACGCCAATGCATGATCCAATTAGTTTTAGAGGTGAAAGTAACCAGATCATTGTAGAAGGATGTTTCCAATATACAGATGAATATCAAGAGAACATTTTCTCATTCACAAACATGGTTCGTACGCGTGATGGCGGATCTCATGAAACAGGGGCGAAACAAGCTTTTACGAAAGTCTTTAATGAATATGCTCGTAAGAATGGTTTCTTAAAAGAAAAAGATAAAGGATTTGATGGGAATGATGTCAGAGAAGGTTTGACATTAGTCATCAATCTGACAATTCCAGAAGATTATCTACAATTTGAAGGGCAGACCAAAGAAAAGTTAGGTACACCAGAAGCTAAGCCAGCAACAGAAACGGTGGTATCGGAAAACCTTCGTTACTTCTTGGAAGAAAATAAAGAGGTTGCCAATGCTCTAGTACGTAAGATCATCAAGGCAGCTCAAGCTCGTAATGCCGCAAGAAAAGCACGTGCCGATATTCGTAATGGAAAAGGAAAGAACCGTTCGGAAAGAGTGTTATCTGGAAAGTTGGCATCGGCTCAAAGTAAGGATGCCAGAAGAAAAGAATTATATCTAGTCGAAGGGGATTCTGCGGGTGGTTCTGCAAAACAGGGGCGTGATTCAAAATACCAAGCGATTCTTCCTTTGCGTGGTAAAGTATTGAATACAGAAAAGGCAAGTCTTGAAGCTATCGAAAAGAATGAAGAGTTAAATACCATTATTCATGCCTTAGGTGCTGGTGTAGGTGCAAATTTTACGGCTGAAGATTCAAACTACTATAAAGTCATTATCATGACCGATGCCGATGATGATGGAGCTCACATTCAAAACTTATTATTGACATTCTTCTATCGTTATATGCGTGATTTAATTACGCATGAAATGTTGTATATTGCCTTGCCACCACTATATCGGATTGCCAAGGCGGGTAAAGAATACTATTTATATACAAATGAAGAATTAGATGAGAAAAAAGCCGAATTAAAAAATGGTTACACCATTACACGATATAAAGGTCTTGGTGAAATGAATGCCACTCAACTTTGGGATACCACAATGAATCCTGAATCAAGAACTTTACTTTGTGTGACCATTGAAAATGCGATGATGGCTGAAAAAAGAGTGACTGAATTAATGGGAGATAAGGCAGAGCTTCGTCGTAACTGGATCGAAGACAATGTTGTATTTACTCTAGAAGATGATTATAAGGAGGTAAATGCGTGAAAGAAAAAGAAGTAAAACATAATGTTTTAAAGAATTCTTTAGAAGATATCATGGCCGATCGTTTCGCCAGATATTCTAAATATATTATTCAAGAGCGTGCTTTACCAGATGCAAGAGATGGCTTAAAGCCAGTACAAAGACGTATTTTATATGCGATGTATGAAGATGGGAATACTTACAATAAGCCATATCATAAATCCGCAAAAACAGTCGGTAACGTCATTGGTAACTATCACCCTCATGGTGATATCTCTGTATATGATGCGATGGTTCGTATGTCACAAAATTGGAAGATTACCAATCCTTTAATTGACATGCAAGGAAACAATGGATCTATTGATGATGATCCGGCGGCTGCGATGCGTTATACGGAAGCGCGTTTAGCCAAAATTAGTGATTTTTTGTTGCAGGACATTGATAAAGATACAGTGGAATGGGCACCCAACTTTTCCGATGAAAAGATGGAACCCACTGTACTTCCTGCACGCTTTCCTAACTTATTAGTCAATGGTATTACAGGTATTGCGGCTGGATATGCCACAAATATTCCACCTCACAATTTAAATGAGGTAGTTCAAGCAAGTATTTATCGTATTTCACACCCCGATTGTTCATTAGAAGAATTGATGCAGTTTGTGAAAGGCCCTGACTTTCCTACAGGCGGCATCGTGATGGGACTTGACGGAATCAAACAAGCCTTTCAAACAGGTCGTGGACGTATTTTAATTCGTTCGAAAGTGGAAATTGTACCAACACGTACAATTAAACAAATTGTGATTCATGAGATTCCTTATGAAGTAATCAAGTCGAACTTGGTAAAGAAAATTGATGAGATTCGTTTAAACAAAAAAATCGATGGAATTTTAGATGTGCGTGATGAAAGTGATCGTACGGGATTAAGGATTGTCGTGGATCTTAAAAAAGATAGTAATGATGAACAGATCTTAAACTATTTATATAAAAATACAGATCTTCAAATATCATACAATTACAACGTCATTGCGATTGTGAACAAGGCACCCGTACAAATGTCATTAGCCATGATGTTAGATGCCTTTATCAACCACAGAGAAGATGTAGTGATTCGTAGAAGTAAATATGATTTAGCTTCCAAAAAAGATCGTGCACACATATTAGAAGGTTTGATCAAAGCTGTAAGTGTAATGGATGAGATCATTCGTATCATTCGTAAATCAAAAGATAAGGCCCATGCCAAAAAGAATTTGATTGAACGTTTTGATTTTACAGAAAAACAAGCAGAAGCCATTGTCGTAATGCGCTTATATCGTTTAACAAATACAGATGTTAAAGAATTAAAGGCAGAATTTAAACAACTACAATGCGACATTGCCGAATTAGAGAAGATTATTTCCGACAAAAATGAACTTCATAAAGTCATGGTGGAAGAATTAGAAAAGGTGAATGAAGAATTTAATACACCTCGTCTTTCGGATATTGTACATGAAGTGAAAGAAATCGTAATTGATGAAAAGGCTATGATTTCCAAAGAAGAATGTATGATCACAATTACGCGTGATGGCTATATCAAGCGTGTATCTATGAGAAGCTATAATGCTTCTAGTGAATCCATGACACAACGAAAAGATACAGATTCATTAGTTTGTTACGGAGCGAGTCATACATTACAAACATTAGTTTTCTTCACAAACCGTGGTACATATGGATATATTCCGGTTTACCAGATTGAAGAGGCAAAATGGAAAGATTTGGGTGGTCATATCTCAAATTATATTAAGATGGATTCAAGTGAAAAAATTATCGCAGCCTATGTATTGGATTCCTTTAAAACAGGAGTTCATGTCATAAGTGCAAGTCGTCATGGTATGATCAAGCGTACCGAATTAAAAGAATTTGAAGTTTCACGTTCTAATAAAACAATGGCTTGTATGAAGATTGGGGCTATGGACGAAATGATTAGTGTATCTTTATCTTATAAACCAGATGATCAAGTCATTCTAGTAAGTGAACAAGGCTATGGCTTGATGTATCCGGTTGAACAAATTCCGTTGGTTTCAAATAAATCCAAAGGTGTGAAGGCGATGAATCTATCAAAGGATGATTGCGTAGCTTCTATTTGTGTCAGTCAAAATTGTGAGGAACAAGTCTTAATTTCTACGACAACTCTTTCTTTAAAGCGTATGAAACAAACGGAGATTGCGCCATTAAATCGTCCGGCGAAAGGAAATCGTATTTGTAAGTTAGTGAAGTCCAATCCGAATGTGATATTAAATGTACATATGGTCGATTTAAATACTCCATTTGAAATTTATAGTGAAGATATTATGCGTTTTGAGGCAAAAGAAATCAGTTTGATGAATGCCCAAGCTACATTCTCTTCACCACTAGGCAAGGTGGACAAGTTTGAGTGGGTCTCACCACTTGAAAATGTTACGGATGGTTCTTGGGTCAAACAAGATGATTTTGAACAACCATCTTTATTTGATGAGGAAAAAGCATGAGTAAACAACAAGCTAATTTAGTATGCCTTTTAGTTGCGGCCATTTGGGGTGGCGGTTTTATCGCGACCGATGCAGCTTTGCAGACATTTGATCCTTTTACTGTTTTAATGATTCGTTTTATTGGCGCTAGCATCGTTAGTATTATTGTATGTTTAGTCAGTCGTGTAAAGATTTCTAGGGAAGCTTTGTTTCGTGGAAGTATTTCAGGTGTTTTAATGTACTTAGCTTTTGCGTTTCAAACCTTCGGCTTATTCTTAACGAATACAGGTCAAAATGCCTTTTTAACAGCTGTCAACGTCGTTCTTGTACCCTATATTGTATGGCTATTATGGAAAAAGAAACCGAGCAATCATCAACTTGCGGCAAGTGTTGTTTGTCTTGCAGGAATTGCCTGCCTAAGCTTATCTAAAGGGTATTTCTCATTTAGTTTTGGCGATAGTTTATCTTTAGCATGTGCCTTTTTCTTTGCGTGTCACATCATATCTTTAGAGTATGCGACAGAAAATTCGAATTCAATTGCGATCAATGCTGTACAAATGAGTGTTGCGGCTATCCTTTCGATTCCACTAGCCTTAAGTTTAGAAACGATACCACAAACAATCACTGTACATGCGTATATGAGTTGTGCTTATATGATCATAGTGGCAACGTTCTTGGCATTTCAACTTCAGACTTTGGCACAAAAATATACAGATGCATCGAGTGCGAGTGTTCTTTTATGTACAGAATCCTTATTTGCGAATGTATTTGGATTCTTATTGTTGCATGAAGAGAAAAGTCCAATTATGATTTTAGGGGGACTTTTGATCTTTGTTTCCATTATTTTAACGGAATATAGTGGTCAATTCATATTGTCAAAACCCCAAAAAGATAGTAGAATAGATGAGTAGATAGTGAGGTTGACTAAAACATGGTTGCATCAATTTTATATACGATAGTGGGAGCCATCATTGGTGGCTTGGTTACTTTCTACTTCACTCGTAAGAAGTTTGAAAAAGAAATTAAAGAAAATCCACCAATTAATGAAAAGATGATTCGTGCAATGTTCTTACAAATGGGACGTAAACCTAGTGAAGCACAGATTCGTCAAATCATGAAATCGGTAAACGCAAACCGTAAATAATGATAAAGTGTCTTATGACACTTTTTTTCTTTTCCTAGGTTGTTTGCGTAATGAAAGTTTTGGTTATATAACAGTAATAAATAAGTTATTGTTTTAGAAGAGGTTTTTATGAAAGATTTTGATTCCAATCGCATCTACCAAACACTAGGCGATGAATTTAAAAACATCTATATTGTGGATTGTGAAGATCAACAAATTCATACTTTTAAGGAAACATTGAAGTTGCCTGGTTTTTCGTCATGTACGAGTTATAACGATGCGATGAATCAATATATTGATGATCGTGTTTACGAAAAGAATCGTGACATGTTACGAATGGCTCTTTCGTTTAACTCTTTATTTTCTAGGTTAGAAAAAACGGAACGTTTTAATATTCATTACCAATCTAAAAATGATTCGGAAGTTCATTTTATGTACTCACACTTTGGGCGTGTAATGGAAGATGGTCGATTAAGTCAAATCATTATTGGTTTTGCGAATGAAGATTTGGATATTCGTAGAAACAATATTGATATGTTTAATAATGCATTGCCTAATAATGTGGTTAAAAGAAAAGTATTGATTGTCGAAGATAATGAAATCAACCGGGAAATTTTAAAGGAAACTTTAGAAGATGATTATGATGTGCTTGAAGCTGTAAATGGAGAAGAAGGATTAAATATCTTATCTCAATACTATAAAGATATATCACTTATCTTATTGGATGTGGTGATGCCTGTTTGTGATGCTTTGAATTCTTATCACGCCAAAAATCCGATTCCTTGTTGGCAAGTGTTCCCGTTATTGTGACAACTGGAAATAACTCGCAAGAAGATGAATTAAAGTGTTTAGGTCTAGGTGCTGTGGATTTTATCACGAAGCCCTATAATGCGCGAATTGTGAAGAGTCGAATCGATAGTGTAATCAAGCTTAGAGAATCAAGCATGACTTTGGCCGCTATTGAAAAAGATGAATTGACAGGTCTATATACAAGACAAGCCTTTTATCATCACGCAAGAACATTTACACATTTTATGACGGAAGAAAAGTTTAATGTGGTTATCCTAGATGTTGCGGATTTTAAATTGATCAATGGTACATATGGCACAAAGAAAGGAAATGAAGTATTGGTTTATCTTTCAAATGCCTTTAGATATTATGTGAAGAATGGCTTGTTGACGCGTTATGAAGGAGATCAGTTGTTAGGATTGTTCCATAGTAAAGTTAAGATGGATGTTGAAAGAATCAACAGGAACATAAATAAAATTGCCGAAGAAGCACCCATACCAAATATTCGTATCAAAGTGGGTATTTATGAAGATGTAGATACAAATCTTTCTATCCCTATTATTTGTGACCGTGCATTGATGGCAGAAAAGAGTATCTCCAAAGATTTCAAGACGAATGTGGCTTTCTATACGGATGAGTTGAATCAAAAACAATTAGCGCAAAGACAGATGGAAAATGATTTTAAATCTGCGATTTCGAATAGAGAATTCAAGGTATATTATCAGCCAAAGTATGATGTGAATACAGAAAATATTGTGGGTGCAGAAGCTTTGGTTCGTTGGCAGAAATTAGATGGTACATTGATTTCACCAGGAGCCTTTATTCCATTGTTTGAAAGTGATGGATTAGTTGTTCATTTGGATGAATATGTATTTGAGAGCGTTTGTCAGTTCCAAAAGGAAAGAATGGAAAACAAACTTCCTATGGTTCCTATTTCGGTTAACCTTTCTCGTGCCAGTATTCATTTTAGCGATGTTGTGGATCGCTATGTGGATATTGTGAATCAGAAACAAATTCCATTTGAATGTGTTCCAATTGAATTAACGGAATCTGCGACATTGTATTCAGAGAAGATTCTTGAAATTACAGATCAATTAGTGAATGCAGGATTTACACTTCATATGGATGATTTTGGTTCAGGCTATTCTTCACTGACATCTTTAAATGAATTGAACTTTAGCACTGTAAAATTAGACAAGAGCTTGATTGATTATATAGATCAAGTGCGTGGAAAGAAAATTGTGCAACAAGCCATTGATTTAGGTCATGGACTGGATATGAAGGTTGTTGCCGAAGGTGTTGAAAGCAAAGAACAAAAGGATTGTTTAAAAGAAATGCATTGTGATATGATTCAAGGCTTCTATTATTCAAAGCCTTTAAAACAAGAAGATTTTATTGAGAAACTAAGAGCTTGATCAAGCTCTTTTCTTGTTTAAGAGATTATGCCATTTAAAATCATACGTTAAGATATCACAAAATTAAAAGTAGATGCGATTGCGAATACCACAAACCAATGTTTTGGATTCATGGTATAACATATGTATATAATTAAAGTACTATATTTATTTTTTAATTATTTATCTAACATCTACCAATCTAATTCATCTTATAACTAAAGTCACGAGTGTTCTTAGATTGCTTTATAAATGTCGCTTTCTTGGCGATCATTTTGGTTGTGATAAAAACTATACTGTAACCAAGTGATAAAAAAATTGTGCAGAAATTGTTTTTATTATCGATTGAAGTGGATCGATGCATGGGTGGCAATTCTTATTTCTTGGCACAAATATGGATGTAATCGATGCTGCCATTAAAAGTGTTCGAACTTGTGGTGTTGTTGATCAGTTATGGAAATTAAAATAGAAAAGCGTAAGTAAGAACCATTATGTGTGGTTCTTTTCTTTATGGGTTAGATTTGTTACAATTATAATAAGTGAGAAAAAGGCTAGAATTATGACAAATAATATAGTAGCAGATATCAATCATATTTTAGATGTGATCGCAATCATCAATCAGGCAACGAGTGAAGAAGAAATACGCAAATGTATTCCTGATTTATTAGAATATCTAGGCATGTGTTCTTTGGCAAGTCATGTCTGCCTGTTTGAGTTGTCGAATGGCTTTACAAAGACATATGAATGGAGTCAGGAAGATGCCGATTCTGTACCTATATTAGCGATGACAGCCAATGCATTTGGGATGATATTGAACGTACAAAAAGGTGGGGATGAATGAGCATTTTTCTAAGCCTTTGGCGATGGAAAAGTAATTGAAGCGATTGGTAATTATTCGAAAAAAATAACTAAAATATAACCAAGTTAAAGATATAATTGAATAAATGAAAGGTAGGTCCTATATGCAGGCAATCATACGATATGAATTGGTCATCAATGAAGCGTTGCGTTCCGCGCTTATGTTGGATACACCGGATGAACAGATCAATGAGTTTATTCGTTTTTTTGGAAAACATATTGGATGTGATCGAATTTATATTTTTGAAGATAATAAAAAAGAACATGTGACCGATAATACATATGAATGGTGCCGTCAAGGCATTGAAAGTGAAATGGATTATCTACAAGGCGTTGATATGGATATCATCGATTGGTGGTACAAAGCTTTTGATAAGAAAGAAAATGTGATCATTCGTGATGTTGAAACGATAAAAAATGAGCATGTGTATACATATAATACGTTAAAGATTCAAAATGTAAAGCGTCTTGTGGTATGTCCAATTCGCTATAAAAATGAAATCAGTGGTTTCTTTGGCGTGGACAATCCGCCAATTGATGATCATTTGGGTTTAACTACATTCTTAGATATGATCGCAACGTTAGTCATCTCTTTTTTAAAGATTCGGAATTCACAAAATAAGTCCAAGCGTGAGGCAAAATTAAGTGGCTATTCAGCCTTGGGACAAATCTATACTTCTATGCATTATATCAATGTGAAAACCAATCGCTTTCATATTGTGAAAATGGAGCCGCAAATTCTAACGTATTTAGGAAAACATGAAATTTATGATATAGAAGATAATTTTACGGATCATATTTGTAAGATTCATCGAAAATTCTGTCAAGCTGATTATGTAGATCGAGAAGTTGAATTTATGGATCTTGAGACATTAGAAGAAAGACTTCAAGACAAAAAATCCATAGATAGTGTTTTCTATGGTAAACTTTCTGGCTGGTGCCGAGCTCGTTTTATTCCGGTTGATTATGATGAGGATGGAAGTTTACTCCATGTTCTATATTGTGTGGAATGTATTGATGATCAAAAGAAGCGAGAAGACAAATTATTATATTTAGCTCAAACAGATACAATGACGGGAATTTCAAATCGTCGTAGTGGAGAGAAGATGATTGAGCGTGTTTTAAACAACAAAGTCAGTGGCATGATGTGTTTAGTGGATTGTGACAAATTTAAATCCATTAATGATACGTATGGACACATGGCCGGGGATGAGGTCATTGTTGCGATTGCGCATACGCTACAAAAATCATGTCGTGATAAAGATGTAGTCATGCGTCTTGGTGGAGATGAGTTTGCGTTATTTATTCCAGGTGTTACGGATCGTAAGTGTGCCAATGCTTTCTTTAAACGTTTGTTTGAGAATTTGAAACAAATCCAAATTGAATCTATAAAAGATCATCCGATTATAATGAGTTTAGGCGCTTGCATTTATGATGGAAAAGAAGAATTGACCTTTGATGAATTATATTGCAGAGCCGATATGGCAATGTATCAAAGTAAAAAAGTGGAAGGATACAGCGCAACAATATATAAAAAAAATAGCCTCTTGATGAACAAAGAGGCTGTTGCTGTATTCAAAATGTATACATGTGTTAAAAAAGTATAAACAAATTATATTTTTTGTGGTATTATACCAAAACGGAGGGAAATATATGCAGAAGTATGTAGAAATTAAGCGGGATGGACTGACACTGCGAGGTATGCTTCATGTGCCAGACAATGTAAGTTCTAAAGTGCCTATGGTCATTCTACTTCATGGATTTTGCGATGATCGCAATGAAATAAATTTTGTGCATAATGAGTTATCTCAAAGATTGTGTGATGCTGGTATTGCGAGTGTTCGCTTTGACATGAATGGCAGCGGCGAAAGCGATGGACGCTTTGAAGATATGACTATTTCAAGTGAGATTTTGGATGCGAAAGCCATGTTGAATTATGTGGAATCGTTAGATTTTGTCGATTCTAAAAAAATTGCGCTTCACGGATGTAGTCTAGGAGGATGCGTAGCGAGTATGGTGGCAGGACAATGTAAAGAAAGAATTCAAGCGTTGTCGTTATGGTGTCCTGCACCAGATCTAGTTTATAACTTGAAAAAACATTTGACTTTGTGTGGTCAGGATGTTTCAAACATTGAAAAAGATGGATGTGCGGATGTGGAAGGATTGAAGTTGAGCCTTAAATTTTACCAAGATGCCTGTACACTCGATCCTTATAAAGAGGCTTCATTGTTTGATAAAAATGTTTGTACTATTCATGGAGATCAAGACATTACAGCTTCGTGTGAGTGTAGTTACAAGTATAAAGAAATTTTTAAGGAAAGAGCAAAATGTATTATTGTCAAAGGAGCAGAGCATCGCTTTAAATCATTTGCGTTTAGAGAAGCAAGAATGAAAGGGACTCTAGACTTTTTGAAGGACGAATTGTTATAGATGAAAGAGAAGGAAATTTGATATGAATAAAGAAAGAAAACAGCCAACAACCCTATTTGCGGTGGTTTCATTTTTGGCTATTATTGCCGTATTAATCATTATGATCAACTTAGGATGCAATACAACACTATCTGTATTTGCGGGTGTGATCGTTGCGGTTATTACCACAAAACTTTTAAATATTCCATGGAGTGAAGTGGAACAGAATATTATTAAAACAGCGGCTGAATGTATGCCGACATTCTTGATTGTTATTATGGTCGGTATGCTTGTGGGAATCTGGATGGCCGGTGGAACCGTTCCATCATTGATGTATTATGGTATGCAAGTGATTTCACCGAAGATCTTAGTACCTCTAGCCTTTGTCCTTTGTGCCTAACGAGTGAATTTACAGGAACATCCTTTGGTTCTGTGGCAACTATGGGTCTTGCGATGGTGGGAATTGCCGCAACTACAAGTATTCCCGTACCATTAGTTGTGGGTGCAGTTGTTTCTGGAGCATGGCTAGGAGATAAGATGTCGCCCTTATCAGATACAACCAATTTAGCGAGTGGTGTAAGTAAAGTACCTTTATATGATCACATTCATTCTATGCAGTATACAACACTTCCTGCAGCTGTAGTCGCTTTGATTTTATTTACAATTGCCGGCTTGTATTATAGTGGTGGAAGTATGGATCTTGCCCAACAAAAATTGATTTTAGACACATTATCTAAACATTTCAATATCAATATTCTATTGATTTTACCTGCCATTCTAGTTATTTTGATTTCTGTATTTAAATTACCTTCCTTATTAGGAATGGGCTTAGCCGTAGTTGTATCTGCTGCTTTTGCGATGGTATTTCAAGGCGTTAACTTTGTTGATTTAATGAACTATGCCTTTAATGGTTTCAGCATTGAAACAGGTGTATCCATTGTTGATCCTATGTTGAATCGTGGTGGTGTGCTTTCTATGTCTGAATTATTAGTGACATTTATGGTTGCCAGTGTAATGGGAGCTGTCATTACGTCTACTGGTATTTTGGATGTTTTGGCAAAAAATGTTCTTTTAAAATTTATCAAGAATCGTACAGTACTCGTATTTGTCACTTTAGTATATTGTTATGTCGTGAACTTCTTAACAGCTGGCGGACAAACAGTATCTATCATTGTAACTGAACAAACGTTTGAATCGACTTATGAAGATATGAATATTTCTCGCAAAGTATTATCTAGAACACTCGAAGATTCTGGTACATTGTCTGCACCAATCGTTCCTTGGGGTGTTGCGACAATTTATGTCATGGGCGTACTTGGATGTTCAACAGCTTATATTCCATACGCATGGTTTATCTTTATTGTTCCTATTTTCTCAATGATTTGTGCCATTACTGGGATTGGAATTTGGGATAAAGAAGAAAAGCCAGTTCGAAAATAAATGTGATACTCCTTTACTATCTTTTAGAATTAGTGTATAACTTAGATGTAAATAAAAAAAGGGAGCTTGTAGTACAGGCTGAGAGGAAAGTGTGACTTTCGACCTATAACCTGATTTGGATAATGCCAACGTAGGGAAATACTTTGTCTTTTTAGTGTGAGTATACCTATATTGGTTGCTCACTTTTTTTGGTGGCAAAATGGGAGCACCACTTTTTGTCACGTTAAATAATCATTTGGAAAAGGAGATTTTAAAATGAACACAAATGAAAGTACAGTAAGTACAGGCGCTACATATACCACTCAGATGGATGCTGCGCGTAAGGGGATTATTACGCCAGAAATGAAGATTGTAGCCCAAAAAGAAAAAATGACAGAAGAAGAACTAAGAGAGTTAGTCGCATGTGGTAAGGTTGTAATTCCGGCCAATAAAAACCATAAATCTTTAAATCCTGAAGGTGTGGGAAGTATGTTACGCACAAAGATTAATGTAAACTTAGGGGTTTCTAGAGATTGTAAAGATTATGATGTCGAAATGGAAAAAGTTATGGCAGCCGTAAATCTTGGCGCAGAATCAATTATGGATTTATCGAGTCATGGAAATACACAACCATTCCGTCAAAAGTTGACAGCTGAATGTCCAGCTATGATTGGTACTGTACCTGTATATGATAGTGTGATTCACTACCAAAGAGATTTAAATACATTAACCGCAAAGGATTTCTTAGATGTAGTCGAGTTACATGCCAAAGATGGTGTGGACTTTGTGACTTTGCATTGTGGAATCACAAGAAAGACGATTGATCAAATCAAAAAACACAAACGTAAAATGAATATTGTTTCTCGTGGAGGAAGTTTAGTCTTTGCGTGGATGTCAATGACAGGTGAAGAAAACCCATTCTATGAATACTATGATGAAATCTTGGATATCTGTGAAAAATATGATGTGACGATTTCTTTAGGAGATGCTTGTCGTCCTGGATGTTTAGCAGATGCCACAGATGTATGTCAAATCGAAGAATTGGTTCGTTTAGGAGAACTTACAAAACGTGCTTGGGAACATAACGTACAAGTTATTGTGGAAGGACCTGGACATGTTCCATTAGATCAGGTTGCGGCCAATATGCAGGTTCAGCAACAAATCTGTATGGGCGCTCCATTCTATGTGTTAGGCCCATTAGTTACAGATATTGCGCCAGGCTATGATCATATTACAGCGGCTATTGGTGGTGCGGTTGCAGCTATGTCAGGAGCAGCTTTCCTATGTTATGTAACACCGGCAGAACACTTGGCTTTACCAAATGTCGAAGATACAAAACAAGGAATCATTGCTTCTAAGATTGCAGCACATGCGGCTGATATTGCCAAAGGTGTTAAAGGAGCACGAGATATCGATGATAAGATGGCCGACGCAAGAAAGAATCTGGATTGGGATGCGCAATTTGAGTGTGCGCTAGATCCAGAAACCGCAAAAGCAATTCGTCAATCTCGTATGCCAGAAGATGATCATAGTGATACTTGTAGTATGTGTGGTAAATTTTGTGCTGTAAGAAGTATGAATAAAGCTCTATCTGGGGAGAATATTGATATTTTATAATGGTATTGCTTTACATCGCTTATATTTTTTAACAATTATTTGCAGAAATTAGTTGATGTTGTGTGTTGTTTATAAAAGTATGATATATTAAGTGTGTAAGGTTTAAATGTTATATTCTCTCATAACATATGTTACTAAATTGGGCTTGGTGAGTATGTTATAATTAGACGTATTGAGAAGGGGTTATTTATGAGTGAGTCAGTTTTAAATTTTCTTGAAGAAAAGAATCTTCCTGAAGTCACAAAAAAGAAACATACATATTTGATGATGGATGGACACGACCAAGAAGATATTTACATATTAAAAGATGGTGTTGTGAAAGTGAGTATTGTTTTATGTGATGGGCGTGAATTCAATATCACTTATTTAAAAGGTTTGGATATGATTTCGTTGTTGAAAGATGAAATCAATAAAATGACTACGGCATCATTTCATGCTCGTATCGAAAGTGATACGGCAACTTTTTATCGAATCAACAGAAAATTGTTTGAACAATATGTGAAAGAAAATGAAGAATTACATGCATATATAGAATCGTATTATCGTAAAAAGATGACCGAAGCTATTTATCGCCAGCAACTCATGACAATGAATGGGAAAAATGGAGCTGTGTGTGCATTTATCTATCATTTGATTCCATTATTTGGTAGAAAAGTTAAAAAAGGTGTATTTATTGATCTGCAAATCACGAACGATGATATTGCCAGTTTCTGTGGGGTATCCACAAGAAACAGTGTCAATCGTATCTTGCGTGGATTAAGAGAAGAAAACGTTATCACAATGGTATATCATAAAATCTTAATTTTAGATGTAGATTATTTAAAGCGCTATGTATAGTAAAAGGAGCTAATTGTTAGCTCCTTTTGTTGTTTAATAATGTCATGTACATCAATAATTGTTTTCTTGATTTTACACCAAGCTTACTATAAATATTACGATTGTGATACTTTAATGTATTGTCTGTAATATTTAATGTTTCTAGAATATCCTTACTTGAATATCCTTTCACATAGAGATTTAAGATCTCTTTTTCTTTGCGTGTCAGTGTCGCAAGACATTCAAGGAAACGTTTATATTCTTCTTCATCTACATCGCTTCACGTTTTTTTGCCAGACGCTCAACTTCCACCTTGCCTTATCATATTCTCTTTGAATGAGTTCATGTTCATTTTCAATTTGTTCAAGCTTCTTGCGATTTTCCTGCATTTCTAGCTCAAGCGTCAACATTTTATTTTCAACTTCATAGTCTTTTGAAGATAAGAAATCCAAAAGATCATCAATTTCTTGTACATCATAGCGCATACTGTTTTTATTGTCTTTACGCAGCTGTTCTAATCCTTTTAGAATTGGGGACAGGTATCTTTGACTGAAGAAGGAACATCCTAAAAATACAAATAATAATAGGACAATGGTAAAGAAGAATAATTCAATATTACTTTTTACGATGGCTCGATTGTAGTCAGAATCCAAAATCATAACATATGTTGAATAGGTTTGATTCTTAGAAATTTTGACAGTATTCTTAACCCCAATATAATTACGATTTTTACTTATGATTCTCAATAAGTTGTTGCCAATGGGCTTAATGGAAAGATCTCCATTTGGCATATAATAGAATCCGTTTTGGCTTCCCGTACTAAAGCTTCATTTGTGATGATTGAATCGGAGTCTGGCACTAAAAGACACGTTAAATGGTTGAGAGTTGAGGCTGGGGATGCGCAAATTTAAACCAGCTTTGTGAAATTTCAAAACCACAAAGACCATAGAAGGTACCATCCTTTCCAACTAAAGGAACACGTAATAGGGCGATTCTTTCACCTGTGTATGGCAATTGAATAATATTTGATAGGGAATAATCAAAGTTCCCTTTTTTTAATTCTTCATAATCGGGTACAAGTGTAATATCAAATTCCTGTCTCCATTTACGATGTGGCATGATGCCATGTTTTTGCCGATATTGGCAATTCCACGATATAAAATCAAGTCTTCCTTTGAATAGGACATTGTCGTTTTTTGAAGATACACACCACTTCGTTGTGCCTGCGCATTATCCAAAGTGGAATTGATTGTCGTATCTAGTTGTACATAAGCTCCTGAACAATTAGCTCGTTCAAGATATTGTCCTAAAGGCTGAATCATATCGTTTTCTAAAGAATAGATGGCATTGGGATTGTCCTGCAGCTGTTGAAAGGTTAATCCTTGATTCGCTAGGGTTGTTTCTAATATAGCTTCCATATTATCAGCCAGTGCGATATTCATAGAGGCCAAGTCATCCCAATAATTTTCCATATTCTTTGTGAAGTATTCACTTTGAATGGATAGTTTTTTATGAAAGTCTTGTTCGGTCGTTCCAAGTCTTCCAAATAGGAAGAGTCCCATTAATAAAGTAATACTGATGGTAGTCACTAGAAAGAACATATATACGAAAAGCTTTCGTTTCATGGATCTTTCTTTTGATTTAAAACTTAATTGCATAGGCTAACCTCAAGAAAGACTTTTTAAAATATTCATTGCTTCATCTACAATTTCATCAATATCTTCACCGGCATTAGCTCGTGCTTGCCATTCTTGTTGGTGGCTTCTTACTTGATCATAAAATGCATAGGCCTTTCTAGAAATCGCATTTGGAACCTCTCTAGAAATAACGGTATAGTCGGATTTCATTTCGGTGAGTGTATTGTATAAAGATTGTGTTTCTTCATCTTCAAACTTTTCATTTTTTAAGTTTTTAAATGCTTTTTTTGTGACTGGCATGTAACCTGCTTGGATCACAAAGTCCATGTTTCGTTTTGGCTCCACAAGCCAATGTGCAAAGACACTAGCGGCTTCTTGTTTTTGTTCTGTAGTCTTATAGGCACATAATCCAACACCAGCTTGTGTCATGAGGCATGGTCTTTATCGGCCTTTGGATAAGGCAGGGCAATCGCATTTAATGGTTCCGTTGTATTATCTGGATATGTAACGATGTCATTTAAATAGAGATAGGCTGCACTGCTGGATACACCAATGAGTGTTTCTCCGGTTGTAAGTTCTGTGCTTGAATAGAAATCTGAAGCAGAAATATGGCCTTTGATCAATGGTTCTAGAAAGGTTCTAAAGGCTTTTTTAAAAGCAGGATCCTCCGTATTGTACCAGCCATTCTCTGTAAACATATTCTTTGTTCCTAATGCGATCGCATAAGATTCAATGGAATTTAATAGATAATCAAAGCATAATAACGGCTTTCCATTTGACCATTCATAATATTTTTCGGCTACATCAAACGTTTGATTCCAAGTGTCAAAATCATTTAATGAAACAGCGGTATCGTTAGAAAACTTTTCAAATTGTGTACCATTCATAAATAAAACGATTGTTGATTTTGATAATGGAAGATCCACAAGCTTATCCTCTAGCATTCCAGCATCTAAAAACTCATCAACAAAATTTGAAATTTCCTTCTCTGTAAATACATCATTCCATACAACACTCTTATCTAAGCCTACCTGTTTGGCATTATGAATATGTCCTGTATAAAGATCTGGCATTGGATCTGCACCTGGTTCTTTAGATAAACTTTCTTCAAGCTCAGAACCAATTTTACTCGCATTGGTTATTTTTGTGACATTAATTATAATGCCCTTGTCCTTGCCTTCTGTTTCATTGAATTCAGCAATCAATTGATTCATTGGAGAATTGGCTTGTTCTCCATAAACATGCCACATTGTCAGGGTCACAGGGTTATCTTTATCGAGTAAAGATTTTGATGAACACCCATATAGATTGCATAGGCCTAGACCAAATACTAATAAATATTTTATAACTTTTTTCATGATTTTCCCCTTTATTTACCGCAGTTCCCACCCTTTTTAAGTTTTGGGGTGGGGTAAATTTTATAATACTTTCTATAATGAATTTGTAAGTTGATTACATAAGTTTTGAAAGTGCTTTCTAAATACAATATAGCACAAGTAAACAAGTCAATCAAACGAAGAAAGGAGGGAAATGAAATGGGGTTGTTTTCTAAAAAGGAATGTGATGTGTGTAAAAAGAAGATGGCATTGATGGAAGGTTATAAATGTGCGGATGGTACGATCTGTAATGACTGTAAGAAAAAAATGTCACCATTATTTACAGACTACAAAAACACAACAATAACACAGATCAAAGGGCAGCTAACATATCGTGAAGAAAACGCACAAAGAGTCAAAGCGTTTGTGGCAGCTGAAACGTTTGGTGAGTATCCAAAGGTAATGGTTGATCGAAAGCACAACTGGTTTGTCGTGACAAAGGCAACAAAGCTTAGTGATGAAAATCCAGATGTGTTTGACTTAAGTGACATTCAAAATGTTTTGGTAGAAATTGAAGAGAATAAGCGAGAACTTCATTTCACAAATAAGAAAGGGAAGACATGTTCTTATAAACCAGCAAGATACGAATTTACGTACCAATTCAAGGTAAATATTCAAACGAATCATCCATTCATCAAAATGATTTCTTTGAAGATTACCAAAGAGGATGTCAAGATCATTTCAGAAATGCAGGATAAAGAAGTAATGGTACAGTCAAACGAAAAGTATCAGGAATCTTTACAGGTGGCAAACGCATTAAAGGATGCGCTTGAATCATAATAATGCACAGAAAAGGAGGAATCATATATGGCAAATACATGTGCAATTTGTGGTGCTACAATTAATGTTTTACAATCACAGAAATTAATGGATGGAAATTATATTTGTACAAAGGGTTGTCGTGCAAAGGGATTAAAATATTACGACTATGTTCATTCTGATTTAGATAATGTCAAGGACCATATTCATCAAACTGAGGTGGGTACAAAGGTTTGGCAAGATTTAATGGAACCTTTGAAAAAACACGTGATAAAAATCAAAAG